>Ga0315288_10006608_pt1 | contig 14712 bp, 10 predicted proteins | sample YL17G11_20_MG_FD_203454 | JGI IMG/M metagenome (GOLD analysis project Ga0315288, IMG submission 203454) | Sediment microbial communities from Yellowstone Lake, YNP, Wyoming, USA - YL17G11_20 | ecosystem: Environmental > Aquatic > Freshwater > Lake > Sediment | place: USA: Wyoming | collected... | reverse complement strand
CAGGGCGACGCCCACCAGCATTGACATGAGGGAGGCTGGGAACGAGTAGGGTCGCAGGCCGATAAGCCAGGCCTTCGGCCCCGCCAGAGCGGGCGCCTCGCCGGTCAGGAGCCAGTCGTCGCCGCGACGGGCGAGGGTCGCACGGGGGAAGATGCCGGCGGGCACGTCGGAGAGGGCCAACCGCTCGCTCACAATGCGGACGATGACCAGCCCCGGAACCGTCGTTACAAGCTCACGGAGCTGAGGCTGCTTGCGGCACATGGAGTCGAACAGCGCCGGGTTCTCCGCTGGCGGGCCGATGACGTAGGCCGTGCCCGACCCCTGGAGGAAGCGGTCCGGCGTCTGGCGGTTGATGGTGAAGGCCGCCCGATGGTTGCGTTTCAGGTTGGCCATGGTGCGGCCGCCGCTCTCCACCAGGCACAGGACATCGAAGCCCTCCTCCACGAAGTACAAAGTGTTGCACCAGGGCCCCTGGTCGCTCTGGGTGGCCACGTTCATCACGGTGTTCTCTTGCAGGACCTGGGCCACCTTTTCCTGGATCGCTGTCTTGTCCTGGATCATGTTGCCTCCTCCGTCCTAGAGGACGCTGGTCTTCGGCGCGCGGCTCAACACCCGCGGCCGGCCGTTCTCCATGACCGCCATGTCTTCGATGCGCACGCCGCCCCAACCGCTGACGTAGATGCCCGGCTCCACGGTGAACACCATGCCCTCGGCCAGCACGTCCTTGGACGTTTTGGCCAGGCGCGGCGCCTCGTGGACCTGGAGGCCCACGCCGTGGCCCAGGCCGTGGCCGAAGTTGTCGCCGTAGCCGGCCTCGGCGATGACGTTGTGCGCCGTCAGGTGCGCCTCCTCGCCGGACATACCGGCGCGGATCAGGGCCTCCGCCGTCTCCTGGGCCGCGAGCACGATGTCGTAGATCTTGGCGAACTGGCCGTTGCCCTTCCCCAGGATCAGCGTGCGGCTGAGGTCGGAGCAGTAGCCGCCCACGCGCGCCCCCATATCGATGATGATGGGCTCGCCCGCCTCGATGCGCTTCTCGGCGCGCGGGTAGGCGTGGGGCATGGCCGACCAGGGCCCGGCCGCCACGATGGTCTCGAAGGAGAGGGCGTCGCCGCCGCGCTCCCGCACGTGCTTCTCGATCTCCCAGGCCACCTGCGTCTCTGTCCAGCCCGGCTCGATGCGCCGCGCCACCGCCTCGAAGGCCTCGTCGGCCAGGTCGACCGCCCGCTGGACGGTGGCCAGTTCCTCGGCGTCCTTCACGGCGCGCATCTGATCCACCAGGGGCGGCGCCGCCAGCAGCTTGGGTCGGTCGGCGGCGGGCATGGCCTTCACAGCCTTGGTCATGGCCTGATACGTGGCCACGGTGAGATCGCCGGGCTGGAAGCCCAGCTTCCTGCCCGCCAGGCCCGCCGCGCCCACGAGCAAGGCGAACCACGTGCCCAGCGGGCCGGTGGCGGGAAACAGCGTGAAGTCGGGCGCTTCCCGCTGAGCCTGCTCATAGTAGCGGAAGTCGACGGCGATGAACGCCGCCTCGGGTGTGATCAGCAGCGTGCCGACGGAGCCCGTGAACCCGGACAGGTAGCGCCGGTTGGCGCCCACGCTCTTGAAGGTGTCTTCGACGGGGGCGGTGACCAGCAGGCCGTCCAGTCCCACCTCCGCTATTTTCGCCCGCAGCTTGGCCAGCCGCTGGTTCACGATCCCTCTCCCACCAGCGCCGCCAGCGCCTCCAGGGCGAGGATGTAGCCTCGCCAGCCCTGGCCGGCGATCTGCCCCTGCGCGATGTCGGCCATGACCGAGCGGCGGCGAAAGGGCTCGCGGGCGTGGATGTTGGAGAGATGCACCTCGATGAAGGGCAGCCCGCACCCCTCCAGCGCGTCGCGCAGCGAGAGGCCGTAGTGGGTCAGGGCGCCCGGGTTGATGATGATCGCCCGGGCCTGCTCCGCCTCCGCCTCCGCCTCCGCCTGGATGAAATCGATGATCGCGCCCTCGTGGTTGGACTGGAACGAACGCACCTCGATACCCAGCTCCGCGCCGCGCTGAGCGACCCGCTCCTCGATCTCGCGCAACGCCAGCGAGCCGTACACCTCCGGGCGCCGCTTGCCCAGCGTATTGAGGTTAGGCCCGTTGATGAGAAGGAACCTCACTCTCTCCCCTTACGCCGCAGCCGCTGCACGTTCTCCGCAGCCTCGTAGTAGCGCCGTCGCCTCTCTTCGTCGCTCACGTGGGTGTAGATCTGGGTGCTGGTGGCCCTGGCGTGGCCGAGAAGCTCCTGCACCACCCGCAGATCGGCCCCGCCGTCCAGCATATGGGTGGCGAAGGTGTGACGCAACAGGTGGGGGAAGACCCTCTCGTCCAGGCCCGCCTTGAGGGCGTAGCGCCGCAGCAGCAGCTGCACCGCCCGCGTCGAGAGGCGGCCACCCTGCTTGTTCAGGAAGAAGGCCCGCTCCTGGGGCCGGCGCACGAGGGCCGGCCGGCCCTCCTTCAAGTAGCGCTCCAGCGCCTCCGTCGCCGCCCGGCCCATCAGGGCGATGCGCTCCTTGCTCCCCTTGCCCAGCACCCGCACCTCCCGCTCGCCGAGGCTGACATCGCGCGTGTCCAGGCCAACAAGCTCGCTCAGGCGCAGGCCGGCGGCGTAGAAGAGCTCGACGATGGCTCTGTCACGCAGGTCCTTGGGCTCGTCCCCCTGTACCGCCGCCAGGATGTTTAGTACCTGGGCGCCGCTGAGGAAGCTGGGCAGCCGCCTCCCCTTTTTGGGCCCGCGCACGCCCAGCAGGGGGTCCTGCGCCACGCGGCCCTCACGAGCGAGGAAGCGGTAGAACGACCGTATGGTGCTCACCTTGCGCACGATACTCGCCACCGCCATCCCTTCCGCCCGAAGCTCCGCCAGGTAGCGGCGGAGCACGAGGCGGTCGACGGCGGTTATAGCGGCCCCGTCCCGTTCCTCCAGGTGGCGGAAGAAGGCGCGCAGGTCGGTCTCGTAGTTGCGTAGGGTCAGGGGCGAGAGGTTGCGCTCCGCCCGGAGCGTACGGATGTAAGCAGCCAGCAGGTCTTCGGCCATCCGGCCTATGCCCTCACGCCCGCCGGCGTTTCTTCCGGCAGGTCGCCGCGCCAGGAGCACTGGAGGCAGCGGGCCTTCTCGCGGCCGCTGGCGGCGACGAGGCCGCCGCACTGGGGGCAGGGAGCGGCCAGCGGCCGGCTCCAGGCGACGAACCGGCAGCGGGGATAGTTCTCGCAGCCGTAGAAGACGCGCCCGCGGCGGCTGCGCTTCTCCAGCAGCTCGCCGCTGCACTGGGGGCAGCGAACGCCGATCTTGACGACTAGGGGCCGCGTGCCCTTGCACTGGGGATAGCGCGAGCAGGCCAGGAACGGCCCGTAGCGTCCCTGCTTGGCCACCATGGGCGAGGCACACTCGGGGCAGGGGTCGTCGCTGGCTGGTAGCGGCTCGCTTTCGCCCTCCAGCGGGCGAGTGTTGCGACACTCCGGGTAGCCGGAGCAGGCCAGGAAGCGACCGCGCCGGCCCCAGCGGATGACCATCGGCCGGTCGCAGAGGTCGCACGTCTCGGTCGTCTCCTCGCGGACGGCTGGGGCGTCGGCGGCGGCCGCGAGGGCGTCCATGAGCGGGGCGTAGAACTCCTCGATCACCGGCTGCCAGGGCCGCTCCCCGCGCGCGATCTCGTCCAGTTGCTCCTCCATCTCGGCGGTAAAGTTCACGTCTACGATGTCCGGGAAGTAGGTGGTGAGCAGGTCGTTGACCACGACCCCCAGCTCCTGGGGCCGCAGGCGGCCGTTGGTCTTCTCCACGTAGCCCCGTTGCTGCACGGTGGCCAGGATGGGGGCATAGGTGCTGGGCCGCCCGATACCGTTCTCCTCCAGCGTGCGGATGAGGGAGGCCTCGGTGTAGCGAGGCGGCGGCTCGGTGAAGTGCTGCTCGGGGAAGAGGCCCAGCAGCCGCAGGGCGTCGTCCGCCGCCAGCGGCGGCAGTGGGTTCTTGCCCACGTCCTCTTCCTCGCCCTCCTCGCGCGACTCGACATAAAGCTGGCGATAGCCCGGGAAGGCCATCTGCGTGTTGGTGGCGCGCAGGAGGTAGACATCGCGGCCGGAGGTGGGCTTGGCGTGGATGTCGACGCTGGTGACGTCGTAGCGGGCGTCCTCCATCTGGCTGGCCACCATTCGCTGCCAGATGAGGGTGTACAGCCGGAGCTGGTCGCGCGACAGTAAGCGGCGGACGGCCTCCGGCTCGCGATAGGTGGAGGTGGGACGGATGGCCTCGTGGGCCTCCTGCGCCCCCTTGACCTTCTTCTTGTAGATGCGGGCCGACGGCGGCAGGAAGGCGGCGCCGAACTTCTCGCCGATGTAGCGGCGCGTCTCCGCGAGGGCCGACTGCGCCACCTGGGTAGAGTCGGTGCGCATGTAGGTGATGAGGCCCACCTCGCCCTCGCCGCCCAGCGCCAGGCCTTCGTAGAGCTGCTGGGCGATGCTCATGGTGCGCTGAGCGGAGAAGCCCAGCCGCCGCGATGCCTCCTGCTGGAGGGTGCTGGTGATGAACGGCGGCGACGGGCGCCGCGCCTGCTGTTTCTTCTGGACGGAAGCCACCTGATAGGCGGCCCGCTGCAGCAGGGAAACGATGCGCTCGGACTCGGTCTGGCTGTGGACCTCCAGCTTGCCCCGCTTGCCGGCCAGGCCGACCAGGCGGGCGCGAAAGCGGGGCGGCGCGGCTTCGGCCTCCAGCTCGGCCTCGATGGTCCAGTACTCCTGGGGCACGAAGCCCTGTACCTCCCGCTCGCGTTCCACCACCAATCGCAGCGCCACGGACTGCACCCGCCCTGCCGACAGGCCGCCGCGCACCTTCTTCCAGAGGAGCGGGCTCAGCTTGTAGCCCACCAGCCGGTCCAGGACACGGCGGGCCTGCTGGGCGTCCACCAGTTGCATGTCGATTCCGCGCGGATGGCGGAAGGCCTCCTTCACGGCCTGGGAGGTGATCTCGTGGAAGACCACCCGCTGCAGCGACGCGTCGTCGAGCTCCGCCGCCTGCGCCAGGTGCCAGGCGATGGCCTCGCCCTCACGGTCGGGGTCGGTGGCCAGGAAGACAACATCGGCGCGCTGGGCCGCGTCCTGGATGTCCTTCACTACCTGGCGCTTCTCCTTGGGCACGAGGTAGTACGGCTCGAACCCGTGCTTGACATCGACCCCCAGGGCGGACTTCGGCAGGTCACGGACGTGGCCGACGGAAGCCTTGACCTCGAAGGTTCGGCCGAGGATGTTGGCGATGGTTCTGGCCTTCGCCGGCGACTCCACCACCACCAGGCTACGGCCGCTGCTCTTGGCTCTCTTCCGTGGAGGGGAGGGCAGGCTGCGCTTAGCCACCGATATCACGCTCCGTAGGCGGCGCCGGCTTCGCGCGCCCGAACGTAGCTCATCGAGCCCATCTGTCGCACCAGGCCCTTCAGCTCCAGCATGGCGAGGGCGCTGCTCACAGCGGCGATAGGCAGGCCGCTGCGACGCCGCACCTCGTCGATGTGGATGGGCTCCGTGGAGATATGGCGCAGGAGCTGCTGCTCCGTGTCGTCGGCGGGGATGAGAGTCTTCATCTCGAGCTGTTGGGGCACCATGGTCAGGTTCAGCTCTTCCAGCACGTCGCGGGCGTTCTGCACCAGCTTCGCGCCCTCCTGGATGAGCTGATGCGTGCCGCGGCTCTGAGGTGAGAAGACGCTGCCGGGCACGGCAAACACCTCGCGGTTCTGCTCCAGGGCCAGGCCAGCGGTAATCAGCGCCCCGCTCTTCACGTCGCCCTCGACCACCAGTACGCCCAGGCTCAGGCCGGACATGATGCGATTGCGCCGCGGGAAGTGCTCGCCGCGGGGCTGGGTGCCCGGGGGGTAATCGCTCACCAGGGCGCCGGCCTCGCGCACCTCCTGCGCCAGCTTCAAGTGCTCCGGCGGGTAGACGATGTCCAGCCCGCAGGCCATGACCGCCACGGTGCGGCCGCCGTGGTCGAGGGCCGCCCGGTGAGCGATGGCGTCGATGCCGCGGGCCAGGCCGCTGACGATGGTGATACCCTGCGTCGCCAGGTCCGAGGCCAGGTGCTCGGCGACCTGGCGACCGTAAGGCGTGGGCCGGCGCGTGCCGACCACGGCCACCGCCCACTCGTCGGCGTCCGTGAGCTCACCGCGGACGTAGAGGACGGGAGGCAGGTCGAAGATCTCCTTCAGGTGCGGCGGGTAGGCGGCGTCGTTCCAGGCGATGGCGCGCACGTTCAGGCGGGCCAGCCGTTCGACCTCCGCCTCGGGCGAGACGTTGGGCCGCTGCGCGACGATGGCAGTCACCGTCCGCTCGTCCAGGCCGGCAGCCCGCAGCTCAGCGGCGGTGGCGCGCCAGGCGTTCTCCAGGCGACCGAAGCGCTTCTCCAGAAGCTGGTAGCGGGCGCGCCCGACGCCGGCTATGCGATTGAAGGCGACCCAGTACTGGGTATCGCTGGTTTGGCCCGTCATAGTCAGACAATTCTAGCACGGGCCCGAAAGGAGGACAAAGGCGGGTTCACACACCACCCCAGCCTGAAGGCTGGGGCATGCTGAGGCCTTCCAATGCCCCAGCCTTCAGGCTGGGGTCGCACCCGCGCTCTTATCCTTTGCCGTTGCCCGTTTCGTCCGCCGGCGGCTCTTCTTTGATCACCCGCACGCGTTTGATGCGGCGGCCGCTCACGGCGAGGATGCGCACGACCAGCCCATCGACGCGAACTTCCTCGCCGGCGGTGGGCATCTTGTCCAGGTGGCTGAGGATGAAGCCGCCCACGCTGTCGAAGTCGCCCTCCTCCACCTTCACCCCGAACAGCTCCTCGAGCTCGTCGATGCTCACGCGGGCGTCCAGAATTGCCTCGTGGTCGCTGATGCGGTGGATGCTCTCGTCCTCGCGGTCGAACTCATCCGTGATCTCGCCGACGATCTCCTCCAGCAGGTCTTCCACCGTCACCAGGCCGGCGGTGCCGCCGTACTCGTCCACCACGATGGCGATGGAGAGCTTGGTCCGGAGCATCTCGGCCAGCAGCTCGTCCGCCCGTTTGCTCTCGGGCACGAAGTAGGCGGGTCGGGCCAGCGACTTGACGCCGGGGCGACGGCCGCCGTTGGTCAGGAAGCCCAGCACCTCGCGGGCGTAGACCACACCGATGACGTTGTCGATGGTGGTCTCGAAGACGGGGATGCGGCTGTAGCCCTGCTCGACGATGATGCGGGCCACATCGCTGAAGGAGGCGTCGCTGGGCACAGCCACGATGTCGGTGCGGGGCACCATGATCTCGCGGGCGGTGGTCTCTTCCAGGGCCATGATCCCTCGGATCATCTGTCGCTCCTCGGCGTCCATGGTGCCGGCGCCGTCCTTCATCTCGGCCAGGCCCAGCAGCTCCTCCGCATCGTCCGCCGGCTCCGCGCTCGACCGCGACCCTCGCAGGAGGAGGCGCGCGGGCAACTCCAGGAGCGCTGCCGGCAGACGCAAGGCGATCCTAACCACAGCCACAAAGGGCCCCAGGTAGGCCGCCCAGCGCTGCGGGTCGGCCGATACCACCAGACGCGGCAGCGTCTCGATCAGCGCCAGGCCGGCCAGCGTGATCACGGCGGTGACGGCCAGGGTCGCCCAGTTGTACCCGGCCTCGCGCAGCACGAGATAGATGACGATGGCGGTACTGCCGATTAGGGCCAGGCTGCGGGCCAGCGCCAGGGTCGCGTACACCTCGCGGGCCTCGCGCAGGTAGCCGGCCAGTCCGCCTGAGGCGGACGAGTGGAAGGGGCCTTTTTGGCCCAGGAGGCGCGGCCGCACTCGATGGCTCGAGGCCACCGCCGCCTCGGCCGCTGTCACCAGGGTCAGGAGAGCCAGGGCTGCCGCCAGGAGCAGCAACCCGGGCCAGTCGTCGCTATCCACCCTTCCTCCGCCGCTTGGGGCGCGCCCGCGCGGGCATGCCCATCGCCACCGTGTCCGGCGGCACGTCGCGGGTGACCACCGACCCGGCGCCGGTGGTAGCGCCTTCGCCCACCTTCACCGGCGCCACCAGCATCGTGTCGCTGCCGATGAACGCCCCTTTGCCGATCACGGTGCGATGCTTGCGGACGCCGTCGTAGTTGCAGGTGACGGTGCCGGCGCCGATGTTCACATCCTCGCCCACCTGGGCGTCGCCCACGTAGGCGAAGTGGCCCATTTTGGCGCCTCGCCCGAGGCGGGCCTTCTTGACCTCGGCGAAGTTGCCGACGTGCACGTTGTGGGCCAGGTGCGTCCCTTCGCGTAGGTGGGCGAAGGGGCCCACGGTCACCCCGTCTTCCAGCACCGCGCCCTCGACCAGCGAGGCCACGATGCGGCAGCCGTCGGCGATCCGCGAGTCGCGGATGATCGTGTTCGGACCGACGACGCAGTCGCGGCCGATGGTCGTTCGCCCGGAGAGAACGCTGTTGGGCTGGATGACGGTGCCCGCGCCCACCACGACGCCGTCCTCGACGTAGGTGGTGGCCGGGTCGATCAGCGTGACGCCCGCCAGGAGGAGACGCTGGCAGACCCGTTGGCGGGCCAGGGCCTGCGCTCGCGGCTTCGCCAGCGCCTCCAGGGCCAGCTCGCGAGCGGTCTCATATCCCACCTCCGCTATCGAGCGGCGGAGTTGCGCTCGCAGAGTGGGGGTGATCGTCAAGCCCAGCTCGACGGCTAGCCGCTGCACCTCTGCCTGTCGAACAGCCGCGCCTGCCCTTCGGGCCTTCGCAGCCTTGGTCGTGGCCATGATCTCTATCGAGCCAAAGGACCCAGCAAGCCTCGGGACAGGCAAGGGGAATCGGCGCCGTTGGAGATGGACAAGAGCGCTGGAAGGAGGATACCGGAAGCGCGTCGCCCCCGCCTCGGGCGGGGGCCGTCGCCGGTACTATGGTCTGCTAAAGGTGGTTCGGATTCCTGCGTGCTCAACCGTTGCGCGCCTTGTGGACGGAACGCCCCGAACTCCGCCGGGGCGTCCTGCTCCACTAACATGCTAGCCGTAAGCCGGAAGGCTGTCAAGGAGCGAATGGGAAGGGTCAAGGGTCAGAGGGTCAAGGGGGCGTTCCTCGGCGTGCCACACGGGGAGTGGCGGCGTGCGCCTCTCCATGCCCCAGCCTTCAGGCTGGGGTAGAATCGTCTCCCGTGTCTCGTCAAACGGTAGGCGTGCTATAATCCTCTCACGATTGCCCCCGCAGTGGGGCAGGCCTGGATATGGACAGCCAGCGAATCCGCGACACTTTCCTCCGCTTCTTCCAAGAGCGAGACCATCGGGTTATGCCCAGCGCGCCCCTGGTGCCGCCGGGCGACCCGACGCTGCTCTTCACGAGCGCCGGCATGGTGCAGTTCAAGCCCTACTTCGAGGGGCGCACGGCGCCACCGGCCCGTCGACTCGCGTCCGTCCAGAAGTGCTTTCGCACCAGCGACATCGATTCGGTGGGCGACAGCGGGCATCTCACTTTCTTCGAGATGCTGGGCAACTTCAGCGTCGGCGACTACTTCAAGGCGGAGGCCATCCCCTGGGCCTGGGAGCTGGTGACCGCCAAGAGCTGGTTCGCCATGGCCCCGGAGCGCCTCTGGGCCGCCGTTTTCCTGGACGACGATGAGGCCTTCGAGATGTGGCGAAAGGTCGGGGTGCCGGCCGAGCGCATCATGCGCTACGGCGAGGAGCACAACTACTGGTTCTCCGGCGAGGTCGGGCCCTGCGGCCCCTGCAGCGAGCTGCACTACGACCTCGGCGCTACGCCCGGCTGCCCCGAGTGCCAGCGCGGTACCTGCCACCCAGCGGTGGAGTGCGGCCGCTTTCTGGAGATCTGGAACCTGGTGTTCATGACCTTCTTCCAGCACCCCGACGGCTCGCGGACGCCCCTGCCGGCCAAGAACATCGATACCGGCGCCGGCCTGGAGCGCATGGCGGTCGTCCTCCAGGACGTGCGCTCGGTGTACGAGACGGACCTGTTCCGGCCCATCATCCGCCGCATCGAGGAGCTGTGCGGTCGGCGCTACGGCGAGGACGCGGCCACCGACCGGGCGATGCGCATCGTGGCCGAGCACACGCGGGCAGCGGCGTTTCTGATAGCGGAACGCGTCATGCCGGGCAATGAGAAACAGGGATACTCTGTGCGGCGCGTCCTGCGGCGGGCGGTGTACTACGGGCGCCACTACCTGGGGCTCGACCGGCCGTTCATGGCCGAAGTGACAAACGCCGTGGTGGAGACCATGGGCCAGGCCTACCCCGAGCTCCGCCAGCAGCAGGACTTCGCGCTGCGGATCATCCAGCCAGAAGAGGAGCGGTTCGAGGAGACGCTGAGCCGAGGCGAGGGTATAGTGGGAGGCCTGCCGGCAGTAAGAGCCATGCTGCACCGTGCTGCGGAGCGCTTCGCGCCGATGGTGCGGCAGAAGCTGGGCGAGATCGTGCCGCCGCAGACCTTGGAGGACATTGCGGCAAACCGTCGGATTCGCAACGAGATCCGAGCAATCTGCCAAGACTGGCAAACAGAGATAGTAGAGGGGCTCACGGGAACGGAAGCGACCACGCGAGGCTGGGGCCCTTCGGAAGACGAGGCGACCTATTTTCACCTGGACCGTTTCGTCGCGCCCGTGAGGGACGAGGTCGTCTCTTGGAGTGGAGAGGCCCCAATACTTCGGAAGCTGAGCCAGGAAGCAGGCCAGACGATCAAGACCGACGGGTTGTCAGCCGCCGAACTCATCGCTCTCCACAGCCTCGAGACGGGCACCTGGGAGGGGAGCACTGACCCCGCCAAGGTGGTTCGCCACTTGCGCGACGCTGTCGCTCGAAGGCTGGAGGCGGCGGTTCGCGCTGCCCAGCCCGGGGTGATTTCCGCCGAGGAGGTCTTCCTCCTCCATGACACCTACGGCTTCCCCATGGAGCTCACCCGCGAGATCGCCCGCGAGCACGGCTTCACCGTCGACGAGGAGGGATTCGAGCGCGAGATGGAAAAGCAGCGGGAGAGGGCGCGGGCCGCCGCCAAGTTCGGCGCCGAGGGCTCGGCGGACGCCTACGGCTCGCTGGCCGAGCTGGAGATCGCCTTCCTGGGCTACGAGACGTTGACCAGCGAGACCACGGTCGTCGCCCTGCTGGCCGGCGGCGCACAGGCCGAGAGCGCCGCCGAGGGCGAGGCGGTGGAGGTCGTCCTGCGAGAGACGCCCTTCTACGCCGAGGCCGGCGGCCAGGTAGGCGACCGCGGCGAGATCATCGGGCCGCACGGCCGGGTGCGGGTGGAGGACACCCAGCGCGCCGCCGAGCGTCTCATCGTCCATCGCGGCCACGTGGTGGAGGGTCGCATCGCCGTCAACGATGCGGTGGTGGCCCAGGTGGACGCGGCCCGCCGCTACGACACCATGCGCAACCACACCGCCACCCACCTCCTCCACGCCGCTCTGCGCCGCGTGCTGGGCACCCACGTCCGCCAGGCCGGCTCGCTGGTGGCGCCCGACCGCCTGCGCTTCGACTTCACCCACGTGGATGCCCTCAAGCCGGAGGAGCTGGCGACGGTGCAGAGCCTGGTGAACGACCGCATCCGCGCCGACATGTCGGTGCGCACCCGCCAGTCTCCCTTCGACGAGGCGATGGCCGAAGGCGTGCTCGCCTTCTTCGACGAGAAGTACGGCGACGTAGTGCGAATCGTGGAGACGAGGGAGGACGGCGAGCGCTTCAGCGCCGAGCTCTGCGGCGGCACCCACTGCTCGTCCACCGGCCAGATCGGCCTCTGCCTGGTGGTGGGCGAGAGCAGTGTCGGCGCCGGCATGCGGCGCATCGAGGCCCTCACCGGCTACGGCGCCGAGGCCTACGTCGCCGAGCGCCTGGCCGCCCTTCAGGGCGCCAGCCAGCGGCTGGGCGTCACGCCAGCGGACATCGAACCGAAGTTGTCGTCCCTCCTGGACGAGCTGGAGGCGGCCCACAAGCAGGTGCAGGCCCTGGAGCGGGCGGTGGCCGCGCCCGCCGCCGCGGGCCTCGCCGAGCGGGCCCAGCCGGTAGACGGCGTGGCCGTCCTGGCGGCGCGCGTCGACGCGCCCAGTTCCGACGCCCTCCGCTACATGGGCGACATCCTGCGCCAGCGCCTGGGCTCCGCCGTCATCGTCCTGGGCGCCACACTGGGCGGGCGCCCCACGTTCATGGCCATGGTGACGCCCGACTTGGTGAAGCGCGGCCTCCATGCCGGTCATATCCTGAAGCAGGTGGCTTCGGTCGCTGGCGGTGGCGGCGGCGGCCGGCCGGAGATGGCCCAGGGCGGCGGCGACGACCCCGCCAAGCTGGACGAGGCCCTGTCTTTGGTGGAGCCCACCGTCCGGGAGCTCCTGGCGAGGAAAGGCTAGCCATGCGTATCCTGGGGCTTGATGTGGGCGAACGTCGCATCGGCGTGGCCGCCGGCGACAGCGAGATGCGCGTGGCGCTGCCCGTCGGCGTCGTCGAGCGCATCGATCCGGCGGCCGACGCGGCCGCCATCGCCCGGCTGATGGAGGAACAGAAGGCGGAAGCGTTGGTGCTGGGCCTGCCGATCTCGTTGAACGGCTCGCTGGGCCCGCAGGCGCAGGTGGTGCGCGACTTCGGCGACCAGCTCGCCGCGCGCCTCGGCCTGCCGGTGGAGTACTGGGACGAGCGCCTCTCCACCGTCGAAGCGCAGCGCCGCCTGGCACCGCCTACGGATCGCAGACATAACAAGGGAAGCCGTCCGGCCAAGGGCCGTCGGGCGCCGCGGGGGAGGTTGGACGCCCTGGCCGCTGCTATTATCCTTCAGAGCTATCTCGATCGCCGGGCCGGGGGCGCGCCGACGTTCCCCGCCCAAGCCTAGAATGCGTATCGTCGCCCTTGGTGGCATCCTCGGGGTCCTGGCCATGGTGGGCATCGCCATCTGGCAGGTGCGGGAAACACCCGACGATCTGCTCAAAGGCGAGCCGCCTCCCGTCGGACGTACCCCTAGCTCCAGCCAGACCGTCCTTGTCACCGTTCTCAAGGGCGAGAGCGTGAACGATGTCGGCGAGCGGCTGGAAGAGGAGGGCAGAGTGTCCAGCGCCATCCTCTTTCGCATCTTGGTGGCGCTGGAGGGATACGAAGGCCAACTGGTAGCCGGCGACTACGAGTTCGAGCAGGGCATGCCGGCGGTGCAGGTCATCGACCGGCTGCACAGAGGTGTCACCTCGCCTCTGGTGGTGACCGTCCGCGAGGGCATGCGGGCGGAGGAGATCGCCGACCTCATGCAGAGCCAGGGTGTAGTCAGCCGCCAGGCATTTCTAGACGCCATCGAGGGCTCCTACGATTTCGCCTTCCTGCGCAACAAACCGGTGAGCGCAAACCTGGAGGGCTATCTCTTCCCCGACACGTACTTCTTCGGCCGAACGACCACCGTCGAGGACGCTGTGAAGCAGATGCTGGAGAACTTCGACAGCAAGTTCAGCGAAGAGCTGCGCCAGGAGGCGGCGAGCCTCGGCCTGAGCGTGCACACCGTGGTCACCGTCGCCTCCATCGTCGAGCGGGAGGCGCAGGTGGCCGAGGAGCGCCCCATCATCGCCGGCGTCTTCCTCCGTCGCCTCCGCCTGGGCATGCCGCTGGAGGCCGACCCCACCGTCCAGTATGCGGTGGGCAACGACCCGCAGAGCGTGGCCGAGTACGGGTACTGGAAGACGGAGCTTACCCGCGAGGACCTGGAGATCGATTCGCCCTACAACACCTATCGCCGCTGGGGCCTGCCGCCGGGGCCCATCGGCAACCCCGGGCTCGATTCCATCGTGGCGGTGGTGCGACCGGCCCAGACCAACTACCTGTACTTCGTGGCCAAGCCCGACGGCAGCCACGCCTTCGCCGAGACGCTGCAGGAGCACCTGGCCAACGTGGAGCTGTACGGACCGTAGGCGCTGACGTGGCGACAAAGCACATCGGCCTCATCGGCAAGCCCGTGGCCCACTCCACGTCCCCCATCTTCCAGCAGGCCGCCCTCGACCACTGCGGCGTCGACGCCCGCTACGAGCTCTGGGAGACGGAGGCCGAGGAGCTACCCGCCGTGGTGGAGCGAATGCGCCGCGACGATTGCCTGGGCGCCAACGTCACCATCCCCCACAAGGAGCGAATCATCGACCTGCTGGACGAGATCGACCCGCTGGCTAGGCGCATCGGCGCGGTGAACACCGTCGTGAACCACGGCGGCCGCCTGAGCGGCCACAACACCGATATCCTGGGCTTCGCGCAGGCCCTCCGCCGCGATGGTGAGTTCGACCCGCGCGGCTGCCACGCCGTCGTGCTCGGCGCCGGCGGTGTCGCCCGCGCCATCGCCGTCGCCCTCATCGACGGCGGCGCCGCCTCCCTGACCTTCACGGACATCGACCAGGACCGGGCGGCCGGCCTGGCGCGAGAACTGGCCGGCCAGGGCCAGACCGTCCTGCGGGCCGTGCCTCCCGCCAGCGCCGAGCTGGCAGCGGCCGCTTCGGTCTGTCGGCTTCTGGTAAACTGTACCCCGATCGGCCTGCGCCATAGCCGCGCCGAAGACGACACGCCCATCCCACAGGAGCAGGTCCCGCCCGGCGCGCTGGTGTTCGACGTGATCGCCAATCCGCCGGAGACCCGGCTTCTGGCCGAAGCCCACCGGCGGGGCGCGCGCATCGTGAGCGGGATGGCGATGCTGGTCTATCAGGGCGCCGAGTCGTTCCGGCTTTGGACGGGCCTGGAGCCGCCGCTGGACATCATGCGCCGGGCGGCTCTCT
>Ga0315288_10006607_pt1 | contig 14714 bp, 11 predicted proteins | sample YL17G11_20_MG_FD_203454 | JGI IMG/M metagenome (GOLD analysis project Ga0315288, IMG submission 203454) | Sediment microbial communities from Yellowstone Lake, YNP, Wyoming, USA - YL17G11_20 | ecosystem: Environmental > Aquatic > Freshwater > Lake > Sediment | place: USA: Wyoming | collected... | reverse complement strand
GTATCTTCAATACGAAGGATAAATTTCCCTTGGTAATGGCGTGCCAAGAGCCAATTGAACAACGCCGTTCTTGCACCTCCGATATGGAGGTCGCCTGTGGGGCTGGGTGCGAATCGAGTTCTCACTTCTGTCATTGATCTTTACACCTTGTTCAAGAAGTTGTTTAATTGTCATTCTGAGGAGCCGAAGGCGACGAAGAATCTCGTAATTTGTTGATTAACATCAATTGAGATTCTTCGCTCTGCTCAGAATGACAGCGAAAAAGATTTCTTCAACAGGCAGTCTTAAACTGACCGACTAATAAAAAAATCCCCCATGCTTCCCTCTTACAAAAGGGGAGTGGGGGGATGATATCTCCCAATGAAAGAGTTAAATGAGATTGTCAATGGCCTTGAGCGCCTCGTCTAATTTTTTAGAATCGGTCCCACCTGCTTGAGCAAAATCGGGTCGGCCCCCTCCTGTTCCTCCGACATAGATCGCTATTTTCTTGATCAAATCGTTTGCATTGAACCGATGGGTGAGGTCAGCCGTCACACCCATAATCAAGGAGACTTTGTCTTGGCTCTGACTTCCTAAAAGGATGATACCAGAACCGATCTTTGCTTTCAATTGGTCAAGAAACTCTCTCAATCGCTTTGGATTCTTCCCGTCGACCTTGATCGATAGAAGTTTCACGCCCTTCACCTCTCTGACGAAATGGAGGAGATCCAAAATTTCTTGATGTGAGATCTTGTCCTGAAAGGATTCAACTTCTCTCTCCAATTCCCTCTGCTTTTGAAGCAACCGCTCGACCTTTGAGGAGACCTCCCCGGGAGTCGATTTCAGAGAGAGGGCGGCCTTCCGAAGTTCCCGTTCCTCTTCTTTAACAAATTGGTAAGCCCCTTCCCCTGTCAGGGCCTCCATTCTTCTCACCCCAGCAGCCACTCCTGTCTCATTCATAATTTTGAAAAGGCCAATATCTCCCGTTCTCGATGTGTGAGTTCCTCCACAGAGTTCGATACTGAAATCCGCAACCTTCACAACCCTGACCTGATCGCCGTACTTTTCTCCAAAGAGGGCCATGGCCCCTGTCTGGAGAGCCTCTTCCTGAAGCATCATGTTCGTCTCGACCTTCAGATTTTCACGGACCTTCTGATTCACCTGGGTTTCAATCCGCTCAAGGTCCTCCTCTTCAATGGCAGCGAAATGGGTGAAGTCAAATCTCAATCGATCAGGGGAGACTAAAGAACCTGCCTGATGAACATGATCTCCTAAAATCTCTCTTAGTACAGCCTGAAGCAGATGGGTGGCGGTATGATTGAGGGCAGTCGCTTTTCGTCTATTCAGATTCACCCGGAGGGTGGCCTCCATCCCTTCCTTTACCACTCCCCTTTTCACTCTCGCTTGATGGACGATGAGCTCCTCCATGGGCCGGAGCGTATCCTCCACCTCTAAGGAAAAATCTTCATGGAAGATGATGCCTCGATCGCCCACCTGACCACCTGTCTCCCCATAAAAGGGGCTCTTTTCTGTAATGACTTCGACTTCGTCTCCTTCTTGGGCAAAAGGCACAACCCCATCGCCTTTGATCAATTTCAGAATCTTCGATTCGCATTGAGTCTCTTCATAGCCTATAAAATTGGTTTGAACCCCTTCCCCGACCAGTCGCCGATAGATCTCTTTTGCCTTCCCCTCTCCGATCCCTTGCCATGCCTGCTTGCTCTTCTGCCTCTGTTCTTCCATTTGGGCTTTGAACCCTTCTTCATCGAAACTCATGCCTTCTTCCTGAAGGATATCAGCTGTGAGATCGAGTGGAAATCCAAAGGTGTCATAAAGACGGAAGGCCACTTCTCCAGAAAGGGTTTTCCTCCCTTCCTTCCGTAATCGATCCATCTCCTCTCGTAAAATCTTCAGCCCTGAATCGAGGGTTTCGGAGAAACGCTCTTCCTCATTATGAATGACTTTTGAAATGAACTCTTGGCTTTCCCTCAACTCTGGATAGGCGTCCTTCATCAGATCCAAGACTTTGGAGGAGGTTTGATGGAGAAAAGGGTCCTTGATTCCAAGCATCTTTCCATGGCGCATCGCCCTTCTCATAATGCGACGCAGGACATATCCCCTGCCCTCATTGGAGGGAAGAACACCATCGTTGATCAAGAAGGTAGCGGCCCGGCTATGGTCGGCAATCACCCTCATGGAGATGTCAGAGGGTGAGTTTCTCCCATAGGAAACGGAGCTGATGGTCTCAATTTTCTTGATGATGGGTATAAAGAGGTCTGTTTCAAAGTTGCTTCTGACACCTTGAAGGATGGCGGAAATCCGTTCCAAGCCCATCCCTGTATCGATGCAGGGCTTGGCAAGGGGATGAAGCTTTCCTTCTGAATCTCGATTGAATTGCATGAAGACGAGGTTCCAGAGTTCTAAAAAGCGGTCGCAGTCACAGCCCACACCACAATCGGTACGGCCACAACCCACACCTTCTCCTTGATCGATCACAATCTCGGAACAGGGACCACAAGGACCGGTCTCCCCCATCGCCCAGAAGTTGTCCTTTTCCCCCATTCGGACAATCCGCTTCTCTTGAATACCAATCTTCCTCCAGAGTTTGAAGGCTTCATCGTCATTGGAATAGATAGTGATCCACATTCTCTCTGGGGGCAATCCCCACTGATGAATGAGAAGGTCCCACCCCATTTCAATGGCCTCTTTTTTAAAATAGTCCCCAAAGGAAAAGTTCCCCAACATCTCAAAGAAGGTGTGGTGCCGAGCCGTCTTTCCCACATTCTCCAGATCATTATGTTTCCCTCCGGCACGAACACACTTTTGTGATGTGACAGCTCGTTTGTAGTCCCGGGTCTCTTCGGTTAAAAAGACGCTTTTGAATTGAACCATTCCAGCATTGGTGAAGAGCAAGGTGGGATCATTTTTGGGGACGAGTAAGGAGCTTCGGACGACCTTATGTCCTCTCTCCTCAAAGTAACTGAGAAAAACCCTTCGAATCTCATCAGAGGTCATTGTTTCAATCCTGGACCCCCTCTATCAGGCATTTTCGAGTCGAGTGGCTTCCCGAATTTCAACTTTTTCTCCTCCTCTTTGTTCTCCTCCTTATCTTTCTCGAAGCGCTCAAAGTCAGACCAGGTGGTGTCGCTTGTGGCGAGAATTCCCTTCACCCTCAGGGCGAAGTCATCCGGATTGGTACAGTGTTTAAGGGCCTCTTCATAGGTGATCAACTTTTCTTGCATGAGAAACATCAGCGATTGGTCGAAAGATTGCATCCCGTAAGTGGTGAGCCCTTTCGAGATGGCATCATTAATCTCATTGGTCTTATCCTTTTCGATGACGCACTCCCTCACCCTTGCGGTGGAAACGAGAACCTCCGCCGCCGGCACCCTTCCCGTCCCATCCGCTCTTGGCACTAGCCTCTGAGAGATCACGCCCTTGAGGACACCCGCCAGTTGGAGACGAACCTGTTTTTGGTGGTAAGGAGGAAAGACAGAAATGATTCGAGTGACCGTCTCGACGGCATTCAACGTGTGGAGTGTGGACATGACCAAATGCCCAGTCTCGGCAGCCGTCAGAGCGGTCTCGATTGTCTCGAAATCCCTCATCTCACCTATTAAGATCACATCCGGATCTTGACGGAGGGCCACCCTCAACGCACTGGAAAAGGTGTTCGTATCTGAGCCGATCTCCCTTTGGTCGATGATCGATTTCTTGTCCTCGTGGACAAATTCGATGGGGTCCTCAATGGTGATAATGTGACAATTCCGGTTATCATTGATGATATCGATCATCGATGCCAATGTGGTGGACTTACCACTTCCAGTGGTTCCTGTGACGAGGACGAGGCCCCTTTGCTCCATGGCAATATTGCCGATCACAGAGGGCAGGTGAAGTCCTTTCAAATTCTTGATCTGATAAGGCACAATCCGGAGGGCGATCCTGAGCTTTCCTCTCTGCTGGAAGACATTGATCCGAAATCGGCCCAGACCGTAAACTTCGTAACCCATATCGACCTCTCGATTCTTGACGAAGCGCTCCTTCTGCCAGTCGTTCATCAGACCGAAGGCCATCTTCGCCAAATCATTATGGTCGAAGGGTTTAGCCTTATCCCATAGTTTCAAAATCCCATTGACCCTGAAGATGGGGGGAGCCCCTTCCTTGATGTGAACATCTGAGGCTTCTTGAGAGAGAGCTTCCACTAAGATCTGGTTTAGATCCATCTTATTCTCCTCTTCCGCTTCATTTCACCGATCCGGCTTTGGAGATGCGGAAGTTTTCAAGAATCTCCTTCTCCATTTGCTCCAGGACCTTGGAATTCTCTTTCAAAAACTGTTTGGCATTCTCTCTGCCCTGGCCGATACGTTGACCCTGATAGGCATACCATGTCCCACTCTTCTCCACGATATTCTTCTCCGCGGCCAAATCGAGGACCTCTCCTTCCTTCGAAATTCCCTCACCGTGGATGAGATCAAACTCCACCTCTTTAAACGGAGGCGCCACCTTATTCTTCACCACACGAACCTTGGTCCGGCTGCCGACCACCTCTTGGCCCTGCTTGATGGAGGCGATCCGCCGAATGTCCAATCGAACAGAGGCATAAAATTTGAGGGCATTGCCTCCAGTGGTCGTCTCCGGATTTCCGAACATCACCCCGATCTTCATCCGGATCTGGTTGACGAAGACCAAGATGGTATGGGACTTGCTGATCACGGCTGTCAATTTTCTTAAGGCTTGGGACATCAGCCTGGCCTGAAGTCCCATATGGGCATCCCCCATATCCCCTTCAATTTCTGCCTTGGGAACCAAAGCGGCCACGGAGTCGATGACGATCACATCCACCGCACCGCTTCGTATCAGAATCTCTGTGATCTCTAAGGCCTGCTCTCCGGTATCGGGTTGGGATATGAGAAGATCGTCCGTTTTAACACCCAATCGCTTTGCATAGTGAATATCCAAAGCATGCTCCGCATCGATGAAGGCGGCAATTCCGCCCTTTTTCTGAGACTCCGCAATGACATGGAGGGCCAGCGTCGTCTTCCCTGATGCTTCAGGGCCGTAAATCTCTACCACTCTTCCTTTCGGCAATCCTCCCACACCGAGAGCGAGATCTAAGGAGAGGGATCCAGTGGAGAGAACAGGAACCTCCCCAAGCATTGCTTCCGCACCCAACTTCATAATCGAACCTTTTCCATATTGTCGTTCGATCTGGGTGACGGCCAAATCGACTGCCTTCTCTTTATTTGAATCGGTTTTCATCTTTTCCCCCTGGTTCTCGGCAAAGCCGAAGTCGCAAAGGGCATGGGGCAAAGGGCATAGAGTTTTAACCCTATGCGCTATGCACTCTGCTCTATGCCATGCTTTTTATACGCCTCCCAAATTAATCTCCCTTAAGGGCGTATAGATCGGGCCTGTTGGTTTTAAATCGCTTTTGAACAGGACGACCCTCTCTACCTGAAAATTTCCAAACTCCTCTTCCTTATGTCTTTCCATCCTCCCAGCCAGTTCTTCCCTCCCTTTGCTTGACTTCATCCTTCCTAATGTCAGGTGCGGATGAAACGCTCTCTCTTCCGGTTCAAAGCCAATCTTTTCCAATTCTTTTTCTAATTGCTTCTGAAAAGAAACTAAAACTTCTTTCCCATCCACCAATCCCATCCAGATCACCCTCGGGTTTTTTAAATGTGGAAAGGCACCCACCCCTCGAACCTTGAGGGAGAAGGGTGAGATGGTCTGGGTCGGCCTCTCAATCGATTTGACAATGGGGTCGATCCTCGACTCATCTATATTTCCAAAAAATTTTAGAGTGAGATGAATCTTTTCAGGATTCACCCAGCGAACATCTGCACGGGATGATTTTAAGTCGTCTTGGACCTCTTCGATCTTCTTCAGGATTGTCCTCGGAATTTCAATTGCCAAAAAAGATCGGATCAATCAAAAAACCTCTTTAATTTTGAAATGATGTTAACACAATTACAAAAAAAGTCAATGAGAAACAGGCCTTGCAAAAACGAATATGCCTAACAAAAAGGGCCTGTCCCTGATTCAAGGGACAGGCCTTTTGGCTACTGAAAAAAACCTCTCCATTACTTCCAGTAACGGTCGTTGGTGAGGCGCTCCTCAATACTGACCTTATAAAAAACCTGAATGGGCATCAACACCTCTTTATCCTTCTCATAAACCTCTTTGAGTGCATTTCTAACGACTTCCACCCCTTTTGGCGTCATCTTTCCAAGGGGGGGACGGCATGGTCCTGATGGTATTCCAAGCCCCTTCATCATCGTCTTGATCGCTAATGGATTTCTGAATTTAGTCGGGACCTCAAATCCTTCATAAGACTCAATCGTATTGACTGTGACCACTTTAAAGAGAGGATCGAGAATATCTTTGAGCCGATTGGCTCTCTCCATATTTCCACTCGATATCGCTCTGACCATCTCACCAATGGGACTTGGAATGATGTTCGACATGACAGAGACCACACCAGATGAACGAATGTCATTTCGGGTCATCATCTCAAAAGTCTTATCATCATCTCCAGAAAGGATATCAAAGTCTTCTCCCAAAAGAGTTCTCGTCTTGGCCATCCGTTGGAGATCTCCGGTTGCTTCCTTCACCGATCTCACATTCTTATACTTACGATGGAGGATGGCTAAATCCTCCACCTCCAACTTTGTCCCTGTCCTTCCAGGGATCACATAGGGCATGATGAAGGCCCTGCGGAAGGCCTTGGCAATCACTTCGTAATACTGCGTTCTCAGTTCGAGGGAGGAGGGTCCATTATAATAACAGTCTACCAGCAGAGCGCCTTGAGCCCCGACCTCGATGGCATGCTTCGTTCCCCTGAGCGCCTCCTTTGTCGAGTTCGAACCTGTTCCTGCCATGACAAAGACTTTGCCCTTTGCCGACTTTGCGCTCCTTGTAATCACCCGATCATGCTCCCTCCAATCCAGAGTAGGAGATTCACCCGTCGTTCCAGTGGGAACGAGGTTCGCTCCGCTCTCTATCTGAAACTGAATGTTCTTCTCCAAACCCTCAAAATCAATTTCTCCTTTTCGATCAAAAGGCGTAACCATTGCTGTCCAACAACCCTCAAACCTCTCAAGCTTCATTAATATCTCCTCCTTCCGTCCCCTCACCTTTATCCTCTCCCCTCTGGGGAGAGGGGTGGGTGAGGGGGATTTTCTCTATTATGATGTAAAAGAAAAAAATTTCAAGGAAAAAAGATTCACAAACTTAATTTTTCTGAGAACCATTTGCTTTTAAGTTGTAATTTCAGTATTCCGGCCAGGGTGATATTGAAGAAAGAATTATCTTGACTTTCTTAAATCGTGGTATTAATATTACCACATGGTAATTATATTACCACATACAAGAGAACTTTTGGAAGGGAGGGATACTGATGTTTGGAGAATTCATAAAGGAGAGAAGGATCAAAAAGGGCATAAGCTTAAGAGAATTCTGCAAACGATTAGAAATAGATGCCAGCAACTGGAGTAAAGTTGAACGAGGTTTGCTTGCACCCCCCCGGGATGAAGAGAGATTGAGGAAAATAGCACGGGCGCTGGACATTAAATTCGGTTCTGCCTTGTGGAAAGAAATGAAAGACAAGGCGAACATTGATGCCGGGATCATACCGGATGATATTCTGTCTGATGAAAAGGTATTAAACTCGCTGCCGATATTCTTCCGAACCATAAGGAGCGAAAAACCTACTCCTGAAGACCTGGATAAATTAATCGACATGATCAGGAAGGAGTAGCCATTTGGATTACAGCGAGTTTAGATCGGAATAGACTTTCGGGAACAGGGGTTGCCGACCAATCTTTTTAAGTACTCTACTGCAAATAATTTCATTTACAAAAACGATAGGTTGTGATAATAAAAATTTATTCCAGATCACTCATGAATTAACTTGATGATACTATTATTGGCTCATAAGCCTAACCTAATGGTGAGAGGTTCCAAATCCTGATATAATGCAATTATTAGGGAGAGCGAGTTGGCCGAAATTAATTTAACACAGGCCGAAGCAGACGTGCTCATAGCCATGCCAAAGGTCAGAATGAATGAAACTCTTTGGAATTATCCTTCACTGGGCGGGTCGATTAGTGTGCCATTGACGTCCAGAGACAAAAAGGAAGCCTTCATCCTTGATATGAGCCGCAGTCACATCGACTTACTCAAAGGTAAATATCAAAATCGAGGACGCCAGGTGGTAGTCCTCGTGAGGCTTGACTTCGGTGGAGCAGCCCATCGTAACCCAGACAGTACAGAAATTTCTTGCCCTCATCTGCACTTATACCGTGAAGGTTATGGCGATAAGTGGGCAATTGAGATTCCTCAAGAGAAGTTTTTAGATATTGTAGACCTCTGGCAGACATTACAGGATTTCATGCGCTTCTGTAACATCATTGAACCGCCTTTAATTGAGAGGGGGCTCTTCACATGATCGAAGAAATCAGGGATCTGATAGACAATTATTTGATTTGGTTGAAAGATAAGACCATACTTCGGCAAGTCAAGGATTGGGTTGAAATAACAACGCCCTATCTTGATCGCCATAATGACTATTTACAGATTTATGCCAAGCGTCAAAATGGGGCCTATATTTTGACAGATGATGGATATGTCCTGGAAGATTTGGAACAGTCGGGATGTAAACTAGAAAGTGCTAAGAGACAGGCTCTCCTTAAAATTACACTGAATGGATTCGGGGTGCAGACAAACGAAGGTCGTCTTGAAATTCATGCTTCCCGTGATAATTTTGCTCTTCGTAAGCATAACCTTATTCAGGCTATGTTGGCGGTAAACGACTTATTCTATTTAGCTGTACCGATGGTTGCCAGCTTATTCTACGAAGACGTAGTAATATGGCTCGATCTACATGAAATCCGATACACGCCAAAGGTAAAATTTACTGGTAAAACCGGTTATGACCATTTGTTCGATTTCGTGATACCAAAATCGCGTACACGCCCAGAACGTATTCTCCATACCATTAATCGCCCGAACAGAGACACTGCCCAAGCATTGGCGTTTTCGTGGATTGATACGAAAGAAGTGCGTCCACCTGATTCAAGAGCCTATGCTTTTTTGAATGACTCTGACCAAACGATATCGACTTCTGTCGTCGATGCATTACACAGCTATGATGTCAACCCAATTCTTTGGAGTAGACGCGAAGAGGTTAGAAAGGAGTTAGCGACATAGGGGAACTCAAGGCAAATATCTCGCCTCATAATGTTTCAACCTTGACCCTGCCCGAACCCAGGATGTTATAAACTGATTAATAACTTCCTGATTCCAGTTTCTCAGAAATATCTCTTTAATCTACAAATTGCCTATCACCAAATTCATGTAGCATAAGCATGGTGCAAAGCATCGGTGTATTGCCTGAAAACATGAGTGAACACCAGATCTGTCCTCTCCGCTACCTCCTCGGGTGTATAAAATTCCAGTGGAAGCCCTGTCTCCTCATTCCACAGGAAATCGTAGATAAACGTTTTCACAGCGGCCTTGGTAGTTTCCTTTTCACGCCAGTTATCTATGCGGAGTTTCTCCGCCTTGAGTGCCGCCAGAAGATCCTTTGCTACCTTTTTGATTCGGCTCCGGTCCCTCGTTGACAGTTCTGGTTTCAAAAGAATATCGAATAATGCCAGATTTTCCTCATCCAACCCTTCACGCACAGCCCGTTTTTCTTCGTTATCGAGTTCCTCAACAAACTTCAACAATGCCGCAAAGGTTTCCTCGATCGTGAGACGGTCCTTCTCATAATTGTAATCGGATATGACTTCTTGATAACGCTTGTAAAAATCGGTCCTAAGCGGGTTTCTTTCCAGCATCCTTTTCAGCCGTTGTTCTACGGCGCACTTCAGAGATTGCATAGTCGTATTCTTTCTCGGGTACTTTTTAAATTCCTCCTTCAAACGATTAAAATCTATCTTGCTGATATCATAAATTTTGCTCTCATCAGGATCCGAGACCCTAACGGGTGCTATAACATCGTCCACAATCGCCTGCATTTCACGGATTACTTCTGTTATGTCCGCCTTTTTCTGGTCATCCTGGAGTTTTTTGTAAATCATCTCAATGGCTTCGTGTTCCTTCTTGTAATCGTAGACTGCCTTGATAGTCAGACATGCCTTGAATTTCTTGAAAACTTCTCTCGCCAGAATTTCAAAACGCTTGCGCGTCTCCTCGCTCTGGTTAATTATCTCTCTTGCGTGATTAATCGACTCAATCTTTTTAAAACCTTCCTTAACTGTGATGTCTCTAAGGTTGAAACCTCTCTCCTTTAGGAAGGCCTTTACCATGTCGATGGCTTCTCTCAAGTCTTCAATCAATTCCTCTTCAGGCTTCACTGGGTCACGTCCGTCCCCTCCTCCCGGGCCCCCAGTTGCGAATGTGGCTAATGCGGCGCGCAGGTTTTTCAGGATGCCGCAATAATCCACGATCAAGCCGTTGTTCTTCCCTTCATAAACACGGTTAGCTCGTGCAATGGCCTGCATAAGGGTATGGGCTTTTAGCGGCTTATCTAAATACAGCGTTGCTAAGCTCTCAACGTCAAAGCCTGTAAGCCACATGGCGCAGATGATGGCAATCCGGAAAGGTTGGTCGTCCTTCTTAAAGGCCGTATCGAGGTCGATCCGTTTTCCGTCAGCCGTCTCAAAACCGTCCTTTATCTTCTTGCGGTGAGGGATAATGTCTAATCCCCACTCCTGGAAGCGCTTGACTTCCCCCTGTTCTTCGCTCACCACTACCGCCATTTCTGTTTCCTGAAGCCAATTTAATTGCCGACGGAGGTAAACCTCCTCCTGTTCATCTCCCGCGCTCTTGACAGCGGCCTCTACTTCCCTGATCCGTTCTTGCCAATAAGGCTGTATCAGGTTAAACATCCGCACTGTTGTGATCTTGTCGATGCATACAAGCATTGCCTTGCCGGTCTCCCAGCGCGTTGTGTAGTGCTGCACAAAATCCCGAGCAATAGCGTCTAACCTTTTTTCAGCAGTGATGATGTGATATTCCCGAGAAAGCTCCTTTTCCAAACAGGCCTGCTGGTCAGGATCAAGCTCCAGTTCTTCCAGCTTAGCCGCTAACTGTTCATTTATTTCAATAGTGGTAATTCCCAGCTTTTCTCCCCGGTTATCGTAATAGAGATGTACGGTCGCCTGGTCGTTCACCGCCCGCTGAAAGTCATAGGTAGATACATAATCACCGAAAATCTTTTTGGTAATCTCGTCATCCTTGAAAAGTGGGGTTCCAGTAAATCCGATGTAGTGAGCGTTGGGAAGGGCATTGCGCATGTTCCAGGCCAGCCGCCCATACTGGGTTCGGTGTGCTTCGTCGGAAATAACGATGATGTCATCCCGGTGGGAATACGGGTTTCCAGGATCGACTTCCTGATTGAATTTGTGAATCATTGTAAAAATATATGGCTTATCGCTTCTCAAAATGTCCTGCAGGTTCACTCCCGAAGAAGCCCTGCACTGATCCCTATCATTGTCTACAATGCCACAGCCAGCAAAGGTCTTGTAGATCTGTTTATCCAGATCTTCCCGGTCGGTCACAATCAGGAAGGTGAAATTACCGGGCAATTTCCGGTGGACTTTTTGGGAAAAGAAAACCATCGAATAGGATTTTCCACTCCCTTGGGTATGCCAGAAAACTCCAAGCTGTCCCTTGAGTTGCTCCCGATTGTGGACAGCCTCCACCGCTCGGTTAACGCCCAAGAATTGGTGATTGCGTGCAATAATCTTGGCCAGCTTTCCAGAACTATCATCGAAGAGAATAAAGTTTTCAAAAATGTCCATGAAATTAGGCTTGCTGCACACTCCCTTTAGCATGGTTTCCAGATCGACCACGCCGGGATCTTCTTCAGCCAGGCGCTTCCATTCGTGAAAATGCTCATATTTACTGGAGATCGAGCCTAACCTTGCTCTGTCGCCATTGCTCAGGACAACGAAAGCATTGTGGTCGAAAATATGTGGAATCGTATCCTTGTAATCGCTCAGGTTCTCGTTGTAGGCGCGTCGAATATCCTTGTGGATGTTTTTCAGTTCGATGAAGAGCAAAGGAATCCCATTAACGAAACCAATAATGTCAGGACGCCTGCGGTAGAGCCATCCTTGGACCCAGAGTTCCCGGACAACAAGAAAATGATTTGCCTCAGGATTTTCGAAGTCGAATACTCTGATACGCCGATCTTCGATCTCCCCCTTTTCATTGCGAAAGGAAACCAGTACGCCGTTTTTATAAAGGTCGTATTTCTCCTGATTGATTTGCAGGGTGGATTTGGCAACGCTGATTTCGGTGATCTTCTTAATAGCGGATTCATATGCTTCAGGGGGTAAGTTAGGATAAAATTTTTCCAATGTGTGATGTCAATTCATTGTACTGGAGTCAAGAGACCCTCGTTCAGGAAAAGAAACATCCAAGGATTTAGGTAGACCGATCAATAGAATCAGCCCTTTCAAGGATTCGACGGCTTTCCAGGCGGTTGAGAATTTCGACAAACTTTCTCTTTTTAATGTTGGTTTGACGGAGTCCAGATAAATAATTTTTCCATTCCTCTTCTCTTTTAAGTCTCTTCAGAAGTTCTCGGACTTTCCTCAGGTAGCCTGCAGCCGTCTCATAAGCACTCGGTTTGGTCAGGGCGATTTCTTTTTCGGCAAGACCTTTCCAGATGGTAAGAGCCCGATCCGGATAGTGCTCGGCCACTGCTTCTGCAATGCTGACTTCTTGATAGCTATCCCATCCCCAATATTTCTCCCTTTTCGCTTTAGGGTAATCATACCATCGAAGGACATCGTCTGGCCGCTTTTCGTCGATGGCGATGGCGATGAGAGTATGAATCATGGGGGCCTTCTCGTGGGGATAAGCCGGTTCTTTTTTCACCCCTGATTCAGGCAACGGCCACGAGGGATCTAATTGAGGTTTTTTGCCAGTCTCCAGATAGAGCAGTACGGCTGCTCGGACTGCAGGCCACACCTTTGCCCATTCCGACGCTTTCCTCATCTCATCAAAGGCCGCAAGGGATGGCGATCCTAGGAAATCATCAACCCGAAAAGCTGCAACCTTGAGCCAGTCACCCTCCTCTTCCTTCATCTCCCGCAGAGTGTCCCGAAGCTGCTTGGCAATGCCCGGCAACCCTTTTTGAGTCGCCTTTATCCCTCTGTGTATCCACTGCTCAGCTTCTTCAAAACGCTTGGCTTCTATAAGGGCCCTTACCAGACGATGATAGCTTTTTGTCTCCACGGCCTCCTGCTCGCAGAGGGGAATAATCTCTTCATCCCGGCCGGAATTTTCGAGAGCTTGTATAATCCAGTTGCTCAGGCCATCTCTCCTGTAATTTCGGGAAAAACTGTCTTCGTCTACCGTAGGATGGAGCTTATTCAAACGCTCCATAAGGATATCGGCAACGGAACTCCAGTCCGAAGCCTTCTGCTTCTTCTTCCAGAAGGCTTCTGCTCTATAGCATAGATCGTATTCATCCTCTAAACTCGCATCAATCATCCAGAGCATCTGTTCAACCGGCGGCAGAGAAGATTGAGGAAGCGCCCGAAAAACTACATCCATGCAGGAGGAGATTTCCATACCCACTTCTCCATGGTCATGGCTCATCTCCACCTGCCTTATGCCGGCCTCCAGGAGCTCTTTACCGATGGCAACAACATCATCTGCATGTCCTTTTGATAAGAGATACTCCAGACGATCCTTTACCCGTGAGTAGTCAGGGACATAGCCCTCATCATTCCAATGGTTTCTCCAGGCAGGCTCGGAACTCAATTCATGGATCTCTTTCCTAACCGCATTTACGATTTTCTTCACCGAGCCCTTCGCCAAATCAAGTCGGTCCTGCAAGTTTTCGCGAACAATAGAATGTTTTCCTGCAAGGTCCCCCAGAAGACTGATCAGTTGCTCTTTGGTCTGATCTTCCAGAAAGCTTTTCAAGGCGTCCGGAGTCGATTTCGAAAGCCTTCCGGGAGGGATGTTATCAGCGCCCGCCTCTTCCTCGTACTCTTCATCCTCTTCTTCATCCCACTCATCTTCATCTGCAGTCTTCTTTAACAAAGAGACGCGCTTGTCCTGCTCAGCAGTTTTCGGAACCTCCATATCTTTCTTTAGGCAATCGAGATATTCCAACACTACGGCCACAGCATGTTTGCAGGCGCCCCCGTAAGGACAGGTGCAGGTCGAGATCAATTCTCCACCCTTAAAATCGACCTGCGTGGCATATCTCTTTTCTCCCTGGACCCAGGCAACTAATTCCCCGCTTTCTGTCTGAGCCAACTCCTGCACCCGGTGGCTCCGCTGATAACTTTGTCCTCGAGAGAGGACTCTGCTCCCAGCCCATTTCTGGAGATCGTCCCAGTTTAATTTTTCAAAAAGATCCCTCTTAAAAGCTTCCCTTTTCATTTCATCCCTTGCGGCCCTTCTTTGCCATGAAGTCCTCGTGAATCAGTTTCTCATAAAAAATTTGAAGTGCCTTCTCGGAAGCCTTCTCTTTGATCTCTCTGCGACCCCCTTTCAAATCTTCTCTCTTCACCCATGTCCTTCTCCCATAAGCAAATCCGATAAAAACTCTCCCAATAGGACTTCTCTTTGTTCCACCTGTGGAGGAAAAAATTTAGTTAGGGCAATCGTAATAAAGTATTTTCTTTCTTTATTAAATCTCCCAACGCTGGGGGCGTAGATTCTAAAGCATTTTAAGATAGTTCTTCAAATCTGACGCTTTT
>Ga0315288_10006605_pt1 | contig 14715 bp, 20 predicted proteins | sample YL17G11_20_MG_FD_203454 | JGI IMG/M metagenome (GOLD analysis project Ga0315288, IMG submission 203454) | Sediment microbial communities from Yellowstone Lake, YNP, Wyoming, USA - YL17G11_20 | ecosystem: Environmental > Aquatic > Freshwater > Lake > Sediment | place: USA: Wyoming | collected... | reverse complement strand
TTATTTTAGATATTGTGATGATATTATAATATTAACTCATTCAAAAAGTGAATTATGGACTATTTTTCAAGAAATTAATGATTATTGTAAAAGTATAGTTCTTTCTTTAAAAGGGAATTATCAAATATTTCCAGTTGACATTCGTGGAATTGATTTTTTAGGTTATAGATTTTTTCACGATTTTATTTTACTTAGGAAATCAATCGCATTAAAATTTAAAAGGAAGATAAAATTAATAAAAAATGAACAATATATTTTTCCAAATGGAAATATAACTAATTCAATTATGAGTTATTATGGTTGGATGAAGCATTGTGATAGTAAACAATTATTTACTAAATATATAGATACAGATATACAGAATATAGTTGCAAAAAATTGTTTGTTATTAAAACAGAAAAATCCTTTGGAGGAGGTATTAATATGAAAGGAAATTCGGATAAACAACCAAAAATTATAGTACAGTCAAATGGGAAAACTCAAATTCGTTATAATATCTTAGAAGTTATTAAAGAAGATATGAATAGAGAACCTAGAACTAGTTTTGATTTTGATTACATAGAAATTGAAGGAGAATTAACCAGAGAAAAAATTATCGATGGTATTATTTCTAGTGTTCATAATAAATCTAATGAACTTGCATTGATAAATAATGAATTAGTAAGTCCAGGAACTAAAGAATATACCGAATATCGATTATTAAGGATAAAAGCTAAAGAAGTTGCTACAGAAGTTTTGAAAGTTATTTAATATAGTATATTAAGGAAAGGATAAAATAAAAGTGATTAAAATTTGCAGTAAATGTAAAAGAAAGTTGGATGTGAGAGAATTTAGTAAATATAAAAGGGGCAAAAAAGGATTGCGTTGTCAATGTAAATCTTGTCGAAGTCAACAAAGGAAAATTTATTATAGAGAAAACAAAGATGAAATAGTAACAAAAATAAAAAAATATTATCAAGAACATAAAGAAAAAATTTCTGAACGAAAGAAAACAAATTATCAAGAAAATAAAGAAAAACTTATAAAAAAAGCAAAAGAAAATCGTTATTCCAAAAATAATCACTGTGAATGTGGAAAATTAATTACGAATGATTCTGTTAGGTGCTATTCTTGCGACAACAAAGGAGAAAATAATCCATTATTCAATGATTGGAATAGTCGAAAACCGTATGCCCTGGATTGGACTGATAAATTAAGGGAATCAATCCGTAAACGTGATAACTACATTTGTCAAAACTGCGGTATAATAGAAGAAGAACATATAATAGTATTTGGTCAAGTTTTACATATTCATCATATAGACTATAACAAAAAAAATTGTAACGGAAATAATTTAATTGCTTTATGTGGAAGTTGTAACATAAGAGCTAATCATAATCGAGATTATTGGCAAAATTATTATAGTACTAAAATTTTAATTATAAAAGAAAAGGAGTTATAACATGGCAAATGGTTTTGGTGGTAACATGCTCGGTGCTTTTATTGATTGGTTATATCAGAGTTCCGAAATTTCGATTCCAAGTGATTATCATCAAAGATGTACTAAGGTTGAAGAAATGCTTGATAATGATATAAGTGGAACTATAAATACGATACTTGATTATAGTATAAATAGTGCTTCTGAAGCTGGGTATCGTATTGAGTGCTCTGAGTCTACATTACAGAAATTACTTAATGTATGGCTCGAAGATATTAATATTACGATTGCGGGAATCCCAACTGGACTATCAGCCCTTAGTAAAGAATATTTCTTAGAAAGATGGAAAGGTAGTTCTTTTTGTGTACTTCGCCTCAAAGATTGGGAGAATATCACCGTAAATAATGTAACAATACAAGTCCCAACCACTATGTGGTTCGTCAACGGCGGAAGTATTTATGTTGCTCGTTCAAAAGACAAAAACTATAAATTAGGTAGCGATAAAATTTTCCTAGACGAAGCACATGAAATTGGAATACCATTTGGAAAAGATGAGGAGATAATTGTTCAGAAACCATTTGACCGTTGGCATGTTCAATATCCTACCCCCTATCTTGTTAGAAAAGGAATCTTAAAAAATTGGTTAGCAATGAAAACTTTAATGGAAAAATCTGATGAAGTAATTTCTAAGATTTTACCTTATTTATTTTTAATTTCCAAAGGCTCTGAAAATTTATTTTTACAAGGTGATGTAAATTATTCCGACGATGAATTAAAAGAATTAACTGAAAACTTTAAAACAGAAGTTCAAAAATATAGAAATGAAAAAGGAAAAATTCCAACTAATGCAATTCCATTTGATACACATTATGAACATCTAATTCCTGATTTAAGAAAAATTTTAGCAGAAGAACTTTATCGACAGGGTTATCGTTCTATTTTAGCGGGTTTGGGCTTCATTGATATGCTTGAAATTTCTCCATCGAGACAAGAAGCAAGAATGAATCCTAAAGCATTTATATCTGAAATTAATGAAGGTGTAACAGGATTTAAACAAATTTTATTAGAAGCAATTTATTTAATAGAAGAAAGAAATAAAAATGCACATAAAAAATTATTTACAGATAAAGGAAAAATTATTATTGTAAATAGTCCGCTTAGGATTAATGTCGAGAACTTACTTTCAGACCTCAGAAGTGGGTTCGATAGAGGTTCAATGAGTATTCAGACATATCAAGAAATATTAGGATTAGATTCTCAGACAGAAAAAGAAAGACGCAAAAAAGAATTAGATAATGGTGATGAAGATTTATTTTATCCGCATTTAATTATTAATCAAGAAGCGGTACCAGACAGAATGGGAATTCCAGCAAAACCCAAAGATACAACTAAATTGGAAGACCAAAATAAGAAAAAAAACTCTCCAGAGACCAAAAATAAAACTGCTGAATTAGAAGAAGAATTAGAAATTGCACCTTATACAATGGAAAATTATCCTAAATATCTAAATAAATATCCTAAACATGCAATAGAAATTTGGGTAACAACTTTTAATGAAGTACTTAAAAAAACAGGCGATGAAAGTAAAGCATTTCCGATTGCTTGGAATTCTTTAAAACGTTATATGAAAAAATTAAAGGCTGAGGAGAATAAACAATGAAAGACAGATTAATTATATCCAAAGTATTAACGGATTTAACTTTATCAAGTAAAACTAAATTCATCGAAGCCAAAGGAAATGAAGATTTAATTAAATTAGCTAAATTGAAAGGAATTGATTTGCCAAGTCCCGACCTTGCATGTTTCGAAACTTATTACTGTGAATTGGATAAACCAAATTTAAATAATGCTATGCTTACCAAAAAAGCAGCAGAAGAAGGGATAAATAGTTTAGTGGGAAAACAAATAAATATAAATCATGAAGGAAAAAACTATGTTATAGGATATACTATAGATGCAAAAATTAAAGAAAATATGATTGTAACCACTGGTATTTTGTTTAAAAGTTTATGGCAAGATGAATTTGATGAAATAAAAGAATTATTTGAAGAAGGAAATCTGTTCGTCAGTTTTGAGTTGTGGAATCGTCAGCCAGAAACAGGCGAATCTATTATAGAAGAAATGAGTAATGGTGTTAAGAAAATTACTAAAATGATAGCACACGGAGTTGGTTTATTATTAAGAGGGGTAAAACCTGCATGTAAAAGAGCACAAGTGTTTAAATTATTAGCTTTTGCAAAAGATAATGGAGAGCAAATCTTCCAAGAAGATAATAAATTTGCTTATGCATCATTCACCAATGAAGTGGTTGAATGTAAACATTGTCAAAATTGTACATGCGAAGAAAAAGATAAGGAGGTACAAAAAGTGGAAGAAATAAAGTTAGAAGAAATTTTAGAAAATGATTATGATGGTGGTGAAATTGAAGAAGCTGCAAAATTAACTACTGAGCAACGCAATGCACTGCCTGATAGTGATTTTGCATTGATTCAGGAAAAAGACGGAAAAAAGGTTCGTAGATTTCCTATTAATGATGAAGCACACGTCAGGAACGCTCTTGCTCGTTTGCCCCAGGCAAAAGACATAACTGAGGAAGAGAAGAAATCAGCTTTAGCAAAGATTTTGAAAAAAGCTAAAGAACTAAACATGGATGAATTATTAAAAAAGTATAACAAATCTTCTGAAGAAACCCAGGCTGAAGTGAAACCAGAGGAAACCAAGACTGAAGAGAAATCTGAAGTCGCTGAAACGAAACCTGAAGAAATTAAAGCCGAAGAAACGAAAGAAGAAATTGTTGAAGAAAAAAAAGAGGAAGTAATAGAGGAAAAGAAAGAGGAAGTTATTGAAGAAAAAAAAGAAGATGCAACAATCGTTACAACTACTCAGGAAGTAACTAAAGTAGATGAAATGAAACCAGACAGCGAAGTTATCACTACTGAAGTAAAAACCGAGACAACAGTTGTAAATGATGAAGGAAAAGAAACTCAAAAAGTAGAAGAAGAAGTTAAGACAGTTATAACTTATACTTTTGAGCAAGTACAGGACGAAGTTAGAAAAGCACAAGAAGAAAAAGATAAAGAAATTACACAATTAAAACAAGAACTTGCTACTAAAGAGCAAGAGATTGCGGATTTAAAAAATCCTAAAGTTGAACCAAAAAAAGAAAAAGAAATGACAGTTGGTTCTGTTATTGTTGAAGGAAAAAGCGAATTAAAAAAACAAGCAGAAAAAATAAATGAAATAATCGCACATAAAGGTGATAAATAATTCCTTAGATAAAGGAATAAGTAAAAGGCATAAGCCTAACTTAAAAGATAGTAACACAAATGAAATAAGGAGAATAAAAATGGCTGAAAGAAAAGACGTAATCGAAAGAGCCTATCAGTTAATAAATGAACCGATAGACCCTAATTTAAGATGTCCAGTAGAGTTAGCGGATATAGTTAATTATAAAGAATCTGAAGCTGGTGAGACTATTGAGTATTTTGCTTCCCCAGCTGAGGATAGAGGCGTTGATGATATTTATACTTATACCGATGGTACTCTAGTAGCTAATCCAATTCCTCTTAAAGGTGTGTTACCTTTAGCTTTTGAAGGTTTGCAGTCAAAGTTGGAATATATTTTGATTGACGAGATTTTGAATTCTAAAGACCAGTCAGCTTTAGCACAGAAGAAAAATGCTATTATTCGTGCTATGGATTCTGAAGAGGTTCGTAGAATTTTAGCTCTCTGCGAAGTTGGTACTCAGAAAGTTGGTAAAGCTACAGGCGAAGACCTTCTCGATGTTATTATAAAGATGAAACAGTTAGTTTCTGATTATGCAACAGATTATGTTTTGTTAGTAGCTTCTGATGTCATGGATGCTATTGAACGTTATGATAAAGAGAATGTTACTAATTTTCATTACAAAATGTCAATCAAAGAAGAAATAGCAAATTTAGGTATTGCAAAAATAGTAAAAGTTCTTGGTAATTCTGGTATCGATGGTGGAGACGGAACAGTTTTGGCTGCTGGAAAAGCAATCTTAGTAGGTCGTAATTCTAGTTTAGTTGCTGGTAGACCTATTACTTTCTTACGTAGAAAATTTACGAAAGAAGTTGCTGAACTCAGTGGTGCTGGTGAAGGTGCTGTTCGTTTAATCGACGTTGTAAAAACTCCTGTAATTCTTGCAGGTAATACTCTTGGTTATGGTACGTTTGGTTATGAGAGTATAATCGCAGTTAATCTTAATTTTAGAGCTATCGCTTGGTCTGACGAGATTTTAGCTGTTGTTTAATTGATATAAAAGAGGGGAAAAAAATTTCCCCTCCCAAAAAAGATTATATCATAAAAAAGAAAGGTTTAAGGAGATGATTACTCGTTTATCAAAAAAGAATATTATTGATGTTTATGATTTTCTTTCTCGTGTAAATGACCGTTTTGAGGATTTTTATATCACAAAAGAGAAAGAAAGGCATTTTTTAAAAAATAATCTATTGCTCATTGAAAAAATTTTACAATGCCAAGAGTGTTATGGTATTTTTAATAATGGTTTAAAAGCAATACTAATCATTGTAAAAGATAAGGGATACCGTCCTTATGTAAAATTGTTGGCAGAAAATAGTAAATATACTATTGATTTATTAAAATTTTTAAAGTGGACGTACTTTGAAAAAGATTTGTATGCTAAATTTAAAAAAGAGAATCCACTTTCAACTATGATAATTAAAACTAATTTTATCAAAATTGGTGATAGAGGTAGAGAGTTATTATTTTTTAAGAAAGGGATGAAGCAATTGTATCCATTAACACCAAAAGATGATTATTTACCAGATGAAGAACATAGATTATATTAATTAGGAGAAAAAAATGACTAACATAATTTTAAAAGTAAGAGACCAAATACAAGATAATTTAATTACTACAGGGAGAGATGTTTTTATTTATGAAAGTATAATATCCTCTAAAATTTTTACATTAACCGAATCTAATGTAAGTGCTGCTACTATTTTAGTTTATAAAAATGGAGCAATTATACCTGTAGTCAATGCTACTTGGACTAGAGTAGGAACCGTTGTTACAATTACAAAAACAGCACATGGACTTATTAATAATGATGTAATAACTATAACTATTTCCAATGTAACAGCAGCATTACCTTTGGGAACATATACAATAACAAAATTAACTGCGGACACATTTACAGTGATTGGATTAGATGCTGGAGCAGCGAATGGAACTTGTACTTATAATAATTATTCTTATTCTACATCAACTGGAAAAATAACCGTAGTTGGAACTTTAACACCAGGTTCAGATTCTTTTGAAATAAACTATTCGTATTTTCAAAAATATTCTGATACTGAATTACAAGGATTTATTAGAAGTGCAATTTCTTATTTAGTGGTGGAAAAATACGGTTGTTTTATTATAAAACCTCCTGCATTAATATTTCCAACCCCCTCAGAGTCGGAGGAAAATTTAATAGCAATTGTTGCTAGTATATTAATTAAAGGCGATTTAATATCTTATAGAACTCCAGAAATTACTATGACCTTTGAACGAGGGGATAATAAAGAAAAAAAAATTAAGAAAATAATCAGACAATTCAAAAAGACATACGGGATACTTACATATATTTATCCAGGCGAAACTTATGTTCCTGAAGACGACGAAATTATATAATAGTGGAGTATAAATGTCTGAGAAAAGAATAGATATTTTTAATTTATTAAAAAACGAAGGGCAGTTATCAACTCTTCTTGTTTATGCAGCCAAAGAGACTGAAACTGACCCTACCGAACATACAAAAACTTTAACTTATTTAAATCCTTTACCAATTAAAGGATTAATAATGCAGATAGGATTTTCTTCATTGCATTGGAAATATTGGGGGCAAATACCAACAGGTTCAATTCAAGTTATAATTGAAAAGAAAAATAAAACATTAATGCTTGCTGCCGATAAAATTAAATACAATGATAACTATTTTAAAGTTTATAAAGATGATTCTCAAAATTTTCAATATATCGAAAGACCCGATTATTGTGTATTTGTGTTAGGATTAAAAAATGATTAAAATAACCATAGATTTTAGAGATGCTAAAAAATTTGACCAACTTATTCGATACATAGAGAACAATTTAGTCTATGCTGAGACCCAGGAACAGGTGAGAGTTTTAGGATACAGAACCGCAGATAATATGCGGAATACAATTAATACTGAAAGAAAAAATCCTAAAAGACCTGATGATAAGTTAGTAAACGCCATAACTGCTGAAACTTTATCTACAACTGGTGGAGTAGAAGTAGGTATTGGTAGAATTTCTACATTAAATACAGAAGCACCTTATTGGGAAATGATAGATGCAGGTGCTACTTATATTACAAAAAAAACACATGTAGTACCTACTACTTATTTTGCAGACCCAGGTTCTGGTTTTGTAACTTTTAAAGAAGGTTCATCTCATTTTATCAATGGTATCGATTACATTGGTCGTGCCATTAGGAACCTTGATGTAGAACTAAAAACAATGATGGAAAAAATGGGAAGTAAATTTATCGGGGGTATGGAAAAATAAAATGGCATACAGAATAAGTCGTAATATAGAAAAATCATTATTAGATTTTATTGTTTATGAATTAGCACATGCTACTCCTGCTTGGACTGGAATTACTGTAGAAAAAGGATTTCCTAAACTTTATAAAAATAAAATACCAATGATAGGAGTAGAAGCATTAGAAATAAGACCAGAGCATTTGGAAGTAGGAAGTAAAACTTATTTAAAATATTTTATAGTTAAAATTAGATTTTTTGCAAGTGATGATGGACAAAGATTAGATTTAACAGATTGGTTATTTGATTTATTACAAAATGATGTAAACTATAATACTTATGTGATTACTAATGATGTAGCAGTTGGAACATTAGCAGGAAGAATAGTAATTACAAGATGGTTAGAAAATAAAAAAGAATTAACCAATACAGAAAATTTAGAAAAAGAAGATAAATACCGCCATTTATTAAGTTTTGAAGCAATAGTTGCTATTTAAGGAGAATAATATGGAATTAATACCAATGGTCGCAACTTTAGCAGGTTTATTTATTGCTGGTGCTAACTGTGCTATTTTTATAATAATTAAGTTTAATGACATGAAACATATTTCTGATTCCATTGTAGAAATAAAAAGTACACTATCTGTTATTGATAAAAAATTGGATAATACTTCTGAAAGAATTTCTAAACAAGAAGGAAAATGTTTAGCGAATCACGGATAAAAAGATAAGTTATTGTATGGAAATTAAAAAATTGTAAGTTGAGTAATAAAGTTTCCTAAGAAGAGGAAACGAAACCGTATCATTACAAATCAATAGGAGGATTTAAAAATGATTCATGCAAGGATGTGTAAACCTCGTGCTTTTCCCTGGGGAAGTGATAGGGACCCAGAACAAATTGATAGGTTACAGAACATTACTGGAGACCAAACTTTAAACCGTGAAAAAGTTTATGAAATAGGTAGAGTTGGTCGTTTAGGATTTAAAAAAGGAGTACCTTCTTTTGCGTATTCTGCAACACAATTCGAATACGGTTCAATGGCTTTTTGGTATGATTTAGCCAATAAAGAAGACCCCGCAACTGGTGATGACCATTACATCGACCTTGATGATTTAGTTGAAACACAATGTGATATTGCTGCTTTTTTAACAGATGATAATTCTACTTTTAGAGGAACTATTTGGTTCCCTGGATTGAGAGTTAATGGATTTTCTATTAATATCGCAGACCCAGATGCAACAATTGAAAGAAGTTTTGACCTTATTGGTGAAGATTATAAAATGTTAGATGGAAAATATTTAGCATTTCAGAAAGCAACTGCTGCTGGTGCATCAACAACTATAGTATTAAATCCAGCCCCAGTGTTATATGCTGCTGCATCTTATATTTTTAGAGTATTAAGAGTTCATGCTGGTGTAGTTAGTGAAATATTTGAAACAACCGATTGGACATTTGCAGCTCCTGCAACACTAACAGTAACTGGTGGAGTAAATGGAGACATAATAAAAGTTTATTATGAATCTGGTTCAGCTTATACAACTTTGTGGACTGATAATGATAGTACTACAGGTGGCGACCCTGACATGCTTTTAGCTGAGTATTGTGAAATTAGATTAAAAGTTGGTACAGGTACTCGCATTTATAAGTTACAAACAGTTGGCATCGATGTTGCATTTGATAGAGCAGACTATAAAGAAATCGGTAATAGTGAAGTGGTACAGAGAGGCGTAAATAATAAAACAGTTACCATAGCATTAAATAGATTTTCTGATACTTTTGCTCTTGAAGATATTTTAGCATCAGATACAACTTTCCCTTATATAAATCCTAGAGATTTTGCTGAAGATATTCAATGCCAGATTTTAGTTTATGGTGAAAAAGCCCACATAACAGAAAAAATTGGTTATTTAATTACAGGTCTTTCTCCTACAACTATTGGAACAACTCAGGATATAGAAGCTTATAATCAACGCACATGCAATTTGGAGAGCGACAACTTAAAGATTTCAGATGATTTTTCGGAGGTTGCATTTATTTAATCTGATTAATTGATAAAAGAGGGAATATCAGGAATTAATTCTGAGTTCCCTCCCAGCCCGAATAGCTCAGTAGGAAGAGCAGTAGTTTTGTAAACTTCAGAGGAGTGTTCGAATCACTCTTTGGGCTCCAAAAGTAACACAAGTAACAAAATTAAAAAGGAGATTTAAAATGGCAGAACAAGTTTGCTTATCAATAAAGCGTGGAGACAGTTGGTCTCGTACTCTTTATTTTCAAGATGGAGATGGTAATCCTATTGACATCACAGGTTGGACCGTCTTTTTTACCGCAAAAGCAAAGGCAGATGACCCAGACCCTGGCGTAATTTCTAGAACAATTACAAGTTTTACAAATCCAACTGCTGGTGAAGCAGGAATAGCATTAACTTCTGATGATACTAATAAAGTTATTGGGAGTTATCTTTTTGACATCCAAGTTAAGACAAATTTAGGTCAAATAACTACTTGTCTCGAAGGAGTTCTCACAATAACCCAGGATATAACAATACGGACTAGTTAATAAAAGTATGGAGATTATTTAAATGTCTGACAATATTTATGTAAGAATTAATGACGAACCTAAAATTATTGTAAAAATAAATGACACACCAAATGTGATATGTAAATTTGGTGAACAGGGTGTAACTGGTATTCCTATGCCAGGTCCAACTGGACCCACAGGGTACAGCAGGTACTGACGGAGTTACTGGACCCACAGGTCCGCAAGGTCCTCAGGGTACAGCAGGTATAGACGGAGTTACTGGACCCACAGGTCCGCAAGGTCCTCAGGGTACAGCAGGTCCGACTGGTGCTACAGGAGCAACTGGTGCTGATGGAAATATTTCTGGATTACAATTATATTTTGATAATATAGACAGCAATATTACCCTTCCAACTATAGTTTCTAATAATACAATAGCATTTGTTACTGCAACGCATCCAGATACAATGACAAGAGCTGATGCAGGTAATTTTATTACTAATGGATTTAAAGCAGGAATGAAAATTAAAATTTCTGGCGGATTAAATAATGGTTTAACTTATACTATACTTATAGTAGCTCCTACAACAATTACATTTATTCATGAAACTACTGTAATTAACGAATCTGCTGGAACAGCAATAACTATTATAGTTCAAAGAGAAAAACTTACAAGAGTTCCTGTTTCTGGAATTCAAGTAATAGAAAATGTATCTATCAGTAGTACTAGTCCTGAAGATATAGTTGGTGCTGCAATAGATTCTTATACTACAGTTGATTTAGTACCAGGAGTTACTTCTATACCAGTTGGTGTTTGGTCATTTAATTTTTGGGCTTACGCAAGTTCTGCTAATAATGCTTTTATCCATTTTAAAGTATATAAAGTAACATCTCTTGGTACTGAAACATTATTATTTACTACAGGTTTAGCAGAAATTACTTCTGTTTCTGGAGATACAAATAATCAAAAATATTATGTAACAAAATATACTATTTCTACACCAATTAGTTTATTAACTACTGATAGAATAATGGTAAGAGTAATTGGAACTGTTAGTTCTACAACAAAAACAATTTTTTGGATTTATCAAGGTACATCAATGGCTTCTTATATATGTACCACTTTTAATGTTACTGCTCCAATAGGTCCAACTGGACCAACAGGTCCTATAGACCCAAATTCACATATTCAAAATACTGATACAGGTACTTCAGAAAATTTTGATATAGTTGGTGAAATAAGTATAAAAGTTTATTCACAAACAACAGAACCAGTATTAGGACAAAATAATAGAATGGCTATTTGGATTGATACTGATGATGGTAATAGAGTTTATTTAATATTTAGAAGAGGTATTGGAGACCAAGTCGGAATCGAATTAACATAAAGGAGAAATAAAATGGGGGGGGGGGCGAATATGTTTCATAAAAAACAATCAAGTCAGACAGGAATAGTTCTCCCAACATTAGTAATTCCTGAATATATTGGGCAGATATATGTAGATACTTTAAATAACGGAATATATATAGCCAAAAGTTTAACTCAAGGAGATTGGGTAAAACTTGGCACAGGTGATGGGGGATTTTTATCTAAATGTAGAGTTTATTTTGACGGTAATACAACTTTTGCTATTGGCACTCCTAAAAAAGTTCCTTTTAATTATATTAATTTTGATATTAATTCTGAATGGGATAATACAAATAAACGATTTATAGTAAAAGAAAGTGGTTATTATTTAATAACAGGACAAATAAATTGGGCAAATTATAAAAGTGTTGGATTTTTGATGTTTTACAGAAATATGGGATTACCAAACCAAGATTCATTATTAATGATTGGTGGTATAAATACTCAAGCATTATATTTGACAGGAACAACAATTAATTATTTAAATGCAGGAGATTATATCGAAATGTGGGGAATGGCAAGCAACGGTATATGTTATGGTGGGACAGCAAATACATTTTTTGCAGTACATAGATTATCATAATTAATTAGTAAAAATCTGTAAGGTAAGGTATAAATTAGAAACTCGCAGAGGCATACCTATCTTACGGTATGCCTTTTTTGCTTTTAGAGGAATAAATATGGAAAATAATAATTTAATTTTAGATTTAGATTTATTTAAATATCTTTTGACTCAAGAATCACAACGTTTAGTAGGTAAAATATGTAAACGGTTCGAAATTTCTGATGATAAAGAAGTAATTAAAAAAGAATGTAAAGAACTAATTTATGAAGAATTTAGAAATATTTATGATACTCTTATAACTGGAAAAATTATTTTTGAGAATAAAAATAAGGTAAACCAATCAAAAACGTAAGGAAGGAGTAATAAAATGGAAGATAATAAATTAGGTCAAGCAGAACAGATAGTAAAAGACATGGAAAAAGAGACGGAACTTTCTAAAGTCGAAGAACTCGTGAAAGATAATCGTATAACTTTTGACCACAAAGACAAAAAGTATCGTGTTAGATTATTAAATCTTGCAGAAAAAGAAGAATTAGACCTTCTTCGTAGGAAAAAATTTGGGCAACTCATGAAGGATAAAGACATCTTTTTAGAAAAAGATTTAATAGTACAATATCGTGAACGTGGTATTAATATCGATGAACTTGATGACCAAACAAAAAAAATAAATGCTGAAGAATTAGATTTACAGATTAAATTAGGTGAAGCAATTTCTAAAAATGAACCAGAAACAATTTTAAAGACCTTTAAAGAACAGATAGAGGAATTAAGAACTAAAAAACAAATTATAAATACCCAAAAAACATTGTTGTTAGAATTTTCTATGGAAAATGCTTTACTTAACTATGTTTATCAGATTATTTGTTATCTTTCTTTAGATGAGAAAAAAGATGGTAAATGGCAAAGAATGTTTGATTCTTTAGAAAGTTTCCAGAAATATCCAGATTCAGAATTAATTAATAAAGCAGGGTCTTATTCAGTACTTTTACAGAATATTTAGAGAGAATCATTATGGAAAAAATATGTAATAAATGTAAAATAAAAAAAGTCTTGAATGATTTCCATCTTGATAAAAATGTAAAAGATGGACATCGAGGTTATTGTAAAAAATGTATTAATGAAAAATACAGTCGTAGACCAAAAATGCAAAAAATTTGTCTAGTATGCAAAAATTTTTTTACAACTTATAGTGGTAAAAAAAAATATTGTTCAAAAGAATGTTATATAAAAAATTATAAAGAATCTCATAAAAAGTATTTAGAATTAAATAAAGAACGAATAAAAATATCTAAACATAAATGGTATTTAAAAAACAGAAAAAAAGAAATTAAAAGAGTTATAGAATATAACAGAGAACATAAAGAAGAACTTAAAGAGTATAAGAAGCAATATCAAAAACAATATATAAAATTACATAAAATAGAATTGTTAGAATATCACAAAAAATATGGAAAGAATAGAAGAAAAATAGATATAAATTTTAAAATCGCATGTAATTTGCGAAGAAGAATAAATCATATTTTAAAAGATAATTTTAAATCGGAATCAACATTAAAATTATTGGGTTGTTCTATTGAAAAATTTAAGAGACATCTTGTAAAAAAATTTACTAAAGATATGTCTTTTAGTAATTATGGTAAGTGGCACATAGACCACATCAAACCTTGTGCCTCTTTTGATTTGTCTAAACCAAGTGAACAGTGTAAATGTTTTAACTATAAGAATCTACAACCTCTTTGGGCACAAGATAATTTAAGTAAAGGTGATAAATATGATTAATATTTATTCTCAACTTCGCAATTTGGCTCGTTCTATTAGGATGCAAAATTTATTCGTTGCTTCTAAAGAAATTAATGGAATTAGACTTTTTAAAAATTCTGTTGATTTCTCCAGATTACAAGAGATTTATTTATCACAGCTATACAATTATGATTCGATAAGTCGGGATATAATTATAGATAAAATTTCAGAACATGTTACAGACAATGAGATATATGCAGATTCTTATTTACTTTGGAAAAGAAAAAACATAAAAAAAACTGACATGAAAGATAATAAGCAAAAAGATGTGAACCTAGTTGTAAGTAAAAAAATAAATTTTAATAGGGGGAAATAAACATGGCTAGTGGAGACTTCCTTGCAAAAATTCGGCTTGCCTTAGAAGGTAAAGAAAAAGTAGTTGCTGGCTTAGAAGAAACCCAAATGGCTGCCCAAAATTTGGCGAGAAACTTACAAAAAGTTACAACTATGTTTGATAAAGAGGGGTTAGCTA
>Ga0315288_10006604_pt1 | contig 14715 bp, 14 predicted proteins | sample YL17G11_20_MG_FD_203454 | JGI IMG/M metagenome (GOLD analysis project Ga0315288, IMG submission 203454) | Sediment microbial communities from Yellowstone Lake, YNP, Wyoming, USA - YL17G11_20 | ecosystem: Environmental > Aquatic > Freshwater > Lake > Sediment | place: USA: Wyoming | collected... | reverse complement strand
AGGCAACTTCTACGCCAAAGACGTATTCCTTATTCAGGTTGGGGTCTGAAAATTCGAAATAGTATATGTCTTCTATCACTCTGACGAGATTCTCTATTCCAGTTTCTTCCCTTATTTCTCTGCGTAAGGCTTCTGTTAAGGTCTCTCCTTCTTCCACGCCACCCGTTACAGGTTGCCAGAATCCGTTTCTCTCAGGCAGTCTCTTCAGCAGTAGATACTCTATCCTGTTGCTGTTTCTTCGAAAGATTATGGCTTCCACCTGTATTGGCAACCGCATGGAAGAAGAGAATAACGACGGAAACTAAAATCTGTTTTTGAGGTGGTTGGTTGGGATTAAACTTTACCCTTGTGTGTGTGTTTTCTTCTGTAGATTATGACTGCCAGCAGTGTTGCTGTGAAGAATAGAGGCAGAATCAGAAAGGTTGGGAACTCTGGGATTGGATGAATGAGTGGATAATTATCTATGTTGCCAGGTACCATTTCGTATGGCTTGCTCCAGATTCCTGAACTATCAATCTCTGTTGCATTCATAGCGGTAGCATTATACCCAGCCCAATAGTTGCCACCAGAGGGATACCCATTGTCCCAAGTGTTGTTGCCACGAGGAGGTCCAGAGTCTACAAGTGAAACTCCACCTCCATTGATGAAATTGTTGTGATATACTATGTTATTCAGGGAATTGCTGAACCCAATGAAAGTAGATGTAATGTCAGTTAAGTTGTTGCCAACAATAACATTGTAGTTGGAAACCAATAGGAGAATTCCTAGAGAATGGTTCAGATTGTTTCCAGAGATAGTGTTATACCATGAGGAATGGAGTCCAATGCCATAGCCTGTTACATAGTTTCCTGAGAAATTGTTGTGGGTGCTTATGTCAACTGAAATAGCCCCCAGGGGGGCTGAACCACTTATTCTGTTGTCTGTAACTTCATTGTTGTTTGAGGTATCAAAATGGATGCCACCTGTCACATTGTTTCCTGAAAAAACAGTTCGAGAACAATATTTCACATAGACTAAAGAAGTAATGGTTGTATTGGTCACGATGACATTTGTTCTGTTTTGACAATATAATCCAAGGTATCCAGAAATAGGAGGAGCAGCATTGAATTGCCCTATTACAGTGTGTCCATTTCCATTAAAGGTGATATTGTCTCTTTCAACATAGAGAGAGCCATTGATGCTGTCAGTCAATGTGTAAGTGATGTTATCAAGTGTTGAGATAGGTGAAGTTGGAGGATCTATTGAACCATCAACCCTAATGTAGACAGGAATCACATCGGCTCTACTAACCTTGAGGAAGGAGACCGTTCCAAGAAGGAACAAGAAACACAAGATCAATACAAACATGGCTTTCCTCAAGACAAGCCCCAGTTATAGCTTCCGTTGTCTTGCTTCTTATAGCTTTCTAATATCCCCTATCAGTCAAAATTGTTGTTGTTGTTGGGGTAAAGTTTACTCCAACCAACCAACCAACCAAAACGATGAATTCTTATACACCTATTCAACAGTTACCTACCTGTAAGAAAATGAACAAGATTCTGTTCAAACTAGGGTTAGCTAACTTTGTTCTGTTGATACTATATCTCATCTTAGATTTCATGGCATGGAGAAGCATTCTAATTTTTCCTTATGTTGCTAGTTGGTTCTGGACACCTCTTAGCATAAGATATTGGACAAGTACAACAAGTGATTTTGACCCAGTTCTTTCAAATAATGTCTTTAGCATATACAACTGGAGCATCATCGTTCTGTTAGGGATAATCGCTTTGAACCTTATTGCCGTTTGGAAGATAACTCAAACACCACTTCCACGCAATTCGCAGAAATGAAAGACATTTTGTCCTCCTTATACCATCACTGATTTGGTTGGTTGGATTAAAGTTTACCGCACACACACAATTGACGACTGACGACGGTGCGTTTTGAGGCTGGCTTGTAGGCTGTAGAAAACAGTCCTCAGAGACAGACAAGGTGGGGGCTGCAGGTGTAGAGAGGGCGGCAGCCCTCCTAATGGGTTGTGATGTTGTAGTAAAACAGGTACTGAGATGTGACGATGATAATGATGATGTTGATGATAATGATAGTAATTATAATAGGGTTAACTAATTAACTAACCCTTTTCCTGCAACGTGCAGAGAAGAATAGGGTTACAAGTAATGAGTATGGTCAAACAGCTAATCTAGTGGGCTTTGGGGTAAAGTTTTATGCACACACATTGAAGCCAATAGAGGGGTTAGCATGAAAGTGCTTACAGTGCAACTAAAAATGGTAGGGGTTGAAGGGGAATCCCCATATCAGTTCACAAAATTGAGGGGGGTTTACTATTCAGGGATTTGATGTAGGTCTGCAGTGGAGAAACTTTGTTGGTCAACGGCTTTTCTAGGTGCGCCACAATGTTTACATTCGGTTAGCGTCTGGAAGTTAACTCCTTTGCAGAACAAGCATTCCCATATAGGAGGAGGAAGGGTTCCCTCTTTCTTTATGATTTCTTTTCTAATGTTGACATTAACCGTTTGCGAATTTCCACCTTTCAGTTTCTCGACTTGTCTTAGTATCATGTCCCTGAAGGGTTCAATCTCGTTCTTTCCAACTCTGTCAAGATGGAATATACTTTCGGCTTCATCGTCAGTAATAGAAACCCACTTGTTTATCGTTCCACCGCATGTTATTCCCTTCAGGTTTCTAAGGTCTGTCTCGAATGAAGCACGAGCCGTCTTTGACAAGAATCCTCTTCTCTCAAACCACAGCAGTCTCTGATTGGTCAAAACCAGTGTCCCGCTATGAGTTTCCTTCGTCTCGACTGTTTTGTGACCTATGAAAGCTTTGACCACAGCCTTGTGATGCCTCTCGCAATTTCCGTCCCACGAATGGGAAACCTGTTCGTTGGGATTCAGTATGATAGCTTTCTGCCAACTCATCTAATGCACCGTTAAACCAAGTCTGAAATTCCAGAAGATATGACTTATGAAATCAGAATAAGAATCATGGCTCTACTATCCCCTTGCCTAACGTGTTTTCCTGATTACTGTTTTCTCTCAAAGCAGTACAAGTTAGAGCACCAAACCATCGCTAGACTCTCAGGCTATCACGACAAAGTTGGTTGGATTTATGAATTTGTATTGGTCTAAAAGATGAGGCAACGGATTTTTAAGTTGAATACTAGAGATAGTGTTGGGTAGATAAAATGGTAAAGTATGGACCAAAACCAATATGGCTATACGTTTTAGAGGCTGCAAAAGGGCTAAAATCACCGACTTTTACACCAAATGATATAATTAGAAGAATTCATGAAATAAATCCTGAGATACCTGCTGGAACTATACGTTCATATGTTATTGCTATGGCACCTAATCATCCTTCCAGCAAACACCATCCTTCCACTCGCAGACTACATGGCTTTTTTGAATATTTGGACAGAGGTCGATTCCGACTTAAGGCTAAAATCGATGAAACAACCGAACCGAATGGTGAAGAGGAAGTTACAATCGAAGAGAACTTGGAAGAGGTTCAAATAAGTCTGGAGGGCGACCTTGAATCATTCATCGTTAAAGACCTCACTTCGGTTGAAGATGGTTTAAGCCCATATCAGGGAGACCGTGGTGAACAGTTCTCTGTTGGCTCTGGAAGAATAGATATCCTTGCTGTAGATAAAGAAGGCAGTTTTGTTGTAATAGAGCTTAAAGCTGGCACTGCGACAGACTCGGTATTAGCCCAAGTTCTTGCCTACATGGCTGACATTAAAAGCACTCTTGCTGACCAGAAAAGGGTTAGAGGAATCATAATTGCATATGATTTCTCAAATAGATTAACCTCTGCTATCTCTTTGTTAGAAAATGTTGCCATAATGAAATACAAGGTAAAATTCGACTTTGAAAGAGTAACTTTCAACCACAATTGAGAATCAGTGGATACTAGGCTTGATGAAACAAAGCGGTTAAGAAGTATAGTACCAAGAATCATAGAGGTCAAGATTTTTTAGAATCTTTCTGAATCTCCCCATCTAGGGGATACCATGTATCTTGATGGATAGGAGAAGGAGAGAAGTTGTTTAGATATTAGCTCACTCATCAACAATCTTCAGGGTTATCCATACTTCCAGAAGGAAAAAAGACAGATAAGGATACAGTCCTCATCTTCAAAGTCCTAGCATCATGGACATTTCAGAAAGAACCGAACCGTGTAATACAAGACTTGAACAGAGAGATTAGAGAAGAGGCACGGAACCAAGAACGTGGGATTATCATATAGGAGAGAAGGATGAGTTCAAAGTTCTTACAAAACTCAGAAGCACATAGTGTCAAGCACCTAATGACTTTTGATTTTGCGGAAAAGTTATAGCTGAAATGAATAAGAATAATATGGAGAGAAGACTTGAAAAGTCTTTGGGCATTGAGTGCAATTCTTATTTTCATTGGATTTTGTGTTTTCTTGTATTCGTCCGTTCCGCAAACCGTTAAAGAGCCTTTCTATTCCGTGACTGATAGAACCGAGTGTTTGCTCGAATGCTTCTATGGTTCACATAAACAATATTATCTGCTCACTGATTTAATTGAGAGATTCACTCCGTGTTGAAACATTGATTCCCAATGCATAGTCACTCTAACACTAGCACTTGGATTAACTCTGAATGTGTAGTCTTGTGTTATGAAGGTCAAGGTCACATTACAAGTCCCAAGTAGATTATTAATTGTGGTATTGGCATCAATTGCCCAATTAAGTCCTGCTCCATAGTAGTTTGATATTTGTGTATCGCTCAAATAAACGCCATTAGCTCCATTATGCAGAGAAGCAAAGTTATCAGCATACATGATATACTGATTGACGTTGAGATTGAGTTGGTTTATCTGTGTATTAAGTTGATTTATTTGATTGCTCATATTTTCAACTCTGAAATTTAGGTTTATGTTCTGCGAATTTAGGGAGTTGCATTGCCCATTAGTATAACTATGGTCACTAACATAGTTGTTATATTGATTCAGTTCATTTTGGTAGTTCGTCTGCATTGTGTTATACTGATCGTTAGTATAGCTATGGTTGCCAATGTAGTCGTTATAGTTGGAGTCTGTGTGTGAATGGTTAGTTATATAATTGATGTAGTTATTCTGTGAGGCGCCATACTCGGCATTGGTATAACTGTGCGTTGACACATAGTCATTGTATGTTGCATCCTTATCGTTGATTGTTATTGTGTAATATGTCATTGCTCCTCCTACACTGGCTATCAAAAGAATGCTGACTATTCCGAGTGCGATAGCGACACTTCTTCTAACAACCTTTTCACTCATTTCTACACCTCTCAGTTAGGTCTCTTGCTCGCTTCTATTAAAAATATGTGAACGGGAACTCCATAGCAAAGCTCTAGGAAACTTAATTTGTCTCCACAGCTTTTCTGAATAGGGAGTGGAAAGCGGGTGAAACGAGTTTCTGCTCGTCTCTCTAATCCTCAATTGGAGAATAGCCTACGTCTTGCTCTCCTTTTTGCATAAGAAACCCAAATTAGGTAGATTTCCTTTTAATATACCGAGGGTCGAGATATGGGCAAAAGAGCGAAGGTATTGAAAGTAGTCTTAGATAGCTACGGCTCTTTTCTTGGAATGGAAAGAGGCTGTTTCGTAGTCCGAGACAAGGACAAGAAAGAAAAGAAGTATCCTCTGTTCGAGTCTGAGATAGGAGAGTTTCGCCTACATTCTGGAAATTGGGTCTCCGTCGGAGCTTTGAACGGAATCGTTTTCTGGGAAATACCTTGTGTGCTATTGACGGGAAGGGGTCGCCCGATAGGAATTGTTCGGTCTTTGGAAGATTCTAGCCACGTTTCAACTAGGATAGCACAGTACAAATCTACTGAGGACGGAAAGCTTCCAGCTATAGCCAAGCAATTTGTTCTCTCAAAGTTGGAAGGACAGAACCAAGTCCTATCTAAGTATGGTCTGAAGCGGTTAGACTATTCCCACTTTGAAAGGGTAAGGAAGCTTGAGGAAAGCGATATACGAGCTTCAAGGGTAAAGCTCACAAACATTGAGAGTGTCTGTTCCCGTAACTACTTTAACCAGATATTCAATATGTTCTACGAGTTCCTAAGACCCAAAGGAAGAAAAGGGTTCAAGGCTTTTGACAAACTGAATAACATTTTGAATCTAGGTTACGAGCTTCTCTATTGGAGAGTTCAAATAGCTTTACTGAGGGCAAAACTAGAACCTTTCTTGGGATACTTGCACAGTCCAGCTTGGGGAAAGCCGAGCTTGGTCTGTGATTTCGTAGAACTATACCGATTTCTTATTGACGATTTCGTATTGGAACACTCCAAAAGCCTAGAGCCAAGAGATTTCATTCTGAAAGCTGAGGACTTTTCCAGTAACAGGAAAGGTAAACGGGAATACCTTAACGGATTGAAGACTAGGGATTTCATGAAAAAGCTTGACGCCTATTTTCTCAGTGAAGTGAAAATCCCTAGATATAGGATGGGAACAAAGCAGGAACTAGAAACTCTGATTAGCGAAGAGGCAATGCTTTTCGCTAAATACCTGAGAGACGAGAAACCGACTTGGCAACCTAGGATAGTTGAGCTATCTTAGGGTGTCTTTATGCGAATCAAAGTTCCTCCTAAAAGAGTACGTGAGCAATTTCTTCTGACCTGCGAGCTTGAGGGCTGCCGAAAAGCCGTTGACTTGTTAACAGAACATTACGGAGTAAGACGGATGAAAATAGTACTCAACGGCAGAAAAGTGGGCAAGCACAACATAGCCCTGTACTATGAGAATAAGGCTTACTTCACAAAAAAGGGATTAAAGAAAAGAACGGTACTTCACGAGTTGTATCATCATCTTGTCGAAGTCAAAGGTTACGAGTTGAAAGATAGAATTGAAGAAAAGGAAGCTAGCAATTATGCGAGAGAGTTTCTCAAAATTCGTTCCTAAATGAGAATGCTCAGAATGCAGAAAGTCAATTAGCACCGTATCTATTCAATACGTCTTCAAGTTCGACAAAGTAAAATTCTGGCAATTCGCCTTTAATTTTGTTCATGTTTAGTTTTATCCATTCTACAGTCTGGGTGCTACTGCCAAGCTTCGTTTCGCCCATCAAATCAGCGATAGCTTTCGCAACATTTCTTGAAAAACCTGCTTCTAGAAGGAAAAGAGTGTTTCGCTTGAAAGTGCCTTCTTCTAAGAAAATAGGAAGTTCTCTACAAAATGGTCGGTTGTCTCCCATCATTCGTCTAATTCCCTCTGTTATATCTTGGTAGCACTTGAGTGTTCGAGTATAATCGTACTTCAACGTTGTTTCTATGTCCTCATCTAATTCGTCTATCATTCTGTTTACAAAACTTTTCTCGCTTGTGCCCAAGTCTCTGCCAGTTTCTCTGTTATGGGAAATCTTACCTTCTATTAAAGACTTGTAAGAGTCTTCCAAAATCCATCTCGATGCTAGATAAGCATAATATTTGTACCTATTGTCGCTAATTCGAAAAAGATGTTTCGAAATCTTCTGAAAGATCCAACATATTCTCTGGTAGAAAAGAGGGTCAAGTGGAAAAGGAAGAGGTTCAAAACCAAGTTTGAGTTCTAGGTATAGGTCATTTTGAAATCTAGGATCAATTGACCTATTCTTCAAGATTATTGCCTTATCCAAAAATAACTGTGATGTGTTTCTAACGAGTAATTCTCTTATAGCATCTATCAAATTATCAGAAATTCCTGTTCTTCTTTTTAGACTTTCTAAGAAATGTGAATCTGGGTATCTCAGTTGTTTCATTAGCAAACTCGTTGCTAAAGTCTTCACACTTTCTTTCAATCTCTCCTCGGGAGGGTTGTAATTCATGTCTTTAAGATATTCAATTAAAGAGTCAGAGTTTTTGCTAATGTCTGTTCTACTGAGCTCTCAACATCCTCTAATTTCGCCTCAAAGACATCATCGCCGCTTTCCCATTCATCCATGTTAATACAATAGATTTTTCCATAATAGTCCTTGCGGAGCCTTCCTGCTCTACCAGCCAAATTCAGTAGAGACAATCTATCCATGATTTTCCCAGCTTTTGGATTGTATAGGACAATATTTTTTGCAGGTAGGTTAACCCCTTCAAGCAAAGTACTGGTACAGCATAACAAGTCAATCTTCTTTCTTTCAAACAGATTCTTGACTAAGAATCTGACGAATTGAGGCATCTTTCCATAATGATATCCTATTCTGTTCTTTAGAGAATCGCACAAGTAATACTGTTTATGAACATATTCTGAAAAAAAGTCTATTGCCTTTTTCAATTCGTCAGATGGTTCTGATTTTTCAGACCCTTCAGCGATATTTTCTGCAACTCGTCTACAATCATATGGGCGGTCGCAATAAATTATCGTTGGTTCTCCCTTGGTAACAAGATTGTTCACCACCCAAGCTTTGCGTTTGGACTTTGAAGGCAGAAGGGACTCAAGGGTCATCTCATATAGAATCTTCTCTTCTTCGGAAACTTCCAATCCCCATGACAATAACGAAATAATTACCTTTTTGCCCTCAAATTTCACGAGGAAAAAGTTTTGTCCTACAGGTGATTTTGAAGTCTTTTCGGCTATAATCTCGTCTTGTATATTGAAAACAAGCTTAAATTTCTCTGGATTTTGAGTATAAGGAGAAATGACGACTTTTTGGACGTTCGGATTATATTCTATTAGGTCTTGCACTGCATCTTCGATGATTACTCCCCTACTTTCATCACTGATTTTTTGAGCTTCATCCACAACCAGCAATTTAACATTTGTGAGTGGATTGTTTGCCATGGCTTCTTGGAGGCGTTCCTGTGTTAAAACAAACACTTTCTTCTTAGTCTCTTTCACTTCTTCCATATTCAAGAAGTTAGAAGAAAGGAAAACCGCAAATTCATCTAACCTAGCTCCAAAACTAGTTATGGTTTCCTCTATATTCGCCTGAACCTCGGCGATTAGCGCCTTGGTGGGTGCGATGTAGACAGCGCAATATTCCCTAGAGTTCAAAAGACTTTCAGCAATATAATTGTGCAAAACGTAGGATTTTCCAGTTGATGTCGGTGCTGAAAAGATAACATTCTGTTTTTCCCTCAAAAGTGAATATATTCTTGCTTGAAAATCAGTGAAGGTCAATGATTTTTGATCTGTAATTTTGATCCGATTTGTAATTTTCTTAACTAATACCTCGGGGAATTTTAAGTATGTACTTACTGTATTTTGATCGAAAGTCTCGGGTTCAAAATATGAGAAATAGTCTTTTCCATCTTGATTTTCAATAATGGAATGAATGGTTGGTAAATCACCTAGTCGCGACATTATTATTTCCACTGCAGCAGGGAGAGTTGGATAATCGGTCTTGTATTGGCTAAGCAAGTAAACAGCCATTTTGTAAGCTAATTTTTCATATGCGATGTCGTTAGTTAAGGCAAATAGAGATGCTGTTTCCAATAGTCGCGAGATTTGATTGTCGCTTAATGGTCGTCTCAATTCTACTAGACTAAGCTCATTCTTTGTTAGTTGAATGAGATCACTTTGGAAATTCGGGTGCTTTAGAGTAATTTCGCACGCATCAAGAACTAGTTGGTTCTTCGTCTGTAGCGTTTTTGCATCAGTAAAGAGCTTTTCACTCATCTATATCCCGACCTTCTTAATCGGCACTCCCAGCTTCTTTCGAAACTTGGATCGTGTTCCATTCAAATTGGCAAATGGCATTACCCAAATCAAAAAATCTCTTCCAGAAGCATCAGAAAGACTGGAGATCTTGTTTTCAACTTTTACAATTATTTCGTTGCGCGTTTCATTATACATTTTGCATAAATGGTCGTCCAAAGTACTAGAATCATCAGGTTTGGAATTTTCCAAGGCTTGCCATTCGTATCCCAAAAACATAGAATGAGCTTTTCCCAGTTTCGCCTTGTCCCTGTAATATGGTGAAAGCACCTCAGTTATTTCTTTTGAATACTTACCCAGTCTGTCGCAATCAATGTAGCTGGACACTAGATTAAGCTCATGCTCCTCTTTGCTTGAGTCATTGGTAAAATTCTCAATCTCTTCAATAGTTTCATTAAGAGCTGTGGAGAATTTTCGGCACATCTTCGAGGAACCGTAACAAAAAAGTATGCTGTCGTTGCTGCCCACTCCAATATGCACTGCATCCCATCCATGAAACGGCATCTCCGAAGAAGTCTTCAAAGCCATTTTGTTAAGAAGACGAATAAATCCTCTTGATTCCAAGGCAATGAATAAAAAGAGTTCACCAAGTTCTCCCGTGTTCTTGGATTTCTTGATGAAGGTACTGAGCGCTTTTGAAGTCAACCTGGCTGAATTCTCAATAAAAAACTGTTCTAGTTCCTTTTTGGTTAATCTTTTGGGATGAAGCTCTGCATAGGAAAGAGCATAGTCCAAGATGTTATCGCACAAGAATTGGATGAAATCATCTTCACGTATTTCATCCTTATTGGAACGAATCAGACAAAATTCATATTTCATGTTTTTGTGGTCAACATTCCTGATATGTAACAAAGCATTCAGTTTCTCAAGTTTGGCTGAACCTCTCTTGTTCAAGAATAGCCCAAATTCCTTCCCGTTACTACTCAATGATGACAACTTTTTCGGTTTCCTAGAGACTTATTCTTATGGTATAATTCTCCTCAAAATTATAAAAGGTTTCGGAATTCCTGATAAATACTACACCCGATTTTTCGATCCTCTGCATATGAGCATCTAACAAGGGCTACTTCTTTGCCGCTTCTGCTTGGCTTTGGCGACGATCGATTGAATGTTGTCTCCACTTCAACAAACCATGATCCTCATTCAAAGTTGCCAGCAATTCTTTCCAAGATTTGTTTTGGATTACTTTGACATCACGAATCACCTTTTTCCTCAACATTTTACGCCTAGAATCAGGCTGTGCTTTTTGCAACAATATGAGAAGGATGTCCTTTTCCTTTTTAGTGAACAAAAGCCTTGAATTCATTTCTCTGTTCGCGTATTGCGCCAAGGCTTCTTTGTACAGTTTCATGCAGTACTCCTTTCGGTCTGTTAAGGCAAGATACATTTTTGTCGCCCCTACTCATTCTTGCCCAACTTTCTGCAATTAACCCAGAATCTGAGAAAGCTCATTACACCTCTATCATCGCCATTATCGAAGTAGGTAACGAGTTTTGGAAACGGTATGCTGTCGTTTTTTGCGGTAAGTCTTAACGTGATGTAACCGAATTCACGCAAAGCAAGGAAACTCTTGTTTACAATTTTTAGTCGGTACGCCTCTTCAACAAGCCATCGTATTTGATCCCAGTTTAGGGTTTTTCCGAAAACGACGAAGTAGTTAGCTAATGGTTCTCCGCATAGATCCATTTGACCATTTTTGGAACTCAGCATGACCAGACTACTTCCTAAGTCATGGAATTTGGCATATTCAGATGCAAATTGAACAACCTCTGATTCTCTTTTCAGGTCGCAGTCCAGCATCAGAATAGAATCGCTTGTGAACCCAACAACAACATTTCCGTTGTTATCTTTCATATACAACACCTGCCCTGTATTTCACAAGTCGCCTTACTCTAAACCAAGGTACTTTGAACAGTTCTTGGAAACTTTTGAAAACCTGTCCTTGTCGATGTTGAGGAATAGTGCTCATTATTTTTAGTCTGCCTACGGTTAGCCTGATCAACTGGCTGAGTCGTTCTTTGCTCATACTCGGAGCTACTTGAACTTGGAAACTGAATCTATACGCTTTCCCAAGAGATGATAAGTACAGTCCGTAGAATCGGGCAAAGTTATTGCTGTAAACACGTGAATACCTCAAGTAGCCAGGCAAAATCCTGAATCTTGGCAATCTCATTCACCTCCTTGTCAATTCCTCGATCACGTTTGTCCTCATGACGATTTGATATCTCTCAGATCCAAACCTACGCATGTTAAGTTCCTCTCCAAGATTTAGTCGTCTTTTGCTCGTTTGCCCAATCAGTGAAAGATGTGTCCACGTTTTCAGAGTTAGACAATTCAGGAGTAGGCTGCCACGCTTCACGAAGCTTTTCAAGGAATCGCTGCGGCTTCTCAGGAATCTGGAGACCTTTCTTGGTGTAACGCTCTTCCAGAAGGTTCCTAAACACGAGATAATCGCTGAGAGCCTTGCGCCGTTCTTCGTCCGTCGATTTCGTAAACTCGTCCGATTTCAACCTAGTGACGCACTTGGGGCAGAGGCAAGGATTGCTCACCGAGTCTTTCGGAAAAACCTTCTTGCAACCGACACAGATTTTGGCATCTTCTTCGAAGTACCCCTTCTTTTTGATAGCCTCAACTCGTCTTTCCAATTCCCTTTTGCTCAAGCCCATTGTTTGCACATCTTGAGCCAACTGATCGATCATGCCTACGTAAGCAGTGCCTACAAGCCTCAGCAGAATTACGGCGTGGCTGAGCTTCAGTTTTCCTTGCCCTATCATTTTCTGCACTTCTTCAGGAAGCCTCAGAAGTTGCATGTATTGACTGATGGTTTTTTCAGACATTCCCGTTTGTTCTGCCAACTTTGTTAAGCTGACTGTTTCGGGTCTTCCCAGAGAATTGCATGGTCTAGCAGAGGTCAAGGAATCGCTTAAAGTTTTCAAGTGTCTTGCCATATCGATTGGGTTGTAATAGGCGTGGGTTTTGTTCGCTTTGATCCCCTCAACAATCGCTTGCGACCTCGTTAGGATGCCTGTTTCATCTTCCAACGGAATCTTTGAAATGCCCAAACCTTTGGCAACTGCAAGTCGGTGTATCCCGTCAAAGATTTCGAATTTGCCTATTTCGTCGTTGAAAATTCCTCTTGGCGGATAGCAGGGTTTGAACCCGTCTCTTTCCATCACTCTTCTCAGATAAGAGAAGTTGGACGGGTCATAAAACTCCCTTTCCAACTCCTGCATTGGAATGCAGTCGCTCGGGTTAACGTATTTTGTCATCCACTAATCCGCCTTTTCTTCCAATCTGAGAGTGCAAACCCAAACCTATATAGTATGATATTCATACTAAATCATTCTGAGTGACGAAATTGAAAATAAACTTGCTGAGAGACGTAGATGATCAGGAACGAGCGATATTACTGACCATTTTTGAGACCCAACTTGAAGAGTCAAAAGGCATCAGTTGGGGAGAACTATTGGAGCGTCCTGCAATAGAAAAGAAAATGTCTCGTCAAACATTCAGTCACAGACTCAAAGGCTTACTTCAACGGCAGCTATTGGAAAAGGAGGTCATCAAAAACAAGAAGGGAAAACCAACTCTCTATCGCCTTAACTCAAAGTTTTTTGGAGAGTTGCGGGAAATCAGAGCCAGATTTTACCCGTGGAATGTGGAGAGTGAAATTCAAAAATTCCAAAAAGACATAGAATCATGGAACACGGAGCGCTATGTTGAGGCTATGATGGAGCTAGCGTTTGGACGTCTAAATGCGTTGGCAATCGCTTTAACATGTTTTGACATGGACGGGGCGCGCTGGATGTTTTACGATGCTACCTATCGAAATATAGAACAAATTCTCAGGTATGTCTTGGATAGGGCTTCTAAAGGCAAGAACGAGAAAGAACAAACCTTAGAAAAGTTGTTTGAGTTGCTAAAATCTTACGCTGAAAGACCCATAGGAAAACGCTTTGGGCTGGATGACGTCTGCAATTCAAGACAAGAGATTATTAGAATAATCTCGAAAAGGCAATGATTTCTTATTCAGCGTCGCGCCCGTCCGCTTTTGTTCGCCGCTTTTGATTGAGTCAAGTGCTTGTGTTATTGACATCATTTACGCATACTTATTCTAGACGGATAGAATAAGTCTTCTTTCTTCATTCTTCTCTTATTATTCTTAATTCCTAATTTTAAGTCCTAAATACGTTGATTTCAAGAAATTGCCTCTGATTCTGCATTCGACAAGGCTTTTCCCAAGCCAGTGCCGTTGACTTTGTCGGCTCTTTTTAGGCACTGCACACACGCTTGGTGCTCGCCAAGGATATCATCACGTAGCTGCCGAAGGCAGCTCACCCGTCAATGGTGTGTGTGTGTGCATTAAAGTTTACCCCGAAGAGGCGGCGAAGTTCATAGTATTAGCCAGCTCCAACGTGGCTGTGATTGTACTTCAAGGCGTAGGCCATTACTACTCCAACAGTCGAAAAGAGAGCCATAGCTAGCATGGAATAGGTATACGACTGTGTTAGATCTCGCACTAGACCGACGGCTGGATTAGAAAGAGCTGCACCAATGTTCAAGCAAGTTCCAGTAATACCGAATCCCACACCGGCCAACTTCGGTCCCAGTATCTGCACTGGAAAAGCGGATACGATAGGAGGGATCATTGCTGCGGAAATGCCGAGAAGAAGAATCGAAGCAAACAAGGTCACGTCATGAGTGAACGCTATCAACATGAAAGCCAACGTCATAAGAACAAAACCCGTCATGACGAAGGGTTTTCGTTTTCGTGTCCAATCAGACAAGTAGCCGAAAAGGGGAACAAGGAAAATGGTTGACCACATCAGCAGACTTGTCAAGAGGCTGGCCTGCACGCCAGGAATGTTTTGATACTCTTGGAAAAGTGTCGGAGCCCAAGAAATGAAAGACAATACTGCTGCGTTGAAGAACAGCCACACCAAGCCCACTTTCCACATTTCCCAATTCAAAACGGCCATCCTAGTCTCTCCATTCACTCTTCTCGCAGAGAATGGACCTTCTCTGACGCCGACGGAATAGACCACTGCAGCGGCAATTCCCACGATCAAACTTAGAT
>Ga0315288_10006600_pt1 | contig 14721 bp, 11 predicted proteins | sample YL17G11_20_MG_FD_203454 | JGI IMG/M metagenome (GOLD analysis project Ga0315288, IMG submission 203454) | Sediment microbial communities from Yellowstone Lake, YNP, Wyoming, USA - YL17G11_20 | ecosystem: Environmental > Aquatic > Freshwater > Lake > Sediment | place: USA: Wyoming | collected... | reverse complement strand
AAATGGCGCGCGGCAAGTATAAACGCCACACCGAACGGCGTGGTAAAGGGTTCAGGGGCGAATATCAAAGCAATACCCAGGTGCCTCAGAAGTCTGACGTAGGTTCCAGTGTTAACCATGTTGCTCAATAAAAACACATCCCCACCAGTCTTTATTTCCTGGTTTAGATGACTAGCGGGATAAGCAATCTGCCAGGGTATTTCCAGACTATGCTTAATTACAGTGTAGTGCGTTTACTGAGTGGTGTCAATAGATCTTTGCAGTCCGTTTCACAAAATGCAGCCAACTATCCGGGCACACCGAGAATGTCACCCAACGGAATCAGATGAAAGATGATGCCTGACGGCAATATGCAGATGAGCCAGTAGATTTGGAAAAGGCTATTCCGGTATTATGAAAGAGGCAGGCAACATTGCCTGAAAGAACACTGGAGGTGAAAAAAATGGAGCAAAAGAGACTGGATAAGCTTGTAGGCCAAGCCACAAGATTGGTTGATTTAGCTGATTATCAAGAAGGTTCTGTGGTGAGTCGAACGGTAGTTGATAAGAAAGCAGGTACAGTTACCTTTTTTGCCTTTGCCGAAGGACAAGGCTTGAGTGAGCATACGGCGCCATTTGACGCCCTGGTCTATCTCGTTGAAGGCGAAGCAGAAATTGTTATTTCCGGCAAGCCCATTCACTTGAAAGGTGGCGAGATGGTCATAATGCCGGCCAATCAGCCACATGCTCTACGGGCAATAAGGAATTTCAAGATGATTCTGACGATGATACGGTCCTGACATATAACTTGACATAAAGATTGAGGCAAACATAGTGACGTTGCTTGACAGGGTGAAGGGATAAGGGCCCCTTAATCTGAAACGGTTATGAAATCCCTCACGTTTTCTAGCGTCGCTGAGCCGATGCCGCTGACCTTAAGCAGGTCTTCGATTCTCTGGAAAGGGCCGTTTGTACTGCGGTAATCTACGATCCTTTGGGCTAGTACCTCCCCTATGCCGGGCAGGGCATCGAGCAGCCAGGACTCGGCCCGGTTAATGTCTATCTTCTGGATGGAGGCTGTTTCGCCCGCTTGTGGAATATAAACCTCAATATGGCCGAGGTCGGCACCGGGTTCAACACCGGCACCGGAAAGAAGCGTCTGCAAGGTATCACCTTCTTGCCAGGGATAGATGCCAGGATTGGCTATAGCGCCGCCGATGTAAAGCTGGCCGTTCTGCTGTGGAGGCTCCGTTTGAGATAGGACAATCTCCACAGGTTGGTTTCTGCTGCGTTCTAGCCCTAACATAATGCCGCCAGCAATCGCGGCGATCAACAGGAAGACAGTTATGAATAGATAGACTCTATCCGCACGGCTCATGGCATAGCTCCTTTCTCAATAAATAGGGTCATAGATGATATTCTACAACAAAATCGCTTTCGCCACCCTGGGCCAAAAAAGACCCGATTATGGCTCCTCTTCATTATTTTGCAGCAGCTTATCCTCTAGCAGATCAGCTTGTTGTGAAATGGGTTTTTCGTGGTGCCCCGGATCACCATAATAGCATTGATTTGCCATTCTGAGCCCTTCACCTCTTGTCATTCTGAGCGTAGCGAAGAATCTTATGCCGCTCAGGACAACCTTCGCCAGGAATCCTTCGCCTAGCTCAGGATGGTGTCCCGAGATTCTTCGTCGTCCAGATGAATTTGGACTCCTCAGAATGACATTACTAAACCCTCTTGACTTCATTATGAGCATACACATACAATCTGGTAATACGACTGAATGTTCAGTCAAAGGAGGGAAAGAATGGATATGTGGCTAGTTTTGTATTGGACGGGACCTATTGGAGTTGGCGCTTTCCTTGTGTGCTTGGGTGCCATGATCTACCTGATCAGTAAAGCTGACGAGGTAGGTAAGCGCACAAAGGCGTTTGTCAAGGAAAAAGGGCTGGACAAGAAGTAGGGATAACTGCAATCGTTTAGCAACCCCAACTGCCACGGCTAGCCCTGGGCTCCTTGCCATTTCGAGCCTCTTTGTTGCTCGTCATTGCGAGCTAAGCGTGGCAATCTCCGGGATTGCTTCGGCTGATTCTGCCAATCTGGCACCAGCGGGAGGCGGTGAGAGACAGAGTCGACCGCAGTTTCACAGAAGACGATACCGATTTGCTGGAAGTTTAATAGGGTCAGGGCAAGGTAGATGTATCTCTAGGGCAGAGGTTCAACAAACTCTACAGCCTTCATGAGGACACTGACCTCTTTGTCGCCAAACAGATACTCGTGACTCCAGGTGGAGAACCAGACATAGACATCTTCTGCAGACCACTCTGCTCTGTAGAGTTCATGCCAGCCCTCAGGTGTTTGGTGATACCCAATTAGCATTTCTGCCTGTCGACAGATTCGAAGTGTCCCTGAGAGGTCGTCAGTGCTTGTAATCCCACATATCTGGTCTCCAAAATTGACAAGGTAGACTTCTCTGAATGGAAGATGTGGCCATTCAGAAGAACCCCAACCCACGCGTTCGACATTCATAATCTTGTGTGGCACACCTGGGACTTCCACAGACAGACCCACGCGTACCCCACTTCCCTTTGGCCAGGTAGTTAGTTCATAGTCCATGCGAATATCGAAGTCACCTTTCAGGAGATAGGTGCAGTATCCACCTGCTCCAAATGCCGGCTCTGGCTCCGCTTCTGGGTTATCCACTGGGTTGGAAGTGATATTTACTACTACTCCTTCTTCTGTGACTATGGCCTCAATACCTTGACCGCCTATGCCTACCCCCCACAGTCCAGGCCCTATCCTGTCAAGATAAACGTATTTTGGTAGGAAATTCGCCGTAAAAGTGCAGTCACCCTCTATGATAATCATGGTTGAAGCAGCAGTGACATTAACGATTGGGTCTATATCACCTGTCCAGTTCAGAAACTTGTAGCCTTCCTCAGCTTCTGCCACCAGGTTAACCACTGTGCCAGCATCATAAGCAAAGGTCCCCTCACCAGGACTGGTGACATGACCACCATCTGTGCTGTCTATCGTCAGGACATACTGAGCTATGAAGTTGGCAGTGATAGAGTAGTTGCCATTCATCGTAATAGTAGTTGAGGCATGGTTCGTATCAGCGATGGTACTTGCATTGCCAGTCCACTCAACAAATCGGTAGCCAGCGCTTGGAGCGGCAATCAGGCTAACCACAGCGCCAGTATCATAGGTAAAGGCAGATCTTCCAGGAATGGGTACATTATCAACGGTGATCGTGCCTCCACCCGTACTGTCGATAGTGAGGGTATAAGATTCACCACCATCATCACCATCACCCCCGACACAGCCTACCAACCCAACAATTAGGGCTACGACGATCAAAAAGATGGTGATTCTTGCCATGCTCACGCTTGCCAGCTCAGGAAGGGATAGGTCTGTCCATCGACGATGTTCCAGATATATGAAGGGTTGTGCGTGCCAGGATTAGCGACCGTGACTATGTTCCAGCTTGCGCCTGAGAAGGTGGCAATGCTGTTCATTTCGGCAGTGGTCTTGCCTGTCCCACCCGCCGAAGTAGCTTGACCACTGGTTTCGGTATCCCAGAAAGAGTTGTGCACGGTGCCCCCCGCTCCGACCAAACCACCCGCCGTCACAGAACTACTCACGCTGCCTGTGGAATAAGAGTTGCTCACGATGCCCTCATTCCCTCCCACCAGACCGCCGAAAGTCCCCCCGCCACTAACATTAGCCGTGGAATACGAGTCGTTCACAGTGCCCTGATTCCCTCCCACCAGACCGCCAACCGCGTTAATGCCGGTCAAGCTCCCTGTGGAATAGGAGTTATTTACAGTGCCCTGATTGCCTCCCACGAGACCGCCAATCTGCTGGTCATCAGTTACGGTTACGTTTACGTTCTCAACACCGACTTCACTGACTCTTCCGGTGGGGGCAAGGTACCCAAATAACCCGACTTCCGCGACGGAGTCAAAGTTGAGCCTCAAGTTTGAGATTCTGTGACCATTGCCAGCAAACTCCCCAGCCAGATATGGGATGTAGAAGTTGGGGTTACCGCCTAAATCTAGGTCGTTTGTCAATCTGAATTTCAGCGAATCATCCTGACCAATGGCGAGTAGTTGTTTGAAATCAGCGACATTGTTTATCAGATAGTAACCATCTTGTTGAGCAAGTCTTTCATTGACATCCAAGAATCTATCGCTAGCCAGCCATTGGTCGAAATCTTCGTTGGTCAGAGCTCCAATAGTGATTATATTCCTGCCATTGATGAGAACCTCGTCATAATTGTAGTGTGAATTAATCACAGTACCCCCACTCCACCCCATCCATCCTACCAGACCGCCAACGTCCCCCTCGCCAGTCACACTGCCTGTGGAATAAGAGTTGCTCACAGCGCCAGCATTTTCTCCCACCAGGCCACCGACAATCCAGTGGCCAGTTATGTTTACGTTCTCAGCACTTACTCCGGTGACTGCTCCAGCAGAGGGAAGGTATCCAAATAATCCCACCTGCGAGATGAAATCACAGCTGAAGCTCAAGTTCGCGATTTTGTGAGTGCTGCCATCAAACTCTCCAGCCAGATACGGGATGTAGAAGTTGGCTTCAGTAGCTAGATCGAGGTCGTTCTTCAATCTGAATTTCAGAGAGGCATTCTGCCCAAATGCAAGCAGCTCTTTGAAATCACTAACATCTTTTATTACGTAATAATCACCTTCCTTAGAAAGTCTCTCATTGACATCCAAGAGTCTATCGCTAGCCAGCCATTGGTCGAAATCTTCGTTGGTCAGAGCTCCAATAGTGATTATATTCCTGCCATTGATGAGAACCTCGTCATAATTGTAGTGTGAATTACTCACAGTGCCGTTGTGATTTTCTCCCACCAGACCACCAACGCTCCCCCCGCCACTAACACCAGCGGTGGAATAGGAGTTGCTCACAGCGCCCTGATGATTCCATCCCACCAAGCCACCAACGCTATGATTGCCAGTCACGCTGCCGCTAGAATGGGAATTGCTCACAGTATCCCAATTCACTCCCAACAGACCACCAACACTCCGGTCGCCAGTCACGCTCCCTGTAAAATAGGAGTTGCTCACAGTGCCAGCATTCCCCGCCGCTAGACCACCAACACACAAACGGCCAGTCACATTAGCGTTAGCCACCCCTAGATTCTCGACTACTCCCCCTCCACCAACAGAACCCAAAAGCCCCACACCATCTTCGTCAGGGCGGCCAATAAACAGGTCCCTTATCTCGTATCCTTGGCCGTCTAGAGTACCGGTAAATGGGTCAACATCAACAAGAAGACTTCCAATCGGCTCCCAGCCCTTTCCATCATTGGCAGTCAGGCTGGCCAGGTCCGTGTAGCCAAGTGTGGCGGAGTCGAGGTCATTCATTAGGGCATAACTTCCGTCCAGGTTATCTCTGACGGCATCCAGGTCATACCAGTCTCGTATTGCCCCAGCGAAGTTGGCAGTTATGGAGTAACCGCCATCCATGATAATGGTCGTTGAAGCAGCGTTAACATCGGCAATGGTGCCGACATCACCCATCCAGTTTATGAATACATAGCCTTCGTCAGCCACAGCCACCAGGTTGACGACCTCACCTTTGTCATAGGTATATGCGTTTTCCCCAGGCGTGGTAACCGAGCCTCCCTCTGTGCTATGGATGACGAGGTTGTATTGCTTGACAGCGAAGGTGGCGGTTATGGAATAGTCGTCATTCATAGTGATGGTAGTTGAGGCAGTGTTTACATTGGCAATGGTGCCTACGTCACCAGTCCAGCTGAGAAATTGGTAGCCTTCGTCAGGTTTGGCGGCCAAGTTGACCTTCTCACCTTCGTTATAGGTGAAAGTTCCTTCGCCAGGGGCAGTAACTGATCCTCCCTCCGTGCTAGAGATAATAAGGGTATACTCCGTTATCTCCGGCACCTCAGCTGTACAGCCAATAAGACCCACGCTGATAGCTAACATGACCGCTAACGAGATAGAGGCTATCCTATGTTTCACCTTCTCTCCTCCTTTCAGGATTCCCTGGCTGGACTACTCACCGTCACCAGTATACATCGTAATGGTTATTACGGCGCCCGCTTCACTTGCTCTACTCAAATCACTAAGCCAGAAACCCTTCTATCGGTATCATCACATCCACCGTGCCTGGGTACTCGAAGTTCCAGCAACCGTACTGGTCAGTCAAAGCCGCGTTGGAGGCATCTCCGAAGTCTATTGGCCAGACACCTACCTTATGGCCATCTTGCCACTGAGAGCCGATGCCGGTCTGATACCTAGGACCGTACACTAGGTCATGAGCGATGTGTGGTCTGGGAACCCCAAAAACATACCCACACAGCCACTGATTCTGGTCATAAGTAGCTAAACTGGGATACAAGGCGCGTACCTGTGCCTCGGAGAGTGCATATAGCCCACCTCCTAAGTCAATGGCTGGCATAGGATAATAGGCAATCGTGCCAGCCGCGCCCGTATAGGAGGAGGTTTCCAGATATTGAATAAGCGCATCGATGTTGGCCGGAACTATGACGTCTCCGATGTCATCCCAACCGCGAGCGGCCGACACCGTTTCGATGGCCTCCTTCAGAGAATAGATGGCATCGTAGGTACCTGAGGTATAGATTGGGTACTCCCCAGTTTTGGTCATAAATGCGTTAAAGAAGGCTGTCGTCTTGGCCGTGTACTGTAAACCCTCTGCCCAAATATCCAGCAAAATTTCCCCATTGCATCTTCCCTCGGTATTTTCCCAGTGCTCTTTCTCTTCCCCTAGTATATTAATGCCCATTGTCATAGCCGGTATCCCCAGATTGTACTTCTGTACAGAATAGACATGGCTAACCGACCCGGAAAATGCAGTGAAGATAATGTGAGGCTTCGCGGCTGCTAGCTGTGTCAGCTCGGTAGTAATGTCGGTCGCTGTCGGAGAGACTAGCCACGTGCCGACAATGGCAAAGCCAAGATTGGGTAGATAAGCTTGGGCCGCCCGTACCAGCCCCGCGCACCATTCCGCGTCCTCCATAAGTATGGCTATTCTCAGCTTGCCGTCTTCGGGCACCATGTAATCTAGAGCCACGGCATCTCCATACTCTGCCAGCGTCTGTCTCAAGACCGTACCAATTGTTTTTGTTATTTTGTGAGAGGCATTAACTATAAAGGTATCATTGTACGGGGTGACCTTGAACCAGTACTTGTATTTGTCATAGTTGGTGACTACGCTGAATTGTAGAGCGTTTGTCGCGGCACCGCAGTTCATGAAAATCTTCTGTGCATCCATAGCTACCTCGCGGTAGACATTAACGACCTCGGTTCGGAAACCGCCGACAACAAAGTCCACATCGTCTATGACTGCTTCAAGGGCGATAACGCCCTCATCAGGAGTGCCTGAGGATTCATTGGTGTCTACCCGGACTAATTCGATCTTATGGTATACGCCGCCTACGTTCACACCGGGACCGGCGTTGATTTCGTCACGCGCCATTTCAGCACCCCACCAGTGATGTTTGCCCTGGACTACAGTCATCGGCCCGGCTACTGCGAATATGATAGTCGGAGTCTCTTCAAAGTTAGCCGTTATTTCGTAGTCGCCGTTCGTGGTGATGATGGTTGTGGCTGCATTAACATTGCCGATAGTGGCCACATCGCCACTCCAGTTGACAAACTGATACCCCTCGTCAGGCTCGGCCACCAAGTTGACGACTGTTACCTCGTCATAGGCAAAAGTCCCCTCTCCAGGACCGGTAACTGAGCCTCCCTCCGCGCTGGAGATAGTAAGGGTATACTCCGTTACCTCCGGCACCCCCTCACCTCCACAGCCAATAAGACCAACGCTGAGAGCTAGCACGACCACCAGCGAGATAGAGATTATTCTACTCTTCACTGTCTCACCTCCTTTCAGATTCCCTGGCTGGCCTATCTTGCCATCAGCCTGTTGGCAAGCCAGTTACAGCGTACACAATAGCTATAGCAAGTGCTGCGACTGATACAGCTATCCTGGCAATCTTCATGCTCTTATTATCAGCGGCGTTAAGCCTTCGATATGGGAAAAGAGAGATAAGGTTAGTGATCACCAGTGCAACCATCGCCGCAATAAACATGATTCGGGCGGTTTGAAAAGTCACAGCACCTCCTTCTGATTCAATTATACCGTTCCCCAGCCCGCTGGCTGGACTACTCATCAAGTATTCCAGTCACTGTAATCGTGATTGTAGCCCGTGCTCTGCATGCTCTACTTCAATTACGATCCAAGGAACCCTTCTATCGGTATCACGACATCCACTGTGCCCGGATACTCGAAGTTCCAGCAACCGTACTGGTCAGTCAAAGCCGCGTCGGAGGCATCTTCGAAGTCTATTGGCCAGATCCCTACCTTATGGCCATCCTGCCACTGGCAACCGATGCCAGCATAGTAACCAGGACCATATACTAGGTCATGAGCGATGTGTGGTTTTTGAACCCCAGAAACATACCCGCACAGCCACTGATTTTGGTCATAACTCTTGCCATAGCTAGCAAGGTCATGCCGTTCGCTTACCTGGGCCTCGCTGAGTGCATATACTCCACCTCCTAAGTCAACATCGGGCATAGGATAGTAGGCATTCTTGCCAGCCGCCCCTGTATAGGAGGAGGTTTCGAGATATTGAATAAGGGCGTCGACATTGGCTGGGTCTACGACATCCGCGATATCATCCCAATCATGGGTAGCCGACACCGCTTCGATAGCTTCTTTCAGCTGATAGATGGCATCGTATGTAGACGCCGAATAGAGTGGGTATTCCCCGGTCTTGGCCACGAACGCATTAAAGAAAGTTGTCGTCCTGGCACTTTTCTGTAAGCCCTCCGCCCAGGTATCAAGCATAACTTCACCATCACATTTTCCCTGGGTATTTGCCCAGTGGCTTTTCTGTTGGCCTTCTATTGCATTAATACCTATTGTCATAGCCGGTATTCCCAGCTCAACACGCTGTGAAGAATAGACAATGGAGAGCGGCCCGCGAAACCCCGTGAAGATAATGTGAGGCCTCGTGGCTGCTATCGCTGACAGCTCGGTGGAAATGTCGGTCGCTGTCGGAGAAACCAGCCACGTGCCAGTAACGTTGAAGCCCAAGAGAGGTAGGTAATATTGGGCAGCTATCGCCAAATTATGTCCAGTTCCCACGCACCATTCCGCATTCTCCACAAGTATGGCCAATCTCAACTTGCCATCTTCGGGCACCATACAATCTTCAGCCACGGCATCTCCCTCAGCTAACAGCGCATTCTTCAAGACCGTACCAATTGTTGCTGTCATCTTGAAAAGGCTGGTTATCAAAAACGACTCATTGTACGGGGTGGACGCAAACCAGTATTTGTAGCGGTCATAATCCTTGACTACTGAGTATTGTAGAAACCCTGCAGCGATACCACAACTCATGAAAATCTTCTGCACATCCATAGCTACCTCTCGGTATACCACAACATTTGCTGCCGTGAAGCCACCCAGGACAAAGTCCACATCGTCTATGACTGCTTGAAGGGCAGCCACGGCCTCGCCAGGAGCGCCCGAGACCTCATTAGTGTCCACCTGGACTAATTCAATCTTGTGGTACACGCCGCCCACGTTCACACTAGCGCCGGCATTGATTTCGTCACGTGCCAGTTCGGCGCCCCACCAATGATTTTTGCCCGGCATTTCAGTCATTGGCCCGGCTATTGCGAACGTGATAGGCGGAGTCTGTTTGAAGTTGGCAGTGATTTCGTAGTTGCCGTTCGTGGTGATGATGGTTGTGGCTGCGTTGACATTGCCGATAGTGGCCACATCGCCAGTCCAGTTGACAAACTGATACCCCTCGTCAGGCTCGGCCACCAAGTTGACGACCGTTACCTCGTCATAGGTAAAAGTCCCCTCTCCAGGACCGGTAACTGACCCTCCTTCCGTGCTGGAGATAGTGAGGTTGTATTCCGGCACTTCCTCACTTCCACAGCCGATAAGACCAACACTGAGAGCTAATACGATCGCTAACGAGATAGAGACTATCCTATTCTTCACTTTCTCTACTCCTTTCCAAGGTCCACGAGTTAGAAGCCTTGCATCTTTGGATTGCTCCTTAGGACTGCCAGCTCAGGAACGGATAGGTCTGGCCATCAACGATATTCCAGATGTAGGCAGGATTACGCGTGCTAGGATTGGCGACTGCGGTTATGTTCCAGCCTGCACCTGAGAACGTGGTGATGTTCTTCATATCCGCCGTCGTCTTTCCTGTACCACCTTCCGAGGTAGCTTGGGCACTGGTTTCGATGTCCCAGAAAGATTTGCCCACTGAGACGCCATCTTGTCCCACGAGACCGCCGATCCGTCCATCACCAATCACGATGCCCGTGGAATAGGAGTTGTTCACCGTACCGGATCCGTCTGGACTCCCATAATTCCATCCCATCAGACCCCCAACAGCCCAGCTGCCGGTCACGCCACCGCTGCAATAGCAGTTGTTCACACTGCCCTTATTCCATCCCACCAGGCCACCCACGTTATTACGGCCGATTACGCTGCCGCTGGAATAACAGCTGCTCACAGTGCCGGAACTACCTCCCACAAGGCCACCGACTTCCTGGGTACCACCACTCACAGCAATGTTTACGTTCTCGGCACCCACTCCACTGACTGTTCCACCAGACGCAAGATATCCAAACAACCCGACCTGCGCAACAGAGTCGAAGCGCAGCCTCAGGTTCGAGATTCTGTGACCGTTTCCATCAAACTCTCCAGCGAGATACGGGACATAGAAATTGTATTCAGTCGTCAGATCCAGGTCATTTTCCAGCCTGAATTTCAATGAATCATCCTGACCAAAGGCGAGCAGTTGTTTGAAATCACTGACATTATTTATCACATAATAACCACCTTCCTTGGGAAGCCTTTCATTGACATCCAAGGATTTGTTATTGGCCAGCCACTGGTCGAAGTCTTGATCGGCCAAAGCTCCAATAGCGATCATACGGTCGCCGTTGATGAGAAACTCGTCATAATTGTAGTGTGAATTGCTCACACTGCCCCCGTTCCATCCAGTCCATCCCATCAGACCGCCAACACACCACCAGCCGCCTACTCTCCCTGTAGAATAAGAGTCGCTCACCGCGCCATCATTTTCTGCCACCAGACCGCCAACAATTCCATTGCCGAATATGTTTACATCCTCGGCACTCACTCCAATGACTTTTCCACTAGAGGCGAGGTATCCAAACAATCCCACTTGTGTAGCAAAATCAGAATGGAAGCTCAGATTCCGGATCCTGTGGCCATTTCCATCAAATTCTCCGGCCAGATAAGGGATGTAGAAGTTGTAGTCATTACCCAAATCCAGGTCGTTCTTCAATCTGAATCTCAACGAAGAGTTCTGACCAAAGGCAAGTAGCTCTTTGAAATCACTGACATCATTTATCAGATAATAACCATCTTCTTGAGAAAGCCTTTCATTGACATCCAAGGATTTGTTATTAGCCAGCCATTGATCGAAGTCTTCATTGGACAAAGCTCCAATAGTGATCATGTTCCTGCCATTGATGAGAACCTCATCGTAACTATAGTAGGAGTTGCTCACAGTGCCGTCGTGATGTTGTCCCACCAGACCACCAACGGTCCCTTCGCCAATCACGCTGCCTGTGAAATAGGAGTTGATCACAGAGCCGACATGATTCCATCCCACCAGACCGCCAATAGTCCAACGCCCTGCGACACTGCTGGCGGAATAAGAGTTGGTCACACTGCCCCAGTTCCCTCCCGCCAGACCAGCAACATTCCCAGTGCCAGTGACGCGTCCACTGGAATAGGAGTTGCTCACATTGCCCCAATTCCCTCCTGCGAGACCGCCCACCGACTGGTCGCCAGTCACGCTGGCTGTGGAATAGGAGTCGCGAACATAGCTGTTACCCCACCGATTGCCTCCCACCAGACCACCGACATAGTCATCCCCACTGACACTGCCCGTCGAATAGGAGTTACTCAGGGTGCCTTCATGATTTTCTGCCACCAGACCACCAACATAGATGTGGCCAGTCACTTCAGCATTCACCACGCCAAGATTCTCGATGGCGTGTCCCCACCCACCGCAACCGAAGAGCCCCACGCCGTCCTCGTCGGGCCGATTGATAAACAGGTTTCTGATTTCATATCGTTGCCCGTCTAACCTACCGGTGAATGAGTTAATAGGGTTCACAATGTAATCGTGGACTGGGTCAACGGTAAGGCTTCCAATCGGCTCCCAGCCCTTTCCCGCGTTTGCTGTGGGGCCCGCAAGCTCTTTATAGCCGACTGTAGCGGAATCGAGGTCGTTCATTAGAACATAGCTGCCGCCCGAGTTGTTCCTGATGGCATCCAAGTCATACCAATCGTATACTCCTATCGCAAAGTTAGCGGTAATTGTGTAATGGCTGTTCATGACAACTGTGGTTGAGGCAGCACTGATATTAGCAACAGTAGCCATATCGCCGGTCCACTTGATGAATTGATATCCGCTAGTCGGAGTCGCCATCAGGTCGACTATTGTTCCCTTATCATATGTATAGGTCCCCAGACCAGGGTTAGTTACTGAGCCACCTGTGGTGCTGCGGATAGTCAGCCTGTACGGACCAGCTTCAAAGTTGGCTTTGATTTCGTAGTTGCCATGCATGGTGATGGTGGTTGAGGACCGATCAATATTGCCAATGGCGCTTGTATCGCCAGTCCAGCTCACAAAGCGGTAGCCAGTACCCGCCACTGCCACCAGGTTGACTACAGTGCCCTCATCATAGGCAAAGGTATCCTCGCCGGGTGTAGCTACCAATCCTCCCTCCGTGCTGGAGATGGCCACGGTATACTTCGTTATCTCCGGCACCTCTTGACTTGTGCATCCCACAAGACCCACGCTGAGAGTTAACATGACCGCTAACGAGATAGAAACTATTCTATTCTTCACACCTTATCTCCTCCTTTCCTAACGTCTTCAAATTGGAAGGCTTTCACCTCCACATTTTTGTAGCTGCTTGACGTGCTAGGCATCATAACCAGCAAACTATGGAAGGATATCAAACACTATGCTAACCATGACCACAATAGGCATAAGCCCAACTCTCACTATTGGCTTCAGGCTGGGATGGTCAGTTATGAAGTCAGCTATTGGCGGGCTGACTTGGTAGTAGAAGTTTGTCAAGGCTTCCCCCGCAGGGTTAGTTAACAAATACTGGTCTCTGAAATCCCTCAAAACCTGTATCTGCGATGCCGCAGGAGTGCCATAGGCGGCAGTGGCAATGAAGCATGGGCCAGCGTATATTGAGAAATTGGCCATAATGGAGTAGTCGTCGTTCATAGTGATCGTCGTCGAAGCAGCATTAACATCGGATATGGTGTTGACGTCGCCGGTCCAATAGACAAATCCATGGACTTCATCAGGCTCGGCTTCCAAATCGACTACTGTTCCTTCCTCATAGGTGAAGTCGCCCTCACCAGGAGTGGTTACAGAGCCTCCAGCAGTGCTGGAAATGGTGAGGTTGTACTCGGGTATCGGTTCAAAGCTAGCCACTATGGAATAGTTGCCGTTCATGGTGATGGTAGTTGAGGCATCATTGGCATTGGCAATGGTAGTGACACTGCCAGTCCAGTTGACAAAACAATAACCCTCTGCTGCCTCGGCTACTAGGTCGACTACTGCTCCATCTCTATATGGGAACTCCCCCTCACCGGGGATTATTACAGAGCCCCCGGCAGTGCTCGAGATAGTAAGGATGTAGTCTGGAACTATCTCTACCACGCCTTTGAGTAGCCCGCTGGCTGCATCATTCCAATGGTCTCCAAATCGTCCGGGCCCATATGCGGATTCAGGAGGAGCCCAATTCATCAGTGCAGTATCTTCCGGGTAACAGGGCGAAGGAAGCCCCCATCCACCACAGTTGTTTGGCTCACCTTCCTCCCAGTTTGTATACACCGCGGGCTCACCACTGGACCAGACCCAGTTGCCCTCTTCTTCTATATCGTTAAAACCTATCCAGAAGTATTCATCCCGGCCAAATGTGTCTTTAATCCATAGTTCCTCTTCCCAGTTTCTTAGCGTAACAAGATGTCCACCCCATTCCTGAGCCCATGCTTCAGCTTCGGCCCATGGCATTTGCTCTGTCAACATATAGTAATGACCATTTGCTGGGTTCCTTATCCAGACTCCTTCATTGTTCTGAGTGCCAGTATCAGCGACTGAGATGGCAGTGTTATTTGGGCTGAATAGAACCACTGTTGCCAGTAGAATTGCGAGGATGATTAGAACAAATAGTCTCTGCACTTCCTCCTCCTGTTGAAGGGATTATATCATTGGGGAACTGTGGATGGAAGACCCCAGCGCACTCAGTTAAAGCACAGCAGCAGCTTGTGGTGGCTGACCACATGAGTAACAGTAGCCTGAGGACTTGGGGTGTACTCTCTCGATAGTCTGCGGGAGTAAGATAAACAGGGAGCGGCGATGGGTTTCTAGAGAGGCGTGCTTCAAATTGCCTGCCCTACGTCCCGGTGCTAAAATCTCTATATGGCGAAGGGTTCCAGCGTGATAACTGTCAATCGCAAAGCCTACCACAACTATCATATCCAGGAAACCCTTGAGGCAGGCATTGTGCTCAGGGGTTCGGAGATCAAGTCTATCAGGGACGGCAAGGTAAACCTGAGTGACGCCTATGCCAAGCCGGAAAATGGCGAGCTGTGGCTCTATAATAGTCACATTGCCTCCTACGATGCTGCCAGCTATAAC
>Ga0315288_10006598_pt1 | contig 14722 bp, 19 predicted proteins | sample YL17G11_20_MG_FD_203454 | JGI IMG/M metagenome (GOLD analysis project Ga0315288, IMG submission 203454) | Sediment microbial communities from Yellowstone Lake, YNP, Wyoming, USA - YL17G11_20 | ecosystem: Environmental > Aquatic > Freshwater > Lake > Sediment | place: USA: Wyoming | collected... | reverse complement strand
AAATTCAGCCAAATCGAATCCATCTAAGCTGTCCTCGTTTGACTCAAAACTTAATGGAGGCAAGTTGTTCTTTCTTTGGTCTATTAGTTTTGATTGCTCTGTATTCTGCTGACTTATTCTTTTTGCCTTTGAATCTTCTCTATCTTTCTCTCTCTTAGACAAGGTCTCCATCTGCATTCCGTGTAGCTGCTGATTGTATTGGAACTCTTCAGCCATCAAGTGAGATTTAAACTCAGCCTCTTTCTCCATCTTCATAATATCAAACTGCACTTCAGCTTGTTTGATTTTCATCTTAGCCTCAGTCTCCATTTGTATCTTTTGCATAGCCGTTTGTGCAGCTAACTGCTGAGATTGCATTTGCTGTTGTGCAGTAATGGCTTGCTTCTGCATAGCCATCTTCTCTTCTCTATCTTGTTTCTTAATCCTCTTAACTTTAAGCAACTGATTAGCAAGTTTAAGATTTTTAATCTCACGTATGTCAATCGCATCTTCAAGGTTAATATCTCCTTTAGATAAAGCCATTTGTATGTTGCCTTCTAACTGAGACTTCTGTTCTTCGTCAGGAGAGATTTCTATGAAAATGCCAAAGTCATAAATATACAAGTCCGATATTTGGTCTAGTATACCAACATTGTACTTTCCTATCTTGTTTACAAAGTCATCCTTGAAGTCAGAGTACTCTAATATATCAGCTACCCTGTAAGTCAAAGCCTCTGCTAATGAGCGATACAAGAATAATCCTGAATCTAAAATGTGTCTTGTGGCGGTATTGGAATTTAAAGCGGCTAGTTTTTGTAGACCAACTAAAGAATTAGGATCAGGATTAGAGCCATCCCTAGCTTCATTTAAGCCTGTTACAGACCTAATCATATCTAAGTAATGATTGTAGTTAGCAAGAAGCATTTGAGTCTTAGCTGCGCCTGAATTTGACGTAAGCTGCGTAATAGGAACTCTTGCATTGTTGAAGTCGCCATCTTGAGTGAAGCTTCTACCAATTACACTACCTGTTTGGAAGTATAACCTTAAAGCGTCCTCAGGGTTGTAAGCATTGCCTGTTCCCAAGTCTACCTCATTCAAACCATCGGCATCTATGAACACACCATCAGGTACAATACGATTGATAACCTGCTGCAACTTCAAGTGAGTTATCTGAATCAAATCAGCAAATGGAATCATCCTTCTACACAAAGACTCAATAACACCCTTATACATACGTGGAGCACAAGCTACATAGTTAGGTATAGCGTGCTGAGAAGCAGACTTAGGTCTAACCATATTATGCGACATCTCCCACTTTAATAGGATGCTGCTACCCATAACAAGTATACCCTCATACCAAACGTCAATAGTCTTCTCTATCTTTTGAAAGTTACCCTCCTCCATCATATCTGTAGGAGGATTAAACGTATCGTCTTTCTCAATTACTCTTGAACCACCATTCTCAAGTATTCTTTTCTTATATACAATCTTCTTTGTAGTCTTATAGTTGAAATAAAGCAACGTGCAAGTATCTCTATAGAACATACTATTCTCATAGAACTGAGCTACATTAAAATAATCATACCACCCACTACTGTATTGTGTTATTCTATCTAAATCTTCGTGAGTTAATGATTGGTCTATCTTCATAAGCTCGGTCATTGGAACCGTCTTAATCTCACCCCAATAAAAACAATCGCTAAAGTAAGGGTCTTCAGTATAACTATAAACCACATTCGCAGGGTCTACATAAGATATCTTTACTCCTGCACCGGGAAGAAACTCGTGCTTTGCAATGGCAATGCCAATAACAGTAGCGTCATAGTCAAGTCTTTTTCTAGTGTCGTCATACTTGTTCTCATCAAACATAGTATTAATAGCCTCCTCTTCTGCAATCTCAATAGCAGGCTTATACTTAAGCTGCATATGCAATTGCATCTCCTCGTCATTCTCAGGCAATTCCTCAGGGTCCATCATAAACGGATCTACGCCTGCTCTGTCTTGTATAATAGTGAGAATATCTTTTGCTGCAGACTGACCTTGTACCGTATCCTGATAGCTATTTCTTTTCTCTTGAGACAATGCATCTTGTGCATATGCCTTGACCTTGAAGAGCCTATTAGACATTCCGTTTACAACAATATCAACAAACTTAGGTATAATAGGCACTGGAGTCCAATCTATATTTAGATAAGACAAATCGCCATCAATAGCCAATTCATTCTTGTATTTACCTATTGGCTGTTCGCCTCTTGCATATAATCTTAATCTATGAAAGTCTCTCCATTGCCCATAATATCTACAAGAGTTGCCGTCTTTCCTAAACCACTCATATTGAATGGCTTGCCCAACCTGTAGTCCAAATTCATCTGAAGCTTTTTGAGAGTCGCTAGCTAGTTGACTTGGAAATGCTGCTGATTTTATGTCTATTACTATATCTTTCATTGAATCAATTGACTTTGATTACCATCATTTCTATATCTTGCGAAGTTAATACTTATTTTCGATTCTTTTTTTTCAGGCATATATAAATGCTTCTGATTAGCCATTATAGCCAACCCTGAACTTATAGCGGCATCAAACCTTGTTCTATCGCTTATGTCAAACTTTGCCCAATCCTCTAATGTCTTCATAAATGGCATCGTTCCCATCTCCTCAGAATCTCTATACTTTCCCTCTAAATCTAATCCCACAAACTTCTCGATATACGACTCAATCGCTGACGCGTGAGATTGCCTTACGTCCTCAGAGCTATTAGGTATGCCTCCTAGCTCACGCTCTGTCTTTGAGAGTTTAGCGAACGGCTTATCAGGTCTGTTCATACAAAATCCTCTATACCCTCTGTTCTTAAAATGATAAAGTAATCTCGGCTTATTATTCTCTGCAAGTATTGGCATACCATAAAATATGCAAGCCATAAGTACCTCTTCAAAAAATATCTCAGCCGTTTGAGGACGAGCAATATACTCTAAGAAGAACTCATTCACAGGACCCTCGTCCATATGGAACTTAGTCATCCCGTGAAGCGAACCATTAGAGCCACGCCCCACTACAACCGCAGATATATCATAGGAGTCACAGCCAAACGAGCCTAGATGCTCATTGCCCGGATACTTCATGCCATTTCTCATATGTACGTTATTCTGATAATGCTTTGGCGGTGTCCAACTAATCAAGAACCTGCCTGACTTGTTTGGAGACCATACCACCTCCGTATCCTTCACCCCATCCTTCCAACTAAAAGAACCACGAGTAATGTAGTGTTCCTTAATCATACTATCATTATAGTCAATCTGATGGTATATCTTAGTTAAATTAAATAACGCTTGCTTGCTCTCGTCTCTAAATGCGTGCGATTCTGTTCTTGGGAACTGACGATAAAATTCATTCAAGGCATCAGAGTCATTTTTTAACGAATCAACCTCTGCCTCCCAATAATCAACAGCTCCATTTATTATCTTCATCCCATCAACGCCTAATACAAACTCACTTGGCTTTCTAAATACAGGCATACCATACCTATCTATAAACCCTTCCATATTCCATTCCATTGGAATAAACAAAGCATATAGTCCGCTCTTAGTTTGTCCATTCTTGTTTCGCGAACTGATTCTTGAGTCCTCGTACAGACTTTTGAAGTTATCGCCACCCTTACTCAAAGCATTTGATGTAGAGCCCATCATACACTTACCTATTATCTTACTGCCTAATCTCAAACAAGTCTTAGTTACTCGCCAATTGTTTAGAATGTTATTTGGCTTCACCCACTTTCCGCTCTCATCGTGAGCTAGGAATAGCAACTTTTCACCATCATAGGAGTTCTCTTCCGTATTCTTCCAATCTATCGTGGTATCTAACCCATCTATGTCGTTGTCATTCACGTCATACATATTCTTCTTGGTAATCTTTGACGCAGGCACACGAAACGCTAGCTCAGTCTTTGGCTTATCCATACCATCCATTACAGGCCTGAAGAAGAATGGCAGCCTACTATTTATTGGGACTACCTTATCTGTAAACATTTTTTTAGCATCAGACCCCGTCTTTGATAAGATACCAATCCGAGCATCACGCGCAAGTGTAGCTATATTGACGCACTCTGATGATGACATAAAGGAAAATCCCGAACGCCTTATCTTTAAGTATATCATACCAAACGCTCTATTGTCTGCTCTACACGCTTCCCAAAATATAAAGTATATTCTATTTGCTTCTCTATAATCAGGATATCCTATATCTATACTCGCCCATTGCAAGTACATCCAATGAGATCCGGTGATATAGGTAGGAGAGCCATTGTTCATAAACCAAAAGCCCCCCTCTCTGTAATCAAATTGACTTTCTATATAGTCAACCCAATCGTTCTTAAATTCAGACGACCTTTCATTCCAATGAAATATGGACTGTATCTTAGTTAACTCTTTAGACAACATTTCCCTCTCCCAATACTGCTCCTCTTTCTTGTTACTTCTTTTAAAGCATTTGTCTGGAGTTGGGGGAAGCCCAATTATTAATCCTGATATACTTACAATCTGACCTATCTGACCGTTCTTAGAGATAACTACGATGTCGTGCTCTTGGTCGTAGCCATACGCCCACCGATTAGCCTTATTTTTCTTGGCTATGATCTCAGGTGCGATGTATCCATCCACCACATTATATATACTATTTAGATCTTCGTTCTGCAAATCCTTGTTTTGTGTCTACTTTACTTACCCCTTTCTCTATTGCTTCTAAATTTTCCTTCTCTGCTTCTATTCTTGTTAGAATCTCAAATGCATCAAATATAGCTAACTTTTTTGTAGCCGCTGCGTTCTTTAGTTTATCGGCAGATAGGTCATCGCCTTCCTCATCGGACGGTTTGAGAATACTCTCTTCAGCCACTTTGATAAGCTCAAGTACAGCCTTATGTCCTGCTTGTATTATTCTGAGCTTTGTTTCTTTACTTGTCATAGTTTATTTATAAAACATTACATAAACAATCCTTCCACTTTCCCATCCTAAGTTAGGATATTTACTGTGAAAGTAATTGCAGGGATACATTACTCCTCTGTTTACCTCATATCCAACTACTGATTGCAAGTCCCACTTGCTTATATCATTAGATTCACTTGCAAGAATTTTATCATAATCTTCAAAGGAAACATCTTCAGGCAAGCATTTTCCTAACTCCTTGTGTTTCCAAAAAGCAGTACCGTGCAGTCCTTCCATTTGAGATTGAGACAAGTAAAGTACTAATGCCCTATCAGGACGCTGTCCATTTATAATAGCATCAGAGTGTATACGCCAATCAGTATCTACCTCGTCTGTAGCCACCCTAAAGAAACTGAATATATTTTGCCTCTCAACTCCTTCTATGTTACTTATTTTGCTGATTACTAAATTATCAAACTCAGGATTACTATTTTGAATCCAAAAGCTTTTGTCTCCTGCTTGCACTTCAATAAACTCATTATCTATTAAAGTATTGTACACAGAATTGTACAACTCTTCGCTTAAGAAGCTATCTACTATGTTTATCATAATTTGATTGTTATTTGATGTTCATACATTCTATATAACTTTTCATCATCAACAGTAAACTCATATTCGCTATCGGGAGCAAAGCACACTTTATCGTTTGGAAAAATGCCTTTACTCATCAGATATTCGTTTGAATATTTGACAATGCCCATAAGTGGCTCTTCCGAGAATGGTTTCTTGATATAAGACTCTGTTGCAGCAATAGGTTTTATAAAACAATACCTATCGTAACTGTTCCACGTGGAACCGTGTTTATACATAAAAAATTGATCAGGCTCAATAAAGAACAAGTCGTCTTTAAAAAAGCTCTTACCGCTCTTTTGCCTACCTTTCATATCATTGTAAAACTTAAATGCATTATGATGCACAAGTAAGGTGTCGCCTATTACAATAGGACCTTTGTAACCTAATGGAAGCTCGATAACTTCAGCAAATCTGTTAGAAAACTTATGGTCTTCCTCAGATGTGCTTACTATAAACTCAACCCCTGCAATGTCCTTTGTGTTATCGTAGCGCTTTCCATTTATAGGTTTAACTATAAAGTAGAATGGTGAACGCATTTAAAAATTTATATTATATTCAATTGAAATTGGAATTGTCGCCGTAAACTCTTTCCACAAAACTACCTCTTCTTTCTCATTTATAATATAGATAAGAAAAGATTGTTTTGCAGTATCGTATTTGATTAAATGTATTTGATGGCTGTCACCAAGAACGGATTGCCCTACAATATAATGCATTGCTCCGTTCTTATAATCAAGACCTATTGATATTTTTCTAATATCCATTAGTTATAAATTCTTACTTCTAAAAAGAATGGACGATTAAATGAAGCGCTTGTGCTTCCAGTAGCTGTATTTATAGATGAAAATGCCATAGCGATATCACTAGCCCTAAATCCTACAACATTATAAAGATTAGTAGATTGTACATATGGAGTACATATCATTACAGATTTATTAACAGTAAATACAGGCAAACTTGAATTTACATAATAACTTCCAAATGTATAAGACAAAGTAATAGCAGCTCCTGTAGTATTTTGTAGTAATTGAACAACATCTACATTAGGAGACCCAAAAACAAATTGAACTATTGCGCTATATACTTTATATGCAGAAGATATGTCACTTGTCAAAGCTATTGTTCCTGATGCATCAGGTAATGTATAAAGCCTGTCTGCTGTTATGCTATTGTAAGATATTCTAGTATTAAATCCACCTGTATTAGAAAATACTGTTTGATTATTAGTTGTAGCAGTAGCTGCCGAACCAAATAAATTTACAAAATTGTAAGTGTTACCTAAGCCTGCGTCTACACCAAAAGCGTTTACATAGCTACCTGAATTTGATTTAAGAGACTCAAATCCAAAAGCATTGTTAAACGATCCTGAATTATCTTCAGCAGCACCTGTACCAAATGCATTCACATTATTTCCTGAAAATAAGCCCCCACCTGCACCTGTTCCTTGTCTATTTACTCCATCAGCTAAATCGTGGTTATTATTCAATACTTGTTGAAGCGTATTAGAACCTACAGTTCCGGGAACTCCTTGAGCACCCGTAGGACCTTGAGCACCCGTAGGACCTATTGGACCTTGTGATCCCTGAGATGCTAATAATGCCCAATGCGCTGTATCTACATTTGGAGCAGTAGTTCCTGATGTTGATAATATACAAAACCAAGACGCCCCACTATACCCAACAGCATCATCAACAACATAAGACGTTCCTGATACCCATGACCCTTGCCAATTCAATCCTGCAGGACCAACAGGCCCAATCGGTCCTTGAGGTCCAACAGGCCCCTGAATACCTTGTTGACCTGCAGAAACAGTAGTCCATATAGGAATATTGCTACTACCTTGACTTACCAACACATCTCCAACAGTACCTGCATAGTTGCTTAACAATAAAAGGTTTGTTATGTCTATATCACTTGTATTTACCTTATTTAGATACATATCTTGAAGATACATATCAAAAGAGCCCAACGCTAAATCCTGTGTGGCTCCTATATATGGCACAAACCCGCTCCCTGAATTTATAAAATTAGCTAACTCAGACACTGTGAAGTTCTTAGTTTCATTATTATTAGCTGAATCTGTTCCAATCATCTTATCACTTCCTGATAACGGAGACTGAGCATTTGTGTATGTTTCTATTCTTGCCATTTCTTATTTATTTTTTCAAAGATACAAAATTATACAAGAGTTAAATTCAAAGCAGTTACAACGTAGTCCCATATAACGGTGTCATCTGCTCCCCACTGTTGAACAATAGATGATGGAATTTCTATATTCCCTACAAAGTATTCTGTAGCACCTAAGTCAGAATCTACACTAATAAGTTTATACTCTACCTTTCCTGACCCATCATCAAAATGATAATCAAAAAAATTAGTTAATGCTAATGTATTAATTTGCTTTTCTCCATCAGGAGACCAAATATTTATTGGTTGAATTTGTCTTGTATTGCTCATAATTTATATTTTAATATGCCCAAGCCCCAAAGTTTGCTATAGTTGCTGATGTTGCACTTAATGTAACAGATGATGATAAAGTTGTTGTTGTTATAGAGCAACTAATTCTTCCACTATTTGTAAAATCTGAGGTATTTACAACTGCACCCAAGTTAGCTCCAATTCCAATTTGAGGAGCTGCTACCGTTGAAGAAGAGTTCCATAATAAACCTATAAAATAAAGTCCTGCAGATGCAGCATAAGTTGAAGAAAATGCTTTACTTCCCATTGTACCAGACGATGCAGTTTTCCAAAGGTTACCATCATCAGCGGAGGAAGCTACAAGCGTTAAAATACCTGCTGAATAAGTGTATAATCCCACTCTATTTTCATTATTAGCTGTATAGTTACCTATAATTGTTTGCATCCATTTAATCCCTGTAAGAGTAGCAGCTTTTGCCAAGTATACTGCTATTAATCTCATTGAGCTACTTGTTAATGAAGCACCTGATGCTACATTTGCAAGGTTAGGTACACCTAACCCCACAGATTTTACTGCACTTCCCATTGCTTGCTGCCCTAATGTAATAATCCAATCATTAGGTAGTGCATTTATTTGCGTCTGTATTGCACTTGTAACTCCCTTTACATAACTTAATTCAGTTAAGGAAGGATATGTAGCTGTTGTTAGGGAAGATATGGTACTGCCTGTTGTATTAAAATAAGCTAATTCATTGTTTGTTCCTGTGCCTGTAACAGGATTAGTTAAAGCATTTTGTTTATTATTAAATGTAGTCCAATCTGCTGAAAGCAATGCACCTCTATTAGATGCAGATGCATTAGGTAAATTGAATGTATGGGAAGTTCCACTTGACACTATCGCAAAGTCAGTACCACTAGTTCCCACACCTAATGTTTGTACAGCTCCTGTAAGAGAGTTAATAGCAGTTATGCCTGTCCCTGCCATTATACCACTCTGTTGTGTTACAGTAAGCACTACAGAAGCAGTAGATGGTGGAGGAGAGCCTGCAGGTTCAAATGAAATAAATACAGATGTATCTGTTGTACTCCAAACAAACTCATAATAATCTCCTGCAATAGGGTCTAATAAAAAGTTCCAAGATGGCAACACATGTCCATCAAGAGAACCATGTTTCTTAGGAACTGATACAACACCTGCTGAACCTGCAACATCAACACCATTCTTTCTAAGCCATATAGTAACATCATGTTCTGCTGCTGTTGGATTTCTAAATTGTGCTGACCATTGAATGTTATATATTCCTGTATTAGCTATTGTAACTCTTGAACCACTAACTACTGTAACTTGATTAGATAAATCAGTCACTCCTAATAGCATTGGGTATCCTGTGTTTATAACAGTAGCAAATTGGTCTGTTACATCAGAGAAAGCTCCATAATATCCTAATGGTGTAGGGGTGGCTGTATTGTTAAGTATTCCTGCTCCTGTTAGTGTAAGACCACTTCCCACACTTATTTCTTCCATCACACCTGTACCACTAGAATATCTACCTACAAGTTTACTTGTAGACATAGACGTACTAATAGTACCTGTCCCTGTTATAGTTCCTCCTGATATAAGACCTGCTGTTGCTATTGATGTTACAGTACCACTTCCCGAACCAAGTTCTATCCATGAACTCCCATCATAATAACTAATTTTATTTGTTGTATTATTATAAACTTGTAGTCCTGTAGATGGAGTTGCTATAGCATTTCTTTGTGTTGTAGTTAAACTTGGAAGTAGGAATCCTCTAGTTGTAGAGTCTAATCCTAACAATATAGATGAATTATTAATTATAGCGGCAGGGCTTCCTCCATCAGAAATTCCCACGCCTTTATAACTATTAGCGGCATAACTATTTACTGCTAATATATTATTATTGTTAGAAGCTAAATATACAGGTCTATTATCTATATTGGTATAAACCTTAAAATAAGATGCACCACCTCCCACAGCTTCATTTTCTAGTCCTGCATTAGGTGTATAAAAATTAGGAGCATACACATTTCCTGTTGCTGCTATTTGCCCTATAACATCTAATGGTCTAGCTGGAGTAGCTGTACCTATACCAAGTCTATTATTAGTATCATCCCAAAAGAAGTTAGCATTGTCTTGAGCAATAGTAGTACCATTTGAAAACAATACTGAACCTGCTGTTAAAGATGGTAGATTAAACTTGCCATTAAATGTATTCCAATCATTACTTGATAAATAACCATCTGTAGATGTTGTTGCTTGGGAAATGCCAATAGTGCCTGTAGTTGTAATAGGACCTCCTGTTAATGGAGCTGATGTATCTACTTGAGTAACTGTACCACTTCCCCCACCTCCACCACTAACAATAACATTACCTGACATATCTGCAAATACGCCATTTACAGACATTACAAATGCTCCGCCATAGTTTGGATACAAAAATGTTTGATTATTGTAGTTGTTAGCAACAATATTTATACTGTTAATTCCGTTACTATATACTGTCCTATCTGCCTGTTGAATAAAAAATTGAGATTGATCTTGAAGTGTAAATTCGTTTGGTATCCAATAAGACACATTACTACTTCCTACATCATACAATTCAATCCCTACATATGAGGAAAGAGTCGATTCTACATCAAGCTTTATAGACGAACCAAAACTACCTAGTAATATGTTTCTATTACCCGTATTGCCATTATTTAACACGTCCTCTAAATCCTGAGAGCCTATATTATACCCCCAAGTAGCAGGATTGCTGCCTCCCTGACTTATCAATACCTGACCGGGTAACCCTTCCGTACCATCTGCGGTAAACGTACCACTAATAGATAGATTAGTCGCAAACAAACTATATGGCCCCAAATCAACATCTTGTGTAGCATTGTTATATGGAACTAAATAGTCTCCTATAGCTACAGCAAAATAGGCGACTAAGTCGCCTACTTTATAATTCTTTGTAACCATATCGTTATTAGCATCACTGCCTATAACCTTATCATCATCGACAATTGTTCCATCAACAATGTATGTGCTTATCCTTGCCAATTTGTTTCATTAATTTAAAGTCAAAAGATATAAAACCTTGTCAACCAACGCAAGCATCTCATCAATGATGTTCTGAAGCTCAGAAGGGTAATTGTTTCTCTCTGTATCAAGAATAGACCTCAACTCTTTCATATGAGTCATTGAGTCCATAACCTTAGATTCAGGAATAACAACCTCAACTCTTTTAGCAAATCCAAAATAAGATTCTGTAAACTTATCTGTTAATTCAAGAATCTCATCATAGTACATATTCAATGCTTTATGTTCAGCAAATGAAGTTGTCTGCAAATGAGCAATATGCATTGCGTCTCTTGATTGAAATAACGTTCCAATGAATTTTCCCGGCGTCATATTAATCTTGTTTTTTAGTTACTTCTCCTGTTTGAATATTAATTACCGCATCTTCTCCGTACTTCTCAATTAATGACTTTTCATTAAACGCAAACTCTTTTCTCAACATATCAATATGCTGAAATACATTTTGCTTCTGTAACTCTAAATCACCTAATGCATTTTTTGACTTTGTAAAATCAGCATTAAGCTCTTGAATCTTTTTTAATTCCTCTTCTGTTACTTTGATGTTGTCCATTTTTATTTGATTTAAGTTTTAAAATACAAATATAATTATTATTGTTGAATGTTTCTTTTAATAGAACTACCGAAATAGTAACCAAAAATAGATAACACAACGCCTTCTGAAATTCCAATAAGATGTATCCATATCTCTTTATTTTGATCAGGTATCTGTAAATATACGATTGCATATACGATAAAGCAAAATATTGCTAATCCAACCATTCCTGTTAAATAAAACATAAAGTCAAATCTGTGAGTTTTAGCTACCTCAATCTCTCTATTCCTAGCAGACTCTCTATCCTTTATTTCTAATTCAAATATCTGTATAGACTTATTTAACTCATCTAGCGCAATAGCTTTATCTTCAGCAGACATCTCATCCGAAGATGAAATAAGGTTTTTAACAATACCAAATACCCCATTAGATGGAAGTATATCTCCCACTGTATCTAATATTCTTGGAGCTTTCTGCGTTAAAAACTGACCTACTTTAGTATCTTTAAATTTTTTACCCGGCATATTATATTGATTTTAACTCAAAGTGCATCCCATCCAATCTTTTCCAAGTACCTCCCCATTCAAACCCTGCGTCAGTAAAACACTTTACAAACCCTGCAGATAGTGTAGGAGTCATATTTAACTGATTCCAAGCCGCATTCACATCTATAGCTATACCCCAAGAGTGTAAACTCATAGAGGCAAGTCCACGCTTCTTGCGGATATTAAAACAACCATCCCAAGTTTTTAACTCTTTTACAAATCCAGTGTCTATTAAATTCTTAAAAGCCACAGATAATGGATAGGTCATATCCTTATTGCAGTAAAGTCTTTTAGGAATCACACCAACCTCTAAATAAGTTGGTATATCCCATAGAATCATATTACGTTCTAGAGCAGGATCACCATATTTCTTTAATGCTTGTGCTGATGTTACCATTATCTTCCTTGACCTTTATATTTGGAAACTTTTTTACATTTAGGACCCTTAGACTTACAAGGTTTACCACTTTTTCTTTTACCAAATGTCAACTTGCGTGCGTCAAAAACTTTTGCCATTATTTTGCTGTTAAAAATTCAATTATAACTTTTAATGCACCAACTCCAAAAAGTGTAACTAAGGCGTAGAAGTAAGCTTTATATTTTCTCAGTTGGTCTTTTATCTCATCCAACTCTGTTTTCATATCCTTAAAGTCGCTAAGTAGACCTCCTGAGTTTCTGTCGATAGGATTCCCTGCTAGTAAAGTATGGATATCCTTAATCATTACCTTCATCTCAGAAACCTCTCCTTTAATGGTTTCCAATTCCTGTGCCATAGCATCTAATCTTATGTTTTCGTTAGTACTCATTTTACCAAAGTGCTATTGCAGTTCCTGCCGATAAAGATGTTAATTTTAATACTTGAATAGGAAGAACCCCTGCAGTAATAGCGATTGTTAATTCATCGCCGCCTATTGTTACAATTTCAGCATTGCAATTCTCAGATAATAACAAGATAGCGCCTGTATTACCAAGTCCTGTTTGAGAAGATGCTTGATAGATTCTATAGTAATCTCCGGTTGGAACTATATCTGCATTTAAATCAAGAGTATAATTGTCAAATACGCCAAGTACAGTTGCTGCTTGATTAGCAGAAATATTATATACAATGTCCCCTGCTTGAACATTTAATGCTGTAAAGTCTGCAGTGCCATCAATCAATTGATTTGTAGCAGTATCTGTAGTTAGGCTATTAATTATTAGAGTAGGGGAAGGAATATTGCAATTAGCAGAAGGTATAACTGTTAACGCTCTTGTAAACTGAGACTTAAATACTGACATTTTTTATTTTTTAAGATTGTAAGGGAATATTCTATTTAAGGCGTCCTTACGAGCATCGCATCCGCAGTCTTCTTTTCCCATTGCCTTAGTAACAGTCTTTACCGCAGACTTTATGCCTGTAGCGGTTGTTATTTTGTCAATAGTATCTCCAAGACCTCTGCTCCTGTAAGTAATCTTAGCCATATTAGTCTAAATTAATTGTTGTTGTAGATTTTACTCTCCCAATAACAGCTATTACTAAACCTGCTAACTGAATGATTTGAGCTACAGTTTCACCTGCAGCAGCGTCAGTAGTTGTAACATTTACAGGAATTTTAAAATACTCAGATGCAACCCATCCAATTAATGAAATAATTACACCCCAAATTGTCTTAGACTCGTACCAATTTTTTGACTGATTCATAATTTTTATTTTTAAAATGTAAAGATACTAAATTTTTGATACTCTATTTCCCATACCTACTCTTGACTTCTCTGCTTTCTTTGCAGCTAGTTTAGATGGAGATATCTCGCTTCTTGTTTTTGGTGTTTCAGATGAAATTCTTTTACTTGGTCTGCAATACTCATTCTTTCCTCCTGCCCCACACGCCTTACCTGATTTGGTATCAACCCACTTCTCTGCTGTCCATCTTTTTAATGCCGTACCCTCTTCACTCTTTCTCACGCTACCTGACGACTTCCTGCATTTTGCAATAGCCTGTGATGCCCTCGCTGAAGGAAACACATCATACTGAGCTTTTACTTTTTTATAACAAGCGTCTTTCGGCATTATTTTTTAGTTTTTGAGTCTAGTTTTTTAATTTGAAAATAAAAATCAAAAAGACCATAAACAACTGTTAAAAAACCTATTGCAAATAAAAAACAAAATAAATATTGCATATTTAATATTTTTTCTTAAACCCATTTTCATCATATCCTACTTTCCCCTTTAACTTCTGTCTATACCTATCTTGTTGCGCTTTTTCTGACTCTTTAAATTTTCTATCCATTTCAGGCTTTGTATATGCAGTCATACCTTCAAGTTTAGAAATATACTCTTTGCTTCCATAATAAGCTGAACTATCTTGAGTTGGTTCTTTTTTGGTCACTTCATATGTAGGGGGTATTCTTTTTTTAACAGATGTATTATCTATTGCTTGAGGCATAGATGTTGGTGCTAACGGGAAGTCTCTTCCGGTTTTTTTCTTTTCAGGCATAGTTTTATTTTTTTGTTTTTTTGTGAGCACTGTCTTTCATTGCTTTACCATTAGGCATTACGTGAGTGCCTACGTTACCTTTTAAGAACTTCATAGCTCCGTTTAATGATTTTTTAGACTC
>Ga0315288_10006597_pt1 | contig 14722 bp, 13 predicted proteins | sample YL17G11_20_MG_FD_203454 | JGI IMG/M metagenome (GOLD analysis project Ga0315288, IMG submission 203454) | Sediment microbial communities from Yellowstone Lake, YNP, Wyoming, USA - YL17G11_20 | ecosystem: Environmental > Aquatic > Freshwater > Lake > Sediment | place: USA: Wyoming | collected... | reverse complement strand
TACTATTAACGGAAGTTCTAAAATCTCTCTCATCTTCACCACTCCTCAAAAAGTTAGTTAAACAACCCGTTATTAAACATCAAATATGGATACTACCATCCCTGCCGCAAAAAGTCAATAAAATTCCACTATTTTCCACTGTTTTCTTGGCCACTCTTTACCGTTTCACCGTTCAACCGTTAAACCGTCTTACCGTCCAACCACGACATCCGCTATACGCTGTCCGCTATACGCTCTAAAGCGGCATACTGAAATAATCCGAAAACTTAGAGCCAAGAGCTAAAAACCAAAACTCAAAACTACTTCCGCCTTTTTCGTACCATTTGCGCTGGGACAATCCCCGAACCACAAGCCGCGAACAAAAATCCCTTGCAAATTCATCTATTCTGTGTAGATTGGCCGATTGTGAATAGAATAGTTATAAATTTACTGGAAAGTAATTATGGAATTTGACATTCAGCCGGCAGAAAGAATCAAACGGCTGCCGCCGTATCTTTTTGCCAGATTAAATGCCCTTAAGCTGACCAAGCGCCGGCAGGGGGTGGATATTATCGACCTGGGAATGGGCAATCCCTCCGACCCGACGCCAAAGATTGTAATTGAAAAGCTTTGCGAGGCCGCCGCCGACCCGCGAAATCAGCGATATAGCGCATCAAGGGGTATTCCGGGCCTGCGGATTGAGGTAGCCAAAAAATACGAACGCAAGTGGAACGTTTCGCTCGACCCTGATACCGAGGTGCTGGCCTGCATCGGCTCCAAAGAGGGTTTCAGCCACATGTGCCTTGCGATGTTAGGCCACGGCGATACAGCGATTGTGCCAGACCCTGCTTTTCCCATCCATAGTTATGGCGTAATGCTCGCCGGCGCCAATGTCATAACCGTTCCGCTGGGTAATGATGAGAAGTTTATTAAAACCATAGCTGAGGTCTGCGAGCATCTGTATCCTAAGCCGAAGCTGTTGATTCTTAATTATCCGCATAACCCCACCGCAATGACCGTCGATGAGGGTTTTTTCGAGCCGGTCGTGGATTTGGCCAAGCGGTTTGGAATCGCGGTTATTCACGATTTTGCGTACGGCGAGACCTGTTTTGACGGCTATAAGGCACCTAGTTTCCTTTCGGTCAAGGGTGCAAAAGATGTCGGTGTCGAGTTTACCACTATGAGTAAGCCCTATAATATGGCTGGTTTCAGGGTTGGCTTTTTGGCCGGCAACAAAAAGATGGTTGAATACCTTGCTACGATAAAGGGCTATTACGATTATGGCATATTCCAAGCCGTTCAGATAGCCAGCATTATCGCAATGCGGCACTGCGAGAAGGATATAATTGCCCAGAATCTGCGGTATCAGTCCAGACGTGACGTGGTTTGTCGGGGGCTTACGAGAATCGGCTGGGAGGTCGAAAAGCCGCGTGCAGGGATGTTCGTCTGGACAAAGGTGCCTAAGGAACATTCCAAAGGTAAGGGTAGTATCGATTATGCGATGGATTTGCTTGAAAATGCGGAGGTGGCAGTTGCACCAGGCAGGGCTTTCGGCGAAAACGGCGAGGATTATATGAGAATAGCCCTGGTGGAAAATGAGCAGCGGCTGCAGCAGGCGATTCGTAATATCGGACGATTTGTCCAGCAAAAACCAGTAAGAAAAACAAAGGACAAAAGCCGATAGATGACGGTTAAAATTGCCGCCGGTTGGAAATTTTTTTAGAATTTTTAAAATTTTTTTTGCATATTGCAATAACTTCAAATTGCCCATTCGCTGCATTTTAAGGGTGTTATAGCATGGTTGGTTGTAATAGTCCGGCAGCAAGAAAAAAAATTTTTAAAAAAAGACTTGACTTTCTCCATGCAATCTGGTTAAATAGCAATATCAGCTTGGGGGCTGAAAGAAAACTCAACAGGCAAAAGCATTATATGTGTTTGTTTTTTTGGTTGTTTTTGTTTGTTTAGTTCCCAGTTTTTACAGGCAAATCCAGGTCGAAGATGAGGAGTTAAGAGAGCTTGAAGTTTAAGATGTTTTTGTGTCTTGAGCTTTGCAGGCTGTGCCTTGTTTTAAAGGCACTCGGTCTAAGGTGACGAACTGCCGGCTCGGGGTGGAAGGAACTCATTTTTTGGGCAGTAAACTCATAAAACAGTTGCGCACCCGTTCTGCGCTAATGATTGATAAATGACTTTGTGGGTCATTAAAGGTAAGTTTTTTGTCAAAGAAGAGTTTTTGATTATTTTTAATTATTCGACTGGAGGTAAGGTGATGAAGATGAAATTAAACAGAGTATTTTGGCTTTTAAGTTTCTTGTTTGTGGTAATGTCCGCACACAGTGCGTTCGCTACATTATTTGAGCCGATTGAACTGCCGAGCAGTTCATACCAGGACGGTGCGTGGTGTGGCGAATCTACTTACTCGGACAACGGATTCCAGGTACTCCTTCAATATGCCGTTTACGATAAGCTGGGCGGAAACGAGTGGGGGGTCAAAGGATACGAAGCACCCGGAGGTGGAAGATATATCTATGCTTATCAGGTAATTAATTACCCATCCGACACAAAGAATATAGGCTATTTGAAGCTGTTTGGGGCTGAAGGACGCACACTCACAGGCGGTGAGATGCTCGGTATTGGTTCGGAGAAGGATCCTACTGCCGCCCAGCTTTCGGAGCAGGGGCAGGGAAAGGAACCGGTTTCCGGGGAGTTTGACAATACCGAGAAAAAAATAAGCTGGAAATTTCTAAGTGATACCGCCGGTGATGATTTTGGCGTTATAGGTCTGTCGCAGCATTCATATTTTCTTATCTACAGCAGCAATAATGCTCCTGTCATGGGTAGTTACGAGATAAAACCTCCTTCAGGGGCACCGATTCCTGATGTTCCTGAGCCCGCCACGATAGTGTTGCTTGGCGCAGGCAGTTTAATACTCATCAGGAAGCTGCGAAAATCGGTTTAGTGAAAACAAGTTTGATTCAGAGTGGGGCATGGTGATGATTATAAAAAATAATTTGACAGCTTCAGGATGGCTGTGTGCGATACTGCCGTTGATGGTTATAACAGCTTGTCTGGCTGCTCCGGCATATTGTCAAACAGCTCTTATGGTTCAGCAGTCACCTCCTGACGGCGGCACGGTAACGCCGGCTGTCGGTGTTCATGATTTTGCCCCCAATACCGAAGTTACACTGACCGCTGTTCCAAAGCCGGGCTATCAATTCGTGTACTGGCTGGGAGATGTCAGTGACGCGACATCAGCCAGGGCCGTAACCTATCTTAATACACCGAAAATTATTATAGCGGTATTTGTAAGAAGTGAGTATGAGTTTTTGCTTGGCAGCGACGCTATAAGAAGCATGCCGATAGGCGGATTGTATAGAAGCGCTGGGGATTACGGCAACCAGGGCGGAGGCGGCGTGATTGTAAGAAGACCGCCCAGCTTTTCGCCTCCCAATCCCAATCCGCCTGAAGAGAAACAAAATGTCCCTGTGCCTGAACCACACAATGTCCCTGTTCCGGAACCGGTACCAGAGCCGGCGACAGGAGCATTATTAATTTTAGGCGGTTTTTTGACGGTTGTCATGCGCAGGAAAAAGATGTGATTTTCAGAGTTGCCGATAACGTCCTCGGGGTAAAACACATCGATCGGCGATAAGTAGTATTTGTGTCCGTTTTATTGTCTTATGCTTTTCTGAACACCGCCACGACGTTCTCGACTTCCACCACAAACAGCCGGTTGTCACCTTCAAAATCAACCGGTATAGCGCCTTTCGGGTTGAAAAGAACCTTGTCGTATTGACGCAGAGGTATTTCGGGGTTGTTCTCGACCTCTGCTGAAACCGCCACGATTCTGCCGGTTATCGTCGGAATTTCGATATTGTCCGGAAGCTGGATGCCGCCTTTAGTCTGTTTTTTATCCTCGTCTTTGCGTATAAGCACCCGTTTGCCTATCGGCTCAACCGTCTCAAACGAGCTTGTCTCGTCCTGATTTTTTTTATCTCTTTTGTTGTCCATATTTCAATTACGACATCTACTGACCGGTTGTTTTGACTTTTTCTGTTTTCTTTGTTTTTTTTCTTCCGAGGATTTCATCGGCTTTATCCCGTGTCTTGGGCGGCCAATTTCCCTGCAACTGCAATTGCTTTAGACTCTCTAATTGCTTTATGCTGACCATGGTTCTGCATCTTGGGAACTTATTACAGCCAAGGAACGGCCCTTTTTTGCTTTGCCTGATTACCAGTTCCCCGGTCTTGCACTTGTAGCATTTTATCCCTGTCGGTTCAGCAGGGGGCTTAGGCGGCAAAACATTCCCTTCCTTGTCGAGCTTGAGGATGGTTTTACAATTCGGATAGTCCGAACAGCCCAGGAAAGCGCCGAACCGTCCGTATTTATTTGCCATGGGCTTACCGCAAACAGGACACTTGTGCTCACTGAGTTTTTCTTCAAGCATTTTGCCTTCTTTGTCGCAGGGACTGGCAAATTTGCATTTCGGGTATACCGAGCAGCTCAGAAATTTTCCATTTTTACCGAATCTGTAGACAAGCGGTTTGCCGCATTTGGGACAGTTGTACTCGCTGGGGACGAGTTCGGCCTTGGCGTGTTTCATCTCCTCGCTTGCCTTGTCTAAGTTCTGCTTAAACGGTCCGTAAAATTCTTTCAATACGCCTGTCCAGTCGATGTGCTGCTCCTCGATTTTATCAAGTTGCTCTTCCATATAACGGGTAAAGGCGATATCCATTATTTTTGGAAAATACTCATTGAGCTTATCGGTAACGACCTCGCCCAGGTCCGTGGCATACAGCTTTTTCTCCTTTTGTTCGACGTAACGGCGGTCCTGGATGGTGCTGATGATGGAAGCATAAGTACTCGGCCTGCCTATGCCTTCCTTTTCCAGCGATTTCACCAGAGACGCCTCGTTATACCGGGCAGGGGGCTTGGTAAAATGCTGTTCGGCTTTGATGTCAACCACGGCCAGTTTTTGCCCCGCCTTTAACGCAGGAAGCTGCTGATCATTTGATGAGGTGGGCCATATCCTCGTAAAGCCGTCAAAAACAAGTATTCTGCCCGTTGTCCTGTACCAGCATGTCCCGATGGAGGTCTGGGCTGTGATGTTCAAAGTTGTTACATCCCATTTTGCCTGTCCCATCTGGCATGCCACAAATCGCCGCCATATCAAGTCATAAAGCTTGAACTGCTCTTCGGTCAGGCACCCTTTTATTTCCAGTGGCGTCAGGTCAACATCGGTTGGCCGAACCGCCTCGTGTGCCTGCTGAGCATTTTTGTTTGAAGCATAGAAGTTCGGCTTTTCCGGCAGATAATTGGAGCCGATGTGCCTGCCTATATAATTGCGAACTTCACCTATTGCTTCAGACGAGATATGCGTGCTGTCTGTTCGCATATACGTGATAAGTCCAAGCGACCCCATCGAGCCAAGGTCAATACCTTCGTACAATTGCTGCGCTATGGACATCGTCCTTTTTGCGCCGAAACCAAGCCGATTGGCCGCCGCCTGCTGCAGCGTGGACGTGATAAATGGAGCCGGCGAAGAAGAGGATGACTGCTTTGTCTCTATGTCGGCCAGCTTGAATTCCGCCTGCTTTAATGCGTCGAAAATCCGCTCGGCATGTTCCTTATCCGGAGCATGGAATTTTTCCTCGCCGATTTTGTATAGTTCCGCCTTGAACGCATTATGCTCGGCAAACCATTTGTTTTGCTCTGTGATTGTCGCACCTGTGTCATCATCTGTTTTGGTCTTTATGAAATCGAGCCACTGCTGATTATAGCTGCTCTGTAAATCAGAAGTGAAAACCGCTGGTATTAGCCAGTATTCTTCCGGCTTAAAACCTCGTATTTCCCGCTCTCTCTCGACTACAATTTTGACTGCGACCGACTGCACGCGTCCGGCTGATAAGCCGCTTGCGACCTTCTTCCACAACAGCGGGCTTATCTTATAGCCGACTATCCTGTCGAGAATGCGCCTTGCCTGCTGAGCCATAACCTTGTCGAGGTCGAGCTTGCCGGGCTGCGAAAAAGCCGCCGTTATTGCAGTTTTTGTTATGGCGTTGAAGATTACGCGGTATGTTTTTTCTTCAGGGAAGCCGAGTATTTCCGCAAGGTGCCATGCGATGGCTTCACCCTCGCGGTCAAGGTCGGTTGCCAGATACAGCTTGTCACATTTTTTTGCTGCTGCCTTGAGTGATGCAATGACCTTTCTTTTGCCGGGCATTATATCGTAGGTCGGCTCAAAATTATTTTCTATATCGACGTTGAGACCCTTTGAAGGCAGGTCGCGAACATGACCCATCGAGGCCTGAACTTCGAAATCATCGCCGAGATATTTATTTATCGTCTTGGCCTTTGCAGGCGATTCGACGATTACCAGTGCTTTGCCGTTAGTTGAACTTGATTTTCGCATAATTTAAATAGTGATTAGTGGTCAGTGGTTAGTGATTAGGGTTTTGCATTTTGCATTAAACTCTTGATAAGGTTCATAATCATTCGACTTTCATATTCCAGTTTCTTTTGAATACTTAAGATTTCAGTTTGAGAAGTATACCCTCTTTCACCCACAATTACCAGTTGGGTGTCAAGTTCTGCACATGAACCCAAGGCAACACGAAGATATTGCCTGTATTCGGCGGTATGCCCCCTGACAAAGCCCTCAGCAATGTTGGAGGGAATGCTGACGGCAGCCCTTTGCATTTGAGAGCTAAGTCCGTAATTCTCTTTATGTGGGAATCTTTCTGTGATTTCATAAATACGATTCACAATTTCTATGCCTTTTTTCCAGACATTCAACTCCTTATAACTTTTAACTTTCATCCGTTTTTTAATGCTCCAAAGTTACTGATTACTGACCACCAACCACAAATCACTGACCACTACTTGAGAAAAGGACAAATACAGCTATATGAAGGGATTGTCAAGTAAAAACACTTTTCAATCTGTTGGAGCTGATTGTAAAAGCTCGTTTAGAAGCGGCCTCAATTTCCGGATGGCGTTGCCGCGATGAGAGATTGCATTTTTCTCGTTGGCATCCATTTGTGCGACTGTCTTATTCAGTTTCGGCACAAAGAAAATCGGGTCATAGCCGAATCCGTTTGTCCCCGTTTCACGGTCGATTATTAACCCCTCAAGCGACCCCTGGGTTTCGATTAAAACCTTGTCAGCCCCTGCCATGCACAGACAGCAGACAAACTTTGCTGTCCGTTTTTCCTTCGGCACGCCTTCCAATAATTTGAGTACCTTTGCGATATTTTTATGGTCTATCAAAGTCCTTTCCTTATCTTTTGCTCCTGAAAATCTTGCGGATTTCACTCCTGGCTGACCGCCAAGCGCATCAATAACTAATCCTGAATCATCTGCGATTGTCCAAAGTCCTGTTTCTTTGGCATACCCAAGCGCTTTCTTTCGTGCGTTTTCAGCAAAGCTTTGCCCGTCTTCCTTGATTTCGCCGATACCTTTGAAGTCCGACAGATTTACCCACTGGACATCCGCATCGAGCATAGCCGACAGTTCCGCAATCTTGCCGGGGTTGGTTGTGGCTACAAGTATTCTCATTTACTTTGGTTCTCTTTCAGCAGGCCATAGACCACTATATCATGCAGCTTACCTGTTGCCATCGAACGGCTGGCTCTTCGCCTCACACCCTCTTTTTTAAAACCGAGTTTTTTCACCAGTGCCTGTGATGTGCGGTTTTCAATATAAATCGCGGCCTCAAGTCGTTGAAGTTTGAGAGTTGCGAAAGCAACTTTTATCAAGGCGTTAACCGCTTCGAAGCCAAATCCCTGCTTCCAATAGTTCTTGCCGAGCCAATAGCCGATGTCGGCTTTGCCCGTAAAATAGTCAATTCGTATAAAACCAAGGCATCCGACCACCTTTTTTTCGGAGCGCATTTCTATAACAAAATTCCAATCAGTACAAGGCTTTTGAGATTCCCGTTTGCGGCAAAGCTGGATGAAATCTTTGGCGTTTTTAAGATTATATGGAAATGGAACATGTGCCGTATATCGTGTAACATCAGGGTCATTGGCATTCATCGCGATATCCGCTGCATCGTTGAATGTTGCTGGACGGAGAATCAGACGTTTGGTTTTTATCTTCATGCGGCCACCTTAGCTCATCAGCTTTTTTAATAATGCCCGCTGGAAGTGCAGGCGGTTCTCCGCCTGGTCGAACATAATCGAATTAACCGATTCAGCGGCCTGGTCAGTGATTTCAAAGCCTCGATAGGCCGGCAGGCAGTGCATAATTTTTACCTTCGCCGACGCTGATTTCAATAACTGGGCATTAACCTGAAAGCCCTTGAAATCCGCAATGCGTTTTTGCTTCTCCGCCTCCTGGCCCATGCTCACCCATGTGTCCGTATAGACGATGTCGGCACCGGCTACGGCCTGCAGCGGATTATTTATCTGCTCGACGCTGCCTTTTGATATTTCATTGGTTACTCGAATTGTCCGCTCGTCGAGTTCGTAGCCTTTCGGCGAAGCGACAACCATTTTCATTCCTAATTTTGCACAGGCGAATGCAAGCGACCGTGCGACATTATTCCCGTCGCCGATGAAGGCGATTTTTATTCCAGCAAGTTTACCGCAATGCTCTGCGATTGTCATAACGTCAGCCATTGCCTGACACGGATGAGACCAGTCCGTCAGAGCGTTTATCACCGGCACAGTCGCAAATTCAGCCAGTTCCGTAACCGTGCTGTGCTCGAATGTCCTCGCCATTATGCCGTGGACATATCGGCTAAGTACCCTGGCTATATCCTTTACCGGCTCGCGTTTGCCGATGCCGCCTATGTCTTCCGGCTTGACATAAATCGCATGTCCGCCGAGGTCCGTCATCGCAACTTCAAAACTTATCCTTGTCCGCAGGCTTGGCTTTTCAAACAACATCGCAAGCGTCTTGCCCACAAGGCACAGGTCACGTTTGCCGGACTTATACAATTTCTTGAGCTTGCTGCTTTCTTTGAGAAGCTCCTTGAGTTGTTCCGGCGTACAGCTTTCTATTTCGACAAAGTGTTTCATACTTTACTCTCACTTAACGCACTATCGAGTATCTCGATTGCCTGGTCGATTTGCTCTTTGGTAACAATCATAGCCGGCATAAACCGCAAAACCGTATCGTGCGTACAATTTATACGCAGCCCCTTATCAAGGCATTTATCTACGATTGTCTTGCCCGGCCCGCGTAACTGTACGCCTATCATAAGGCCAATTCCGCGAACGTGGTCGATGATGCCGTACTTGTCTTTTAGCTTTTCGAGCTTCTCTTTCGTATATCGACCCATTTGAACCGCATTTTCCAATAAATTATCTTCATCTATCGCCTCGATGACCGCAACGCCCGCCGCACAGGCCAGGGCATTGCCGCCGAATGTGGATGCGTGTTTGCCCGGCACAAGCGATGCGGCTATTTCTGGTTTTGCCATCATTGCCCCGATTGCCGTACCGCCGCCAAGTGCCTTTGCCATCGTTATAATGTCCGGCTCAATTCCGAAATGCTGATATGCAAACCATTTGCCGGTTCGGCCCATTCCGCTTTGTACCTCATCGAGAATCATTACCGCACCGTTCTTATCGCAAAGCTCGCGTATTGCCTGAAGATATTCTTCAGTCGCTACGTTTATGCCGCCCTCGCCCTGTATCGGCTCAATCATAACCGCGGCGACCTCATCGCTGAATGCTGCTTCCAATGCCTTGATATCGTTAAACGGCACATACATAAAGCCGGGCAGCAAAGGCAGAAAACCCTCGTGATATTTCGGCTGTGCGGTTGCCGTAACGGTCGCAAAAGTCCTGCCGTGAAAGCTCCCTTCAGCGGTAATGAATTTATATTTCTTCTGCTTTGATGTGTGCAGACGTGCAAGCTTCAAGGCCGCTTCGTTGGCCTCGGCGCCGCTGTTGCAGAAAAAGGTCTTGCCGCCGAAAGCACGTTTGCTTAGAAGCTCTGCCAGTTTGGCCTGCGGTTCTGAATAAAACGTATTGTCAATGTGTAACAATTCGCCTGCCTGTTTGCGGAGCGCCTCGACGACCTTGGGATGGCAGTGGCCTATGCCGCTGACCGCCCAGCCGGGAAACATATCCAGTATCTTGTTGCCGTCGGCGTCGAATAAATAGCTGCCCTGGCCCTTGACGATTACACGCGGCAGCTTGGTGTAATTGGCAATAACGTATTTATTGTATAGCTCTATCGTTTCCTGTGTTGTCATAATTCTGTCTATCCCAATTCTTATTTTTTAATTCTTCTTGACACAGATTTCAGTTTTTTAGACAGATTTCACAGTTTGACCCTGATTTTTTTAATTATTTTTTATCCATAGTTTTTTCTTTAATCCGTGTCAATCAGTGTTAATCAGTGTCTAATAATTTATTTTAGTCTTAACTCCTCAATTTTGAGTTTTAAGTTTTTAGTTTTCAGTTTCTAATTATCTGCGTTCCGATACCCTTATCGGTATAAATTTCCAGCAGCAGCGAATGCTCGATTCTGCCGTCGATGATATGTGCCTTCTTCACGCCTGCATCCAGCGCCGTCAGGCACGCCTCGACCTTCGGAAACATCGCATCGGTGATAATGCCTGCGTTAATCATTTCCTTAATCTGATTTTCATCGAGACTGGAGACTCGGCTTTGAGGGTCTTTCATATCCGTCAGTATTCCGTGCGTATCGCTTACCATAACCAATTTTTCCGCCTGCACCGCTGCAGCGACCTTGCCTGCCGCTGTGTCGGCGTTGACGTTCAATCTTCCGCCTGCCTTATCTTTTGCTATCGGCGCAATGACCGGTATTGTCTGGGCAGCACAAAGCGTTTTTAGAAGTTGGCCGTTCACCTCGGTAACCTGCCCGACAAGTCCGAGGTCTATTTTCCTGCCGTTCTCACCCTGAAGTCTCAGCGTCTCGCCGGTCAGCACGCAACTGCTCAATGAATGAAGCCCCATCGAATCGCAGCCAAGTTCCCTGAGCATATCGCAAATCGGCGTATTGGTCTTGTGTACAAGCGTATGTTCCGCTATCGTCAAAGTCCGCTCGTCGGTATAACGCCTTCCCTGTACCCAGACCGGCTCCAGACCCGCATCGTTCATCGCCTTTGTAATGGCCTTTCCGCCGCCGTGAACGATGATAGGCCTTATTCCAACGGTCGCCATAAAAGCGATGTCGGTCAGCAATTTTTTCTGCAGACACGTATCGTCGAGAACGCTGCCGCCTAATTTCACGACCACGATTTTGTCGTGAAACCTGCGGATATATTCCATCGCCTCAATCAGCGCTCCTGCCTTTGCTATTGCCTGTTCCACTTGTTTAACTCCTGTAAATACGTTCAAAAACAAGCCGTTGAGTGTATTACTGCACAAAGCATTCGTCAAGTCATATTTTGCGGAACTTTTCAGCGTTACTTATCGTATTTCTTATAGGAGCAAAGGGTCGGCATGATGAAACAATATAGCCGCAATTTAAAGAGAATATCTGTCGCTTTGGCGGCCATTTGTTGTTTGTTCTGGTTAAATAGTTGTTTTGAAAAAAAGGGGGCAGCTAATATGAGTGATGCTCAAAAATCTATAAACTCGCCGAAAGCTGCGCAAGCTGCGAGTTATCAAAAAGCGACATTTGCTGCCGGTTGTTTCTGGGGTGTAGAGGCGGCTTTTAGTCAGGTCGGGGCAGTTATCTCAATAACCGTCGGATACACAGGCGGAACAACCGAAAATCCTACGTATAGCCAGGTATGTTCGGGTGCAACAGGACATGCCGAAGCTGTCGAGGTTATTTATGACCCCTCAAAGATTTCTTACGAGCAGCTTCTCGAAGTTTTTTGGAATATCCACGACCCTACGACTTATAATCGCCAGGGCCCGGATGTTGGTGTGCAATATCGCTCTGCAATATTCTATCATACGCCCGAACAACTCGCCGAGGCGAAAAACTCAATAGAGAAGCTGGAACGTTCGGGGAGATTTGAGGGGTCAATCGTAACAGAGATAAAACCTGCGGCAAAATTTTATCCTGCCGAGGAATATCACCAGCAGTACCTAAAAAAACACGGGCAAATCTCCTGCCATCGCCCTTAAGCCGCAACCCCAAAAAACTTATATCAGGAACACAAATAGAAAGTAAGGCATTGCAAAAAAAGGGCTGCAAGTGTTATGCTCACAGCCCTTGATTCAATAGACAAAACTCGTTTATTTTTTGCGGTTTCTCAGCAATGCCTGTTTATGGCTTGCCTTCGTTTATTACGGTAATTGTGTCTTTTCCTTCGAATCTGGTTTCATCATTTAATTTACCACTTACCGTCAGTTCAACTGTTCCGGGTTGAAGGATACCTTGGACTGCTGAGCGGCTGAACTTTGCCATCATAACCTGTTCTTCCTCCTCAACCCAATTCCACTCAGCCTTGATTTTGCCATTGAGTAAAATACTGTTCGAATTGACATCAACCACATTAACATCTGCCGGAAAAGAAATATAGCAGGTGACCCATTTGCCTCTGCTTTGCAGATTGAGGGTATTGGGGTCTATGTCAACTGTGGCCGCAATTGTAGGTTGAACGACATGCAGGATCTGGGTGAGATTACTATAAGGTCCGGCACAACTGGAATACCCATTAAACAAGTAGAAATTGCCACCACATGCTGTAAAAGCAGGTCCAATTGTGGGAACCGGCATAGGTGCGAGCTGCTCCCACTGCCTCGCATCAGGATCATACCGCCAAGTCAAAGGCTGACCGACACAACCTGCCGAATCTGCATATCCGCCTGCCACATAAACACGACCATTTATGGTGCACACAGCATGATATGCAATGGTGCCACCGCCAAAATTAGGTAGATTAGTATCCCAGACATTCGCGGTCGTGCCATATGCCCAGAGCAGACCGCTAGAGAGATAACCGCTAGGCAGACTCCTCGGATCTTCTCCGCCCACGAGATATATTTTAGTGCCTACTACCGCAGCAGGGATACTGCCAGCTGAAGGCATACTTGCCTTTTGCGCCCACATATCTGTCGCTGGGTCGTAGCACCAAGTCGTCGAATACCACTGCCAGTCTGCGTAAACGTATGGTACTATAAAGGGTGCATAGCGACCACCGAAAAGATAAATTTTACCTTCCCTTGCTACAACACCACCGCCTCCTCTTTCTATTCCAGGTTGGTTGGGATAACCAATTGAATGGAGGTCTGTACACCACGGCCCCGCCGGAGTTCCTTCGAGCGCAGGTGTGTACTTCCAAACCGTTGATTTCAAATACCCGCCGCCCAAACCACCAAAGAGATAAATACTATCATCGACTGCTGCTGCCCCCATGTAGGCTCTTATCTCTGGCATGGGTGTCATGGTTTGCCACGAATCTTGCTCTGGATCATACATTTCCACAAAGTTAGTTTCTGGGGTCTGGCCCCAGACGTACCCTCCGAACAGGTAAATCTTACCCTGTAGAGCGACTGCTGTTGGCGAGTACCATCCGGTGATCGGCATCGGCGTTCCGATTGTCCAGTACTCCGCTGTATGGCCCACAGTCGGGACTATTGTCAGCCAAACTACTAAAAAAGCATACTGAAAAATTCTTGCTCTCATGTTTCACCTCCTCCAAAAAATTGTTAATAATCCATATCACGCGCACTACGACACTTGGCTTACTCTACCTTGTGTACTTATGCTCTTACGACTTTCGCTCTTTTTTGTGGGGAAAACTTGGCAGGAAACAAAGACAAGCTCTCTCACCACTCCTCTTCTTTTGTAAGTCTATACGACAGATTTACTTTTTACAGAAGCTAATTCTACATCCAACTCATATTGAATGTCAAGACTTTTGTGGCCAAAATTACGATTTTTCCAAGATTTTTAGCATTTTTCCGGACTTTTTGGCCTCTTTAGCTCAATTCACAGCTATACAGCAGCAAATAAGGAATCAGCTTGAAATTTTTGTCAATATCTGCGAAAATCAGAAACTGAAAACTAAAAACTTAAAACTCAAAATTGTGGAATAAAGACTGAATAAACCCCTAAGGGGTAAATTATTAGACGCTGATTAACACTGATTGACACGGATTAAAGAAAGAACTATGAATAAAAAATAATTAAAAAAATCAGTGTAAATCTGTGAAATCTGTGTCAAGCTATAAAAACAGTCTTAACTCCACGATTTTTAACTTTGAACTTTTAATTTTGAATTTATTATCTGTCCTTCGACTTTGCTCAGGATGGTGAGCTTGTCGAACCATTTCGAGTTTCGAGTTTAGAAATTAGTGCTTCGGGTTTTCCGACGTAAGGATAGCTATGGGTATTTTTTCAAAGACGGTGGATTACTTAAAAGAGCGGCTTGGCAAAACACGGGACAAAATCAGCTCTTCGCTTGCCGCTGTATTGACTCTCGGCAGAAATATAGATGACGAACTGCTCGACAAGCTCGAGGAAACGCTCATCAGCGACGATATCGGCGTTGAAACAACCGACAAACTCGTCGGCGAGCTGCGTGATGCATACCGCAACAGACAGATTGCGAAAACCGACGACATTTTGCCCTTCCTCAAAGAGCATATTAAAAACTACTGGCCGCATGCCGACAGGCAGCTCCATCTTGCGCCGACCCCGCCGACCGTCATTCTCGTTGCCGGCGTCAACGGCTCGGGTAAAACCACCAGCATAGCCAAACTTGCCCACATATTAAGCCGCGACAACAAAAAGGTCATTGTCGCCGCCTGCGATACCTTCCGCGCCGCCGCCGTGGAGCAATTATCGATTTGGGCAGGGCGTATCG
>Ga0315288_10006595_pt1 | contig 14723 bp, 17 predicted proteins | sample YL17G11_20_MG_FD_203454 | JGI IMG/M metagenome (GOLD analysis project Ga0315288, IMG submission 203454) | Sediment microbial communities from Yellowstone Lake, YNP, Wyoming, USA - YL17G11_20 | ecosystem: Environmental > Aquatic > Freshwater > Lake > Sediment | place: USA: Wyoming | collected... | reverse complement strand
GGACGCGGCTTTACTTCTTTGACGAGTTCCCTCTTTTTCGTAGACAGTGGGTGGTTCCTTCCAATCAAGAATGAACCATTCCTTTGAAGTTAAAGGATTCTGCGTTCTGAGTAACTGATTTATATTCCGGATGCAGTTCTGAAAAGCAGAGGGTCGGTTGATGCCGTATTGTTGGAAGTGCGGGTCAAAACTTGAGGAAGAGGCCAAGTACTGTCATGTTTGCGGGGCGTCTGTCGGAGAACCGTCGGTTAGGAGCACGTCACGTCCGAGCACTTTGCGGAGAAGAACCTGGTCGCCTGTGTATACGTTGGTCGTTGTTCTGGTTGGAATCTTGGTCGTTGGGACGGTCGTCAGCGCCTTCGTTTTCCTGCCTGTTCAGCAGGTAAGTTTCACTCGATCCGAACAGGTTCTTGCTGAATCTGGGGTTCGCGCAGTCAATTTGAATATGACTGCTGATGTCTCGGGTTTCAACGTAACTTTTGCTGATTTGAACGGTCGCGTGATGACTATGAACGTTACGGCAACTGGTGGAGTCGGTGCGTTTGCGCCGTCTGATCCGTTGAACGTAACAGTGAATCATCTGCGAAGCGGACATACGATGCAAGTGGATGCAAGAATTGAGAGGAACGGTGTATGGTGGCCTGTGTTCGGCGGGTTGAATGTTGTCTGTGACGTTCAAGTTGAAAGGTCCTTGAACGTGACGCTTAACATCAAGACAGGAGTGGGGCGAGTTGTTTTGCTTACCTCGTCTGGAGTGGTTCTGGACTCTTTGAATCTCGAAACCACGACCGGCGGCGCTGAGGCCAGCCTGGGACAAGGCGTCATTGTCAACGGCAATGTCACTGTCCAGTCTACGACAGGCGGTGCCAATTTGAACTGGGACAACGTGAAGGTAACCGACGATGTTTCGGTCGCTGTCAAGACCACGACGGGAGGCGTTGGCGTTGATATCGTTGAAGACAGTTCGATGAATCGAAACGTCACCTTGAATGCTGAAACGGTTACGGGAGGCGTTGACTTTTCAATGATGATCCAAGACGGCGTCGGAGCCGTGGTCAATTCGAGCACCATTGTTGGAGGAGTGAACACGAATCTTACGCGTTTTTCGGGCGCAGCGTCATCGTTGCGTTCGGAGAATTACCCTGCAGCCAGCAATTTTGTAGTAACCTTGAAGACTACGACTGGCGGAATCAACGTCGATGCAGCGTACGAGCCCGGCACACACATGTAATGTGTCAAACCACAATAATGAGTTTAACAAAGTCCCGTTAGTGCTTCAGCGCGCGCGGCAATTGAACCGATGACGACTTGAAATGCGCTGCTTCAGCGCGCGTTGTGACCCGAGTGTCTGAGTACTCTGAGCACGTGTGCATTCTTCGGTCATAACTCGTAGACTGTTCCAGGTATCCGTGGGAACAGTTGCACTTCTCCGAGATGTTTTGCTTCAACGAGCCAACTGATGAGTCTCTCTAATCCTATGCCGGCTCCGGCTGAAGGTTTGAGTCTTCCTGCTCTCGCCAGTTTAAGCAGTGCTTGGTAGTTTTCTTTCCTGACACCGTCTCTGTCCATTTTCGCAACTATTTTCCGGTACTCGAATTCTCTTTTTGCTCCGGACAAGACTTCGCCGTATCCGGGCAGGAAGAGGTCGTAGTTGTCCCACTTGCCGGTTTCGAAGTTTTCAAAGTCGTAGAACTCGCGTGGAAAGTTCGTGATCCAGAAAGGCTTGCTGTCACATTCGTAGATTATCTGTGACTCCCAGTCTGATCCATATTCTTTTTGGAGCATTTCCCTATCGAATGCTTTGAAAGGTTCGTTGAAGAAGGGTACACTATGCTCGGCTCGGAGGTAGAAGAGTTCGTCTGACACATGCTGTTTAAGGTTGGCTATCAACCCGCAGAGTATCCTTTCGACGAAGCCTCTTATTTCTTCGGAACTTGTGTTTCCAGCCTCGAAATCAAGCTGTGTGAACTCGAATGCGTGAACGCCGGATGATGATCTTTCGGGTTTTTCGATTCTGACGTTCGGCGAAAGGATGAACAGCTTGGAATGCACAAGCGAACAAGCCACAAGCTTGTGTATTATCATGCTTGCCGTCGGTCTGACGGTTTTTCCGTAGATCTCGACCTCAACACGTTTTTCAATGGAAGCATTTTGGTCGGGCCAGAGTGGGTCGGTTGACTGGGAGAAAACCACCGGCAGCAACCATTCATAGCCGTTGGCTGTGAACTCTCCGCTAAGATAGTTTAGAACGTTGGTCGTCACTTTTCCGATGGCTCGTTTTCTCTGGAGCTCTGCCTCTGTGACTTCCTCTAAAGGGCGAGGCAGCTCGATTGGCTTCGTCTTTTCTATAGTTAAGCTTTCTTGCTGGACCCTGTTCTTTGCGCTCATGCACATACCTCCATATTCACTCAGCAGTGATTTTCCATTCCAATGCGCGGCCCGACAGATAAATTTTTTACGACATTTGATATGATTATTACAGAAAAGACAATGTTTTATACTGGATTATTGTAATATTTACACTTATGGAAACCAAACTCGACGATAAAGACTTAGACATCCTGAGATTGATCCAAGAAGACTGCCAACTGACGGCCAGGGAAATCGCAAGAAAAGTCGGGTCCCCGATAACGACTGTCTTTGCCAAAACAAAAAGGATGGAACAGTTTGGAGTCATAAAGGAGTACAGGGCGATACTTGACTCGCGCAAGCTCGGTTATGGTACGACGGCTTTCATTCTGGCATCGGTTTCATACGGAGCGAAAAACGATGTTAGGACGCCGACGCAGCGAGACATAGCTAAAGAAGTGGCGAGGTTTCCAGAGGTTCAAGAGGTTCACATAATCACTGGAGATTGGGACATGTTGATTAAGCTCAAGGGCAAAGATGTGGACACTCTTGGGAAAATCGTCATCGACAGGCTGAGACTTGTGAAAGGAATTGAAAAAACTTTGACTTGCATGGTTTTCGAAACCGCGAAGGAAACCACGGAAATTCCAATTGATGTCAAAGAGAAGCCTGCTCGTTAAGAATGTAGGCCGCCTTGCCAGAAGTCGATTGCGCTAGGCTTATAGTGTGGCGAGACACGATGTTAGTTTCAAGTGGGTCAATTCATGAGCAGAATGCTTCTTCTGGTGCCGAGGATGTATACCGAAGAAGAATTCAAAAGACTGGCGCCAGCCTTTCCAGAGGATTTCGCACCCAAGACTCTGGAGTTTTGGAGTTACGTGGAGGAGAAGCTCCAAGGTTTTGTGGGCAAGACTCAGAGAATTTACCGGGACGAGGTTTGTCAGGGTGGGAAAGAGGGTCTTGCCTATTTGTCTTCTGTAGATCGCGAAAACTTCCCGATCGTGAGGAAGCTTGTTGAGAACGGCGCCCTTTTCGAAGCAACGGAAGATTCCTTGCTTGTTGCGGAGTCGAAGTCATGGCTTGATATGATCGAACAAAACCCACTGGACACAATGCCATTGGAATTGTATCAGGAGACTGTTCGAGAAAGAGACGGTTATGTCACGAGAAGAATCGATGAAACTCTCCTGGATGAAGAAACAGGCATTCTTTTCTTGAAACCAGGCCGAGAAATAAATCTTAACGAGCGTGTTAAGATAATTAAGGTTTGCAGGTTTGATCCAGCGGATTACTTGAAGTCTTGGCAGGTTCAGTTACAAGCGCCAGCTTTTCAACTAAACCTGCATACAAACCAGAGACAACCCAAGACCTAGTAAACTTCGCAATAGACATGCAACGAAACGGCAAAGCAGAAGCAACAATAACCTCACGAACAAGATTTCTAAGACAAATCTCAAAAATGACAGACCTCAAGAACCCCGAACAAGTAAAAACCATTCTAACAACACAAACAACGTGGAACAAACTAACAAGACGACGCCACGCAGAAACCTACGACGCATTCCTGAGATTCATGAATATCCAATGGACAAGACCCCGCTTCATTCCAGAAAGCCGATTCCCGTTCATACCCACTGAAACCGAAATAGATGAACTAATCGCTTCAAGAACGCAAATCCGACGTGCGTGCGCTAAAAACCTACTTTTCTAATATCAGATATCCATATGATAGATGCGGTAAAGGCACCGCAGAACTCTCAAATGTCCCACCTAAGTCGCACGTGATATCAGCATTTGAAAAACCTCTGACAAGAATTGTTTCGACTGAGTAGTCGAAGTTCCCATTCACTTCTGCATATATTACAATGACTGCGACTGTATCTGCTTCGCCAAAATTATGAAGAGTCAAAGTGACGTTCTCCCTAGCTTCTTCACGCACTTCTTGCCATGATTCACCCCATGCATTTGTGCCCTCACTCAAAATTGTAAAGTGTGAGTAAGGTGTCGCGGTGATCTTAATACCTCTGACAAGAGAATTCGATTTGTTCAGTGCGTTGAGAGTGTTGTTCAGTGACAGAACCGTTCTTTGAAGGTCACTTATATTTCGGTCTTGAATTGCTATGACGTTACTTTTATCTTGTATTATTAACTTGGAAATCGCAATCACCCCAACAAGACTTGCTATCAAAAGAGCGCAGATGATTCCAAGCGCAATCACAACGGTTTTGCTGCTAACTTTATCTCTGGATTTTTCCACTTCGATATTCACGAGTACCCCAAAAACCATTAGAAGTTGTTTCCGATATTTAAGTCAATACTCACGTTGTCTCTACGGCAACAATTCCTCGGAGACATAAGCCTTCCCCTCATTTGAAATTCAAGAGGAAAAGCAATCTCCCATCTCAACGACGCTCGCCAATCCAGAAAGCTATGCTCTCCGCTCGCTATTAGCCTCCCAGACATGAAGGCATATTGTCTCCTCGTCCCCAAACGACGAAAGAATGAATAGGTTGATGAGCAAGAATGAATGAAATCACTCATAGGAGAGATATCGAAATGGCAGAACAAAATCAGCGAGAGAACCAAACAGAAAACAAAGAAATCAAAGAATTACTAAGGCTAAAGACAGGTTCAGTTACAATCGAAACCGCAACGTTAGTGCGCGTTACATTACGTTTCCGAACATGTCCTCAGATTCTTCTGTTAACTGATCGTCCCAGCATTCCCAGCACATGCCATCATAATCCTCATAGTCTTCCTCGCTGATCTCTCGACCACCAGACCGAACAATGATATTTCGCTTCTTGACCGTCGCTATTACCTTGTTTTTGATCCCTCATGAGGATTAGAACCTCATCGAGTCCTTTTGTCATCGGGTTATAAATGGGAGCTCAAAGGGTTTTCTATGATGAGCGGGTCTTGATTTTCTGGTTTTGGTGATGACTGTGGGCTTCGGTCTTTTTTTGGTATCCTCATGGGTTGAGGGTAACGCTTTTCCAATGGTGTCGGCGAGGATCATTATGGCCGGGAACTTTTCGGACTGTAGGTCTCCGCTCTCACTAAAAATGTCTCGAGCCAACTCAAGAGGAACACTGATGAACAAGCCTGCGTCTTTGGGTTTCTTAGGAGTCAACTTCAACCAACCCGATTCGCTTAATCTGATCGTCGACTCTAAAGGATTATGAATCATGAATCAGTAGTCCAACTCTCGGAGCTCTTCGAACGTCGCACAATTCAACCGCTCGCCGGTGATTTCCACGTTCTAAGCAAATTCTTTTAGGAAGCATTACCAACTCCAATCGTGGAATAGTGTTCTTAATGCGGAAACTCAAGTTCATCACCATGGAGAACCTTCTCGAAATGTTCGAAAACAAAGCACACTTCAAACTCGTAGAAGTCTTAGCCAACGCAGAATACGAAAAGGGGCACATTCCCGGAGCCATCAACATCCCATTAGACGAACTGGAAAAACTCGCCAAACAAAAAATGAAGAAAAAGGAGACCATCGTTGTCTATTGCGCCAGTTACACGTGCCACGCTAGCACAAAAGCCGCCAGAAAACTTCTAGACCTCGGCTACGAGCATACTCTTGATTTCAAGGGCGGAAAACGCTGGTGGCAACACGCTGGCCTCGAACTGGAAAAATAACTATCACATCGGAATCGAGTTGATCAGGAAACTGAGCCCAAAGTACACCAGAACAATGCCGAATAAACCCATCAACAGTCTGTACCACTTGAGCCCAACTACTTTCATTCCAGTCTTGGCAAGATGCGCTGTTGCTACTAGCCAAACGTAGTCCATCCAAACGTGACAAACATACATGAACAAGACCCCAGCCAACGAAGCAAACTCCAACGCAATAACGATGAGTTGAGCCCCAGCAGTGAGCCACCATACGATAAAGAAAGGGTTCAAGCCCGTCAACGCCAGCCCTAACAGCAAGAGACGATAAGAACTCGCCTTCCCTTTTTCCCCAGTCCTTTCTGGCTTAGGTCTCAAAGAACTGTATACTTGCGTTAACCCAAAACCGATCAGAACAATACCTCCCGCGATTCCAATCACTGTTCTGACCAGTTCACTGTTGATTACGAAAAGCCCGAAACTCAACAACATAACGAGGCTGAACTCAACCAGAGTGTGCGCCACAGCAAAGATAAGCCCGCTTTTTGCCCCAAGCTCCACTCCTTTAGAAATGTTCGCGAAGAACAAGGGACCAGGAGCCAATGCGCCCGAAACGGTGACAAGAATAACAGTCGCAACGAAATCCAGTATTCCCATAAAGTTGCACATGGACGATGTGAATAATAATCTTTGGTAATTCAATCGCGCGCTTAAGGTGGGAATCGTATAAATTCGTTGTTGTTTGAGTTGACTATTATCGTTACCGTGTCGCCGACTTGAAGTTTTTCGATTCTTCCGACTGTTGCGAAATCTAGATCTTGCGTGCGCGCTGCATAATCGGTCTGGTTGATGGTTAAGACGTAGATGGTGTTGCCGTTGTTAACGTACGAGAATCTATCGCTCAACGTTCCCGTCACAGTTTTCTCGTTTGAGGGCTGAACTGTTCCCAATTCAAACCTGCGTTTTGCCTCTGCAACCAAAGCCGCACCCTGGTATCCTTCGCCCGTCATGACGATCGTGTAGTGATCTAGGTCCACTGCATCAACGATTCCAAGACCGGACAGCTTGAGGGTTGCCTGTTCTGATGTGGATTGACCTTGGGCGGTGCGCCAGTATAGTGGCACGAACCAGGCATTTTCGCCGTTCACCGGGTATATCAGGGGCATTTGCGCCTCGTACGCGCCCGACGTAGGCATCAGAATATGCGATTCGACTACGTTCTGTGCCTGCAGGCCGCTCTTGATGTCCAGACCAGTCGTGTCGTAGTACTCTATTCCGTTATCGACTGTCTTGAACATACCCGCCATCGTCTGCACCTCGCCGACGAAGTCCACTGGGACCAACGCAGTGATCCTGTTTGTATCAGGGTCAACGATCCAACGGACGTCGTCTGAAATTTCCACCCTGTTGGTTGACGCGGGTATCCAGGCGAAGCCACGTGCGAAAATGTCGAAGCCGTTTCCTCTCCTGGTAGCACCCCACACGCTGATCATGCTTTTTAACCAGCCTTCGTCGTAGCGTTGCGTGACCCAGTCTGGTATCTGGCTCATGCTGTATGAGTTTTCGACTCGGCCAAGCTCATTGTACACGTAGACTCCCTTAGGCTGCGCGACGAACGTCCACGGTTGAACTTGAGTGGCGGTTAACACGTATTTCCAGTTGCCATTGTCGTCGGTAGTCAGGGTGGCTCTGCCGTAGACGTCGGCGGTGGACAGCTCCCAGTAGGCGTTTCCCTGTATGTTTCCCGTGTAGAACGGTGGAATGAACATGAGGCTTTCGCCGACTTGGAAATTTTTGTCGATGATCTCCACGTCGAGCTCTGGGTTGTTTGCGTCGACGATCACAAATCCCTTGATAGTGTTGTCGCCGTATAGGTTCGGTGGGATCATCGTCACAACCCAGACAAGGCGGCTTTTGTAAATGGTTATGTGTGTGGATCCGACCTTCACGCTTCCGAAGTGTGCGGCGCTTCTCAGCGCGATGCTCTTCGCCAGTTCCTCGGTCGTCAGCCGCAACATGTTGTTAGGAATTTCATGCTGAAAAAACGGTGTTCCCGCAGGTTCAAACATCAGCATCTGGTTGAAAGAAGCAGCATTGTTGACTCCCGACACGGCTTGGGTTTGCCACAGGAAAACGGCTGAAAACACGATTATGGCCAACACTGCAGCGGCGGTCAGCCACCTGTAGACTCCTTTTGCGTTCCCTCGACGAAACATCAACCTGATATTTCCTCTCTCGGATTTCTCATACATGGCTTGTTCCTTGAATTCAGGCAATCCGTAGATGTTCATGTACGCGAACAGCCACTCTCCTGCGGTGATGAACAGTTTGAAGAATACGAGCCAAAGAACCATGTAGACATCGATGGTGACAGCTGCAATGGCGATGAACCCGAACAGCGCTCCGAAAGCGCCGAGCAGCACGTATCGCCACTTGTTCTTAATCCAGTGCTCACTGGTGGGACACACGAACACTACTATCCATATCAGCCACCATGCCAATGGAAACATTTCTTTCTAGGTCTCCTTCTATTTTCACTTCTTTGACTTACGGGACGGCTGTTAAATACGCACTTAGGATAGATGAACTTTCGATTTAAGGCTTTATTGCGCGTTCCTCTGCAATGCGTGCCCTACTCGTAGTCTGGGAATCCATATATCATCGACGAGCATCTCACGTATCTGCGTTGGTGATAGAAATGCCAAGAGTCGTTCATTTCGAGATAGATGCCGAAAAACCTGAAAGAGCCATCAAATTCTATGAAAAAGTCTTCGGATGGAAAATCGAAAAATGGAAAGGCCCAATGGAGTACTGGCTAATCATGACCGGAAACGAGAAAGAACCAGGCATTGACGGCGGATTAGGAAAAAGAACTGAAGCTGAGCCTTCAACAGTAAACACGATCGATGTTCCATCAGTTGACGAGTACATAAAGAAAATCGAGAAAAATGGCGGGTCAATTTTCAGGCCAAAAATGCCTGTTCCAGGAGTAGGCTGGATGGCATACTTCAAAGACCCAGAAGGCAACTTCTGGGGTATAATGCAGACGGACAAAAACGCCAAGTAGAAAATGCCCTGCTATTTCAAGAAAGAAAAAGGACGAAGATTCCGAAAATCATGCTGTAAATTCCCATTTGCACCATGAATCCTTCGGATGCTTATCTGGCGGACAGACTAAACATTCCACTTTTGCCTCAGGATTCAACGCCTTCGCAAAATTCTCAAGATAAGCAAACCTGACCTTCTTGCAAGGAAACTCCTCCAACCCTTTGCTCACACGAGTCTCCTGCGTCCTGCACCGATCAATCCTCAAAATTGCCTTCTTACTGCCGATTTCAACAGTCTTGAACGGCTGATCCATCGCCCAACTTGATTTCTCCAACAAGCCTATGATCGTCGCTATTTCAGGCTTTTCACCGATGCAAAACATCTTCTGCAAAGCTTTCGCTTCTATTCTTGCCATCGCTTCCCAAACACCCGCGTCGATTTCCGTTGCTGCCTCTGTCCCAAACTTTTTTTCGATACCCAGAAAATACAGCCCATCGACACGCCACAGATTCCTTATCTGCAGGAAGAAGTAGTCTAACAGTTTCTCCATATCTATCTTCTTCAACACTTCCCGGTCTTGTACGCTCCCAGCAGGATAACCACTCATGCCATCATACCTCGCCTAAACCCGTTGAGAAACTAGTGGTCGAAGGCTAATTAACCTTTAAAGAACGGCAATGCACGCGAAGATGCCATGCTATAATCAATGCAGTTCTACCACCATTTACCGCGCGCGCTGACTACTGCGCCAGGTGTTCCAGAATTATTCGTATTCCTATTGCGATCAATATGAGCCCTCCTACGATTTTGACTTTGTTTCCGAAAATTCGTCCAAGACCACAACCAAAGAAAAAGCCCATCAGAGAAAGGAAGAAGGTTATGAATCCAATCACAAGAATTGGCACCAAGATCTGTGTCTGAAGAAATGCGAAACTCAAGCCAATCATCAGAGCGTCAATACTTGTGGCTACAGCTAAGGTCATCAAGGAGTGAAGCCTGAGACCTTCTTCTTTTTCCCCTTCTTCCTTTCTTATAGAATCGTAAACCATTTTGGAACCAATGAACGTTAAGAGACCGAAAGCGATCCAATGGTCTATTCCCACTATTACTGCCTCAAGGGTAGTCCCTGCCAACCATCCGATCACAGGCATTAGCATTTGAAAACCCCCAAGAAACAAAGCTAGTAGCAAAGCCGTTTTTCGCCTTTGATGCTTTACTACTATTCCTTTGGCTATTGAAACTGCAAGAGCATCCATTGCCAAGCCTATGGCAATTAGGACTATTGTTATTAGATCCATTGTCTCACTGGGTTTGCTTGCCTTACAAGCCACAACAATATAGGTTTTGCTTTGCAGCTTGTTCCTATTTGAGTGCTCGCCAAATAGTGTCTGGGAAACGGTAGTTAGAGCTGTATGGAACAGCAAGGGCAGTAAATATAGCGTGCATGCTACAATTGGAGTGAATCAAAGCCTGGAAAGGAAGAGTCATGGTTCTTGGACAGTATCTTATAACTTTCCGCGAAGTGTTGGAAGCCGCGCTGAGCGCGCGCCAAAAGAATGTTTATACGTTCGGATCATTTTATATCAGACGATCAGCATGAGAAAGGTTGTTGCTACCGGGCTTGTTGTCTTGATTGCGGTGCTGTTGTTTGGGGCTTTGGGATATTTTTACTTTGAGAACTATGGGAAGTCCAGATGTGAGGCGTGTGGAATGATTATTTCAGCGGAATCTGACGTTAACTACAGGATAATTGACACGTCCACTGACCTGCGGGTGTGGGCATGTTGTTCGGGCTGTATGCTAAGAGTTGTGGCAGCTCATCCGAATCTCGGCATTGAAGCGCTTGACAGTTGGTGGGGCGAATCCGCGCCGAAAATATCTATATCGGTAGTCAATGGCAACGTATCCTCAGTTAGCCCCGGCACTACTCTGATAGTTTTGGGCTCAAAAATCACTAATTCTTGCGTAAGCAATAGGATCGCTCTCAACCAAACCAGCGCTGAACTCCTCGTCGCTGATGGATACAATTCGAACAATCCTCTCAGTCCATTTAAGACATCAGTTCCAGCAAATGCCCCGCTGTTGACAGTTCAGCAGGCCTTAGTGCCTCTCAAAGCCAAAGGAATAACATACTCTGGGCCATCGGCATTGCCATTGTATGGCATAGCGACAGCAGGCGTCATAGTTCTCGTAACGAGTATCGTTGCATGGAAGAAGCTGGCGCATGTTTCGACGGAGCGCAAGTAACAACGGATTGTCACCGACCGATCATTAGATTTTGTCCATAGAGAGCTCGCGCTATTGTTCGGTTAGCCAAGCTGAGTATTCAACGTTTTCATCAACTACTTCTGGGAAGTCAAATTGTTCCTCAATTGTGTCACCTGGAGAAACAGATATGATTCTGAATCGTATCCATGAACGTCCACCCGACTCCTCAACTTTTACATTCAGCTGGCAAACTCCTGCGACTTCTCCATAATTCTTAACTGCAACTTTCACGTGAAGAACTTGCTCACCGCCAATTCCATCTAGGCTTTCGTCTCTTGTCCACCAATTGACTTTTGAAGTTATCGTGAATTGTGGCGTTGGTTTGGAGGACATTTGTTCTTGAAGCTTTGGAATCGCTAGGATGACAACAGCAAGGATTACCACCGCTATCGAAACCGTCACAGCAATCTTGATAATCGGTTTGGAGAAATCATGTTTTGGTGATTTTGACGGCGTTGGGTTTGCCATATACATAAACACGAGTGTTACCAATGATTACCTGCAAATATAAGAATTATGAGAACGCTGAAAACCCTGAAACAGACAACAGAACACTGCGCGAAGGAAAGAGCTTTCTTCTATCCATCCTTAAATTGGAGGATATCCACATAGAGTTAAGGCAAGGGTATTCAGTCAGATTCATGTTTCGAGGAAGAACACTTGATCATAAACCTCTACGTTGTGGTGGACCTGGCTATTGCAATATTCGCTCTTACGGTTGGCACTTATGCTGCCTACAAAGCCTACAAGATCGGAGAAGCTGAAAGGACCATAGAAAGTGACAAGAAATATGAATTGGAGAAGGACTTCTATTTGGTCTCCACGGTCGGTTGGATGACTCTTGGAACAAGAGTGTTGGCAATCCCTCTTTTTTTTGTCACAGTTATCTCGTTGATTCCTTCAGTACCCGGGGCTATGTGCGAGTTCGGGGTCTTTCAAGCGGGCTCGCCCTTTTCATGGACAGACTTTGGGGTAAAACTCTTTACGATGTTTGCATTTGGGGGTTGGCTTTTTATCGACTTTCTAAACAGAAAGATGAAGAGCACTCCCATGATGAGGCTGCTTTCGCGCTGGTTTGTTCTGCTGATTCCACTGCTTTTCGTCGATGCGCTGTTAGACGTTGCTTTCTTTGGTTTGCTTCAGCCACTTGTTGTGCCCTGTTGCATGGTCATCTACTCTAATCCAGCCAGCACTTTGTTTGGAATTGGTTGCCCCTTCTGTTATGTAACATATCAAATGCCGCTCTTGATGGGAGTAATTCCTGCATACGCCGTCTCAATGGCTCTTGTCATTTGGAGCTTCCTTTTCAAGAGATCATCGCGAGCAATTGATATTCAAGCCGAGAGTTACAGAGTGCTTTCAAAAGCTATGATTGCCAGCATAGTCCTCGCAGTTGTCGGTGCAGTACTGCTGGTTGTTCAAATGGTTGTAGGTCCTGCGGTGACATGGTTCTAACGCGCGGGAAAAGGTTATGAGGACACTCTGTCAATAGATCGAGAAGAGGAAACGAGCGTAATTGAGAGCAAGAACAATTCTCTTGGCCATCGCTGCGTTAGTGACTTTTGTTTCTATTTCCTGTTTTGCCAGCGAAGTTTCTTGGGCAAATAGAGAAAATGCTGTTGACCCAATTCGTGAGCTTGTAGGTTTACCCGGTATCGCCATCGGAAACCTGAGTCCTTCAGCTAGGAATCCGGGACTCGAAATATTCTGCACAGGACTCTACGACACACCAGGAGGATATTGTAGCTACTTCACTGATGGAGTGCCCTTCACTGGATTCCCATCGGGAGGTAACATTACCGTCATCAACAAAGACACTTGAGACATGCTAGTTCAGACCATCGCGCGGGCGAACAGAGAACAAACACAAAATGCGGGCGCGCGCCCTAGAAGTATGTTCTATATTAGCTTATATAGAACTTGCTGCAAAATACCACTGAGGATATAATGAAGGAGAACATTTCATGCAACGCAAAATCGCTAGAGTAAAGATTGCAGTTCTAATACCATTAGTTCTAGTGATACTCTTGCCAGCACTAATTTACGGATACTCAACAACCTTCGCCGTTAAACCAGCAGCACCTGTAACTTTGGATCCGAAGACAATTCCCAAATATATTAATCAGCTAGTTGTTCCGCCCGTATTTGTTCCCGATTCTGTTGGCGCTGCGGGAGAAAAATACACAATCAGCATGGTTCAGACAAGTCAACAAATCCTGCCGACAGGCACACCGCTGGTCGGCAATCCGTCTGGATTGACAAACGTATGGGGATACCAAGGAAACGCGATGGTATACGGCGATACCCTATTACAACTGGGATTGGCAAATGGCACGGCAATACCGAATTTTGTCCATTCACCTTCCGCAACGATCAACGCCACTAGAGGAGTGCCGATCAACGTAACATGGATAAATGGAATAACAGGCGCTCAACCGTTCGCTGTAGATCCAACACTCAACTGGGCAAACCCCCTTGGAGCTTTCCCTCAAGGCGACATATTTTCCCAGGTTGGTACGTATCCGGCGTATCCGCCAGGATTTGATGGCACAGTTAGCGTACTGAACCCGAATGGTCTGAACGCCCAATCACCAGTTCCTTTAGTGCCTCATCTTCATGGTGCCGAAGTGCTTGCTGACTTCGATGGAGGACCAGACGCCTGGTGGACAAACGCGGGAACGAGGGGTCCTCATTACGCTACAAGTGGGACAGCAGTGCCTGCTAACTCTGCCATTTACTACTACCACAACGCCCAGGAAGCCAACACACTATGGTACCATGACCATGCTCTAGGCATAACGAGAATTAACGTAATGTCAGGTCTCGCGGGTTATTACCTGCTGCGAGATCCTGCTGCAAGTTTCGATGCGTACATGACTTCAACGTTCCAGTACGGAGTCTCGGAAATACCTATAGCAATTCAAGACCGCACATTCAAGGCCAATGGCCAACTTTGGTTCCCAGAATTAGGCATTAACCCCACTATTCATCCGTATTGGTTCCCAGAATTCTTCGGAGACACCATTATGGTTAACGGCAAAGTCTGGCCCAATCTAGACGTAACTCCGGGATGGTACAGATTCAGACTGCTCGATGGTTCAAACGCTCGCTTCTATACACTGACTCTCAAAGCCCAGATAACAGGGCTAAAAATACCTTTCATCAAAATCGGCGCTGACGGCGGATATATAAAGGCTCCAGTGCCAATGACAACAATTACAATTGCACCAGGTGAACGTGCAGACATACTAGTGGACTTCTCTGCAATTGCGCCGGGTACAAAAATAATCATGGAAAACAAAGCAAAAGCACCGTTCCCAAATGGAGCTCAACCAAACCCGCAGACAACAGGTCAGATCATGCAGTTCACAGTCAAAGCAGTTGGGACAGCCGTAACACAAGGAGTCGCAGGCCCAATCACCTTGCCAGCTTCG
>Ga0315288_10006594_pt1 | contig 14723 bp, 14 predicted proteins | sample YL17G11_20_MG_FD_203454 | JGI IMG/M metagenome (GOLD analysis project Ga0315288, IMG submission 203454) | Sediment microbial communities from Yellowstone Lake, YNP, Wyoming, USA - YL17G11_20 | ecosystem: Environmental > Aquatic > Freshwater > Lake > Sediment | place: USA: Wyoming | collected... | reverse complement strand
TCACCGCCACGGGAGCGACCGTTGCCACACCGGCAGCGCGCAAACTGGCAAAGGAACGCGGCATCGACCTGGCGACCGTGAAGGGCACCGGTCCGGGCGGCCGCATCACCCGCGAGGACGTAGAAGCCGCCGCCGCGGCTCCGGCTCACCCGGGCACGGCTTTGCGCGGCATGCGCAAGAGCATCGCGGAGCGCATGTTCAAGAGCCTGCAGTCGACCGCGCAGCTCACCATCACCACCGAGGTCGACGTTACGGCTCTGGTCGCGCGGCGCGAGCAACTCAAGCAGCAGTTCCGTGTGACCTACACCGACATGTTGATAGAAGCGGTCGCCGGCGCTTTGGCGGCGCATCCGCGGCTGCGGGTGACGGTGGAAGGTGACGTGATCCTCCAACACGACGACATCAACGTCGGCATCGCCGTGGCGCTCGAGGAGGGGCTGATTGTTCCGGTGGTGCGCGGTGCCGACAAGAAGTCGCTGCAGCAGATCGCCGAGGAGTCGCGGGTACTGGCAGAGAAGGCGCGCACAGGGAGCCTCAGCGTTGATTATGTGAGTGACGGTATCTTCACCATCACCACCCTCGGGATGTATGGGGTCGATGCCTTTACACCGATCATCAATCAGCCGCAGGTCGCGATCCTCGGCGTCGGGCGGATCGTGCAGAAGCCGGCAGTGTACGATGGCCAAGTGGCCATCCGCTCGATGATGGTGCTCAGCCTGACGTTCGATCACCGCATCGTCGACGGTGCCCCGGCGGCGGCATTTCTGCAGGACGTGGCGGCGCGGCTGAGCCGTTGAGGCGCCTTGACGTGCAGTTAACTTCAGGATCGGGGATACGTAAGGGCTAGAGGTGGCTAGCCTTTTCGAGTCAGGAGGACCGAATGGGACACATTGCAACAAGGGTTTCGCTTGCGCTGCTGTTCGCCGCAGCCGCGATGGTGGCACCACCGGCCAGAGCCGATGTGCAACCGGGCGATATCATCACCAAGGCGAACGTCGACAAAGTCAAGGATCTCATCTCGCCGGGAGTGGAATGGTGCGTCAAGCATGGCATGACCATGAAGATCGTGCCCTACAAGAAGGTGGAGTGGGACAAGGCCTACCGCGAGGCCACCGAGAAGTACAGCGGCCAGGTCAAGCTCGCACCGGACGGCCGCTCGCTCATCGGCCACGTGGCCGGTCTCCCCTTCCCGAACATCGATCCCAACGATCCACAGATCGCGCTCAAGCTCATGTGGAACTACGATAACAAGCCGTACTACACTGACGACTGGACCGAGCACCTCTACGATGCCGATACCGGCCCGGTGAGCGGCAGCGGCCCGATGGAAGTCGAGCGGCACTACCTCATCGACTATCTGCGCGACCTCTGGTACACGGGCCGGATCTACGTCGATCCCAAGCCCGACCTGCCCAATAATAAGGATGGTGTGCGGTACAAGGAGTCGTTGCATCCGATGCTGGAGCCGTTTGATCTGAAGGGAGTCGGTTATACGTCCATCCGTTACCTCAGCGCCGATCGTCAGGACGACACGTGGCTCTACATGCCCTCGCTGCGACGGGTGCGGCGGCTGTCGAGCTCGCAACGCTCCGACGCCCTGTTCGGACAGGACACCGACGTGGACAGCTACAACGGTTATGGCGGCCAGATTCCGTGGTTCGATTGGAAGTACCTCGGTGAGAAGGAAATCCTCGCCTCATTCCACGCGGAAGCGTATCCAGCGAAGTATTGCGAGGGCGCCGGCGATTTCATCTTCTGCGATACGTGGGAGAAGCGGAAAGTATACGTACTCGAAGGCGTGCCCAAGCTGCCCCAGTACGCCTACGGCAAGCGGCTTCTCTTCATGGACAAGGAAACCTACTTCTTCGCCTACAGCGACATCTTCGACCGCGCCGGCCAGCTGTGGAAGGTGTGGATCAACCAGTGGAGTTTCAAACACAGGGCTACCCCATCCTTAGGCGACGAGTACCCGGACGAGATGCCGTATCAGCCCACCATCACCATGGTCGACATGCAGCTCGGCCACGCCACCAGATCCGCTTGCCCCAGCACTAAAGCTTTGGGCGAACAGGGCTGGTATTTCAACAAGGGCGCCGATGCGGGGGCCGTCGAAGACTTCTTCACCATCGCCGACCTGGTCGAGACAGGCCACTGATTCGGCCGCCACGCTCAGCAGCGTGGCAGCCTTGCGTTTCATGCAATCCCACCCGATGCCCGACACCATCTTCCATCCGCCGCTGGTCCAGATCGCCTTCTCGGTGATCGACGTGCGCCGCACCGAACGCTGGTTTCGCGAAGGACTCGGGTTCCTGCCGTCGGGCGGCAACCGCCTGATAATGAGCAGCCCGCTGATCGCGCTCATACAGGGACTGCCGCGTGCGGCCTCGACCTGCTGGTGGATGGTGGGACGCAATCCCTGGTTCCAGCTGGAGATGTTCCAGTTTCGTCGCCCTATGGCCCGCCTGATGCCTGCGGACTTTCGTCCCTGCGACACCGGCTACACGCGTATCGGCGTCACCGTCGCCGACTTCGACGCAACGCTGGAACGTCTGGCCGACCTAGGCTCGATGCCGCTGTCCGCGGTGCTCGGCGAACGGGGGAAGCGGCGAGCCTGCGTGCGTAATCCGGACGGAGTCTTCGTCGAGGTGATGGAAGACGACCCGCTTCCCAAGCCGGCCGGCAGCGAGAGGTCCGGCTGCGACGTAGCGGTGCGCTCAGTCACGCTCTCGAGTCCCGACCTCGCCGCGTCTGTCGCCTACCTGACAGCCATCGGCGGGAAGGCACCCCAGGACATCCCGCTGCACGCGCAGGCCCACGAGGCACTGTGGGGCTTGCCGGGTGCGAAGTGCGACCGCGCGGTTTTCGCGTTCGGTGACGTGCTGCTGGAGGTCGTACAGTACACCGACCCGATCGGGAAGCCATGGCCCGAGGGCTATCGCTTGTCGGACCAGCGCATCCTCAATATCGCGGTCGGAGCGCGCAACAGGCGCGACCACGAGCAGGTCTACGAGCGCGCGATGCGCTTCGGCGCAAGGCCGAACTTCCGTCCCATCCATATGGGCGGCGCCGGCTGCGTCTACGAGAACGACAGGCTTGGATTTTCCGTGGAGGTGCTGTGGATGAGGCCCGGCGGACCGGAGCGCAAGTGGGGCTTCGTCCCGCTGCCGGCCTCCAGCCGTCCCGAACCCGATAACCAGCGGGTCGAGGCCAAAGTCCTCATCGAGGCGCCGCCCGATACCGTGTGGAACGTACTCACGGACCAGGATCGCATGTCGGGCTGGATCGGCTTCGATCCGGTCACGCGCGTGCGGGACGGATGGCCGGACCGCAACGGCGTCGGCTCCGAGAGACGGATGAAGGGCCTCGGCGGCACCATCGTCGAGCAGGTCATCGGCGTGGAACCGAAACGCCGCATCCGCTACCGCGTGATCGAAGGTTCCCCGTTCATCTTCCACAACGGCGAGATCACCGTCGAGCCGCGTGGGAACGCAACCGAGGTCAGCTGGTCGATCCGCTTTCGTTCGCGCATCCCGCTCCTCGGCGCGTTCTGGCAATCCGTCGTTGGCGCGCTGCTGCCGAGGATGCTGAGCAAGGGGCTGAAGCCCTTCGCAGAGCGGAGCGGCGCGGCCGGTGGCGCTCCGTTCGGAGCTTGATCGGCGCGCGTCATCGCCCATTCACCCACGGCCGGGGCTCTCAGCTCGCCGCAATCTCCTGCGCGATGCGCGTCGCGAACGCCATGATCGACACCTGCGGGTTCACTCCCGTGCAGGTTGGAAACACGCTGCCGTCCGCCACGAACAACCGCTGCACGTCGTGGGCTTCGCCGCGCAAATTCACCACGCTGCTCTCCGGCTTCGGCCCCATGCGGCAGGTACCCATGGGGTGAAAGCCGGTCAGGCTCAGCGACTCCGGCCCCCAGCGTGTAGCATCATTGAGGGCTTCAAGATCTGCCGCCTTCTTCACCTCGGCTAGGCCGGGCAATCCGACCTCCACGGTCCGGGCGCCGGCGGCCAGGAAGATCTCGGCAGCCAGCGCGATGCCACGGATGAGGCGCTGGGTGTCCAGGCGGTTGAGCTTGTACCAGATGATCGGCCTCCCCCGCTGTCCGAGCTGCAGGACGCGGCCGCTGGAAGAATCGGAGACGAACAGTCCGGCCACCACCAACTGTTTGTACTGCGCCATCGCTTCCTTCGCGGCGCGCCCGATGGCGTGACCGGTGGCGACAGCCATACCCGGAAGCGGATTGGTGACCTCGATCATCACCTCGTGCGAGTCCATCAGATGGTCGACGAAATACGACTGCAAGGTGCCACGCCAGGCGTAGATGTCCTCGTCGAATTGCGCCGGCACGCCGAGCGCGGGATGGATGCGCAGGTTGCGCCCGAGCTGGCCGCTGCGGCGGCCGACGCCGTTGGCGCGCAGCAACAGCGGCGTGTGAATGGCGCCGGCGGCGACCACCACAGTATCGGCGCGGACACGCAACCTCCCACGCACCTCGTCGGTGACGCGATCGAGGATGTCGGCTTCGACGCCGACCGCGCGGCCGTTCTCGATCATGATCCGGCCGGCACGGCAGCGGGCGAAGATGCGCGCGCCGTGCTCAGCGGCACGCGGCAAGTACGACAAGTGCATGGCCTGTTTCGCGTCGCTCGGGCAGCCAAAGGCACACACGCCGCACCCGCGACAGCCGCTGATGTTGCGGCGGATGGGCTCGCCGTGCAGCCCAAGGGCGCGCACGCCGCGGTCGAAGATCTCGGCGTTCTTGCCGATGATGTCCGACGGCACCGCCGTGACGTGCAGAATCTCTTCGACGCGCTCGAAGATCGGCGCCATAGTGATGGGATCGAGGCCTTCGAGGCCAAACTCGGACTCCCAGCGGCGCAGCACCTTGTCCGGTGTGCGAAAGCAGGTGCCGGAGTTGACCACCGTCGTACCGCCGACAGCCTTGCCCAGCGGCAGCGGGATGACCGGGCAGCCATACGCCATCGTCGCGCCTTGGTCGCGGTAGGTGCGCAGTACGCGCTCGAACGGCGGACCGTGAAAATCACCCTGTGTGAAATAGGCGCCTTCTTCGACGACCAGCACCGAACGTCCCGCTTCCGCCAGCTCCTTGGCGACTACCGCACCGCCGGCGCCGGAGCCGATGATGCAAGCATCGACGCGCTCGTCGACGTTGCCTTTGAGGTCCGGATACATCAGCGGGGTGAGGCGCGGACCTTTCTGCGGCGGAACGTCGTGAAGACACGTGCCGGTGAAGCCGAATGCCGCCTCCACTTCCGGTGCGGCGCCAAACGTCAAGCCGCACAACTGCTTCAGCGCGGTGATCGGAATTCGCCGCCAGGGGTACCGGCTTAGTGCCGCCTCTTCGACAAAACGCTTACGCTCCGCAGCGGATAGACGAGAGAAGGGTCTTAGGTAACGGGAGGCGAGCGGACTGAGCTCCCAAGCTGCGAGTAGCAGCGCCACCTGACGGCGCGTCGCGGGGCTGAACGCGTTAAGATACCGATCCAACCGGCCGGCAACCCCGACGTCAGCCGCACCCAAAGGAAAGGCACCGCCGCGTGGAATGATCGCGTCCGCCACCGCCGCCAGCGTCGCCAGTTGTCCGGCGTGCAACGTGCCGCCTTCGCGCCCGGCCGTCATCGCCGGCGATTCTGGAATCCTTTACCAAGAAACGCAACGGCCGCCCAAGACACGGGCTGACGGGCGCTGCAGACGATCTCGACCCTCGCCCGCGCGTTTTTTCAGCGCGGGAGAGGGCAGGGTGAGGGGACAAGGATGGACGCGCAGTGGCGCTCGCGCCGTGGTCATAGAGCACCCTCACCCCAACCCTCTCCTTCGAAAATTTGGCGGGGTGCCACAAAGAGCGCTCCCCGCCCCCTTCGCTCTGTCCGTCAGCGTGTGGAGAACTGCTCCCCACCGCCCCAACGACAAGGTCGAAGAGAGTTCTGATGTTCAATCGAGCGGACATCTGTAACTGCTAATGACCCGGACTTGTGTAAGTGCCAGCAACAAGGCAAAAAGTCATCGCCAGGGAACAGCTAACGGCTCGTGATCGATAACGCCCTGACCAGTACACATCGACGACGGGGACACGTAGCGGCCCTTGCCAATGGCGACCTGGCCGAGGGACAGGACGCCGAGGATCTCGCCGACCTCACGTAAGCGGTAGGCTATCTCGATGCCTTCCAGTGAACGGCAAGGCTCGATGAGGTAAAGCGCCCGGTGGACGACTCGGGCGAGTAGCAACACTCAGCCGTGCAGGAGTTCGACGAATTCGTCGGTCGTGAGACCAGCCTGGCGGATGATCTCGTGGAGCAGGCCGCGTTTGATGTCGCTCCGATGGAAAGGCACGGGCACCGGGCGAGGGCGGTCAGCGCGGCGGAAGTAGTAATGCGATCCGCTCGTGTGGTCGAGGGCAAACCCGGCACGCTTGAGCACCCGGATCACCTCGGCTGCCGTGCAGGACGGCAGCCGGCTCATGCGCGTGCGAGACTGACCGCGATACGCGTCGTGAGGGCTTCGTCGCGCTCGACGGGGATGGGCTCGCCGTGCTTCCGGAGGCTTTGCAGGTAGCCGCGGATAAGGTCTTCGGCCATGGCCCTCGCCTCCTCCAGCGTCTCCCCCTGCGTGGCGATACCGTTTAGGGCTGGCACCTTCACGACGTAGCCGCCTTCTTCGGCCGGCTCGAAGTGGACTGTGTATCGATAGATGGCATCGCGCACGGTTTCGGTGCGCCTGGCTTTGGTGCTCTTCGCCTTCCGCATGGGTTTCACTGTAGCGCGGACCGGCCGGCGATGTCCACCGCCGTCACGGCGGCCCTGAGGAACGTCAAGCGGCGAGACGCCGCTTCCACTCTTCTTCCCGATCAGCGATACGCCATAAGCCATCTGCCAGTTTGCACATTCGCCCGATCTTCGCTATAGGTGTAAGCGTCGGAGGGACCGCAGATGATCCTGACCAAACGGCAAAAGCAGCTCTACGATTACATCGACGACTTCATCGCCCGGCATGGCTACGCGCCGACGCTGGAAGAGATCGGCGCACGCTTTAGGCTGTCCTCCCTGGCCACGGTGCACAAACACCTGACGAACTTGGAGGAAAAAGGACTCATCAAGCGCAAGTGGAACTTCAGCCGCGCCATCGAAATGGTCCCGCAGCAGAAGAAGGCGGCAGCGGTGGAGCTGCCGCTGCTAGGTTACGTCGCTGCCGGCGCCCCGATCGAAGCGTTGGAGAACGCCGAGAGTTTTGTCGTTCCGGAGGAGTTCGTGCGCCGGCAGAACACCTTCGCGCTGCGGGTGAAGGGCAACTCGATGATCGACGATGGCATCTGCGACGGCGATTACATCATCGTCGAGCAGCGCCCGAGCGCGAGCAACGGCGAAACCGTGGTCGCCCTGGTCAATGGTGAGGCCACGGTGAAGAAGTTCCACCGCGACAAGGGCGGCAAGATCCGGCTCATCCCAGCCAACGAGAGCATAGCGCCGATCATCGTCAAGGACAGGGACGTAGTCATCCGCGGCGCGGTCGTGGCGGTGATGCGGAAGTACTGACGGTAAGCCGGTGGACCGGTTAGCTGGTGCGCCGGTGTTCTCTATCGGCTCACCGGCACATCGGCGCACTGGTTCACGAATAGTCCCGCGTCACCAGCGTGCCCGGCCCTCACCGGACTGAACACGTTCAGTGAAATCATCGAAGAAGTCGGCGAAGTGGTCGAGGCGGGTTCGGGAGTTCTCCGCATCCGCGCCCGGCAGGTTATCGAGGACGCGAAGCTGGGCGACTCGATCGCCATCAATGGCGTTGATCTGAAAGCGGCTGGGGAATCTTCTAGCGTAGCGGTACCCAATGAATGTCACTCGATCGTCTTATGTGATGACGATGGCGGGAGGTCGAAGCCCTCGCACAAAGCATCTCCGGAGCGGTCGGTCACGATGACGGCGGGCGGTCGTGCTCGACAAATTCACACACCGAAGGACGCCGCCACTGCACCTCAGCGAAATGCCGGATCTTGTTTGGCACCTCGTTGCCGTTGAGAATCAAGCGGTGCAGCATCAACGCCAGCTCGCTGTCGGCGATGCACCAGGGACCGAACAACGAGGTCGCGCCCTCTGCGATCAGCAGATCCGCCACGCGCAGCAGTCTGTCGGCTGCGGCCTCTCCCGCTGCGGACAGCGGTGTGGCTGCGCGCTGGTAGAACATCATGGTCGTCGGCCGTTCCTCACGCAGCGCCTGCAAGTCGCTACGCAGCCACGCCATGATCTGGCGCGCCCGCGCACGTTGCCTGAGACTTTCGGGCAGCAGGCGCGAGTACTGCGGTGCCGGAAATGCCTCTTCGAGGTAGTCAACAATGGCGCTCGACTCCGCCAGCCAAAACCCCTCATGCTCCAGCGTTGGGACCTTACAGGTCAGGGACTGGTCGCGAAACGGCGGGCGATGCTGCTCGCCCTCGTTCAACTTGAGGGGAATCACGTCGAAGGCCAAGCCTTTCTCGCGCAATGCGATGAAAGACGAGAAGACGTAGGGGCTGATCCAGAGGTGCTCGCCGTACAACCTGATCCGACCATTGTGCGCCATGAGCGTGCTCTAGCACAGCGACGGCGAAGGGAGTAGAAGTACACGACTTCCTGGGAGCGGCCGCAGGTTGGGTGAATGGGCTGCGTGGCGACACTCCGAACGGGCGCAGGCAAACGCGCTGCGGGCACTTTGCTGAGGCAGCATCACTCCGGCAGGCTCGAGCTCGTGGTGATCGCTGCCGTGCTGCTGATCAAGTTATGCAGCGGCCTTCAGAACGTCCCCTTCCATCCTGACGAAAGCCAATGGATCGCGACCAGCTACGCCTTCCAGGCGTGGATCGGAGGCGATTTTTCGGCGCCCGTGTGGCATGACTCGTACTGGACTCGGACGCAGCCACCGCTCACGCGCTATCTGATTGCAGTCGGGTGGCTTGCCGGCGGCTACAATTTCCACGATCTGAACACGCCGTGGATCTGGGGCTTCGATGAGGCGACGAACCTCGCGCGCGGAGCATTGCCGAGCCCGGGCGTCCTCTGGTGGTCACGGCTGCCCATGGCAATCTTGGCAGCGGTATCGGCCCTGGCGCTGTTCGTGCTCGTCACCGAGTCGGCAGGCCGGCTCGCTGGCTACATTCTGGTGATCCTATTCGCGTACAATCACTTCTTTCTGTACGCACTGCGCCGCGCCATGAGTGAGACGCCCCTGCTGGTCTGTCTAACGCTCGCGATGTTGGCCGGCTGTTCCGCGGCCACCAGTTGGCAACAGCTACGCAGAAACGCTCACGGGTTGTTGCGGTCGTTCATTCAGCCACTGCTGCGCTTCGGCCTGATGGGCTTCCTCTGCGGAGCCGCAACTGCCGCCAAGCTGAACGGAGCGCTTGCCGTGTTATCCGGGCTTGCCCTCGTCGCACTGCTCGCCGCCACCCGAACGGCGAACCTCTCCCGCGTTTTCCGCGTGGCTGTCGTGGGTTGTTCAGCGATCGTGATCACCGCAAGTGCCGCCGGCACCTTCGTCACCTGCAACCCATACCTTTACCCGAACGTACCGGCGCGCAGCCTGGCGATGCTCCGGCAGCGGTTCGAGGAGATGGCCAAGCAGCAAGGTTTTGCCCCATCACAGGTAATCCGTGGTGCGGAGGCCCACGCCCTGGAGATCTTGCGCTCTGTGTTCGAAGACCTCGCGACGGTCAGCTTCACCGGGTCTTGGCTCCTCAACCTGCCCTTGTGCATCGTAGGCTTCGGCTATTTCGTGGCGGCGGGATGGCATTGGTTGCGGAACAGCGCCGGATCGGCCGCGGCCGCGGTCACCGTGTTGACCGCGCTCATCTGTGCGATGCCGGCCCTCCTGACGCCGCTGGCTTGGGACCGCTACTTTCTGCTGCCGGTCGTCTTCAGCACGATGTTCATCGCCGTCGGGCTGTCCGCAGTTCTCAATGCCGCAGCAAGACGGGGCTTGCCTCGGCTGCCGGACAGTGGTCCTGGCGCTCCGGTGTCCGTTGTGTAGGGAGACAACGCGCTGCGCCGCTACAGCTTGGAGCGTGCACCTGACATCGGTCGCAGCCTTGCGTTGCAGCCGTCAAACCTGCAAGCTGGCCACATGTTCACTGGAATCATCGAAGAAGTAGGCGAAGTGGTCGAGGCGGGTTCGGGAGTCCTGCGCATCCGCGCCCGCCAGGTGATCGAGGACGCGAAACTGGGCGACTCGATCGCCATCAACGGCGTTGATCTCACCGTGGCGGAACGCAAAGGTGATTGGTTCAAGGCCAACGTGATGCCCGAAACGTATCGCCGCTCCAATCTCGGGATCCTGAAGCCCGGCGACGGCGTCAACCTCGAGCGCTCGGTGCGTCCGACCGACCGGCTCAGCGGCCACATCGTGCGCGGCGTGGTCGAGGGCACGGCGACCATTCAATCCATGGAGCCGGAAGGTGACGCCATGATCGTGCGCTTCCAGACGCCGCCGGAATTGTTGCGGTACATGGTGGTGAAAGGGCCGGTAGCCATCGACGGCGCCAGCCTGACCATCATCGACAAGACTGACGACACCTTCGCGGTGTCACTGGTGCAGTACACCCTGGAACACACGAATGTGCTGCGCAAACGGATCGGTGACTCGGTAAACATCGAAACCGACATCATCGCCCGCTACGTGGAAACGTTGTTCCCGGCCCCCGCAACGGAGGCTCGCTAGTTCCCTGGCAAGAGACTTGAGGCATCAGGCGCCGCTTCGCTATAGGGTTTGCTTGAAAGAGGTTGGGGAGTCCTCTAGCGTAACGGTGCCCAATGAATAGAAAAGCGCGGTTCGCAATCGCGGCGTTCCTGCTGGCCGGAGCCGTGGGGTACCTGATGTACAGCGGCATACGCCAGGCCGCAGTCTACTATCTGACGATCGATGAGTTTCTCGCGAAGAAGGAGAGCTTGGCAAACGAAGGCATTCGGGTTGCCGGCCGCGTCGAGCTGGGAAGCGTGACGAAGAGGATGACACCGGTCGGCGAAGAGTTGAATTTCCGACTAGGCGACTTCCGCACCGACGGTGCCGCTGGGCCCGCAGTTCCCGTGCATTTCATCGGCGTCACGCCGGACATGTTCAAGGCCGCCGGCGGCAGCGACGTGATTGTCGAGGGCAAGTACCGCGACGGTACGCTGTACGCCCAGAGCCTCCTCACCTCGTGTCCTTCCAAGTACGAAGCTGAAGCCGGAAAGTAGTCGCACCTATGGTGGACATCGGCTCCTTGGCGCTGGCGATCGCGTGGGTCCTCGCTCTTTACGCGGCCCTGATGTCGCTGGCCGGAGCGTACTGGCGCAAGCGTGACTTCATCGCCAGCGCGGAGCACGCGTTGCTCGCGGTTTGGGGCCTGGTGACAATCGCCGGCGCGACGCTGCTGCACGCCCTGGTCACGCACGATTTCAACCTCGAATACGTCGCGCACTACTCCAGCAGCACGCTCCCGCTACCGTACACCATTGCGGCGCTGTGGGGGGGACAGTCCGGATCGTTGCTGTTCTGGCTCATGATCTTGACCTCGATGGGAGCCGTGGTGCTGTTGCAGAACCGCGAGTGCAACCGCGAGCTGATGCCCTATGTGAACGCGGTGTTGATGCTCATCGCATTCTTCTTCCTCTCCATGCTGAACTTCGTCACGCCCCCGTTCCAGCGGCTGGCCTTCACGCCGGCAGAGGGGCAGGACCTTAACCCGCTGCTGCAGAACTACTGGATGACCATCCATCCGCCGGCGCTGTACCTGGGCTACGTCGGCTGCGCCGTTCCGTTTGCATTCGCCATCGGGGCGCTGGTGACCGGCAAGCTCGGCGATGCGTGGATCCGCACGACGCGGCGCTGGACGCTGCTGGCGTGGTTCTTTCTCAGTATGGGCAACCTGTTCGGTGCCCAGTGGGCGTATCTGGTGCTTGGTTGGGGCGGCTATTGGGCGTGGGACCCAGTCGAGAACGCCGCCTTCATGCCGTGGCTGACCTGCACCGCTTTTCTGCACTCGGTGATGATCCAGGAAAAGAAGAACATGCTGAAGATCTGGAACATGGCGCTGGTGATTCTCACCTTCGCGCTGACCATCTTCGGCACGTTCCTCACACGCAGTGGCGTGATCTCCTCGGTGCACTCGTTCACCCAATCGGGTCTGGGACCGTTCTTCATGATCTTCCTGGGCGTCACCCTCGCCGTTTCCGTCGCCCTACTCATCTGGCGCCTGCCGCAATTGAAGAGCGAGAATGAGCTCGACTCCGTGCTGTCGCGTGAATCGACCTTCCTGCTCAACAACCTCGTTCTCGTCGGCATCGCCTTCGCGGTGTTCTGGGGCACGGTGTTCCCGGTGATCTCGGAAGCGGTGCGCGGCATCAAGATCACGGTCGGCCCGCCGTTCTTCAACAAGGTCAATACGCCGCTCGGACTGACCCTGCTGTTTCTCACCGGTGTAGGGCCGGTGATTGCGTGGCGCCGCGCCTCGGCTCGGAACCTTGAGCGCAACTTCCTCCTTCCGGTGTCCCTCGGCTTGCTCGGCGGCATCGTCCTGTTCAGCGCCGGCATCCGCCACTACTCCGCCGTTCTGTCGTTCGCTCTATGCATCTTCGTGTTGGCTACCATCGCGATGGAGTTTTATCGTGGCATCCGCGCCCGTCAGGCGATGCTGGGCGAGAACCCGGCGACAGCACTGCTGCGCCTCATTAGCAAGAACCGTCGGCGCTACGGCGGCTACATCATTCATATCGGTGTGGTCATGATGTTCCTGGGTATCACCGGCACGTCGGCGTTCAAAGAGGAGAAGCAGATCACGCTGAAGCCTGGCGAGTCGTTCACCATGGGGGGGGACACCCTGCGCTACGACGGCGTCACGGCTCACGAGACCACGCACATTGCGTATCTGACCGCCAGCATCGCCGTATTCCGGAACGGGCTCCAGATCGACACCTTGCGGCCGGAAAAGCGCTTCTACAAGAAACCGCAGCAACCGACCACGGAGGTGGCGATCCGGTCCCGGCCGAGCGCAGATCTGTACCTCGTGCTCGGCAGTTACGACGAGGCGTCGAAGATGGCCACCATTCAGGCGTACATCAATCCGCTGGTCAGTTGGTTGTGGTGGGGCGGGGTCGTGTTGGTCATCGGGACCGCGGTCACCATCGTCCCCAGCCGTGCGCCGGCGCGCGCACCGGCGTACGCCCCGAGCCGTGGAGGCCAGACAGTGGCCGCGGACTGAGCAGCGGATGGGCAGAGTTGCAGTGGAGCAGGTTGTCTTAGCACTGGCGTGTTGCGCGGCGGTGTTGGTCGGTTTTCTCCTACCGCGCGTCCCGACGGTGCTGGGAGCGGCAGTGGTGTCGTTCCAAGATCTGGAGGAGTCGCTGACCTGTCAGTGCGGCTGCGGCCTGACGGTGCACGCCTGCAACCATTTGCACTGCCCGTCGGCGGAGCCGTTGCGGGAGGAGATCCGCGCGCAGATGGCCCTGGGGAAGAGCAAAGCGGAGATCTTGACTTACTTTAGAAGCAAGTATGGCGAGAAGATCCTGTCTTCTCCTACGACCACCGGATTCAACCTGGTCGCGTGGGTTATGCCGTTTGCGCTCATGATCCTCGGCGGACTGATCGTCGGCGTCGCCATCATGCGCTGGAGTGGCCGCGCGCAGCAGAAATCGCCGGCGGAACAGCAACCAGCTCGGCCGGCGTCCCCGTACGACAAGATCCTCGAAAAGGAACTGAAGGACTTCGAAGCGTGATGAAACCGGTCGCAGATGGCTTATTGCGTATGGCTGACGGCGTATGGCCGGAGTGTTGGCCGTCTGCCATCAGCCACTTAGCGCAGGCTTATGCCCGCAAGCCAACCGCCAATCCGTGTTCCGTCATGCCCGCAATCCTTAAGCGGGCATCCACGTGGGGCGGGGCTGCAACGCCAGACGGCAATGGATTCCCGCCCCACGCCTTCGCGGGGGCAGGCTTTGAAGACTGCGGGAATGACCTGACGGAGATTTGCGCGCCCGCGAAGATTCTCGAACCTAGTAGCTCAGCACTGCATCAATGACGGTCGCGATTGGAATCCTGATGGTCATCGCGGCGATCGGTTACGTTGCCGCGCCGCTGTTCAGCGGCATTCCAGCCGGAGAATTCAATGGCTCACAGCCGGTGACCGCATCCGAACGAGAACGCTGGGAGCGCCAGAAGCTCGAGGCCTACGCGGCGATCAAAGAAGTCGAGTTCGACCACCAGATGGGCAAGCTATCCGAAGCCGACTTCGCGGCGATCCGCGACAAGTACGCGGCCCAAGCTTTGGAGGCCATTGCCGCGCTGGATGCCGCAAGCGCAGCGCCGCTCCGGCAAGCGCTAACAGGCCGCCGCGCGCACCGCATCGCGTATTGCGCCAGCTGCGGCGTCTCGCTGCCGGCGCGCGCCAAGTTCTGCCCCGCCTGCGGCCGGTCGCTCAGGGAAGAAGCGGTCGCGTAACCCCAATCCGAAGAAGATCAGATTAGTCGATAGTCAATAGTTCATAGTCGATAGGTGTTTCTGGTCCTCAGGCCCCCATGAGACTTGGTCAATCAGAGCTATCGACTGTCGACTATCGACTATCGACTATCGACTATGGACTATGGACTATGGACTATGGACTATAGAATAGACTACCGACTGAAAGATTCATCCACTACCACCCGCGCCAAGCCCGGCAGATCCGACATGATTCCGTCCACTCCCAACGCCAACAGCCTTTCCAT
>Ga0315288_10006593_pt1 | contig 14723 bp, 10 predicted proteins | sample YL17G11_20_MG_FD_203454 | JGI IMG/M metagenome (GOLD analysis project Ga0315288, IMG submission 203454) | Sediment microbial communities from Yellowstone Lake, YNP, Wyoming, USA - YL17G11_20 | ecosystem: Environmental > Aquatic > Freshwater > Lake > Sediment | place: USA: Wyoming | collected... | reverse complement strand
GCAGGTATGACGGCACAAGACGCCGCCGAGAAGAGTCCCGATTCCCCAGCCCCCAAGTCCTCTCCCGCCAGCACCGAAAAGAAGCCGGCGCTGGCGGAGGCGACGCGGGTGAGCACGGAAGAGGCTACACGGAGCGCGGCTCAGAAACAGGCGAAGGACTCCCAGGCAGAGGGCGCACCGGAAAAACCTGCTGAGCCCGATGTCCTCGAGTTCCGCCCCGCTCCCCAAACGGCCGAACCCTCCAGTGGCACAGCAAGTGCGCCTGCAAAGGGAAAGAAGTCGGCACTGAAAAACGTCCATGGCACGGTCTACGGCTCGGCCGACGCGCGCAACACGGGCACCCATCGCGCGGGAGGCTCCGCAGGCGTCACTTCGAAGAGCGGTAAGACCTCCGTCTCTGTCGCCGCGGAGAGCACGCGCACCGAGTCACCATCCCACTAGCCGATGAATCACCCCGGACACCGGAACCTCCCCCGCAGCCCAGTCGCTCAGCCGAGCATCGTCGTCCTTCTTCTGGGGGCGCTGCTGGGCTCGCAACCGGCTGGGGCGCGGCCTGCCGTCTCGTCTCCGGCGCCAAGCACCACGCTTGAGTGCTGGCCGGCGCCAAGCTCCCTTCTGAGCCGGTCGGTGGACGTCTGCGTGGCCTTGCCGGCGGATTACGCCACAACTACGCCCAGGCGCTATCCCACACTCTATTTCCTTCACGGCCTCTTCGAGAACGAAAGAAGCTGGGCCGAACGCGGAGGGCAACAGGTTCTAGAAGACCTCGTGAACCAAGGCGCGGTCGGCGGATTCCTCGTGGTCTTGCCGGACGGTGGCAAGACTTTCTACATCAATTCCCTGGACGGCCGCGAACGCTACGAAGACTTCTTCATCCAGGAGTTGATCCCGGCCATCGACCGCAAGTACCGAACGATTACGAATCCCGCGGCACGCGGCATCAGCGGCACCTCGATGGGTGGCTACGGCGCCTTGCACCTCGCGATGCGTCATCCCGATATCTTCGGCTCTGCCAGCGCTCACAGCGCGGCTTTGCTCCCTAAGATTCCCAATCCGATCCCGAGCGAAGGCCGCTGGGGATTTTACGCGCGCGTCCTCCAGGGCCCCTTCGGTTCCCCGCTCAGCGAAGCCTACTGGGAGGCGAACAGTCCCCTGGCGCTTGCCGAGCATCCCGAGAGTTTCCCGCACTTGAAGCTCTATTTTGATTGCGGTGACCACGATCGCTACGGGTTTGAAGAAGGCGCACAACTCCTCCACCAGAAGCTTGTCGCGAAAAAGTTCCCTCACGATTTCGCTTTGCGCCCGGGCGATCATGGTTGGAGCTACCTAGCGCAATACCTGAGATTCTCCCTGATCTTTCACTGGCGTTGCTTTGATACCGCCAGCAATTAGTTGACCTCCCTGACCTTGACCGCACTGCTACCCGTTGCTAGACTACGCTGTTATGTCCGTACCCGCGTTGGAGGAGGCTTTCGAGAAGGTCAGCAAACTTGCCGCGACGTTTCAAGCCAACGAAGCCCGCTATCTGTCCCCAGACTACCAAGAGGCCGAAGCTCGCAAGGACTTCATCGACAAGTTCTTCATCGCTTTGGGCTGGGACGTGAACCACGACCAGCAAACCAATCCCTACGAGCAGGAAGTCAAAGTGGAGCCACCCGTCTCGGCTGCCGGTCAGCGCCGCGCCGACTACGCCTTCCACCTCGCCCCGAACTACCGCGACGTCCGCTTCTTCGTCGAGGCCAAGAAACCGCACGGCGACATCGCCACCGCCGACAACTACTTCCAGACCATCCGCTACGCCTGGGGCAGCGGGACGCCGCTGGCTGCGCTCACCGACTTCGAGCAACTCCATGTTCTCGACTGCCGTGGCAAGCCTGACATCGAAACGGCGTTATTCCGCCATGTTGCCAAGTACCACTACACCGAATACATCGACCGCAAGAAGTTCGCCGAAATCTACTGGCTATTCTCCCGCGAGGCGGTCGCCGACGGCTCATTGGAGAAACGCGCCAAGGAACTGCCCAAGCCGCGCGGCAAAGCCGTCCAACGCGGCCTGTTCCCCGGCGGCTATCCGAGCATCGACGAGTCATTCTTGCAGGAACTCGACAAATACCGCACCGCGCTGGCCCACGCATTCAAGAACAAAAATCCCAAGCTCGACAGCGAAACCCTCACGGAACTGACGCAACGCACCCTCGACCGCCTCGTCTTCCTTCGCTTCCTCGAAGACAAAGGCATCGAGCCCCAGCGCCTCGTGGACAAGTTTGGGGATAAACGCACGGCGTGGGAGGATTTTATCGCCGCCAGCCGGCGCCTCGACGACATCTACAACGGCATCGTCTTCAAGCACCACGACATCCTCGATGGCGACAAATTCCGCGTGGACGACACCACCTTTGCCGACATCTGCGAGAGTCTCGCGCACGTCAATTCGCCTTACGACTTTGACGCCATCCCCATCCACATCCTCGGCTCGATCTATGAGCGCTTCCTCGGCAATGTCATTGTCGCCACCGACAAGCGCGCCAAAGTCGAGCCCAAGCCCGAGGTTCGCAAGGCGGGCGGCGTCTATTACACGCCCGAATACATCGTCCGCTACATTGTCGAGAACACCGTCGGCAAACTCATCGCGGGCAAGTCCCCCGACCAAATCGCGGAGATGCGATTCGCCGACATCGCGTGCGGCAGCGGCTCGTTCCTGCTGGCCGTCTTCGACCTGCTGCTGACTTATCACGGCCACTATTACAACGACAAGCCCAGCAAAGCCCGCAAAGGTGACTGCATCAAACACGACGGCAAACTCTACCTTTCGCTTGGCAAGAAACGCGAAATCCTGCTCCAGAACATCTACGGCGTGGACATCGACGCCCAAGCCGTCGAAGTCTGCCAACTCTCGCTGTACCTGAGGCTGCTCAAGGACGAAACCACTGCCAGCACTCACCAGTACCTGCTGGACTTCGAGCACATTGCCCACATGAAAAAGCTGCTGCCCGATCTCAGCAGGAACATCGTTTGCGGCAACTCGCTCATCGGCAGGGATATCTTGGAAGGCCGTCTTTTCGCCACCAAAGAGGAACGCAAGCTTAACCCGATGAACTTCGAGGATGCCTTCCCCGAAGTGATGAAGCGCGGCGGCTTCGATTGCATCATTGGCAATCCTCCGTACATTCGCATGCTGATAATATCTAAAGATGAGATTGATTATTTCAGTGGTAACTACGACTCAGCGACTGGCCACTACGACGCTTATGTCCTTTTCGTGGAAAAAGGCGCTAAACTCCTGGATTCATTAGGGCTTCTCGGAATGATCGTGCCACACAAGTTCTTTCAAGGCGAATACGGAAAAGGATTGCGTGGCTTCCTCGCGGCACGCGGGCTGAGTCAGATCGTGGACTTTGCTGACCAGCAAGTCTTCAGCAAGGCTTCGACATACACGTGCCTGCTTTTTGCGACGCCCGGACACAGGGAATCCTTCACCTACCACAACCTGGCACACGTACCAGCCTTGCACACAGAACTGGCGGCGCTAAGTTCTACGATCACAGATTCGCAGAGTGCAACTTCGATACTGATCAATCAGGCTTCTCTTAGCAGTGACGCTTGGAACTTCCACGTTGGAGGTGCCTCCAGGCTGATGCCAAGACTGAAATCAGAATACCCCGTCGTTCTGCTTGACTATTGTCAACGCATCTACCAGGGTCTGGCAACAACCGCGGACCCCATCTACATTGTTGAGCACGTCGCGAATTTGACAAGAAACCTGACCAAAGTGCGCTCTAAGATAACAGGGTCGGAATTGGATCTTGAGGCGGGCATCTTGAGACCCTTGCTTAAGGGCGCGGACATCAGACGTTACCACCTTCAGCCCTGTCGGTACTATTGCATCTTTCCTTACACTTTGGAGAACGGAAAGGCAGAAATCATCACTCCGGAAAGAATGCGAGAAGAATTCAGTCGTACTCTCGATTATCTCCGTTCCCAGAAGTCGAAACTGGACCAGCGTGAGCACGGCAAAATGGCAAAGCGCCGGGATTGGTACGGGTATTCGCAAGAGCATAATCTCCAATACTTTGAGGCACCAAAGATCTTGACCCAGGTATTAGCTAGCCGAGCCACTTTCATGCTGGATGGAGATGGGCATTACTACTTCGTCGGAGGAGGCAACGCGGGTGGATATGGAATTGTGCTGAAGTCTACGGTGGATGTCAGCTATCAATACGTCCTTGGGCTCCTGAATAGTAAATTACTCGATTTCTTTCTGAAACAAGTGAGCACTCGGTTTAGGGGTGGTTACTACTCCTATGCCAAACGCTTCATCCAGCAACTTCCAATCCGGCTCATCGACATGACGGACAGGTCCGACAAAGCGCGCCACGATGAGATGGTAGCCAAGGTGGACGCGATGCTGGAAGCGAAGAAGCTGCTGGCGAAGGCGAAGACGGACAAGGACAAGACCTACTATGAAAACAAGTGCGCCGCCCTCGACCGCCAAATCGACCGCCTCGTCTATGACCTGTACGGGCTGACAGAGAAAGAGATTCAGATTGTTGAACAACAGAAGTAGACACGATTCACTAGGCACACAAACGGATACGCGATGGCGTCTATCCTAAGAGAACTTCAGAAGGATATCCTTTTTGAACAGGAGAAAAGTGCCATGAAGAAGTTTACTCGCCTCACGCTCAGTCTTGTCGTGGTTGGTATGCTCGTGCTCACGGCGCTTGCCGGCCTTGCCGCCGGCCAGGACCGTGGTGAAACCAAGGCCACTATTGGCAATGCCAACGTCGCCATCGAGTATGGCCGGCCCTCCCTGAAGGGTCGTGAGCCGTTGAAGCTGCTGGAGGCCGGGAAGCTCTGGCGGATCGGCTCCAACGCGCCCACCACCATTACTTCCGATGTTGACCTGGATTTCGGCGGCACGCGCGTGGCCAAAGGAAAGCACATTCTGCTCGCCCGCTTGGCGGAGCCGGGAAAGTGGTCGCTCGTCGTCTCTACCAAGAACGTCTTCGTCTATGAGCCGAGCGCCAAGCTGGCCGAAATCCCGATGGAGTTCAAGCAAGATAAAGAATCGATCGAGCAAGTGACGATTACGCTCACGAACAAGGGCGGGCGTGGAGTCATCGAGGTGGCCTGGGGGACCTTGCGGCTCCTGGCTTCCTTCGCGCTGGCCAAATAATTCGGCGTTCGGCACCCGGAGTGGGTCACGCGCCGGCTTAGAATGCAGCGTTGCCTACTGCACTTCGAGCCTGGGTGCCGGGCCGCAAGCTGGATTTCTCTCTATGACCTCACCGGTGAAGGTCCTCGCGTTATTCGCGCATCCGGACGACGCGGAATTTCTCTGCGCCGGAACCATGGTCCACCTGGCCAGTCGCGGAGCCCAGATCCACATCGCGACCATGACGGCGGGAGATTGCGGAAGCGCCACCCTGTCTCCCGCCAAGATCACCCGCATCCGGCGGACAGAGGCGGCGCGTGCCGCGAAACTTATCGAAGCCACCTACACCTGCCTGGAAGAGAAAGACCTCCTGGTTCTCTACGACGCTCCGACCATCAAGAAGGTGCTGGAGCTTGTGCGCCGCGTGAACCCCGAACTGGTACTGACGCACTCACCGGTGGACTACATGGTGGACCACGAAACCACCAGCCGCCTCTGCCAGAGCGCCTGTTTCGGCGCCATGGCTCCGAACTTCCGTACCGGCGCGCGCCGGCCAGCTCCTGCCGCCCGGCGCGTGCCCCACCTTTACTACGCGCAGCCTTTCGGCGGCCGCGACATTCTGGGAAAGGAAATCCGGCCTAGCCTGTGCATTGACATCTCAGCCACGCTCACGCTCAAGGAGCAAATGCTTGCCTGCCACGCGAGCCAGCAGGCTTGGCTGCATGCCCAGCAGGAGATTATTCGTCCCGACCACCCCATGCGGCAGATGGCTGAACGGGCCGGTGAACTCTCCGGTCTTCGCTGGGCAGAAGGCTTTCGCCAGCACCTGGGCCAGGGCTTCCCGCAGGATAACCTGCTCGGCAGCCTGCTCGGCGACCTGGCGCGGCGGGTCGGAACCTAGTTCTCTCAACACCCCTTTCATTCCGGCATTGCGGGAGGCAGCATGACCCCGGAAATTCCCCTCGAACAACTTGAGGCCAGGATCCACGACGTATCCCTCGACCTCGATCCAGACTCGATGCGGCGCGCCGGCTATCGCGTGGTGGACTGGATGGTCCAGCGGCTGGCCCACCTGCGCGAGAGCTCCCTCGGTCAGGAATTGAGCCGCGAGGAGACCGAAAAGCTGCTGCGCGAAGCGCTGCCGGAAGAACCCAGCAACTTCGATCAGGTGTTCGACGAGTACACGCGCAAGGTCGCGCCTAACGTCATCCAGTTGGATCATCCGCGCTTTTTCGCCTTTGTCCCCAGTGCGCCCAACTTTGTCAGCGTGCTCGCCGACGCCCTGGTGGCTGGGACGAACGTTTTTGCCGGAACGTGGCTGGAATCCTCCGGCCCCAGTCAGGTCGAATTGATCGTCATCGACTGGTTCAAGCAGATGCTGGGATTGCCGGCGGAAGCTGCGGGGTTGCTGGTGAGTGGTGGGTCGGTTGCCAACCTGACGGCCTTGGCCGTGGCGCGCCGCGCCGTCCTGAACGATGAGACGAGCGACGCGGTTGTGTATCTGTCGGAGCAGACCCACGCCTCCATTGATCGCGGCCTACGTCTGCTGGGAATTCATCTCCGGCAATTGCGCCGCATTCCCACCGATACGCAATTCCGCCTGGATACAAAGAAACTGGCCGAGCGTATCGGGCTGGACCGGAAGGCCGGCCTCCGGCCGTGGGTGGTGATTGCCAATGCGGGAACCACCAACACCGGCGCCATCGACCCCATGCGCGAGATCGCGGAGATTGCCCGGGAACACTCGCTTTGGATGCACGTCGACGCCGCCTACGGCGGCTTTGCCGCCCTCACCGCAAGAGGTCGCGAGCTTCTGGCGGGAATCGAGCGCGCGGATTCCGTGGTCCTCGACCCGCATAAGTGGTTCTATTGCCCTTTCGAAGCCGGCTGCGTTATTACCCGCCACGGCCGCCTGATGCGCGAGACCTTCCGCATCCTGCCCGAGTATATGGTGGACGTGGCGCGCGAAGAACGCGAGGTGAACTTCTGCGATTACGGCGTGCAATTGACCCGGAGCTTCCGCGCCCTGAAGGTGTGGATGGCCGTTAAGACTTTCGGCGCCCGGCGCCTCCGGGAAGTCATTGATCAGTGCCTGGACCTCACCGCCTACGCGGCAAGGCTCTTTCAGAATTCCCCCCACCTGGAGATTGCCACCGGCCCCTCGCTGGGCATCTTCACCTTCCGCTATGTCCCCAAGAAGTTGCCAGATTCAGGAACTGAGGGCGAGGTTTACCTTAACCGCCTGAATGAGGCCTTGGCCGCGCGCATCATCGCCAGCCGCCAACTCATGCTTTCCTCAACGCGATTGGGCTCGTGCCACGTTCTGCGCTTCTGCGTGTTGAACCACCGCACCCGCAAGGAGGACGTGCGGGAGGCGTTACGCCTCATCGAGCAATTCGGCCAGGAGGTCGAGCGGTCGCTAGCCTGATATCTCCGGCTGCGGGACGCGCGGAGATAAGGAAACTGCTGCCCGCAGGAGCTGGGGAAAGATTATAATGGATGTCTCGTCTTCCAGAACGCCGGGGACTCTGGGGTGTGAGCGGCGCGGAGAGGTGTCCGAGTGGCTGAAGGAGCACGCTTGGAAAGCGTGTAGCCGAGCAATCGGCTCGTGGGTTCGAATCCCACCCTCTCCGCCAGATTCGTTATCGTCCCTGATCTTGCCTGGCCCTCCTGATATGTGGAGCGCGCCCCTATTTGTGGATCACGGAGAGAACCGGGCAAGTAGCGTTGCGAATGACAAACTCCGTCGTCGAGCCAAATAGGATAGTGCCCAGGAAACTGCGCGGATGTGCGCCCACGACGATCAGGTCGGCGTGAGACTCTTTCGCCTCCGCTACAATTTGCTGCGCCGCGTGGCCCTGGCGGACGACTTCCTTCACCGTGCACCGGCTGCGGACCGCTGCCGGCAGCCAGTCGCAAACAAGTTGCCGGATTTCTTCCAGCGTCCGGCCCGCCTCCGGCGCGCCCTCCTCGACGTGTACCACGCTGAGCTCCGCGCTCAGCTTCTCCGCGATTGCCGCAGCGCATTCACAGGCCAGGCGGGCCAAGTAACCGAAGTCCGCCGGGCAAAGCACTCGCCGAATGGCGCGCAGGCCGGCCACAGGCTTGATATGGGGCCCCACGGTTACCACTGGCGTGCGTACCTGACGCAGCACGCTTTCCGTCACCGAGCCCAAGCGAATCCGCGCCAGACCCGTTCGCCCATGTGTCCCCATCACCAACAGGCCGACGCGCAAGTCTTTGATGGCGCGCAATACGGCCTGCACCGGGTCGCCCTCCACCAGCACGATGGTGCGGGAAAGATCCTCCGGCAGGTGCTTCCCGGCAAAATCGGCGACAAAGGCGCGAGCCGCCCGCGCGCTCCGGCGGAGTTGCGCTCGCAGCGCTTTCGTCTGGGCGGCAGTAAAGTACACTGGCGCTTCCAGGCGCTCTGCGTGGAGCACAATCACCTCAGCGCCAAACGCCTTCGTCAGCCCGCCTGCCACCCCCAGGGCCGCGGCGGAATGCTCGCTGAAATCAATGGGGCACAAGATATGCTTGGGCTGGAAGTTGGCCATGGGATTCTCCTGCGCTCCGTGTTGCGCGCCATGCTGAGGTGAAGAAGTTGGCTGGGGATACATGCCTCAGCGTCGCGGCTTGAACCGGCCCCGCGGGCGCTGCAGCACGGTTCCAGGCCGAGGACCGCGCCTGACAGACTCAAGGGGAGCTCGCGGCCGTATAGGCTTCGTCGAGCAACTCGACCACGTGCAGGACGCGCCGGCGGTTCCCGGCCTTCGCTACACCTGCCCGCAATTGCAGCAAGCAGCCGGGATTGGCCGTCAGCACCAGCGCTGCGCCCGTCTCCTCGATGCGACGCATCTTCGCTTCCAGTAATTTCTCCGCCAGCTCGTTATGCACCACGTTATAGATCCCCGCGCTGCCGCAGCAGATCTCCGATTCCTTAAGTTCGATGAGCTCCAGGCCGGGCACTGCTTGCAGCAGCTTGCGCGGCGCTGCCGTGATGCGCTGCGCGTGACCGAGATGACAAGAATCTTGATAGGTCGCCCGCACTTTCATTAGAGCAAATTCCCGGTTTATCTCGATGCCCGCCAGAAATTCTGTGACGTCCTTCAGCAGTGCGCTGAACTCCCGGGCAGGCTCCTGGAACTCCCGCTCCTCCTCCTGGAAAAGGAGCGGATACTCCTTCATCACGGAGCCACATCCGGCAGCGTTGGTGATGATGGCGTCGAATCCGCCGGCCAGGAAGGTTTGAATGTTTTGTTTGGCCAGTTGGCGCGCCAAGTCGCGCATGCCCGCGTGCACGTGCAGGGCACCGCAGCATCCTTGCTCCGCAGGGATGACGACCTCACACCCGTTGCGCGCCAGCACCCGGACCGTCGCTTCATTCAGCTTGGAGAAAGTCAGGTTGGCGATGCAACCCGCGAAGAATGCCACCCGGTAGCGGCGTGGGCCGACGGCGGGAAATACCGTTCCCAGTTTCTCCGTGAAAAATCGGTCATCCACGCGCGGCGCCAGACGCGCCACCTCGGCCAAGCGCCCCGGGAGTATTTTGAGAACGCCCGATGCCAGAACGACCTTCTCCATCCCCGACCGCTGATAGAAGCGGAGCAGCTTCCCGACCAGCTCCAGCCGGTGGCGATGCGGGAGCACCTCCCGGAAGAAGACTCTCCGCAGCAATGCTCCCAGCTGTGGCCGCTTGTAGTGTTTCTCAATTTGTCCGCGCGCCGCCTCCACCAGCCGTCCATACTGAACGCCCGAAGGACAGGCCGTTTCGCAAGAGCGGCAGTCCAAACAGAGGTCAATGTGCCGTACAAAGCTCTCGCCCAGGGGCAAGCGCCCGCGGTCCACCTGAATCATCTGGTAGATCCGTCCGCGCGGCGAATCCATCTCCACGCCCAGCTCGCGGTAGGTCGGGCAACTGTTCAGGCACAAACCGCAGCGCACGCACTTCGAGTAGAAGTCCCAGGCTGGCGCTTCCCCGGGACCGTAGCCGCTCCGGGGCGCCGTCGCGGCGCCGTCGCCAACCGGCGTGTTCGCGTTGTTGGAACTAAGGTCCATATCTCTTACGAGCCAACTCAGTACGTGGATGTTTGCGCCAGAGCGCCGGGTCCCGGATGTCGGGGCCCGGACAGGCGAGCGCTACAATCTCCCCACAAATCGTCCGGGCGCGAGAATCCTCTTGGGATCCCACGCGGCCTTCACCTTGCCCATGAGCGCGAAATCGTCCCCCGTGGGCCCCCACACATCCACCCGACTCTTGATGTCCCAATGGCAACACTCAAGCATGAGCGCTCCGCCAAGATCCTGGGCCGCAACGCGCAGTCTTCTGATCAGAGCGATCAGCTTGGCCGCACTTTCGGTCCTCAGCAGACAGAGGTGAAGAATGCCGACGCCCAACTGAGCGAAGCTGGCCAAGCGAACCCTGTCGTTTTCAGCTTCCTGGGAGGCGCGGCTGAGAAATTCCTCGCTGGCCGCGTCGGGCAAAGCCACTTTCAGAATGACCGCACCCGGAAACGTATCGGGGATCCAACCACGCAAATCAGAGATCCGCAGCCAGCAAGGAGGGCCCTCGCCCGATTCCAGCCGACGCGGCGGGGCTCCCGCCGCTCGCCCCAACTCGTCCAGCTCGCGCGCGCATCGTTCGATTACCCGCGCCGATCCGGCAACTTCCGCCCAGATCTCCGGCTCCGCCACTTCGCGTGCGAGCGGCGTGCCCGCCAGAACCAGCGTCGCCGCCAGAGGATTCAAAAGCACCACGCGCATGGGCTGGAGAGGCGAGTGCAGGATTCTGCGCCGCAGATCCCGCGCAATGCTCAGTGCCCCGGTCGAGAGAGCAAACGTGGCGCGCTCGCTGGGCAATGGAAAGAGTTTGAAACTGGCTTCCACAATCACACCCAATGTCCCGTAGGAGCCGACGAGGAGCTTCGCCAGGTCATAGCCCGCCACGTTCTTTACCACCCGCCCGCCGGTCTTGATTACCTTTCCCTCGGTAGTGGCGATCTTCATCCCCAGCACCATGTCGCGAGGTGCGCCATAGAGAAGGCGCAGCGGGCCGCTGGCATTCGTGGCCAGAATTCCCCCCAGGCTGGCGCGTGCGGCCCCGGGGGGGTCGAGGGGCAGCCACAATCGGTCACGGGCAATGGAGTCCTGGAAGTCCCCCAGCGTCATACCTGTCTCTGCGGTCACTGTCAGGTCCGCGGCCTCATAATGCCGGACCCGATTCATCTCCTTGAGCGACAACGCGACGTCGTACCGACGCGGTAGATTGCCCACCCCAAGCTTCGTGGCATTCCGGCACGGGATGACGGCGAGGTCGTGTTCCGCAGCATATTGCAGGACGGCAGCAACCTGCTCGGCTGAAGAAGGGTAGAGCACACAGCTAGGAGTCACCCCGTCGATGGCCAAGCTCGCACAGGTCGCTGGGTCCGTAGCCGCCCGCGCCCCTCCGACGAGCGAGGCCAAGCCGGAAAGGGCAGACTGGCTGGCGCTGGTCACACCATTCCTCCGGCGCTGACCTCCACGCGCAGCTCGCCGCGTTCTCGGCCAGGGGGCAGGAGCTTACCGGGATTGAAATGCCCCTGCGGATCGAACACGCTCTTCAATCTCCGCATCATTTCCAGATCATCATCCGAAAAAGTCAACGGCATCAGGTCTCTCTTCTCCAGGCCCACTCCGTGCTCGCCGGTAATCGCCCCGCCCATGGCGACGCACTGGGAGAGAATCTCTTTGGCCGCCTGCCGCACGCGCTGAGCCTGACCTGCATCGCGAGGATCGAACATGATGATGGGGTGCAGGTTCCCGTCACCGGCATGGAATATGTTGCCGATGAGGAGGTCATACTTCCGCGCCACCTGCGCGATGTATTCGAGCATTTCCGGCAGCCGCGTACGCGGGATCACCCCGTCCTGGAGATAGTAGCTGGGGCTGATGCGCCCCAGAGCCCCGAAAGCGTTCTTGCGCCCGCGCCAAAGCAGCTCGCGCTCTTCAGTCGTTTGCGCCCGATGCACCTCGCGGGCCTGATTCTCCCGGCAAACCTGGGCAATCTGGTCGGCTTGCTCCTCCACCGCCTCGCGCAGCCCCTCCACCTCGATGAGGAGGACCGCGGCAGAGTCCATCGGATAGCCGGCGTGCGTGGCTTCTTCCACGGCGCGCAGGGTGAAGCCATCCATCATCTCGAGCGCCGAGGGCGTAATCCCGCGGGCCGTGATCGCCGCGACCGTGCGGGTGGCATCAACCACACGCTCATAGATGCTGAGCAGGGTGACGACGGCTTCGGGCTTCCGGCACAGGCGCACGGTGACTTCCGTGACGATGCCCAACGTGCCCTCGGAGCCCACCAGCAAGCCCCGCAAGTCGTAGCCGGGGCGGTCCCAAAACGGAGCGCCAGTGTGGATCACCTCTCCCCCTGGCAGCACCACCTCCAAGCCAAGCACGTGGTTGGTGGTGACGCCATAGGCCAGCGTGTGCGGGCCGGCGGCGTTCTCGGCCACGTTGCCGCCGATGGTGCAGGCCTTTTGGCTGGAAGGATCGGGAACAAAGTAATAACCGTGGTCGGAAACCGCCAGGGAAAGGTCCAAGTTCACGACCCCCGGCTGCACGCGGGCACGCTGGTTTTCCAGGTCGATTTCGACGATCTTCTTCATGCGTGAGGTGGCCACCACAATCCCACCCTCCGTGACCACCGAGCCGCCGCTCAAACCCGTCCCCGCCCCGCGAGCTACGACGGGAAGGTTTTCCCGCGCCGCGAGCTTGACAATTGACACCACCTGTTCCGTGGTGGACGGGAAAACCACGGCGTGCGGCTGGCGCGCCGAAGACAGGCCGTCGTATTCGTAAAGCAACAGGTCTTCCGAACGCCACAGGACGGCGTCGGGGCCGACCACATGAGCCAAGTCACGCACCAGCACAGGAGGCTTCATAGGACTCAATCACACATGAGCGCGGCGGGGGAAAGCCCATGTATCCCCACAGACCGAACGTTGCTTCACAAGCCCCGCCTTCCCCGGCCGTTCGATGGCCGAGTATATCGGACGGTCGGAAGTGCGTCAACGAACGGCCAGGACTCTTCGTCAGAAAGTGGCGCACCATAGCCAAAGCTTACAGGCGCCCGCGGTGTTTCCCTCCCGGGGTGAGAAGAAGAGGCGGGACAGGAGAAGGGTGGTTTCCTTGGAACCCTTTCGGCTAGGCAGGAGAAAGCGGCGCAAGGTAAAATGGTCGCCACATGATCCCCATTCCTCTCCACGATCACATCCGGCGGCAGACGTTCTGGTTGTTCACGTTAGTGCTTATCAGCGCCAACGTCAGCGCCTTCCTGTTCGAACTCTCGGTGGGGCGGGATCTGAACCGCCTCGTGTTCTTTTTCGGCCTCATTCCCGCGCGCTACACCGACCCTCACTTCTTCGCTGGCCTGAGCGCCGGGGGAGTGGTCTTGCCCATCTTCGCCTCTATGTTTCTCCACGGGGGCTGGCTGCACTTGCTGGGCAACATGCTTTTTCTCTTCGTCTTCGGCCGCAGCATCGAGGACCGCTTCGGCCACCTGAAGTTCCTGCTTATCTACTTTCTGGGGGGGCTGGGGGGCGCGCTGCTGCACATCGTCCTGAATGCCGGATCTCGCGTGCCTACCATCGGCGCTAGTGGCGCCATTGCCGCCGTCCTGGGCGCTTACTTTGTGAGCTTCCCCGGCGCTCGCATCACTACGCTCATCCCCATTTTCTTCTTCTTCTGGACGATTGATCTGCCTGCGCTGTTGTTGCTCGGGTACTGGTTCCTCATCCAGTTCCTCACCGGCTTCCAGATGCAGGCCATCCAATCAGCCACCGGGGGCGGAGTCGCCTGGTGGGGACACGTGGGTGGCTTCGTCACCGGCGTGATTCTGGCCCTCCTGCTGCCGCCGCGCCGGCGACGGCCCGTAGTGGAAGTGTTGCCCTGGTAAAATGATTCCGGCAGGCGACTCTCTCAGCTCAACAAGCGGGCGCAAATCCAATCACCCACCTTGCGCGTGCCGAGCGTTCCGCCGAGGTCAGGAGTGGTCTTGTCCTCCCGGATAGCTTCCCGCACCACTTCTTCGATCTGAGACGAGACTTCGGGGAACCCGAGATATTCCAGCATCATCCCTACTGCGAGAATAGCCGCCATGGGGTTGGCGGTGTTTGTGCCTGCTATCTTCGGCGCGGAGCCATGGACGGGCTCGAACATGGAGATCTGGCCCGGATGAATGTTTCCCGACGGAGCTACCCCCAGCCCGCCCACCAACTGCGCGCCCAGGTCGCTCAAGATGTCGCCGAACATGTTGCAGGTGACGATGACCTGAAACTGCGCAGGATCTCGCAACATCTCCATGGCCAGGGTGTCCACGTAGAGGTGTCGGGAGTCGATTTCGGGGTAGCGCTGGCACACTTCCGCGAAGGTCCGCTGCCATAAGCCGTGCCCGAAGGGCAAGGCGTTTGATTTGTCGCTCATGCACACATTCTTGAGCCCGCGCCGTCGCGCATACTCGAACGCATAGACGAGGATGCGTTCCACACCCTTCCGCGTGTTGACATCTTCCTGCACGGCGATTTCATCGCCG
>Ga0315288_10006592_pt1 | contig 14724 bp, 12 predicted proteins | sample YL17G11_20_MG_FD_203454 | JGI IMG/M metagenome (GOLD analysis project Ga0315288, IMG submission 203454) | Sediment microbial communities from Yellowstone Lake, YNP, Wyoming, USA - YL17G11_20 | ecosystem: Environmental > Aquatic > Freshwater > Lake > Sediment | place: USA: Wyoming | collected... | reverse complement strand
CGATTCAATCATCCTCTGTCGGCAACGTGATCCGCCTGGATAGTTGCCGGTTCGAGGCAAACACTTCCTGGGACAACGGCAACGTATTACAGTTCTCGAGTAAAGCACAAAACGAAGCGACAGTCACGAACTGTATTTTCGCCAATAACGTGACAAAAGCCGACAACGGTCCCGACCGGATGATTGAGACGAATCGCAACAGCAAGTTCATCAACTGCACCTTCACGGGTAACAACCAGAATGATGAAGATATGATCTACAACAACGCCGACGTTGCGGACACGGACGCTAACGGCGTCGATGATGAACTGGCGGATGTGACCCAGGTCATCAACTGCATCTTCGCCAACAACGTCGTTGGCAATGGTGACGATGTTCTTGGTTCCCGCGACGACAACTTTACAATCGCGGCGACGAATTGTCTCTTCTTCGGCAACACGCTCCAAAACGGTAAAGTTGCTGATAACACCCAGAGACCGGCTGTGGAGACCGGCAGCATTACGGGCGACCCGCTGCTGGATGCCAATTACGTTCCGGGTGCAGGTTCGCCGGCTATCGACGCGGGTATTGATCCTGTCATTGTCGGTATTACTTTGATGACCGACTATATCGGAGTAGCACGCCCGCAAGGCGCTGCTTTTGACATCGGCGCATTTGAAGTTGTCGCTGCACCGCCTGCCGAGTAACAGCAGGGCAGTATGGACAAGTAGAAATTAAAGGCCGTCATAGGCCGTAAAAATGGTAAGTCAAGGCTTGGGCCGGCGAACCTACCGGCTCAAGCCATTTTTTGTAAATAGCTCAAACTGAACGATTTGAATGTAAGGGTGTTCAAAATCCTTGTTGTACAGCTATTTGGCACAAACTGTCATTCTGAGCGAAACGCAGTGAAGCGAAGAATCTAAACGCCTAAGGCGTATAATTAACCGATGTGTTGAAATCCGGGGACACCATACTTATTTCTTCTTGGTCTTTGGCTTTCGGCCGGGCGGTTTTTTGCGTAAGACTCGGCCGAATCTGCTCTCGATTCGTTTAAGGAACGCCAGGCTGCCCAAGGGCCGTCCTGTTCGTTCATGCCCACGCAACAGGTCCGCCTCTTCGCTACTCAATCCCGATGCAAGATACGCTCGCCAGCCTTTGCGGAAGTTGATTCGCCGGCTGTATCTGCGGTGGGCCTCTGGTGTCCCCAGATATGGCAGATATCCCAGGCCGGCGATCATCGGTTCGATGCTCTAATCAACGGAATGCCAGAACGGCGCCGATGACAAAGGCTGTGACGGCAGCCACAAGCGCAGCCAAGAGCGCACCACGTCCGATCCGCGTGCGACCGATGAGCACCATCAGGACCAGGACGATCCCGGAGAGAATCATTATCGCTTTTGCGCTGCCAGTTGCCGTTCCGATCAGAAGGACCAATGCACCGAGCGAACCGAAAACATCGTCTTTGCGTGAGGGTGTATCCATGTCTTCTCCTATTTCATCTTAATTGCCTAACGCCAAGGGTCAGGCTCGCTGTAAAGCGTCGCCTGCACCCTCTTGTTGGCCATCCGCTTTGAATCCTTCGTGGAAAGCGACAGTGCCCTGCGGAGTATGCCCGTCGAAAGACAGGGCGAAGAAGACCTCCTGCGGCACTCCCTCATGCCCCAGTCCAGAGACGTTCTTGAACCCGAATTTCCTGTAGTAATCCGGATGTCCCACGAGACAACATCCCTGGGCATTCATATCTTTCAGGCGTGACAACCCTTCTTTTATCAGTGCTTTGCCGATACCCTTCCGCTGGTGCTCCGGCAAGACGGAAACAGGTCCAAGTCCATACCAGTTCGGTGTGCCGTCTGAAATGGTCACGGGAGAAAAAGCAATATGCCCTATCACCCGGCCATCCATTTCTGCGACCAGCGATACCGTAAGAGCTTTGGCGGCACGCAGCGCCTCGATGATGAACTGCTCCGTGTGGTTGCTGATCTCCAGGGTCTTGAACGCTGCGATAGTCACCTCAGTTATCGTGCAAACATCGTCATACATCTCGTTCCTGATAACAATCTTTGGATTCATGGTCTCATATTCCTCTTCTTGCAGGCCAACATGTTATTATATGCTTTTACTGAGAACGCCGGATAAGATATTCCTGGAATTGGCCATTGACAATAAAAATGTGGAAAAATAGAATCGTCACTATCTCGATAACACCGGAATATGAGTATTATCAGTAAATATCAATAACATTCAAATGCGTAGTGTACCGTCAGATTTGCTTAAGAACTACAGTGACCTACCGGGGCATAGGGGAATAAATAGCGTCCGCCCCAATCCTGTTCATTGAATTAACTGTCTATAGTATGCAGGGAAATATGTATGATGTCCCCGGAATTCCTCAGAAAATTGTAGCGAAACTTGAGAAGAGATTGGCTTCACTAGTGAGTTAACTTATAACTTAAGGTCTGACCCCTAAGGGCCCCCTGAGTAAAGCGCGATGTTGGGTCTGCACTATTCTTTAAAACCTTCCTTCTTGAACACATAGATCGCCCACCCAAAGGTTTCTCGCCCCCACCTCAGGTAATTCTCCTTATTCTCACGCACTCGTTTCAATACCTCTTCCACATCAGGATCGTCGGGATGTTCACTCGCCCACTTCTCCGCTGCATACCACTGCAACCCTTCATATCTATCCCAATCATCTTGGTCGCTCACCAATGTGTAGACAAGCCTCAAGCCAAGGTCTTGTCCATCCTTCACATTTTCGTAATGCGTGCCATACGCGCTACGTTTTTCACCGATTGCATCCAAGTACTCAGCCGTCGGCTCTCGTTGCCAATAAGGCTCCCCCACGATCACCCAGCTTCCGAGCGCTGCCATCTCGTTCAACGCCTTCAATGACCCTCTATGCCCGCCATAGATCCAGCTCGCTCCGATACAGGCCACTAAATCAATATTTTCCCGCGCCTCCGGCTTATAATCAGCTCCGTCCATCTCAACAAAACTCAACTGAGCATTTGGAATACGTTGTTGATGTTTTTCCTTGGCATCTGAAACGCAGTACGGCGAGAGATCGACCCCTATTCCTGCAATATCATATTGCTCCGCCAACCGAATGATGAATTCTCCCTTACCTGTGGCAATCTCAAGCACTCGATCTTCAGGCTTTAATCGCAGGAGAGCGATCAGTTCCTCGAACTTCTCAACACTCATCGGGTTGCAGAAAACGTGTTCCCGATGTGTAATATCAAAAAATTTCCATAGTTCCATATTCAACCTCTTTTCGATTGACGGCCCAACAAGTTATTATATGCTTTTACTGAGAACACCGGGTAAGATATTCCTGGAATTGGCCATTGACAACAAAAATGTGGAAAAATAGGATGGCCACTATCTCGATAACACCGGAACAGGAAGGCAGGCAATCATTATTTATATTTTAAGGGCTGGCCCCTATGCCTTCTTTATGCCTTCCACGCTGCAAACTCTTACTCGTTGGGGAAATTTCAGTTTACGAACGTTCTTTTGACACGTTTGGAAACTCTGAAATATGGAATCCAAATAACTGCTCCTATCAAGCCTATCGCAAGAGCTTTAGCATCCTCAGCGGCAAACATCTCAGCTTCAGCAGAAAGATTAATCGCCAAGCATATAGCTGATGCGACAAGTTGAACAATGTACAGAGTTATCATAGCAGTAGGAGCATTGGACTTTTTCCCAAAGAAACGAGTTGCCGCGTAGATGATGAACACGAGCATTCCGGCTTCAGCCAGAAGATTGAGAACAAAAATCCCTCCAAATCCAGCATCTACAACGTCTTCAAATAGACCAACAGATATAATGAAGCTGACTATAATGATAATAGGACCGAGTATAAGGCCAATAGCAGGAAATGTTAGCCAGCCTCCTATCGCAAGTGCTTCTTGCTTATCATCGGACAAAAGCTTTTGCTTGATTGTATCTTGTGACGTTATACTACCAGCCTTAATTACATACGGTATGAGTAAGCAGTTGCCGATCAAACTAACAATTTGCAAAGGGAGAGAAAACAAATCATAGAAGGTTGATAAAGATGCAATAACCTCGAATTTAAGTAACAGATCTGGAATCCTCCAACAAAGGACAGATACAATGCCGATTATGAGGGAGGCCATTAGCCACGCTCTTCCCTTTAACTCTTTACGAGTGCTCACAATTACTATCAAGATAACTTCTACTACGGGCCAGGACCAAAGGATGATACCTTGTACTATTTGCTCCATTCTGAGTCTCCTTAATTCATCAGGGGTTTTAGTCCAACATGTTATTATATGCTTTTACTGAGAATACCGGATAAGATATTCCTGGAATTGGCTATTGACAACAAAAATGTGGAAAAATAGAATAGTCACTATCTCGATAACACCGGAACAGGAAGGCAGTCAATCATTATTTATATTTTAAGGGCTGGCCCCTATGTCCTTCCCGGCCCCTATGTCCTTCCCTTGATTAGATGCAAGTATATCGGAAATCTTCTTTATCTGTTTGCTCACAGAGGCTCCATTTCCAATCTTTAGGAGTAAACCAACATCTCGCTGACTAAGACCGCCATACTCCGTAAGGAACTTTAATATTCGATTCGGATAGGCCTTGCCATGAAAGAAAATTAACAAATTTAGAGGGCCATTACGAGCTTAAAGATTAAAGAAAGGGCTGACCCTTAGTTTTTAACCTTAGTTTTTAACCTAATCCGAATTGCATGATGTACGCGAACATAAGTGAACAACAGTGCAATTTTATATCAAGGTGTCGCTCGTCACCCTTGTTCTTCAGCGGAGCATATTCTCCCCAAAGAATTTGGATCGTAGCCTGCGCTTGTTTGGGGCTGCCTTTAACCATCTTTTTTGTAAGAGCAATATCCACCCCTTGTTTCTTATAGCCAACATCGTGAACAGCCTTATCTACGAATTTTCGGTAAAATTCGAACCAGTCATGGTCTGCTTCAGAATTCATTATTTTCTCCCATTTTGTTTTTCAAGTTCATCTAAGTATGGTTTTGAGGTATCAGCAACGGGATCGCGTGCTGGCATTAAGTATGAAGCGAATGACGTAACGGATGTCGGGCCAAGATCATCTAGACTATCCGCCCAACCATCTGGATCATGCCTAAATAGAAACTTAGACACCAATATAGCAGGGTCGTCAGTCAGTCGTAGGAATTCTCCACGTTGTAGAGCTGGTCGCATAAATCCACGTCCTAAAGAAGCAATTTGAATACCATTAGCGTATCTACCCATAGTATCAATTACCCAAAAGCTACCCATTTCAATCTTATCATGCGGTCGAAAACCTCGCTCGTAAGCTTCAAAGCCTCCAAGAGCAAAAAAAGCTGCAATATCTTGACTCCACGTAAAATCAAGAAGATGCGTTGGGAAACCGTAGTGTTGGCACAGAGCCTCTTCTTCGTTCTCAAGTAATTTAATGTGCCTGCGATCAGGAAGTTCGTGAACGGCATTAACAAATGATCGTTTGGCCTTCCTTATTGTAATAGGATCCCAGTATTGGTTTAGTTTGCGAGTCAATGTCGTCTGCAGACCCCACTGGGAATCCGCCTGCCCACGGAAGAGTAATTGTCGGCCAATCCGTAGAAGCTCAAGAAAAAAAAGCAATGAATGTATGTTGTCAAATGGCATAGTGCCATAATTTGTACTTTCGGCGAGGTCATCCCAGGCGGCTGCTGTACACTCAATTAGGTCAGATGATGTCTTGTCATTTTTACTTGGAAGCAAATTAGGCAAGGCAAATGCACCAAGAATTCTTTCAGAAACTGTATATGCCCGGCTTTGAGAAAAGATTGCGATACCGAATACCTTCACAATTTGGCGATAGATCTTTGAGTAATCTTTGTTTGTATTTATACCATTCATTTGGATGTTTAGCAGAACGACGGGAATCAGGGGCGGCCTATAGGCCGTCCCTTTGCATTCGCTGGTTAGGTTTCATTATTATGTAGTCAATGCTTGTGTATTCATCCTTTTGTCAATCTTATTGAGAAGTTCAGGCCAATTAGTGGCCAACTCTGGCATATTTGGAGATCGCCACTCCTCGATTCGACCAAGCCTTATTAAGAACAATTGCATTTGATCACTTATGCCCTCGATGGGATTATTCTTTATATCCCTCTGGATCATCTGCCAGACCAAACGACCAAAGCCACCAATAGAACCAATTTCACCCTTCATATACACCAGATCTTTATCTTTGAGCATGTGTTCAAGGCTATTGCGGTATATGTCAACACACGCTCCTGAACCAATACTAAGAGAACGATTTCCTCCAGTAACTGTCTCTGGGGAAAACTCAGGGCTCTTATAAATCGTAACACAGGGAATGGCACCTCCGAGCACTCCTTCCTTTACTTTGAGACCGACTGTAATGATATGAACGTCGCCGACAGGCATATCATGACTAATATCACTGTATATTTGTTTTGCTTCCTTTGACCAGTTCTCTGCAACCCATTCAGGATCATAACATTCACCAGGTTCTGGCTTCAATCTTAGAAGAAAGAGTTGCATACTCCTGAGCAATGTAAGGCCTACTCCTACTTCACCAGCTAGGCCTGCAACCATGAATGGCCCCATTGGAAAAGCTTTTTGTAAGACGTCCATTGTTATGCCTGTGTCGCCACACGTCACGCAAACGTCTGACATAACAACGCCATAGCCAAACATTGTCGATGAACCAATTACCCATGTCATATTTGATTGCACCTAACGAGTCTGTAGAAAAAGTGATTGCTCCTATCATGGATGCCTACATTTATCTGAAATAGGCCGGCCTTTTTGAGAGATATACACACCTCTGTGACATCTCATTTGACTTTTTCTACCTCCTCAACAATGTATATATGGTTTCCGTATAACACCCCAAGCCTATAGTCGTTCAAAGGGAGTCTATCGGACTTCGAACACCTTGGCCTCCGCGGTTCAGAACATGGGTATTTCTTAGACTCCGTCCCCGTCGGCATCTCGCAAACATCCGAGCACGCGCGAGAGCTTTTGCTTTTGGTTCCAAACGTCAGGGTACAACCGCCACATACAATATATACTGGAGAAGTCACATTTCCAAGAGAAAAAATGTGCCGGAAAATGCAAAATGACGAAAGCGCAAAATATAATCAGAATTTGTGTGAGTTCTGAACGGTTCGTATTGCTGTTTTGACTTGCCCTTCGACCATGGCTTTTAATAGGGACGCACCTGCTCTGTATAGAACATCGAATTGACGGCCGTTTTCAATTCGTAGTTGGCGTGGGTGGCAGCCTCATCCCGATTGTCGTGTATCGGGATGGGGATGGTTTTTCTATCGGCGACAGCAGAAAGCGGTTTTAGCTTGCTTCCGGGTGCGTAGAAGATTAGAATCCCGCTCTTATGAAGAGGGCAAGTATAGTTAGTGTTGGTAATGAGATTCTTTCAGGGCAGACGGTTGATACAAATGCTGCGCATTTGAGCGCCGAGCTGCTTTCTATCGGCTTGCCGGTTGTCAGCTCTTATACAGTCCGCGATGAGATAGACGCTATTGTGCGGGGATTGGAGCTGGCGAGCGCCGATGCTGATGTAATCCTGGCGACAGGGGGGTTGGGGCCTACCGATGACGATTTAACCAGGCAGGCGATGGCGAAATTCTTAGACGCCGAATTAGAGTTGCAAAACGAGCTATTGGAGAGAATAGAGAAAATTTTTGCCGGCCGGGACTGGCCGATGCCTGAAAGAAATAAGATTCAGGCATATATTCCCGCCGGTGCGAAGGCTTTGGCGAATATCGGTACGGCTCCTGGTATTATGGCCGAATCGCAAGGCAAAATGTTTTTTGCGATGCCCGGTGTGCCGATGGAAATGAAGCGGATGTTCGCCGAATCGGTCCGTCCCGAGTTGGAGCGGTTCGCCGTCGGGCAGGCCGTGGTGGTAAAGAAATTAAAATGCTTCGGGGTGGGAGAATCGACAATCGCCGAGATGCTTGGTACAATGATGCAGCGCGGCAGGAATCCTTTGATTAACTGCACAGTTTCGTCCGGCATCATTACTCTGTACATAATTGCGACGGCGGAAGATAAAGAAAAGGCCGGGCAGATGGCCGAAAAGGACGAAAAATCGCTGCAAAGCACGCTCGGAGAGCTTATTTACGGTGTTGGCGACCAGTCTCTGGCCCATGTCGTGGGCGAAAAATTAGCTCAGCAGGGAAAAACTATCGCCGTAGCGGAATCCTGCACGGGCGGCTTATTAGCGAAGCTTTTGACAGATATCCCCGGATCGAGCAAATATTTTACTTACGGCTGGATTACTTACAGCAACCAGGCCAAGATCAGTGAACTCGGCGTACCTGCCGATATGATTCAGGAGTACGGGGCCGTCAGCGAGCAAGTGGCTGAGTCCATGGCCCGGGCTGCAAGAAAAAAGGCCGGTACAGATTATGCAATTGGCATAACCGGTATAGCCGGCCCGACGGGTGGAACCGAACAAAAGCCCGTTGGGCTTGTATATATAAGTGTGGATTCAGAAAATGGATGCGATACAAAACGCTGCTTTTTCCATCACGACAGGCAGTTCATACGACTTCGAGCAGCACAGACTGTGCTGAACATCCTCCGTTTAAAATTGAACATTTGATTGACTAACTGAGGCGGAAATGTTATAATAAATTTTTCCGGGGCGCGCAGTATTTTGAGGAGCATATGGCGAAAAAACGCAGGCAATTGGGTGAAATACTTTACAAGGCCGGGCTGGTGAAAAAGGAGGCTCTTATCGAGGCCATTAAAGCTTCGAAGAGCAATCACAAACGGCTCGGCGAGATACTGCTCGATAAAGGCCTGATAGATGAAGAAAATCTTACCAAGGCGATCGCCAGGCAATTTGGATTGGAGTACATAGATCCGGGCAAGGCCCCTATCTCGCCCGATGCTGCGAAAGCTCTTCCGGAAGAACTCATTAAGAAGCACAATATCATCCCCATGGATATGAGCAACGGCAGGTTGAAGTTGATTATCAGCGACCCGTTGGATCTGGAGATGATGGACGCTATCCGTTTTCGCCTGAACGCCGAACCCGAGTGCTATCTTGCAAGCCCGACGAAGATTCGCGCCTACCTGGATGATTCCTTAACCGAGACGGTAAACGAAGACGACGACAGGCTGAGACATAGTATCGATGCAACTGCCGCCGAGCTTGCCGAAGCCGGTCACGATTTACAGGCGGAAACACTCCGTGCTCAGGCTGCCGGCCTCGATGACGATGCTCCGATTATCAGGCTGGTGAACCTTATCATTGATAACGCTTACTATATGCGTGCCAGTGACATCCACGTTGAGCCAATGTCCGACAGGGTCCGTATAAGGTACCGTGTCGATGGTGTTTGTTTGGAACGGGACAATATTCCCAAGAACATGCAGGCACCGCTGGTTACCCGTTTCAAGATTCTGTCCGGCATGGACATTGCCGAAAAAAGGCTGCCGCAGGATGGCCGTATCAAACGTGAGATCGGAGGTCAGGACATCGATTTTCGTGTCTCGTCTCTGCCGGGCGTCCACGGCCCGAGCGTAGTGCTTCGAATTTTGCGCCCGGACGCAGTTAATATCGGCATCGAATCATTGGGATTCGAACAGGAAAACTACGAGCAGTTCCAGCGTATAATCAAGAGGCCGAACGGCATCTTTCTGGTTACGGGTCCGACCGGCAGCGGAAAAACCACGACGTTATATGCGGCGCTGCAGGAGCTTAATAAGCCGGATAAGAAAATCATTACCGCCGAAGACCCGGTGGAGTACAACTTTGCCGGGATGAATCAGTGCCAGGTCAAGGATGATATAGGACTGTCGTTCGATAAGATTCTCAGGGCAATGCTCCGACAGGCACCCAATATCATACTGGTAGGCGAAATTCGAGACGGCGTCGTGGCGGATATCGCAATCCAGGCGGCACTTACGGGACACCTTGTTTTCAGCACGCTGCATACGAATGATGCCCCGAGCGCAATTACACGTTTGATAGATATGGGTGTTAAGCCGTTCCTCGTAGCAAGCTCGATTCAGGCTGTTATGGCGCAGAGGCTCGTGAGAGTCATCTGCAAAAAATGCAAGACAATTGATGACAATCCGAATCTGAATTATATGCATGCACTTGGTATTTCGCCGGAGGAAATGAAAAAACATCCGCCTCAAAAGGGGACGGGATGCAGTCAGTGCCAGAACACCGGTTACAAAGGTCGAATCGCTATATTTGAGATGTTCGAAATGAACAATGAAATCAGGGAGCTGGCCTTCGCAAAGGCGCCTACCACCGAACTGAGAAAGGCGGCGAAAGCGAGTGGGATGAGGACGCTGATGGAGGATGGAAGGCTCAAAATATTCAAAGGAACAACGACACCTGCTGAAGTGGTGAAAACTACCCAGACAGAAGGTTCGGCAGTAGATTAAACCAAAATAGTTATTGAGGATTTTTTTATGGCAACCGTAAATATGGACAGGTTACTGCAGGCCTGTGTTACGCAGGGGGGCTCAGATATACATCTTACTACCAACCGACCGCCGGTATTAAGAATAGACGGTTCGCTCAGGTCCCTGGAAACCAAAGTTCTCGAGCCGGATGATACTGCGGCTTTGATGCGAAGTATTACACCCGACCGGAACCAGCAGGAGCTTCAGGAAGAAGGCGGCACAGACTTTGGTTTTGCATTTGGCGATCAAGGCCGATTTCGTGTTTCGGTATTTCGCCAGAAGGGCAACCTTGCGCTGGTTCTGCGTCTTATCCCGTCGAAAATTCTGACCTTTGATGAAATAGGTTTGCCGAAGATTTGCCAGGCTTTGTGCCGCAGGCCGCGAGGGCTGTTCCTGGTTACAGGACCAACCGGATGTGGCAAAACGACCACCCTCGCTACCATGATAAACTATATTAACGAAAACTTCGACCGCCACATAATAACCGTTGAAGAGCCGATAGAATACTATCATACCCACAAGAAATCAATTATTAACCAGCGGGCAGTCGGCGTCGATGTCCCGAGCTTTTCCGAGGCGTTGAAACGCGTTTTAAGAATGGATCCAGACGTGATTCTGGTCGGTGAAATGCGAGACCTCGAAACGATCGAAGCGGCCATAAGGGCTGCTGAAACCGGCCACCTTGTCTTCAGTACAGTGCACACGACCAGCGCCGCAGGAACAATTACCAGGCTGATTGACGTGTTTCCCGTGAACCAGCAGGAGCAGATTCGCATCCAGTTGAGCAGTAATTTGATCGCCGTGCTCAGTCAGGCCCTTTGTCCTTTGGCTGCCGGCAAAGGAAGAATCGCCGCGTATGAGTTTATGGTTGTAACTCCCGCCATTGCCAACCTTATCCGCGAGAACAAAACTTACCGAATCGATTCCAGCATTCAAACCGGCAAGAAGCTCGGCATGCAGCTCCTCGACGAGCATCTATGGCGGCTTTATGATACCGGCACAATCTCGTTGGAGGAGATGCTCGACAAAGGCCGTCAGCCGGGAGCTTTGCAGGATAAGGCCACGGCCAAAATAGAGGCCTTAAGAGGAAAACATAAGGATAAGAAGAAAGCGGCTCAGAAGGAAATGGATGATTTAGGTCAAATTCTAAGGTCCTAATCGTGGCGAGGGCATCTTGCCCTTGTTTTCTTCCGTTGGCAAGCGCGTAGGGTGCGAAATTTCGCACCATTTGAATTATATAAATTCATTCTACCATCCTGCAAAAAAAATGTACCGTATCCCTTTAATTTTCACATGGTTATAGATACTCAAGAGACGCTTGCACTCCGGAAATGCGCACTTCCTGTCAATAGCCGAAGTCTTTAGTGTTTTTGGCATCGTCACTCCTTTATATTATATATCGTTTGTACCACATTATTGGCCTTTGTCAAGCAATCTTTTGTTTTTTCTCTTTTTTCTTGATTATCCGAGTCCGCCGGGGTTATATTAACACCTTGCGAGGGCTCCGGCCCGAAGAGATTCATTTTTAGGAAATAGCAAAATGGCGGAAAAATTGCCGGTCATAATTGACAATCACGGCGAAAACAAGGCATGTATAGTGGCCTGCACACGCCAGAATAACCTTTCAGAGGGATAGTCAATGGCAAGGAAGAAGGCTGTAAAGAAGAAATGTATCGCCGTCAAGATCATCGACGACAGGGGCATCGAGAGCCTGAAAATTATGGAGGTATAATGGAAACGACGAAAATAGCGGTATTCAGAGGCAAGCGGATAAGGAAGACCCTTTACAAAGACGAATGGTGTTTCTCGATTGGCGACGTGGTGGAGGCACTGACAGATACGCCCAATAGTGCCGATTACATCAAGAAAATGCGGAAACGAGACCCAGAGCTTGCCAAAGGGTGGGGACAAATTGTCACCCCCCTTGTGGTCGAGACTGACGGGGGGCCTCAGAAAGTGAACTGTGCCAGCACCGAGGGCGTATTCCGTATTATCCAGTCAATACCCAGCCCGAAGGCAGAACCTTTCAAGCGCTGGCTGGCAAGGGTTGGGTATGAGCGCATCCAGGAAATTGAGGACCCCGAACTTGGCACAAAGAGGACCCGCGCGCTGTACAAGGCCAAAGGCTACTCGGACGGGTGGATCGAAAAACGTATGCGGGGTATCGCCATACGTGAAGAACTGACGGATGAATGGAAAAAACGCGGCGTCGAGGAAGACAAGGAATACGCGATACTGACGGCGGAAATATCAAAGGCTACATTCGGCCTGACGCCCGGCCAATACAAAAAACTCAAGGGATTGAAACGGGAGAATCTCCGCGACCATTTGAACGACCTTGAGCAGATTTTCTCGATGTTAGGCGAAGCCGCTACCACTGAAATCACCCGCAATAAAGATGCACAGGGCTTCCATGAAAGCAAAGACGCCGCACAGGAGGGCGGCGACGTCGCGGGAAAAGCCAGAAAAGACCTCGAATCGAGAACCGGCAAAAAGGTAGTTTCGAGACAAAACTACCTCCAGCAGCCCCAGGACCGAAAACGGTTGAAGGATAATCTATGAGCCGCACTACAATAGACCATCTGATTATCAATTCTACTTTTGAGTAGCCGAAGTCGCAATGGTATAGGAGCGGGAGCGGGCCAATTGGAACCAATGAAAAAAAACTGCAAATTTTCTAAAAAAGACTATCAACATTTTGAGTTGAGAAACGCTGTCTATTATAAAGGCTGGAAGTTTGTGAGTTATTAAGATGGTTTTAGTGGAGAATTTGGTTGATTTACCATGCCCAAAGTGCTAAACTAAGATTTCCACAAGATTTGCATCACGAAGAGATATTTTTGGGAAATGACGAAATGGCGGATAAATTCACCTGCTTAGATGTCGCGTTTAAGAATAACGAACAGTTGAAAACAACCACCGCCCTGCAAATGGAAGCGGCGAAGATTGAGTTTAAGGTGGTATGATTAGCCACAGAGATTTTTTAACCTCAAATTTCATGGATTAGACTGATTTTTGGTTGTAAGGGTCAACAAAGCGGAATGGTTGATAGCATTTTCAGGACTGGTTATAATAAATCCAGTTCCAAACGAAGGAGGTTAATAGGCATGGGTTATCAGATATTTTACAATGAGAGAGTCAGAATCATATAGTGAGAAGGTTTTGACAGGGGTGCTTGATGAGTTTCGGATTGCATTGCGGGAAGAAATCGAAGCAGCCCGGAGAGCGGCGAGTGATCGGGCTATACTATTGGTTGATGGAAAGCGGATTGCTCAGATGGGAGGCCAGTTCCAATATGCCTTCGTTTTAGAAAACGCGTTAAATGTGCCAAGCGATACGCCAGGGGATTTAGTAATGAGCGGTGGCGAACGTATTGCAGTGACGGTTATCTCGATAGCAGGGCTCATGGTGACGCTTAGTGCGGCAAAAGATCTTGGGCAGGATATTCCTTCGGCCCGATTGGTAACCAATTTGACGTTCCTGATGGAGAAGCTTATTGAACGGATTGAGGATAAGGCGGATATGCCGAATCGATCCGGAGACAGGATTTTGACCGGTACTTATGATAGAGAACCGTATGGTGATATCAAATTCAGGAGAGCAAGTCTCAATGCAGGGCAACGGGAAGCTGTGCTAGCTAGCTTAGGGCAGAAGACGACATTCATTTGGGGACCACCGGGGACAGGGAAGACGTACACGATAGGAGAGATTGGTGAGCAATTGTATCGTGCCGGTAGGTCTATGTTGGTTGTATCACACACAAATACCGCTGTCGATACGGCGGTTGTCCAGATCGCCGAGAAATTTTCAGACGACGAACTCGCAAAGGGTGGAATTATAAGGGTAGGTGTGACAACAGCACCGAAGGTATGTAGCAGGCCGAATTTACTTTTACAGACTCACGTGGACAGAAGGGCCCATGAACTGGCTCGGCGGCGAGAGGAATTAGAGCAGGAGCGTTGTCTTGCAAGAGAACGCGTTACGAAGTCGAGCAGATTTTTGGAGATTGCCGAATGGGTTGGAGTAGCAGGACGTGATATTGAAGCCATGAACTCTGAGTGGGAACAAATTCAAGTGCTTGAAACTGCATTAGAGGAGTGCGGAGAGCAATTGCGTCAACTTGAAGAAGATGAGTATTGGCAAGATGCCGAGAAAGAGGCGCGTATAGCGGAAGGGACGGAGCACAAAGTGATGGACCTCCGAAGACGTGAGGGTACGCTTGAAGACAAAAGAGGCAAGATTGAGAAAGAATTAGCATTATCTCATATAGAATTAATGGAAGCCA
>Ga0315288_10006591_pt1 | contig 14725 bp, 23 predicted proteins | sample YL17G11_20_MG_FD_203454 | JGI IMG/M metagenome (GOLD analysis project Ga0315288, IMG submission 203454) | Sediment microbial communities from Yellowstone Lake, YNP, Wyoming, USA - YL17G11_20 | ecosystem: Environmental > Aquatic > Freshwater > Lake > Sediment | place: USA: Wyoming | collected... | reverse complement strand
TGGTGCTGGTTCTATTCGGGCGTGATCATCGAGCATGACGCGGAGGTCGGCAACAACGTCATCTTCGGGCCTGGCGTCGTGATAGCCGGCAATGTGCGGATCGGCCGGCATGCCTTCCTCGGGGCGGGGGTCACGGTCGCCCCGGGCGTGACGATCGGCGAAAGGTCGATCCTCGGCGCAGGGGCCGTGGTGGTCCGCGATATTCCGCCGGGAATGATCGCCATGGGAGTGCCTGCGAGCGTCCGTCGACCGGTTCCGGAAGGGGCGGACGCGCCCACATTGGAAGCCCTGGAGCGGCTCGGGTGCCTGGAGTAGGCAAGCGTGTCGCTATCCTCCAGTCGAACTACATACCGTGGAAGGGCTATTTCGACATTATCGGGGCCGTGGACGAGTTCGTGATCTACGACACGGTCCAATATACCAAGAACGACTGGCGGAACCGGAACAAGATCAAGACGCCCGACGGCCTGCAGTGGGTGACCATCCCGGTGCACCACCACCTGGCTCAGACGATCGAGGGGACAAAGGTATCCGATCCCCGCTGGGCGAAAAGGCACTGGAGCTCGCTTGTCGCCAATTACGCCAGGGCGGCCTTCTTCCCGGACTGCGAGGACCTGTTCCGGCATCTCTATGGCGACCTGGCCAGCGAGGAATCGCTCAGCGCCATCAACCGGAGATTCATCTCGGAGATCTGCGGGATCCTCGGGATCAATACTAGGATAACCTCGTCCCGGAAGTACCCGCTGGCAGGCAATCCGACCGAGAGGCTGGTCGGTATATGCCGGGCTCTGGGCGCGTCCGAGTACCTGTCAGGGCCGTCCGCCCGGGACTACATCGACGAGGCACGCTTCGATGAGGCATCAATCCGGCTGTCCTACATGGACTATTCTGGCTATCCCGAATACCGGCAGCTATTTGGGCCATTCAGGCATGACGTGACGATCTTAGACCTGATATTTAACGAGGGGCCGGACGCGACTGGATTCATGAAAAGTTTCGCCAGGGAGGCGGCAATATGTGGCATGCGCTAGGCAGAGCAGTAATCCACTTCTTCGGTTCAGCCGGCGTCATGATGCTGGCGTTCTTCGTTCTCCGCTGGCTCCAGCGAAAGAAGCAGTGGCCGTGGCTACCCGCAGAATTCCGTGCACAGCTGCTCTTCGTGGCCGTCTGTGTCTTCGCCGGCACAGCCCTCCGGGAAGCCTTCGACGTGAGCCAGGGCCAATCCGTCGCCAAGGCTATCAGCGATTACATCAGCTGGGCCTTGGGCTGCGGCGTCAGCGTCTGGGGCTTGTGGCGCATCCGGTCTCTCTGATCTTTATTTAGGGCGGCACCCCTCCACAGACCAGCAATGCCGCCCGGCCGGGCCGGTCATTTGCTCCTGCCGGCCCGGTTCCTTTTACCGTGAGGAATATGCAATGGGCCTGCGTGAGTGGCTATTCACGCCAGCGAAGACGACACCATCGTTAAAGGTGGAAATCGAAAGGAAGGGAACCGTTATGACGTTTAAGGAATTCACATTGAAGTACCGGGGGGGCCAGAAAGCAGACGGCACTCCATACCTGTTCCCGGCTGACACCGGACTGGTCGCAGCCGCAACCGGGTTGACGAAGGAACAGGTGACGGAATGGCTGACTGTCTGGGACACGATCCAGGCCGCCTATGTCAGGAGCCAGAACAGGATGCCGACTCCTGCAGAGATCGTCAGTGAGTACAACCGGGCGCATGGGATCGTCGAGCCGGTTCCGCCGCCCCCCGTACCGCCCATCGTGATGCGGCCGCGGGATCCCGCTACCACGATCGGCACGCCATTCGGACGGTATCAGCCTGCCGCACTGCCGACCGGGGTGGTTTGCCTCGCGCAGTTGACCGTCTCGCAGTTCGAGGAGCTGATGGTTCACATCCTCACGCAGCACACGGCCGGGCAGCCGGTGCAGGAGGATGCATCTGCCCGAAAGCTGGCGGCGGTCCTTGAAGCATTGAAGGCCTGACGGAAAGCTCTTAGGGTGGCCTCCCTCCCTCGCACAGGTTAAAGCGGCCACCCGGCCGGGCCGGCGCCAGGAAGTCCACCGGCCCGGTTAATCCTTCAGCAGTCGCTTGCGTTGCGATTCGCTTACGAGTTTATAGGGCTTCAGTCCCATCAGTTCCTTCACGACCTCACTCACGGGCGCAAAACCGTAGGTCTTCAATTCGGCTTCGCTGACGACGGATTCCAGTGCCTTCCTCTCTGAATCGCTCAATCGGACTCCTAATTGCTTTCCGATCTTCCTTTTCATGCTTGTTATAATAGCACATTTTATTTTGCTTTGCCTTCACTTTTTGCTTGACAAGCCTGTTTAGCAGGTTTAATCTGCCCGACATGGTAAGCAGGAAAAGCAAATCTTACGTCCCGAAAAACTTCACTCAGCGCATCAGGCAGATCCGCAAGGATCGTTCGTGGACGCGGAAACAACTCGCCGTCGCGATCGGCGTGACACCCAATGCGGTCAGGGCATGGGAGCGCGGGGTAGGCGAACCAACGGAGCTGACGCTGTGGAAGGTGCAGAAGGCGTTTCCAGATTTGTTTCAGGACGTGGCATAGGAAATCGCATGTTCTTGTGGACGGATCGGGATGGTGGCTCTCAAATGCAGGAATGGCCTCTGGGGGGCCAGGATCCTGGGCGGAGCGCCTACCCAGCTGGGTCAGACACGCCTGAGCCTACCTTTGAGCCATCCCGCCCGTCCTCCATCAAAGCAGAGCCGGCAGCTTACTCGAATAGCCAATCCTCCGGGCCGGTAGCAGGGGGACAAAATGACAGCGATGATAGTTTGTTTCGGCTTGGGCCTGTTTGTTGGGGCCAACCTGAGTTTGATCGTCTACGGGCTGCTCGTGGCGGGCCATTGCCACAGTTGCGAGCAGAAGCGCGACAGGTGGGAGCGGATCCACTGGTTTGCCGCCTGAAACGAGTCGCCACTGAAACGCTTGCGATTGCGGGACTTGTGGCGTTCCTGTGGCTGCTGGCTCTGACATTCGGGGCGGTTTCGCTCGGGTAGTCAGGTATGGCGCGGGCGGAGAAAGTCGTTCCTGGGCCATCGTAGGCCAGAAAAGGGCGTACCCATGATATCGATTCTCGATCAGATGCCAAAACCGCACAAATCGGTGGATATCGCGAAGGGGTGTGGAGGCTGCGTTCTCTTTGCGGCGGCACTCATGGCCGTCACGTATCTCGGCACGGTGCTCGTGCAGTTGTTTAGATTCAAGTAAGTGGTCCCGGCCAGTCGTGGGACGTCCCTAAGGAAACCCGACGAAGGACAGTAAGAGGCAGGAGGCGGCTGGGGCCGACGTCCCACCGGGACCGACCAGAAACGGAATGGATGCAATAGCGATTTGCCCGTACTGCGAATCAAAACTCTATGAGCCTATTAGCCATCATGTTGAATGCTGCGATGAATACAAGCGACGGATACTCGGACTTCCTTGCTACAAAACGGATTGTATCGCTTGCGTCCGGCATCGAGATCAATCCGTCGCAGATAAGCCAAGTCCTGTATGACTTCCAGCAGGATATTGTCCGATGGGCCTTGCATCGTGGAAGGGCTGCGGTGTTCGCTGATTGCGGACTGGGCAAGACTTTGATTCAACTGGAATGGGCCGGGCATGTCGGCGGGCGAGTTCTGATTGTGGCCCCATTGTCAGTGAATGAGCAGACCGTTCGAGAAGGGAAGAAGCTCGGGCTTGAAGTCAAGAATGTCCGGGACAAATCGGATGTTACGGATGGAATCAGCATCACGAATTACGAAATGATGCGTCATTTCATCGGATGTCCGCTCGATGGAATCGTTCTCGATGAATCCAGCATCCTGAAAAGCATTGATGGAAAGATTCGCAAGCTGCTGCTGGAACATTTCGCCGATATCCCGATGCGCCTTTGTTGCACGGCTACACCGTGCCCGAATGACATCGCAGAAATTGCAAATCATTCACAGTTCCTGGGCATTATGCAGCGGGTTGAAATGCTTGCGTCATTCTTCGTCCATGATCAGGACGGATGGAGACTGCGCGGCCACGCTTATAAACCTTTCTACCGCTGGCTTGCATCATGGGCCATGGCGCTCAAGAATCCCGCAGACCTCGGCTACGACGGATCCCGATTCTTCCTCCCTCCACTGACGATTCACGATGAGATCGTTCCAACGGAATGGCGGCGGCCCGGGCATCTATTTCCCGGTGGGCTGCATGGTATTACGGATCGGATCGCGGTGCGAAGAACGAGCGTTGATGATCGAGTAGAGGCTGCGGCGGATATCGCCAACCGGGCATCCGGCCAAGTGATTGTCTGGTGCGGACTGAATCAGGAATCGGACGCCGTTTCCGATGCAATCGCAGATTCCGAGAATCTGCAAGGCAACGATGAATCAGAAAAGAAAATAGCCATTATCCGCCGATTCCTATCAGGCGAGACACGAGTGCTTGTTACCAAGCCTAAGATTGCCGGCTTCGGGATGAATTTCCAGAATGCTTCGACGATGATCTTCATGGGATTGTCTGATTCCTGGGAGTCTTACTACCAATGTATCCGCCGATGCTGGCGATACGGGCAGACTCAGCCTGTCAACGTGCATATCGTGGTCACGGATCATGAGGAGGAGATAGTGGATAATGTTCGGCGCAAAGAAGTAGAAGGCGAAAAACTATCATCGGAAATCATCGCATCCGCAAAGGAATACGAAATGGAGGAATTGGGCAAGATGCGGCATCAGGAAGTTTGCGACAGCAAGGAATTCTCAGGTGATGGATGGAATCTTTATCAGGGCGACTGTGTGGACGAGATGAAACGGCTTGATGATGATTCAATCGACCTGAGCGTATTTTCCCCTCCATTCTTGGCACTCTATACCTACTCGGCAACGGAGCGCGACTTGGGCAATTGCAGAAACCAGGAGAGTTTCTTCGATCACTTCCGGTTTGTCATTGACGATCTAATGCGCGTAACAAAGCCGGGACGTCTGTGCTGCGTGCATGTAGCCCAGGTTCCTACAACACTCGTTAATCATGGGGTCATCGGGATTAAGGATTTCCGTGGGCAGACCATATCTGAATTCATCGACCGAGACTGGATCTATCATGGCGAGGTGGTGATCGACAAGGATCCACAGGCACAGGCTATCCGCACTCATTCGAAGGGCTTGCTGTTCGTCCAGCTCAAGAAAGACGCTTCATGGCTCCGGCCAGCAATGGCTGATTACATCCTCGTCTTCCGCAAACCGGGCGAGAATGCCGTGCCGATTCATCCTGACATATCCAACGATCAATGGATCGAATGGGCGCGGCCAATCTGGTACGGCATCCGGGAATCGGACACCTTGAATGCAGCCGAAGCGCGATCTGATGAAGACGATAGGCATGTGTGTCCGCTGCAGCTTGGTACGATCGAGCGCGTGGTGCGGCTTTGGTCTAACCGGGGGGATACGGTCCTGTCGCCGTTTGCTGGCATTGGTTCAGAGGGATACGTTTCGATTCAGCAGGGCAGGAAATTCGTCGGCATCGAACTGAAGCCGCTTTACGCCCGGACGGCAATTAGGAATTTGCGGACTGCACGCGCACAGCTGGACAGTCAACTGAGTCTATTCCGGCAATGAGAATGGATCCACCGGGACCGACCAGGTTGGAGGGGAAATGAAATACGACACGCAAATCACGAACACGGTGGAGGGATGCTCCAGGAGGCTCCAGGTCTCGATCGACTACGAGGTCAGGCTGCCTGATCCTGGCAACGGAAGTCGTCTCGATATCCAGATCCTGGGGGCCCGCGCCTTCACCGGCACCTGGCTTCCCTGGCCGCACTTCATGGACCTGCTATCGGATGAACAGCGAGTGGCGATAATGACGCAGATGTTTGAGGCGTGGTGCGCCGCGAAGGGGATGCCGGTACTTGAGCGGGAGGCGGCGCATGTCGCTCGTCTTTGACCAGGCCACGCACTCCTATGAGCGCGACGGGGTGAGGCTGCCCAGTGTCACCCAAGTACTGAAATCAGTTGGAATCATCGATCCAGAGAAGTATGCGCCCGGGGCCGCGGCCCGGGGAACAGCCGTTCATCTGGCCTGCCAGTACTTGGATGAGGGGGATCTGGATGAAAGTACGATCGCCCCCGAACTGATGGGTTACCTCACGGCATACCGCAAATTCCTCGCGGATACGGGATGGAAGTGGATCGGGATCGAGCATAGGCTGGCGCACAAGACCCTTAACTATGCCGGAACGATCGACCGGATCTCCGTGGATCTCGTGCTCGACATTAAGAGCGGACAGCCGGAGGCCTGGCACCGGTTGCAGTCGGCAGCCTACCTGGCGATGCTCGAAAATCCGATGGGGCGGACACGATATGGCCTCTACTTGGGCCCAAGGGGAACCTACGGACTCACGGAATACCCGCGGCAGGAGTTTGCGCGCGACTGGGCGGTCTTTCAGAGTGCTTTGAATATCTACAATTGGAGGGGAAAGAACAATGGCAACGCAACTGGCAGTAATACCTGAGGAGACTGAGCGCGAGGCCCTGTCGTGGCCCGAACGCGCGCGGTCGATCACGATCACCAATCAGCAGTCCTATTCCATCGCCGCAACTCTGCTGATCGATATTTCGGCCCTGGCCAAGCGGATTCAGGATCATCACAAGCCGATCAAGGATGCGGCTTACGCTGCTCATAAGGTAGCCGTGGCCGCCGAGAAGCGGCTCCTCGATCCGCTCGATGAAGCGCGGACAATCCTACGGCGCGGCATCGGCACATGGGAATCCGAACAGGAGCTGATCCGGCTGAGATTGGAGCGTAAGGCCCGGGATGAGGCCCGCAAGCAGGAAGAGGAGATGCGGCTGGCGCTCGCAGTCCAGGCTGAGGAGCTCGGCGCCGACGAAGTGACGACGGAGGAAATCCTTTCGACTCCCATGGTGACCGTGGCCCCCGTCGTAGCTCCGACATTCGAGCGCGTCTCCGGCGTCTCGACCTCGCAGCGCTGGCACGCGGAAGTGATGGACCTGAAGGCGCTGTGCCGCTCCGTGGGCGAGGGTAAAGCCTCCGTCGAATTCGTGCAGCCCAATCTCACGGCGCTCAATGCCCTGGCGCGCGCCATGAAATCGACCCTCAACGTACCCGGCGTCCGTGCCGTCGCGGAAACTTCTGTCGCAGCGAGAACGAGGTGATGTATGAGACCTATGTACGGACTCACCCACGAAATCACAGGGGAACCGAGAGTAATCGAGCCGAAGACAACCAAGGTCGGCATTGGATTGGCCAAAGGAAAGGCCCTGCACGTCTACATCGATCAGGCGGGGAAGTGGGTCGTGTATGTCGCGAAGGAGCCACGGCGATTTGATACCAAAGCCGAAGCAAAGAAGTTCTACCGCGAGGCGAAGGTCAACGCGCCCGAGCGGGCCTACCCGCAACGGCTGCCTTACTTCACCTTCAATCGCGTCTCCCCGGACGGCCTCTTCGAGCCCGACTGGGATGTCGTCGAATCACACGGCCCGCTGCCGACGGAAATCGACATCATCTTCACGCGCGACGAACCTTTCGCAGCCTCATATCAGATGTGGGGCTCGACCGAGCGCAAATGCGACGGAGACGGGATCAATGCCATGCGCGTGCTTTCGCTGGCCTCGACTGCTGACGAGAAAGCCCTGGCAGCCCAGGCCGAACGAAATGGCGAGAAGTATTTCCCGATAGTGAGCGGCTGCTTCACCCGAGGCTGCCCTTATGCCAAGGCCCAGGGCGACAAGCCACCGGCGTGCCGGCCGCACGGGCGACTCCTGTTTCAGTTACTCAACGCGCCCCGGTTGGGCGGCACGGCCTATTTCGACACCACGGGCTGGAGGTCGATCAGCCAGCTCTTCTCCTGCATCTCGACTTTCAAGGCCGTCACGGGCCAGGGAGACGCCGAGCGGGGGTTTGTGGCAGGCATCCCGCTCAAGATGGTGCTACGGCCCTATCGCACGCAGCACAACGGCAAGGCGACGACTCAGTATGGCGTCTCGCTCGAGTTCCGGGCCGAGTCGGCCTACGACCTGAAGCGCCAGTTAGTCGAACATGGCGTCAACTTCCGCCTGTCTGACTCTGCGGCCCTGGGCAAGCTCCTCCCGGCGCCTGAGCCGCAGCCGCTCGCGCCCGATGACGACGACGTGCCCGACGACGCGGCGGCGATCGTCGCGGAGTTCCAGGGCGGCGACCAGCCGGCGGACCGTGAGGACTTCGGCGATCCTGAAGCGCCCGCTGCGCTCGCGATGCCGCAGCGAAAGAGTGAGACTGCAGTGCAGCCGGAGACTGACCCGGATCCCGTGGGAGTCGCGCCAGAGCTGGACCAATGCTGGGACCCGCCCACGCCTGAAGCAGCATCTGCTCCTGTGGCATCCACGCAACCCGCCCGCAAGTCTCTAGCATCGGATTCACTGCAACAGAAGCGCAACCAGGTCTATGAAGCTGCCCGCAAGCGCGGAGCGACCGATGCCGTGATCGCACAGCAGCTCGGCAACATGGGATACGAGAAGATCGACGAAGCGCCCGAGCCGGCCCTGTCGAAGCTGCTCACCTGGGCGCGGGCGTACACAAGCATCAGCCGGCGCTGATCTGAAGTTCACCCGGGGCGGCGGGAATACGCCTGGCCGGAGCCGCCTTTCCCGGCAGGAGGGAACCATGCCGGCAACCGACGCAGACATCATCAGATGGCAGTTGAAATGCCTCAAGGAAGTTGCATCCAAACTGACGGAGCGCGAATTGGAATTGCTCATATCTTTCGAGGGGCAGTTCGATCGGAAGGGCACTCTAAGCTCACAACCGGGCGGACAGATGGAAGTGCTTGAGAACATCTACAAGAGGCGGACGTGATTCGGTTTTGGGTTCCGGGAATTCCGCAGCCTGGCGGATCAAAACGCGGCTTCGTCAATCCGAAGAACGGTCGCGTGATCATCACCGAGGACAACAAGCGCAGCAAGGATTGGCGCACCGCCGTTGCCTGGGCGGCGGCTGAAAATATCAAGGTTCCGCTGGAGGGCCCACTCGCGGTGACGTTCGAATTCCAGTTCATGCGTCCGAAAGGGCATTACGGTTCCAAGGGCCTGAGGGCATCGGCCCCTGTCCATCCAGCGGTCCGTCCGGATTTGCTGAAGGTCGCCAGATCCACGGAAGACGCGATGAGCGGGATTGCCTACCGAGACGATGCTCAGATCGTGCATGAGACCCTGATCAAGCGCTACGGCTGTCAGGCTGGAGCATGGATAACGATTGCCGCGGCAAATGGCCAGGAGGGATCCACCTGATGGCAATCCGCATCGAGGTGACGCCGGACGCAAAGATCGAGATCCTCCGATCTCCGGTGAATGGAGGCCGGCCCAGGTTCCTGACGATCAATGGCGAGGAAAGAGCGATGCGGATTATCCGTTATTTGCTCGAGCGAGACATCCGAGCAGCAAAGGCCGAGAGATTCGTCCCGGAGTTTGAAAAGGAATGCAAACAGGCGCAACGCGAAATCTTTCAGAGGAGGGGATGATGGCAGCACGAAAGAAGCAGGAAGAACTCCCAGGCATGGAAAACATGGCTGACATTCCGGAATTGGAGGAAGCGGCTCTGGATTACGCAGCGATACGCGACGACCGAATGAAACTCATGGGGGAGGAAGTCGAGAAAAAGACGGGCCTGCTCGGGCTGATGAAGAAGCATGGCCGGAAGACGTATACATGCGAGAACATCACAATTGAACTCGTCCCCGGCGAGGAAACCGTTAAGGTCAAGGTGAAGAAGGAAAAGATGCACGAAGAGGCGGCCTGAGAAGAGGAATCGAGCGATGACTGAATACGCGCAGGCGATCTTCGAGGAAGCTGGTCACGACCTGGCCCGGGCAGTCGAGCTCCTCAACTTGCGCACGTGCGACCAGCTGATGTGCGCGCACAGGAGATGGGCAGAGACGGTCGCGGTGCACAGCCGCATCTTGCGCGACCTGATCGGGATTGACGCCGAATACGCGCTCGGGATGGCGAATTTTCCGGGCATCCGGAGGCACCCGCTTCAGGGGCGAGCGGATCTGCGCGAGCTGGCTGAGTCGATGAAGTAGTAGGAGGCAATCATGAACATCGCAATCAGGGCGGCCCTGGACGCGCTCCAGTTAGCGAAAGTGGCAAGAAAGTGGCAAGTGCTGCTGCCACGGAAATGGGGCATGACGCTCGGAGCGGTCGGCGTCTGCCCGTACTGTCGGCGGCGGATCTACACGCCGTTCGTCGATCACTTTGACGGATGCGGACAATACCATGACCAAACACGACTATTTCGAACGTGAAATGCGGCGCCTCACGCGCGAAGTGCGATTCGCCGAAGCGCGGCAGGACGAGGCGGCTATTGACGAGCTGCTGCGGAAAAAGGACCGCGTTATCTGCGACCTGAGGGCCTACCGGGCGGCTGAAAATGAGGGGCCGAGGGCGGCATGAGGGGAATGGATTTGGCGGGGCAAGGCAAGGCACGGCGAGGCGCGGCGTGGTATGGCAGGCGAGGCGCGGTAGGGTAAGGCGGGGCGGGGCTAGGCCAGGCGGGGCGGGGCTAGGCCAGGCACGGCAGGCTTTATGTTAGGCGTTCCGACGGCCTATGACAGTCGGAATCACACAAGGAGGTCGCAATGGCGACAGGAGCAAGCAAATCGGAAACAGTGGTCGTAAGGCCGCTGAACTTTCAGACCGTAAAGCTGCATATCGTGGGCGAAAGCCCGTATGTGCAGAATAAATTCTCGCAGAAGGCGAAGAATCAGATCATCGAAACCCAGAAGGCGGGTGGGCAGGCGAAGTCCAAGAAGACGCGCGAAGCAAAGGATTTCGATGCCTCATACGAAGGGGCCATGCACAAGTCCCGAGAGGGCTGGCTGGGAATCCCGGCACCGAGCTTCCGCAACGCCATGATTTCGGCCTGCAGGACGATCGGATTCAAGATGACTCACGCCAAACTGGCCGTGTTCGTGAAAGCCGATGGATTCGACCTTGATGATGGCACGCCGCTCGTGAAAATCCACGGCAAGCCGCGCCAGCACATTGCTCCCGCGCGGAACGATAACGGGTCCATCGACATCCGCTGCCGCCCGATGTGGGAAGAATGGGACGCCGATGTGAATATGGAATTTGACGCGGACATGTTCTCGGTTACGGACGTGGTCAATCTCATGGTCCGAGCGGGGAAACAGGTTGGCATTGGAGAGGGTCGGCCGGATTCGCGCATGAGCGCGGGGCTTGGTTGGGGTCGGTTTCGCGTCCAGGAGGACGGGAAGAAGTAACTATCATTCAACCTTGGTGGGGGCCGCTGTAATTGCGGCTCCCATCACGGCAGGCACGGCGAGGCTGGGCGGGGCATGGCGAGGCCCGGCTAGGTAAGGCAGGCGCGGCTTGGACGGCTTGGATCGGCGGGGCAGGGCTAGGCAGGACACGGCATGGCAGGCGAGGTCCGGCGAGGCAGGGCCTGGCATGGCACGGCGAGGCCTGGCGTGGCGAGGCAGGCTTAAACAATCACACAAGGAGCATTTATGACGAAGAAAAAGAAGCATTACCAGTTTGCAATTGGTGCGGTCTACAAGTGCGGCGATCCGGAACTTGTGGTTGACGAATTGGAGCGGATCCGCAAGGAGCGTGGTCAGCTCACGAAGGAGGTCGTTGTGGAGGAGGCAACCCCAAAGAGGGCCATCCTGCACGACGAATTCGAGTGGGACGACACTGAAGCGGCCAAGAAATACCGACTGCAACAGGCATCCTACATCATCAAAAACGTGCGGGTCATTATGCCGAACAATGAGCCTGTTCGGCAGTACGTCTCGGTCACGAGCGGTGACGACAGAATCTACGAGTCCATCGACGTCGTGATGAAGGACCCGGACTACCGGCAGGAAGCCCTTGAACAGGTCATGGACTACCTGACCGCTGCCCAGCGCAAGCTGCAGGCTTTCCAGGATCTCATGGAACAGGTGACGGCCGTCTCGAAGGCGATCGAGGTTGTTGCCAAAGCTATCAGGCCGGCGGCCATAGCCAGCGCGCAACCGGCGGCTTGATCCCTGGACTGGCGTGGCTGCGCTGACATGGCACGGCGAGGCTGGGCGGGGCATGGCGAGGCCCGGCTAGGTAAGGCAGGCGCGGCTTGGACGGCTTGGATCGGCGGGGCAGGGCTAGGCGGGGCGAGGTAAGGCAGGGCTTGGCAGGTACGGATAGGCCAGGCGTGGCGGGGCGGGGCATGGCAGGCGTGGCGGTGTATGGCAAGGCGCGGATGGGTTGGGCAAGGCGCGGCAGGCTCGGTGCGGTTCGGCATGGATCGGTTGGACGGGGCATGACATGGCAAGGCTAAGAATGGAAAAGGATGTCTCAGAATCCTAATCAAGAAACTCGTCTACTTCCTCACAACATGCAGGCAGAATGCGCCGTTTTGGGAGCGGTTCTGCTCGACCCAGGGGCGCTTTTCGCTGCCTCCGAATTACTGCAGCCCGAGGACTTCTACCTCAACGCTCACCGTCTGATCTACCTCGCCATGCTCGAGCTACAGAAGCGCGAGAGCGGGATCGACGCGGTGACGCTCAAGGCCGAACTCGAAAGCCAGGGGAAGCTGGAGGCAGCCGGCGGCATCGTCTACGTCATGCGCCTGACTGACGGGATGCCACGCGGAGCGAACGTGCGGGCATACGCCAGCCTGGTTCGGGAAACGTCCACCCGCCGGCAGATAGTACGGTTGACGGCTGGGGCCTCCGAGCGCGCCATGACGGAAGACGCGGCCAAGGAAACCATCGAAGGTTTGCAGATGGACCTCCTGAAGCTGGGCGAGCGCGAAAAAAGGGGGGGCTGGCGGTCGGCCGCAGAACTCGTCAACCAGGCCTACTCTGAGATCGACGCCATCGCCAAGCGCAAAACCGACGTAACTGGGCTGGATACGGGCTATTCCGAACTGAACCGCATCACCCAGGGCTTTCACCGCGGCGAGATGATAGTCATCGCAGGGAGGCCAGGTCACGGGAAAACGTCCTATTGCATGAACATGGTCGCCAACGCAATCCTGCGCCATGGGACTCGAGTGGCCGTCTTTTCGCTCGAGATGACGGCGATCGAGATCATGAAGCGGCTGTTGTATTCCGAGGCCGAGATCGACAGTTACCGCGCGAGCGCCGGATTTCTCAAGAAGGATGACTGGACGCGGCTCTCCACCTCCGCCGGGCAGATCTCCGAGACGCACCTATGGGTCGACGAAAGCGGGTCGCTGACCATCATGGAGCTCAGGTCACGAGTACAGCGCCTGGCAGTCGAACACGGCGTCGACCTGGTCGTGGTGGATTATCTACAGCTCATGACAGGCGCCGGGCGCCGCAGCGACAACCGGGAGCGCGAGATCGCGGAAATGTCCCGGGGGCTGAAGTGCCTCGCCAAGGACCTGTCGATTCCCGTGATCGTGGTTTCGCAGCTCAATCGCCAGGTCGAGACGCACCAGCGGCGCCCCCAGCTGGCCGACCTGCGCGAGTCCGGCGCCATTGAACAGGACGCCGACCTGGTTATGTTTATCTGGCGCGATGAACTGCGCAAGGCAACCGACGACAACGCAGGGATAGCCGAGCTCATCATCGGCAAACAACGCAACGGGCCGACTGGATCTCTCAAACTCGGCTTTCTGAAGCAGTACGTGAAGTTCGTAGAACTGACTCAAACACAAGCTCAAGAACCTGATCTCTGGTACCAGAACAAGTGAAAGCTCCGAAGCAACCGGCCTTTCAATTCTACCCGGGCGACTGGCTGAAGGATCCGCAACTCTCCAAGTGCGAACCGGCTACCCGTGGCATCTGGATTGACGCGATCGCCGCCATGCATGAAAATTGCCGCTCCGGAACACTCTCAGGAACGCCTGGACAATTGTCCCGCGTCCTGCGCTGTTCCGAGGCCGCCTTCATGGCCGCTCTCGACGACCTCCAAGCCACCGGAACCGCAGATGTCACAAAGTGTCGCACAAATGTCACACTCATAAATAGACGCATGCGTGAGGTATTTAAGGTGAGAGAAGACAGCAGGTTGCGTCAACGGCGGCGCAGAGGCCGCGAGGATGTCACACCGAATGTCACATCCTATTCTTCATCTTCATCTTCTAAAGACCCCCCTACCCCCATGGGGCTCGAGTCGCTTTTTCTGATCTGGTGGGAGGCCTATCCGCTGAAAATTGCCAAGCAGGACGCAGTCAAAGCCTGGGCGAAAATTCACCCGGATCAGGGCCTACTGGACAAGATGCTGGCTGCGATCGACGTTCAGAGCAAAAGCCAGAAGTGGATGAAGGATGAAGGAGCCTTCATACCTCATCCGGCCTCATGGCTCAATAAGCGACGGTGGGAGGACGACCTGAAGGCCTACAAGTGTGCCGATATCTCCGAGCCAGTCTATGAGGCGCCCGGGAGTAAACCCGTGTTCAGCCTCGAGACCGGACCTGATGGCAAGAGAATTGGTGTGAAGGCGAAATAGCCCTGGAGGTGCCCTCATGAGTCAAACCCGAACCGAATACGCGATCGCGCTGCTCGAGGAAACCGACTGGCAACTGCCCGCTGCCCTGATTGCCCTGCGCCGGCGCTTGGTCGACAACTACGTTGCCGGCCTGAAGACCCTGACCGAGACCGTAGACCTGGCGACCGTCATCGCGCATGAAATCCACGACCAGGCCGATCTGCATGATCTGGAAGTGCACAGGGAGCGCAACGCGCAACTGTTCCGGGAGAGATAC
>Ga0315288_10006590_pt1 | contig 14727 bp, 19 predicted proteins | sample YL17G11_20_MG_FD_203454 | JGI IMG/M metagenome (GOLD analysis project Ga0315288, IMG submission 203454) | Sediment microbial communities from Yellowstone Lake, YNP, Wyoming, USA - YL17G11_20 | ecosystem: Environmental > Aquatic > Freshwater > Lake > Sediment | place: USA: Wyoming | collected... | reverse complement strand
CGCGGCGCGCCTGCCGGCGAAGGTCCGCAGTCATCGCGCCGAAGGAGGGACGTGACAACTACAGCTTCAGCCGGGACCGCGCCTTCGCATCGCCGGTGACGGCGCGCAGCAGTACCTCTGGGGGTAGTTGATAGGTCTCGGCCAGCGACACCAGCTCGGTCACCCGGCACGGGCGCTCGCCGCGTTCGACGCGGGAAAGCACACGCCAGTCGATGCCAGCGGTGTCGCCGGCATCACGTAGGTCGAGCTTGGACCGTTGGCGGGCCGCCCACAACACCTCCCCGACCGCGGAGTCGGGCAGCTCGAAGGTGCGTTGACGGTGAATTGGCATGCGATTGTTCCTCTCGCTGGCGTGGGGCTGGGCGTGGGCGTGAGCGTGGCGGAGGCCGCTGTGGTGAGTGTCTCCAAAGTGGAGAATAGGTGGTCAACGGCGTCTTGGGAAGTACCTACACCCGCTCGGCCGCGATTGTCGCAGATAAGAGCCGCTTTTTGTCTCTGAAGTAGAGACTCGTGTCGCGTTCGTCGAGCGTCGCCCTGATCCATCAGGGTGCACGGCCATGGACACACTCGTAGCCATTTGCGCGATCATCCACTCGATGACCGGCACGCCGTACGTCCCGGGCGGCAACAGCCCACACGGCACCGACTGCTCGGGCCTGGCCTCGATCGTCGCCAACGTCGCCTCCGGGCGCGACCCGTTCTCGGGACGGTTCAACACCGCAACTGAGGCGGGCGCGTTGGCCTCGCGCGGCTTCGTCCCAGGCACCGCCCCCGGCGCGATCGTGATCGGGTGGAACGGCGGGCACACCGCCGTGACCCTGCCCGACCGAACCTCGGTGGCCTCCGGTTAGGGCGGTGGAGTCCGCTTCGGTGGGGGTGGCGCCTACCAGGCCCAGTTCTCGATTCCTGGGGAGAGCGCATCAAACTGCTGATGCCCTACCAGGTCAACGCGAAAATGGTTAAGGAGACGGGTAATCTGCGGGTGCGCTTCATGCACTGCCTGCCGGCCTTCCACAACTCCCAGACCAAGGTCGGTAAGCAGATCGCCGAGCAATATCCCGATATGAAAGACGGCATCGAGGTCACCGAGGACGTGTTCGAAAGCCCGATCAACATCTGCTTCGAACAGGCCGAGAACCGGATGCACACCATCAAAGCCGTCCTGGTGTCGTCACTCGCATGAGGATCGTGATCGCCCTGGGCGGCAACGCACTGCTGCAGCGCGGCCAGCCGATGACCGCCGAGAACCAGCGGGCCAACATCAGGCTGGCAGCCGAGCGCATTGCGAAAGTGGCTCCAGGCAATAAGATCGTGATCGCCCACGGCAACGGCCCCCAGGTCGGGTCGTTGGCGCTGCAGGACGCTGCGTACGAGGCAGCGGACCCGTACCCGCTCGACGTGCTCGGTGCCGAGACCGAGGCGATGATCGGCTACGTCATCGAACAGGAGCTCGGCAACCTGCTGCCGGTCGAGCAGCCGTTCGCGACACTGCTCACCATGATCGAGGTCGACCCCAACGACCCGGCGTTCGGCAACCCGACCAAACCGATCGGCCCGATCTACGACAAGGCGACGGCGGAGAAACTCGCCGCGGACAAGGGGTGGTCGATCGCCCCGGACGGCGAACACTTCCGGCGAGTGGTGCCGAGCCCTAAACCCCAGCGGATCTTCGAGATTCGCCCGATCCGCACGCTGGTCGACCAGGGCTGCATCGTGATCTGCGCCGGCGGGGGGAGGGATCCCCACGATGTACGACGCCGACGGCGAGCTCCACGGTGTGGAGGCCGTCATCGACAAGGACCTCGCGGCGTCCCTGCTGGCTGAGGAACTCGACGCCGACATGCTGGTGATCGCCACCGACGTCGACGGCGTCTACACCGGCTGGGGAACCCCCGAGCGGCAGAAGCTGGGTGCGGTCACGGTCGACGAGGTCGTTAGCATGAACCTGCCGGCCGGGTCGATGGGCCCGAAGGTCCGCGCGGCGTGCGAGTTCGCCGCGAAGACCGGCAACGAGGCCGTCATCGGCTCGCTGGCCGACATCGACACCATCGTGGAGGGTTCGGCGGGAACGCGGGTGCGGGCCTAGTACCGGAACACCCACAAACACCCGAAGAATGCGCCATTGCGGACAGGGTCCACGGGACCTTAGCCGTTGCCGACGGTGGTACCGCGCGCGTGTACGGAATGGTGGAAGGCCTTCTTGTTCAGAGCGGGGGCGTGGCCCAGCTCTACGGGAGATCCACCGGCGACGCCCGCAATGACGGCGGCGATCTCATCTCACGGTGAAAGGCGTCATACTCGGCAGGCTGCTCGGGGCACTGTCGTACACCCCAAAGCCCGCGTCGGCCTCCCCGGCCGCAAGCTCGATTTAGCCGCGGCCGAGCCCTGAGACCGGGATAACCGGACGGTTCTCGGATTCGCCACGAAATGCGGAAAGACGCTCTCGCCATCAGGAGCGGAAACGCAGCGAACGCGCAGCTCAGGCGCGCGCCGGCATGTTCCAGACTATTTGCTCTTCACCGACGGAATCCCCACGGTGGTTGATGCAAAGCCTGCCGACAAGCTCAGCGCCGAGAAGGTGCGTTTCACTCTCGACTGGACGCGGGAACTCGTCGAGCAGCGCGGCTGGCTCTACGAAGTGTGGACCGAGCCGGACGATCTGTCTCTGCCCAATCTGCGCTTTCTGTCGGGGTTTCGTAATCCGGATCGCTTCGATGACGCGCTCCTGAAAAGCATTGTCCAGCAATTCTCTTCACATGCCTCGTCTCCCGGCCTGAACATGCATGTGGACTGGCTGAGCGCGGCGCAGGTTGCCTCTCGCGCAAGTTGCTGCACTATGCCTTCGACGAGCAGTCGGCCGCGCAGCGGCTCCCGGCAGTGGGCAGGGGACCCTGAGGCACCTCGCCCAACTCCTCGGCGCGCGCTGATCGTTTGGTCACCGACGGGTGCAGCAATGCCCCCGCCGAACCGACGACGCCGTTTCAGGCGATGCTGTTGATAGCGGCGGCGGCCTTGCTCTGAAACTCCGCGGGCAAGGGGATATAGCCGACCTTGTTGAGATCGGTCTGGCCGACGGTCACTGCGGACTGCAGGAAGCTCTTGACGGCTTCGCCGGTGTCGGAGTCGGGGTAACGGGAGCAGACGATCGAATAGCCGGCCAGGATGATGGGGTAGCCGAATTTCGCGGTTGGCTGGAAGGCCGGAGTCAGGTCGAGGACCATGTTGTTGCCTTCCCCGACGATCGTGACGGGCGCGATGGACGTGCCGACCCAGTCGGTACCGATGTGGGTGATTCCCGCGGGGGTTTGGATGTCAGCGGTCGACAGGTTCTGGTCGATGGCGGAAGACCAGTCGTTGTAGCTGATCGCGCCCGGGGTGTTTCTGACCATTTCCGCGGTGCCCTGGTTTCCGCTGGCGCCCTGGCCCACTCCGCCGTTGAAGGTCTTCCCGGCGCCGCGGGTCCACGCCCCGTCTGACGCGGTTTGCAGGTACTGCTGGAAGTTGTCGGTTGTTCCGGATTCATCGTTGCGGTGGATGACCCGGATTTCTTCGGCTGGCATGGCTATGCGCGGGTTCGGGTGCGCCCTGCCGCCCGGCAGGTTCAGGGCCTCGATTGCCGGGTCGTCCCAACGGGTGATAGCGCCGGAGAAGATGCCGGCCAGCGTGGGTCCGTCGAGGATCAGGACGTCAACATCGGCGAGGTTGTAGGTGATGGCGATCGGTCCGAAGACGATCGGGATGTTCAGGGCCTCCGCGCCGCCGCAGCGCTGTTTGGCGGCGTTGAACTCGTCACCCTGGAGTGGCGAGTCCGAGCTGCCGAAATCGGTCTTTTTGGCGAGGAATTCCTGGATTCCGGCGCCGGACCCGTTGGCGGTATAGGTGAGCGTTGTCCCCGGGCATGCGTCTTGGTAGGCCTTGGTGAAGTGGGCGATCGCAGCGGCCTGGGCGGTCGAGCCGCTGGCAGTCAACTCTTTCTTGCCGGCGCAAGCCACCGTGGCGTCCTTGGCGTAGGGCTGCTCGGGGCCGGTCTGGGAACACGCCGCTGTCAGCAGAGTGCCCGCGGCGGCCATGGCGGCGAGGGCGCGGTGTCGGTTGTTCTTCATCTCGGTTGACTCCTTGGGACGGATGGACGGGGGTCGTTGTCGATAGGGGATTGGGGACGGCTTTCGCCGCGTAGGCCGGCATCGGTGATCAGCGCTCGCCGTTGGTGATCGAGTTGGTGTTCACGGATCCAGGCCTGGGCGGCGATTTGGGTTGCGTCCCAGGGCGACCCCAGGGGTGGGGTGTAGGACAGGTCGAGTTCGTTGAGGGCGTCCACGGTCATGGTGTGGAACAGGGCGGTGGCGTAAGTGTCGACCCGTTTGGACACCTCCGCGCTGCGGTGGCCCACGAGTTGGGCTCCCAGCAGCCGGCCGCTCGCGCGGTCGCCGGTGATGCGGATATGCACGGGAGTGGCCCCGGGGTAATAGGCCTTGTGGTCATCGGGGGCCGATTGTGTGGTCACCGGGTGCCAGTCGGGGTTGGCGGTGTGGGCTTCGTGTTCGCGCAGCCCGGTGCGGGCCGCGACGAGGTCGAATACTTTGACGACCTGGGTGCCCAGGCTGCCGGCGAAGCGGGCGTAGCCGCCGAGGGCGTTCTCGCCGGCGACTCGGCCCTGTTTGTGCGCGGTGGTTCCCAGCGGTAGCCAGGTGATGCCGAGGAGGCGGTGGTGGGTGTGAGCGCAGTCGCCGGCGGCGAAGACGTCGGTCAGGTTGGTGCGCATTGCGTCGTCGACGGCGATGGTTCCCTTGACGCTCAACTCGGCACCGGCGTCGGCGGCCAGCTCGGTGTCGGGTTTCACCCCGACGACCACCAGAACGAAATCGACGACGCGGGTGGCGGTTTCGCCGTCGTGTGTGGTGGACAGGACCAGCGCCCCGGTCGGTGTTCGGGCAATGGCCGTGACGGTGGTGTGGGTGAGGACCTCGACGCCGTTGCGCTGGAGTTCAGCGTGGATCAGCGAGCCGAGGTCGGGGTCCACGGTGGGCAGCACTTCGGGTAGGGCCTCAATCTGGGTGACCGCGATGCCCCGGGTGGTGAGGGCCTCGGCCATTTCCAGCCCGATGTATCCGGCCCCGATGATGGCTGCTGTCTTCGGGTTTCGCGTGTTGAGGGATTCCATGACGGCGAAGGTGTCGCCCATGGAGTGCAGCAGGTGCACCCCGTCTGCCGGGCCCAGCCCGTCCGGGCCGTCCAGGCCGGCGATCGGCGGGCGGGCACTGACCGCTCCAGTGCCGACAATCAGTGCGTCATAGGGCAATCGACCGGGATTTCCGGCGGGGTCGAGGATGTCGAGGGTGTGTTCGGCGACGTTGATGCGGGTGGCCCGGGTCTCGGTGAGGACTTCCATTCCGGTGGCGGCCAGGTCGGCGGCGGTGCGGTGGGCGAGATTGGTCCAGTGAGTGACTTCCCCGGAGACGTAGTAGGGGATCCCGCAAATGGAGAAGTTCGGGTAGGCATCGGCGACCACCACGGTGAACTTGGCGCCGGGGTCGAGTTCGCGGGCACGCAGGGCGGCGCTGATCCCGGCGTCGCTACCACCGACGGCGACGATCCGGCGAGCTGTCATGGGCTTGGCTCCTGACGTGTTGGAGTGAGGATTCGACTCAGGTGATCGCGTTGACGGCGCCGGCCACCTTCGACTGGAACCGGTCGGGCAGCGGGAAATAGCCGTGGTCTTCCAGATGCGCCTGCCCCTTGCTGACGGTGGACTGCAGGAATGCCCGCACGGCGGTGCCGACCTGAGTGTCGGAGTATTTCGAGCACACCAGCTGGTAGGTGGCCAGCACGATCGGGTACGAGCCCGACTCGGTGGGGGTGTAGAACGCGGAGGTGTCGAGTACGAGGTTGTTTCCCTGACCGGTGATGGTGGCGCTCTCGATGGTCTTCTGAACGGTGGCCGCGTTGATCGTGACCGGCTCCGGTCCAGCGGAGGTCAGAATCTTGGCGGCCTTGAGCCGGGCTTTCTGGGCGAATGACCACTCGTTGTAGCTGATCGCACCCGGGGTGTCTTTGACGGTTGCCGAGGTGCCCTCGTTGCCGGGGGCGCCCTGGCCCACACCACCGTTGAAGACCTTGCCGGTCCCCTTGCCCCATGCGCCGCCGGAGGCGGCATCGAGGTAGCGCTGGAAGTTGTCGGTGGTGCCTGAGCCGTCGCTGCGGAACACCACCCGGATCGGTTCGGCAGGCACCGAGGGGTTATCGGCTTTGATCGCGGGATCGTCCCACCGGGTGATGGAGCCGTTGAAGATCTTGGCCAGGGTCGCGGCGTCGAGCACCAGGGTGTCGATTCCGTCGAGGTTGTAGGTGATCGCCAGTGGCCCGAAGACCACCGGCAGGTTCCAGGCGTCCGATCCGCACCGCTTTTGGGCCTTGGCGTACTCGTCGCCGGCCAGCGGGGAGTCGGAGCCACCGAAATCGGTTGTGCCGTCGATGAATTCGCTCACTCCGGCGGCAGAGCCGTTGGAGGTGTAGACCAACGTCTGTCCCGGGCAAGTCTTCTCGTAGACCTCGACGAACAGGGTCATGGCGTTGGCCTGGGCGGTGGACCCGCTGGCGGTCAAGGTGTCCTTACCGCCGCAATCGACCTTCGCCGATCCCGCGTAGGTGGGCACCGCCTGATCGCTGCCGCATCCAGGCAGCAGCAGCGCAGCAGCCGCAATGACCGACGCGGGGGCGGACCGGTTCAGCGAGATAGCCATGGCACATGTCTTTCTGATGGGACTGATCGGAGGCGATAGCACCGGCGGCTCATCGGTGTCCCCGCCCGCGCTGCTGGTGGTGGTGCCCGATGGCCGGGGCCAATTGGTCGATCCGTGCGACCAACTCGTCGAGGGCGTGATCGAACGCCTGGGCGCCCCCTGCGCGGACGGGATCGGTGATCGACCAATGCAGCCGCGTCGTCTGAGGGGGGAGCTCTTCGTGGACGGTGTCGCACACCGCCACGATGAGGTCGGTGGGGCGGCGCACCTCATCGAGGTGGCGCGGCCGGCGGGGCCGCATCGCAAGGTCGTGGCGGGCCGCTGCGGCCACCGCACCCGGGTGCACCCGGGCTGCGGGTTGGGTGCCGGCGGAGGCCGCGGGCACCTGACTGCGCCGGTTCCACACGGCGACCGCCAGTTGGCTGCGCGCGGAGTTCTGGGTGCACACGAACACCACCCGCTCGACATGCAGTGCCACCGAGGGCACCAGCAGGTCCAGAGCTGTGGGGATCAGTTGCAGATAGGTGCGGCGGCGATCGCCCTCCGAGCGGACCCGCCGCAGGATGCCGGCGCCTTCCAGCACAGCCAGGTGGTGGGCCAGAAGGCTCGACGACATCGACACCACCTGGTGCAGTTCCGACGGTGAGGCGTCTCCGAGCAGCAACCGGTCGACGATCGTCAGCCGTCCGGCATCAGCCAGGGCCGCATGGACCTGCACACGTCGCAAGGCGTCTGCGGACAGCTCAATCATGATTGAGTCAATGTGCGCTGAGACAGGCCACTCCATCAACGGATGCACCGAGATTGTGCCGTCCCGTCATGTGCTGTTCATCCTGGCGCCGGTTCCGGTTTGCTTGAGGCGGCTCCCCCCGTGAAGTCTGGGCTAATGACCCACTACGACGTTGTAGCTCTCGGCGGTGGTCCCGGCGGGTATGTCGCGGCGATCCGTGCCGCCCAACTCGGGTTGAACACTGCGGTTGTCGAGCCGAAGTATTGGGGTGGGGTGTGCCTCAATGTCGGGTGTATCCCGTCGAAGGCGTTGTTGCGCAACGCCGAGCTGGCCCACATCTTCACCAAGGAGGCCGAGACGTTCGGCATCAGCGGGGAGGCGAGGTTCGACTACGGTGCGGCCTTCGACCGAAGCCGCACGGTGGTCGATGGGCACGTCGCCGGTGTGCACTTCCTGATGAAGAAAAACAAGATCACCGAGATCAATGGGTACGGCCGGTTCACCGACGCCACCACCATCGAGGTGGCCCTCAACGACGGCGGTACCCAGATCGTCACCTTCGACAACGCGATCATCGCCACCGGCAGCAGCGTGCGCCTGGTGCCGGGGACCTCGCTGTCGGCCAACGTGGTCACCTACGAGGAACAGATCCTGTCCCGGGAGCTGCCGCGCTCGATCGTCATCGCCGGTGCGGGCGCCATCGGGATGGAGTTCGGCTACGTGATGGCCAACTACAGCGTCGAGGTCACCATCGTCGAGTTCCTGCTGCGGGCGCTGCCCAACGAGGACGCCGAGATCTCCAAGGAGATCGAGAAGCAGTACAAGAAACTCGGCGTGACGATCCTTACCGGCACCAAGGTGGAGTCCATCACCGATGACGGGTCGGCGGTCACCGTCGTCGTGAGTAAGGACGGGATCACGCAGGAGCTCAAGGCCGACAAGGTGTTGCAGGCCATCGGGTTTGCGCCCAATGTCGAGGGCTTCGGACTGGAGACCACCGGTGTGGCGCTCACCGACCGCGGCGCCATCGCCATCGACGACTACATGCGCACCAACGTGCCGCACCTCTACGCGATCGGCGACGTCACCGCCAAACTGCAACTGGCCCACGTCGCCTCGGCCATGGGCGTGGTCGCCGCCGAGACGATCGCCGGGGCCGAGACCCTGCCGCTGGGCGACTACCGCATGCTGCCGCGGGCGACCTTCTGCCGGCCCCAGGTCGCCAGCTTCGGGCTCACCGAGGAGCAGGCCCGCGCAGAGGGCTATGACGTCACGGTGGCCAAGTTCCCCTTCAGCGCCAACGGCAAAGCGCATGGCCTCGCGGAGCCCACCGGCTTCGCGAAGGTCATCGCCGACGCCAAATATGGTGAGCTGCTCGGCGCGCACCTGATCGGGCCCGACGTCTCCGAGCTGCTCCCCGAACTCACCCTGGCCCAGAAGTGGGATCTGACCGTCAGCGAACTGGTCCGCAACGTCCACACGCACCCGACGCTGTCGGAGGCGCTGCAGGAATGCTTCCACGGCCTGGCCGGCCACATGATCAATCTGTAAATCCCAGCCCCGCCTAGTGTTCGGCGGACCACCTCCGGCAGGGACGGCCCGCCGGTCGGCTCACCGTCTCAGCAGCACGACGTGGTGGCTGCCGCGTTGTCCGGCTGGCCCGGGCCATTGGTCGCAGCGGCGGCAGATCCGCAACAGGCTCCCACCTCGGACGGGACATCCAGATGCTGTGGGTTGGCGCCGAAGGTCTCCGAGTCGGCCAACACGGTGTAGACCTCCCACTTCTCGCCGCCGGGTCCCGTCACCCACACCTTGTCCTGGGTGGCGAAGCAACACGTGGTGCCGATCTCCTCATCGGTGAACAGGCCCTCGCCGGTGAGGCGGGCGATTTCGGCATGCACCGTGTCGCTGGACTCGACCTCGACGCCGAGATGGTTGATGGTGCCGCCCTGCCCTGGATTCTCCAGCAGCACCAGCTTCAGCGGCGGCTCGGCGATCGCGAAGTTGGCGTAACCGGGCTTGACCTTGGCCGGTGCGGTGTCGAACAGCTTGGAGTAGAACGTGATCGCCTCGTCGAGGTTGTCGACGTTGAGGGCGAGTTGAGCTCGGGACATGGGGATGATCCTCCTACTTCTGAGACATATGTCTAACTACGGCGATGCCTTCAGAATGCCACCTCTTTGATATATGTCAAGGCATCTGAGAAGATGGGTTCATGCCCAAGGCGCTGCCCGTGGTCGAGATCTCCACCCCGGTCTGTTGCGCGCCCATGGCTGCCGGGTCGATGAGCGACGACGACGCCCTGCACGTCGCCTTGCGACTGAAGGCCCTCGCCGACCCCGCCCGGTTGAAGATCATGTCACTGCTGTTCAGTTCGCCGGCCGGGGAACGCAACAGCGGAGAACTTGCGACGGCCCTCGGGTTGAGCGAGTCCACGATCAGTCACCACCTGACTCAACTGCGCAAGGCCGGCCTGGTCGAGTCGGATCGGCGCGGCATGAACGTCTATCACCGCCCCAGCCCGGACTCACTTGCCGCGCTGTGCGCGGTGCTTGACCCGAACTGCTGTCGCTGAGCCCGCCAAGGCCGGCGCTATCACCGGATCTTCACCGGGAGTTCGCTTGCACTCGGGATTGGATTTCTGTCAATATCGACTCATGTCGAATCAAGATGCGGGAGACGGTGGCTGCCCGGTGGCACCCCTTGTGGCCGAACCATTGAGTATGCCGGGGGCGGTGGAGATGGCGGCGAAGTTCAAGGCGTTGTCGGATCCGGTGCGCCTACTGCTGCTCAGCTCGGTGGCTAGTCACGCCGGTGGCGAGGCCTGCGTGTGCGACATCTCCACCGGAGTGGGGGTGTCGCAGCCCACGGTGTCCCATCACCTGAAGGTGCTGCGAGGTGCAGGGCTACTGACCTCTCAACGTCGGGCCTCGTGGGTGTACTACGCGGTGGTGCCCGAAGCGCTTGAAGCACTGTCGACACTGTTGAGTGCCGGGGCGGATTCTGCTGCGGCCGTGGGGGTTTCGGCGTGACCGGCACGGTAAGCGCCGACGTGCCGGTGGCCAGCCGGCTGTCCACCCTGGACCGGTTCCTGCCGGTGTGGATCGGTGTGGCGATGGCAGCCGGGCTGCTGCTGGGCCGCGGGGTGCCCGGGCTGAACACCGCCTTGGAGAAGGTGCAGATCGACGGCATCTCCCTGCCGATCGCCCTGGGGCTGCTGATCATGATGTACCCGGTTTTGGCCAAGGTGCGCTATGACCGCCTCGATACCGTCACCGGTGACCGCAAACTTCTGGTCAGCTCACTGGTGCTGAACTGGGTGATCGGGCCCGCGTTGATGTTCGCCTTGGCGTGGCTGTTCCTGCCGGACCTGCCGGAGTACCGCACCGGCCTGATCATCGTGGGCCTGGCCCGCTGCATCGCCATGGTGATCATCTGGAACGACCTGGCCTGCGGCGACCGCGAGGCTGCCGCGGTGCTGGTGGCGCTGAACTCGGTGTTCCAGGTCGTCATGTTCGCGGTGCTGGGCTGGTTCTACCTCTCCGTGCTGCCGGGCTGGCTGGGGTTTGAGCAGGCCTCGATCTCCACCTCACCGTGGCAGATCGCCAAGTCGGTCCTGATCTTCCTGGGCATCCCCTTGCTGGCCGGCTACCTGTCGCGCCGACTCGGCGAGAAGGCCAAGGGCCGGCAATGGTACGAGAGCGTGTTCCTCCCCAAGGTCGGCCCGTGGGCGCTCTACGGCCTGCTGTTCACCATCGTCATTCTCTTTGCGCTCCAAGGTAATCAGATCACCAGCCGGCCACTCGACGTGGTACGCATCGCCCTTCCACTGCTGGTCTACTTCGCCCTCATGTGGGGCGGCGGCTACCTGCTCGGGGCGGCGCTGGGCCTGGGCTACGAACGCACCACCACCCTGGCGTTCACCGCGGCGGGCAATAACTTCGAACTCGCGATCGCCGTGGCCATCGCCACCTACGGCGCGGCCTCTGGACAGGCCCTGGCCGGGGTGGTCGGACCGCTGATCGAAGTGCCGGTCCTGGTCGGGCTGGTGTACGTGTCGTTGGCGTTGCGCGGGCGCTTCCGGACAACCGATCCGACCTCTGTGCCCGCGGCCGGTGGTTCCTGATGGCCGATGACTGCCTCGAATCGCCCGAGCCGGTGGCGGAGTTGTTGATGCCGCAGGCGGTGCTCTCCCGGGCCGCACAGAACCTGGCCGCCAAGTACACCGGGGTGTTCTCGCCGCAGACCGTGGAACGGTATGTCTTCGAGTCGTACGCGGCCCTGCGACGCACCGCCCGCATCCACACCCATCTGACTGCCCTGGCCACTCGGTTCGCCGGCGACCGGCTCACCGCCCTGGCCCAGTCCCAAGGGGCGGCCCCCAAGGACGTCCCCGAGGTCCTGTTCATCTGCGTGCACAACGCAGGCCGCTCCCAGATGGCTGCGGCCCTGCTCGACCATCACGGCCAGGGGCGGGTGCATGTGCGCTCAGCCGGGTCGGCGCCGGCCCAAGAGATCAACGCGGAGGTGATCGAAGCGATGGCGGAGATCGGCGTCGATCTGGGCGAGGAGTACCCGAAGCCGCTGACCGACGACGTGGTCGTCGCCGCCGATGTGGTGGTGTCCATGGGCTGCGGCGATGCCTGCGCGGTGTATCCGGGCAAGCGGTACCTGGATTGGACGATCGACGACCCCGCCGGTCAACCCCTGGACGTGGTGCGCAGCATCCGCGACGACCTCGACGCCCGCGTCCGCGGCCTGCTCACCGACCTGACCGGCTCCACACTTCCTGCCTGATCCCTGCTTGCAATCTGAAAGGTTTTCCAAGACATGGCTTCTCGTCCCAGCGTGTTGTTCGTCTGCATCCACAATGCCGGCCGCTCCCAGATGGCGGCCGGCTTCCTGCGCGACCTGGCCGGCGATGCCGTCGAGGTCCGCTCCGCGGGCAGCGACCCAGGCCCGCAGGTCAATCCGGCGGCGGTCGAGGCGATGGCCGAGGTCGGCATCGACATCTCCGACCAGTCACCGAAACTGCTCACCCACGAAGCGGTCGAAACCTCCGACGTGGTGATCACGATGGGCTGCGGGGACGCCTGCCCGGTGTTTCCCGGCATCAGCTACCGCGACTGGCAACTCGAAGACCCGGCCGGCAAGGGCATCGACGCCGTGCGCCCGATCCGCGACGAGATCAAGACCCGCGTGCAGGCCCTGGTCGCCGAACTCCTGCCCGCCCAATCCGCCTCGTGAGGAATCCGTCGGTGCTGTTCGTCTGCGTGAAGAACGGCGGCAAGTCCCAGATGGCGGCCGGGTTGATGCGCAAGCTGGCCGGTGACCGCATCGACGTGTATTCGGCCGGCACCTCCCCGGGTGCGGCGATCAACGAGCTATCCGCGCAGTCCCTGCTCGAGGTCGGTGTCGACATCACCGGCGAGCACCCCAAGCCGATCGACCCAGCACTGCTGAGCAAGGTGGACCTTGTGGTCACGCTGGGACGTGAGGCCCGAGTCGACGTGCCCCCCGGCACCCGGCTGGAGAACTGGGACACCGACGAACCCTCCGAGCGCGGGATCGAGGGAATCGAGCGGATGCGACTGGTCCGCGACGACATCGCCACCCGCGTCGAAGAACTCAACGAACAGCTGACCGAGAAGGAGAAGTGATGGGCAAGATTGAGGTGTTCGAGCCGGCGTTGTGCTGCGCGACCGGTGTGTGCGGGGAGGACGTCGACCAGTCGCTGGTGACCTTCTCCGCCGACATGGATTACGTCGCTAGCCGCGGCGGTGACATCGCCCGCTACAACCTGGCCAGCGAACCGCAAGCGTTCGCCGGCAACGAGGCCGTCAAAGCCTTCCTGCACGTCTCCGGATCGCCCGGGCTGCCCCTGATCCTCGTCGACGGCGTCACCGCCATGACCGGGCGTTACCCCGACCGGGCCCAACTGGCCGCGTGGGCCGGTCTTGATGTGCCCGCGGGCGCCGGGTTGGGCATCACCGAGGCCAACGCCTCGGAGGGCGGCTGCTGCGGCGGCGACGCCTCAAGCTGCTGTTAAACCGACCGAGACCCCCGAACACCCGAAAGACTGGTTATGAGTTCACAACCCACCCATGGCGTCATCATCATCGGATCCGGGCCGGCCGGATACACCGCGGCGATCTACACCGCCCGCGCACAACTGCACCCCCTGGTGTTCGAGGGCACCTCATTCGGGGGTGCGCTGATGACCACCACCGAGGTGGAGAACTATCCCGGCTTCCGCGCGGGCATCCAGGGCCCGGAACTGATGGACGAGATGCGCGAACAGGCGCTGCACTTCGGCGCCGACCTGCAGATCGAAGACGTGGAGTCGGTGTCACTGGCCGGCCCGATCAAAGAGGTCGTGACGGCCGGTGGCGAGACCCACCGGGCCCGGGCGGTGATCCTGGCCATGGGTGCCGCGGCCCGCTACCTGGGTGTCCCCGGGGAGCAGGAACTACTGGGCCGCGGGGTGAGCGTGTGTGCCACCTGCGACGGGTTCTTCTTCAAGAACCAGGACATCGCCGTGATCGGCGGCGGCGACTCGGCCATGGAGGAAGCCACCTTCCTCACCAAGTTCGCCCGCAGCGTCACCCTGGTGCACCGGCGCGAAGAGTTCCGCGCGTCGAAGATCATGCTGGAACGGGCCCGCGCCAACGACAAGATCCGCTTCCTGACCAACACCACCGTCGTGGCGGTGGACGGCGACAGCACCGTGACCGGCCTGCGGGTCCGCAACGCACTCACCGGGCAGGAGTCCACCCTGGCGGTCACCGGGGTGTTCATCGCGGTCGGCCACGACCCGCGCTCGGCGTTGGTTCGCGATGTCGTCGATGTCGATGCCGAAGGCTACGTCCAGGTCTGGGGCCGCAGCACCGCGACCTCAGTCGACGGTGTCTTCGCCGCCGGGGACCTCGTCGACCGCACCTACCGGCAAGCCATCACCGCCGCGGGCAGCGGCTGCGCGGCGGCCATCGACGCCGAACGTTGGCTGGCCGACACCCGCGACAGCGGCACCACTGAGATGATCGGAGCACACCGATGAGCACCTCCACCACCCCGCTGACCGTCACCGACGACTCCTTCGCCGCCGACGTCCTGGCCAGCACCACCCCTGTCCTGGTGGACTTTTGGGCCGCCTGGTGCGGGCCGTGCAAGATGGTGGCCCCGGTGCTGGAGGAGATCGCCCGGGAGAAGGCCGGTGTACTGACGGTGGCCAAGATCGACGTCGACGCCAACCCGTCG
>Ga0315288_10006589_pt1 | contig 14728 bp, 14 predicted proteins | sample YL17G11_20_MG_FD_203454 | JGI IMG/M metagenome (GOLD analysis project Ga0315288, IMG submission 203454) | Sediment microbial communities from Yellowstone Lake, YNP, Wyoming, USA - YL17G11_20 | ecosystem: Environmental > Aquatic > Freshwater > Lake > Sediment | place: USA: Wyoming | collected... | reverse complement strand
GTCGAGCATGATCTACAGACATCATGAGGGTTACAGCTGAAACTGATTGAACACAAATCATGAGGGTTACAGTTGAAACTGATTGAACACAAATCATGAGGGTTACAGTTGAAACTGATTGAACACAAATCATGAGGGTTACAGTTGAAACTGATTGAACATAAATCATGAGGGTTACAGCTGAAACTGGTCGAGCATAAATCATGAGGATTACAGCTGAAACTGGTCGAGCATAAATCATGAGGGTTACAGCTGTAACTGGTTGAGCATAAATCATGAGGGTTACAGCTGAAACTGGTCGAGCATGATCTACAGAAATCATGAGGGTTACAGCTGAAACTGATTGAACACAAATCATGAGGGTTACAGTTGAAACTGGTTGAGCATAAATCATGAGGGTTACAGCTGAAACTGGTCGAGCATGATCTACGGAAATCATGAGGGTTGCCGTTGTAACTGGTTGAGCACAAACTCTAATGGTCGCAGCTGAAGCTGGTCGAACATGATCTACAGAAATCATGAGGGTTACAGCTGTAACTGGTGAAACACAAATCATGAGGGTTGCAGCTGTAACTGGTGAAACACAAATCATGAGGGTTGCAGCCGTAACTGGTCGAGCATAAATCATGAGGGTTACAGCTGAAACTGGTTGAGCATAAATCATGAGGGTTACAGCTGAAACTGGTCGAGCATGATCTACAGAAATCATGAGGGTTACAGCTGAAACTGATTGAACACAAATCAAGAGGGTTACAGCTGAAACTGGTCGAACAAGACTATACAGAAATTCCGATGATCTACGTCGGAAATCGTGAGACATGTTTCAAGCTGTGACATGCTCTGAAACCTGTAAATATTTTACCGGTAATTCCGACGTAACACAGCTGAAATTTTGTCAAATCCGATTATGTTTTACGATCTGACTCGGCTGGAAACACGATCGGAATATTTTTCATTTCATGAAGCGTGATGAAGTGAAACCTGACAAAATCCCGTCAGAAATTCCCGATGTAACGATCGTAGTTTTTGATCGAGTACATCGATGTTCGAAAGACCGTAATTATAAATATGCTAAGCCTGTATCGGGGCTATAATCATCGAGTTTGTACGGGATTTATATAAAATATCTTGCCCCGAGGCTGGCCCCCGGAAATAAAATACCTGACTGGTCGGAGACCTAGAGGACTTTGTGTTTGGACCGTGGCCCTTGAGGGTCAACCATATTTGTGGAGAGCTCTAAGGCCGTTTTGGCTTGATGATCGTGACTATTGAATACAATAAAATGGTTTTGGCGGGCTGATCGTGACATATCACATATGATGAGCTAATTTTGCGGGCTGATCGAGACATGTCACACACGATAAGCTGATTTTGCGGGCTGATCGAGACCATCGGATACGGTAAGACTGTTTCTGCGGTCTGACCAATACTTAAAATAGTTAAGCCCGTATTCGGGCTCTGATCGAGACACCTAAATTAATTAAGCCCGTTTTCAGCGTCTGATCGTGACATATTACAGCAAAATGCCCTCAATTCTTACCCCCAAAACAGGTTCCCCTCTATCAATGTGCGATCAGAACACTTTTTACAATAATGGGAATGCCCCCCCCCCTTATGAAGACGTATTCTGTTTTCCTAATAAGATTTGTATAATTCTATAAGAACGCCATAGTATTCCTTTTATATGATTTTAAAGCACGATATAATGTGAGAATATATGAAAATCAACCACAAAACCGGTATAATATAGTGAGTTATACAACGCCTAATGAAAATATAATACATTATTATAATGAATCGATTTGTATGTGTTGACTGTGGTAAAGTGTTTGCTGCAAAGCAGAACATGGATTATCACATGAAAAGGAAGGTATGTGAGAGGATGAACAAATATGTTTGCGCGAATTGTGGCAAAGTATTGTCATCTAGTTCGAGCTTAAGTAGACATAAGAAATCAGGATGCAAGAATCAAAAGAAAGGGAAAGACGATCGCGTGAACAATGATGATATCGACAACAATTGTGCTGATTCGGATGCGTACAATGACAGTGACGATAATACCGACAGTTCAAATAATCCCGATACAAATAATGTTAACATACAACAGGTGTTTGAAGAAATCCGTAAACTAAAAGAACAAAACGACACGCTGCAAAAAGAGATGAACGATATGAAAACCCAAAATAACACGCAACACATAACGAACAATACAAACAATACAAACAACACAAATACAAACAACACAAATACAAACAACATCAATAATGGGACCGTGAATAACATCTATCTGTACGGGCTTGGGAAAGAAGATATGACGCGAATGGACTGGAAAGAACTTATAGGGGTTTTCCAAAGCGGATTCGATGCGCCTGCCAAGATGTGCCTTGCTGTCAATTTCAATCCAAAATATCCCGAATTTCATAACGCCTACATTACAAACATGAAAAACAAATATGCAATGTTTTACGACGGCACCGCGTGGAATATGATCGAAAAAAATAAGCTAGTAGACGAAATGTATAAGTATAAAAGAAGTTTCATTGAAGCGAATTTCGATGATTTCGTAGACGTTATGACGAAAAACCAAAGGGATGCCCTGGAACGATGGCTAGACAGTGATGATGATCATGAGCATGTAAAGGAAATCAAAGAGTTTATCAAGCTAATGCTTTACAATAGAAGGGATGTAGCGATTAGTTACCGTAATAAAATTGAAAATATACAACAACAAAACAATGTACCCGATAATACGGTACCGGTTCCAGTGCCGGCACCCGCCCCGGATGCTGCATTCATCAATGCCCGTAAACCTCCTCGCATTCGGGCACTTGCGCTTGCATCTACATCCGCATCCACTGCTATACCCACTGTTACATCCTCTGCTACACCATCTGCTACACCTGACTCTGCGCTCATTAATGCCCGTAAACCTCAGCGTATTCGTGCACTCGCATCTGCATCTACACCCGCTGCTGATCCTATTCCTACACGAGCGCCAGCCCCTAAGCATGTTGTTAAAGTAACGAAAAGCGTGAAGAGTGTGAAGAGGTGAGTTTATATATTTATTATTGTTGAGTTCGAATGAACGCTATTGTTGAATAGCGTTGATCTTTATAAATGTAAAATCATAAAAAACTCACACATACTGCTTGATCTTTGACTCGATCTTCTCCCGGACAGAGCTTGCGACCATCTCAAGCAGTACGCCATCCTTGTAAAAGCCGAAGCTCGGTAGACCGGACACCCCATCCGCTAGATCCGGGTACTCATCGACGCTGACTTTGTAAAATGATACGCTATCCTTGTACGTCTGACTGAACTCTTTGATGTCTTTGGCTATGACCTTGCACGGTTGACACCACGGGGCGTAGAAGTCTATCACGACCAGCTTGGGGCTCATAATAGCATCCTCGAACTTCTCTTCCAACTCTAGGTGTTCGATTTTGATTTCGATTGAACTCGTACTCATGGCTTGGCTTATGTTATGGTTGTAGCTTTTCTTTTTAATAAGCGCAAAAAATATCAATTTTTATCGCCCGATACAAAAATAAACGCGGCATCTAAGTATATGGTCGATCGAACAAAAGATATAATATGCGCGTACGATTCGTCTTGCTCAGATAGCTCTTCTAGCTGCTCGGATAGCTCTTCTAGCTGCTCCAGTTCATCCAGCTCCGAAGCATGCGGCCCGTGCGGATACTATGGGACTTACGGGACATACGGAAATCATGGCGTATCGAAAGCTAAATTAAAATGCAAATCGAAATGCAAATCGAAATGCAAATCAAAAAGCAAATCCAGATCCAGATCCCGCTGTGGTACGAATAAGCCGTGCACCGAACGCTGTACATGTTCGTACTACAGGACGTGCACGATCAAGAAGAAGACATACTGCCGAAAGTGTCAGAACTTCCACAAGTCTTGCCACACCAGCTGCTACGGCAAAATAAAATGCGCACGAAAAAAGAACTGCCATACCAAATGCGGATCGGGTTCGTACGTCAAGGCCAAATCCAAGAGCCACAAGAAGAAACACCACAACCGCCGGAAAAAGGTCTGTGCCCCGTCTTGCTGCAAACCATGCTGTAGGCCAAATTATATGCCGATCTGCGCACCACCCCCATGTTTTAAACAATCCTGCACCCCGTGTAACCCGGCCATTATACCCGTACCGTACACGACGTGCCCGACACTGTGTTCTAGTTACGCGGTCAAATGTCAGAACCCGTGCTATACGTGCGAGCACATCAAAGTCAAGCCGCAAGTCTGTACGAGATGCATGAATCCGAACAAGTGTGTGTGCCCTAATCAAAACACGTACTACTGAATAAAGAAATTAGTCGCCCACGCCATCACACTCCTCGGCTACCACATCGCTGACCGTTCTCGAAATATGGTATTCGGAAAAATTGTACCCGTTGTCGGCGTTGATTTTTTTTGCCAGATCGCGCAGCTTCTGCTCTAGATTAACGTCTAGATTCGTACCAAACTCTGCCTGTATAATGGTGAACGCCTCAACTAACTTAGCTTTGAACTTAGGACTCTGCTCCTCGTGTATCAGCGCGTCTTGCTTGATTTTCTCTATTTCCGCTCCCTCTGCTGCTGCGTTTGCGTCCATTTGTTTGGAAATCTGCTTAGCTATCTCACCGATCTTTTGTGCGAACTCCGCATTCGTCATATCGGATCTGTAGCCCGCCATCATAACCCGCATCGTTTCGAACATCAGCTGCTCCGTATAAGATGCCGGGCCGCCACAGATCAAGTCTGCGGTGCGCCGATAGCTCTCGATATAGCATTCCGTCGCATCCTTTTCGGCTTTCGCTATTTCCGCACTATCGATATTCTTTTCCGTTTCCAGCTCGTGTAGCCAGTCAATCCCCATTTTTTTTGCTTTTTCGATTGTAGAGTCAGACACCTTGTACAGCTCATCGTATACCTCGTCAAATATCTTGCCCCGTATCTGATCACCAAACTTTGCTATCGGATCAGCTGAGCCAAAGATCAGCTGAGTTAAATCGGTCTTAGGCTGTTCAGTCTTCTCAGACTGTTCAGCCTTCTCAGACTGTTCAGCCTTCTCAGACTGTTCAGCTTTCTCAGACTGTTCAGCCTTCTCAGACTGTTCAGCTTTCTCAGACTGTTCAGCCTTCTCAGACTGTTCAGCCTGTTCAGCCTTATCGGTCTCCGTATTTGTGAAGTAATTGAGTATGAAATCCATGTGAGCGGTGTTGTACTCAGCCTATCGATCTTTGTTGTACAATGTCTAAAAATATCAATTTTTCAGGCATTACCGCATTATATTCTGTCATAAAAGCATCAGACTGCGAAAAATGCGCAGGCTCATCCTTTTGAAGTAATACGATCCGAACAAGTGCGTGTGCCCTAATCAAAACACGTACTATTGAATAAAAAACTAAAGATCCCCGTCTATCACATCATTCACAACGTGAAATACGTCTAGGCTTGTGAAGTCGTACCCGTCGTCGGCGTTGATCTTAGATGCGAGCTCTGTCAGCCTTGATTCGATATTTTCAGTCGAATCGGATTTCATAATGGTGTATGCCTCTGCGACCTGCGCTTTGAATCGGGCCATATTAGCCTTCCGCACATCCGTTTCCTTCTTGATCTGTGCTATGAGCTCTGCGGTTTTCGGATCGCTTCTATCGATCTTCTTACGACCGTAGTACTCATCGATCCGCGCCATCCGCTTCTTGTGTGATTCAAAAATCTTTGCGGTTTTTGCATTCTCCTCTTCGATATCTTTGTTCGTCTGATTCGCCGCGTCTTCGATCTTCTGCCCGTACTCTACAGCCGTCATGGGTGTGTTGTAGCCTGCTATCAGCATCCGCATTGTTACGTACGTCAGCCGCTCGACGTTAGATATTGGACCGCCACACATAATGTCTGCCACCTTCTCACAACTTTCGATGTAATCGGTTTCAACATCATCTGTATCGATATTCTCATCCTCATCATCGCTATCCTCATCTGTATCGATCTCGACATCCTCATCATCGCTATCCTTATCATCCTTGCCAGATTTCTCTAGCTGTTCCGCCCGAATCTTTTTGACTTTCGCAAGAGACTGTTTCGACATCTTTCGAAGCTCGTCGTACGCTACGGCAAACCCCGTACGAAATACCGCCTCCTCACTGAATTTTGTCGTTTTGTCTGAATCTGGGATGACGAACAATTTGTCGGCCTGCTCAGCTTGCTCTGTTTGTACAACCGGTTCAGTTTGCTCAGCTTGTTCGGCCGGTTTAGTCTGTTCAGCTGGTTCAGCCTTTACAGCTTCCGTAGTATTCGTATTCGATCCGAAGTATCCGAAAACGTTCGAAATGTATTCCATGACGATCTACTGATATGTTGATGTGTAATATATTCATCCTATCGGCCTATCGCTACCATGTCTAAAAAATATCAATTTTTTCAGGCTAGTGCAAAATAATTTGGCAAAGTATATATAGAGCCGAATGTACCGCTCTACACGTACGAGGCGTTCTAATCGATCAAATCGTTCCAATCATTCTGGTTTTACCCGGCACAATATTAAGAGCCGGCTCTATAAAAAATACGGGTTCTTCTTTTTGAAGCGGTACGAGATTCTGTAATAACATCACGCGATTATCCTGTATCCTCTCTTCCGTATATCGGCCAACAGCATCGATTTGACTTGACTGTTATCCATGTTTTCCAACAAGAGCCGTTTCAGCGCATTTACAATTTTTGTATTGTTGTACGCCACATTAGATTTCGATGTCTCTCTGTCTGTCGGCATGCCTTTATGATTATACAGATTACACTTGCCCGGTTCGGATGAAAAGTGCCAGTATTTCTGCCCATTCTTCGGCACTAGAACCATATTACACAGATAGCAGCTGTACGTATTGCACGATGGACAGGTCATGAGGTTGCATCCGTCTTCTTTCGAATACTTCGTGTAGCACTTCGGGCAGCTGTGTATAACCGCATCGTCTATGACTCGATTAATCGTGTTCCGTATAACTGTTTCTGTCGGAATTACATGATCGATCTTGTTACACGAATCCTTCCCATGATACGCCTTTCTGCATAGTATACAGAACAGTACGCCGCAGTTCCCGCAGTCTACATTAATAATATTCTGCGGATGGTTGCCGGGATACATGTTATCCACAATAATACCCCACTTCGAACAAAATGGACAGATGTGGTAATTTGAAACAGCAGACGCTATTTTAGCCGCGCTATCGACCTGCTGATAGTCTAGGTACTTCGCGTATAGCGCGGTGTCTGTATCGAACACCCGGCCTAATATTACATCGTCGTACACCTTGTGACAGTGCTCTATCGAATCGAACATACAGACACATTGTTTCTTCGACTCTATCAGGTTCTGTATGTACGCCTTCGTACAATCGGTACACGCCACGTGCTTCGACACACCACAGTGTATCGCATCCGATTCCAGCACATCCGTGTAGCATATCCTGCATTCTACGGTCGGTACGGATACCGTATGCACTAACACAGTCTGCACAAGCTCTATGGGTTTCGATATAACGGGTTCGGCTTTCACAGGCCTGGCGGGTTTTGCATCTACTACAGCTTCTGGTTCTACGTCTGCTGCTTCTACTACGGCTTCCGGTTCATCTTCTGCATCTGCTGCTACGTCTGCTGCATCTGCTGCTACGTCTGCTGCATCTGCTGCTACGTCTGCTGCATCTGCTGCTACGTCTGCTGCATCTGCTGCCACAACCGCTACCGGTTCAACATAATCGAGTACATGGACGCCTTTGTTTATGATATTCGAATGCATCGTACAGTACCCCCGTTGTTTTGCGGTGTTCTTGCATCTGGTTTTCCTTTGGGTAAGCGCGTTGCATATGGCCATTTATAAGATACGGCGCGGATTATATTTAACTACGTGCGGCGTACAGGAATAATATCTCAAGCCAAAACATAGAGATGGATAAACCGATAACCAAAGCGGTTAAACCGAAGGCCAAACCGAAGGCCAAACCGAAAGCCAAACCGAAAGCTGTAAAAGCCAAAACATATTCGAATCTGACGGGCGGTGATGCGTCACGGCTTCTGAGTGCGACATACGCGGATACGCCGGACTTTGGTATTTCGGATTTGAAAGGCTGGGCGAAGGTTCTGAAGGTGTACGACGGGGATACTATACACATCGCTCTGATATTCAAGGGCGATATATACAAGCTCACATGCCGGCTACTGGGTATAGACACGGCGGAGCTCAAGACGAAGAACGTCAAAGAGAAAGAGCACGCGGTCAAAGCTCGAGATCGTGTAAGCAGTTTGACCAAAGACGGGCTGATGTGGGTACATGTTATGTCTTCGAACGATAAGTACGGCCGATATCTGACGACAATATACACAGATAGTACGGAATCTCAGAGCGTGTCGGACATTCTGATCGCAGAAGGCTTGGCATACGCGTACGATGGGAAGACCAAAAAGAAATTCGAAGAGTGGAACGAGGCTGCTGAATAGTGTTTGATTTCATGTGTCGCATGGTATCAAAATATATCAAATCAAATTAAATCAAATTAAATTAAATCAGAGCACGATGGTTAATAATGTGCGTAAGTTTTTTGTAGTCTTCGTCGATCAGATACTCTTTGCATTTTAGCGCGTAATTCAGCAGGTCGGACGGTATGACGGACGGTATAATCGATGTGTCGAATTTTAGATCTGTCATGCCGGACCGGCTATCGCATACCGTGTTGAAATACCATATGGTGTAGAAGGCCGGGTCGATTTTGCGGAACAGCGTCGAGTCGTGACTAATCTGGTTCAGCACGATATCTAGAGCGTCGTCGAACGGTATGGCCTGATTAGACAGCACATCTGCTACGATGTACAGCGGTAAGTACTGAAACACGTACTCAAACATCTTCAGATCCTGGCTGAACGATACGGCCAAAGCTTTCGGATAGTTCTTAAACTGACCACATATAGTATTCGCCAAGGTTTCAGGACTGTGTGAATTGTACGAATTATACAACTCACCCCCATCTGCCGATTTTGGGTTCAGACCGCAAAGTTCTTGACACATAAATACTATACCATACGGCCGCACTTTATTTGTACGGCGGGTGTATGGCTAATATGCAAAACGGCGGGTATTGACTAATTTCAACATTGAACAATTACACTCTGGCCGATTTGGATTACGTATATAAAAAAGTATCGCACCTACAAGTAGTATGAGTAGTATGAGCAGTAAGAGCAGTCTGGATGACATATCGCTGGGTGATATTATTCGAAGCTTTCCGCGGACCATCGAAGAGCGTACGACTTGTTTAGAGCGTGTTGAAGCAGAGTATAGGGAAATGTACCCGATACTCAACCACTATTTCATAATGAATCCCGATAACTACTTATCGGATCTGAAGAAAGGCAGCATCATACGGTACTCTTTCAAGCCACACAAGCTGAGCTGCGCGTGTCGGATTATTCTGGTGAAATATACGCCGGACAAGACGCGGGTCAAGGAGATCGGGCTGATTTCAGCCGTGTTAAACGACGAATCTGCATCGTGGTACATCTACCCGGAAATGTATTACATCTTCGAGTACGATAGGAAAAGTACCAAATTCAAAAGAATGGCGCATCGAGATGGGAAAACAGATAGCGATATGGATGAAATGTGTGAAATAGATGAACCGATCGAACAGAGCAAACCAAACAAACCAAACAAACCAAACATATCCAAAATCATGAAATCGGACGCCATTAGATCGATGGCCAAAAATAAAGACATATCGGACAACGATACATTCATCGCAGTACAGCGGCTCAAACTAGAGCAGATGGGGATGTCTAGATCTAATGCTAATTCTACAAAGCCCGCGCCCGTAAAAACCGTATCTGTTAAATCTGCATCGATTAAAACGGAACCGGTTACGGCGCCCCCTAAAGTGGAAAACGGACGAATGATGATCAGCGTTAATCGCACAACAAAGCAGAAGCTGGTCGGTTTGCGCGGTAATACTCTAGACCTGCAGAAGATAGCAAAACACTACCCCGATATAGCGGCTAGCGTCATTACAGAACGGAATAATGAAGCAAACAATAATGACGACAAACCGTACAAAAATATAGCAAATATCGGGTCTCTGTTAGAAGACAGGCCGATGGATAGGCCGATGGCCAAGCCGAATGCCAAGCCGAATGCCAAGCCGAATGCTATACGCACAGAACGCAGATCGAATACGCGTGTTATAACAGACACAGAATCAACATCTACCGGATCGACAGATGACTCTACATCTGGATCTACGTCTGATACATCTGACTCATCCGATTCATCATAAGTACATCATAAAACAGCTGTGTTTATTTCGATCCGAACAAAAAGCCGTGTAGGAGTATAGATGAGTATGAGTACGGACGAGATTATAAAGTCTATACGAGAGCACGGCATGATTTTTCTATCGGCACAGCCCGACAACGTGTACTTCCATTGGCAGGTGGAGCTGTACATGTATCAGTTTTCGAAGTACGGCATATCGGACCGATGCTACGCTCTGTTCGGTCATTTTGGCCCGTCGCCATCAGAAGAAGGGTTACGGCTGCAGCGGATGTATCCGACGATCCGGTTTTACAGAGACGAGCGGAAAGACACGGCGTACATCCCGACCATTAGGCCGCACCTGTACAAGAAGTTTTTCGCGCAGCACCCGGAGCTAGGGAAATACGTTTTCATACACGACTCAGACATCTTTATTGTACGGATGCCGAACTTCAAGATGATGTTAGAAGACGAGCTGGGCCGATCTTTCGTGTCTGATACGATCGGGTACATCGGGTACAACTATATAGAGGGCTGTTGTAAGCGGTACAAGGAAAAGCATTTACAGCTACCGGATCTGGATCTGCTGACAAAGATGTGTGATGTTGTAGGTGTCGATGTGTCTCTTGTCAAATCGAAGGAGGCGCAATCTGGCGGGGCTCAGTATTTTTACAGAGATCAGACGTTCGAGTTCTGGGATGAGGCTGAGCGTTTAAATGCCAAGATGTACAAGTTTCTGGTTGATTACGAGAAGCAGTACCCGATAGACAAGCATATACAGAAGTGGACGACAGATATGTGGGTATGCTTATGGCTCTATTGGAAATTAGGACACGACACGATCGTAGACCCGGAGCTAGACTTCTCTTGGGCGACCGGCTCTGTCAAGGACTACAATACGAAGCCGATCTTCCATCTGGCCGGGGTGACAGGTGAGACAAAGAAGACGTTCCACAAGGCTCTGTATACAAATGTATCGATATTCGAGGCGTACAACAAAGACCGCGGGATATTCGACCATATATCCGAAACATCCGCGACGAAGTTATATACAGACGTCATAAGAGAGTACTTCAACACGCGGTACTGTGCGATCAAAGGCCATATGCCGGACGACGAGTATTTCAAAACGGACGCCGGGATCAAATCGAAACTGATTAAGCGGGATCTGTTTGGGAAGCCGTTGTCTGAAACAGCACAGACTCAGGTCGAAATGGAATCCAAGCGCCCTAGCTCTATGAGCCGGAACAGGTTCAACATTCTGAACTGTAAGAAGTTCCGCGTAACTTGTGACGAATCGCATGGGAACTTCGACGGGGACTACGAGATCGATACAAAAACTCTAATATGCAGCAAGCCGTTATGGCGATCGACAAACGGCAAGTTTTTGATATTTTACAACGGGTCGACCTGGGTATCGACATACGCGACGTACGCCAAAGAGATCGGCGAAGGTAAGGGCGGAATATCTTTTAACAAGTGCGACGAGCCGTACTACAACGACTGGAATCGCGAATGCATGATCGATATACTTTGCGATTAAGCATGAATAATTTGGTTGTGTATTTATAGTATACCATGAACATTATGATATACTGGATCAACATAGACGAGCGGGTAGACAGACGAACCCATATGACTAATATTTTTGCGAAGTACGGCTGGCCAAATACACGGATACCGGCCGTCGTACCATCTACTCTGAGTTCGGATATGGATATACTATACGCTTCAAACATATCGAATCTACGGATACATATGCCGTCTATCGCATGCATCGGGTCGCACATTAAGGCTGCACAGATCGCACAATCTGATCAGTCAAAGTCTGAGCACGTAATAATAATGGAGGACGATATAATTCCGCTGTTCGATATAGATTTTTCAAAGATCATCGAAACGGCGCCGGCAGATTGGGATATCCTGAAGCTGCACACCAGCAACAAGGCCGTCATAAATTCGAACCTAATAAAATTCTACGATTTGGGCAGCCTATGGTCGGAGTGGGTTATCGATGATTGGAGCACCATAGCGTACGTTTTGAATCGGAAGACCGCAAATGTTATAGCGGCGCATATGAATAATCGAAAGTTAGACCTACGGCCGTACAATACTCTGGTCGCGGATGTCGTGCTGTACCAGAACCGTCGGACATACAGTCTGAACGTACCGATATTCAAGACGCGGACAGATTTGGGTAGCGATATAAAACCGCAAGACGTATCGTACGCCCATGTTCCGGCGAATCTGACTATAGATCAGCATATGCCGAGGCTAGAAGCAGCGCATCGTAAATTCACAGCAAATCGATAAAGCCCGATAAAAATTGAACAAAAAATCGCATCACCGCCGTACATTCAAAAAATATAGTACGCTAATTATAATGTCTGTCGTAATGAGAAAGATTTATGACGGATCAGCCAAATCGGCTGAGTCTGTTGAATCCGTCGAGCCTATAGAGTATGTCGATAGCATCGTAGAGTCTTCATTCGTGAATGCTATAAATATCGCAGCAGTCAAGCATATCGGGACAATGCAAGACATCAAGATGAATGTAGAGGCGTACGGCATTAGCAGTATCGCACCGTATGTTGTGAAGTCTGTCAAGGATATAACAAAGCCCGGGGTGTGGATTATTCAAGAAGCAGGCGATTATGCTCTGACTCTGTATCGGAGGATCGACTACACGTACTTCTACTATCCGACGTACAATATTGATCGAATCTGTAAATTCTACAGCGTTAAGTGTAAGCGCACGGTACCCCGCCTCATAAAGCAGGCAACAGCGTTCGAAGTCTTCGAATCGGAGCTAGAGGTCGCAGTGTCAAAGATGACGAGTAATGCTGAACGGGCCGGGGTGTTGACGAGCATTGGGAAAAAGTAAATCTGATTCAGTTTCGGTCGTTGAATGTAATCACTTTCAAAATATTTGCACTATCGAACTTTGCCAAATCTATCTGTACATTGTTGTACAGATGTATGTTATTCTGTTCGAGCAGCTTGAGGAGCCCTGCATCTGTATCCACGTTAGACATCGGCATAATGCGCAGAGTCTTTGGTATAACCCACGCCGGCAAGAATGAATTTTCAGTATTCGCACTAATCAACCCGGCGTAAAATCCTGGCCATTCGTAATCCGTCAAAGATTGGGATTCGATGTATACGAACTCACGATTCACAATGTAGCCGGATTCCAGAATCTTCGACATTACGCTATGACTATGACTATGACTATGACTATGACTATTACTGTGACTATGGTTGTCTAGCCCCACCCCGTTCAACCATTCTGTAAAACCTAACCGGCACACTGTACATGCGTATAGATTCCGCAGGGGCCGCCGACAAAACGCACAGCCATGGAATCGTTCCGGATGACCATGGATCTCACATCTCAAACACAAACCGTCTGGGCTTAGCATCGTATGTGTTCTATTTGGTTCTGCATCTGGAATCCGATCATTTGACGGAGTACCAAATATAGACACGTTGGATATGGCCCGAATAATTTTAGACGATTTGACGGCCCGTATGGCTTTGTAGATCTGGCTCAACCCGCTAAACATCTGCGTATCATCCGCATCTGGTGCTACGTATGTCTGACACTTGACGCACGTACTGTTATCCATAGAGTCTGTGTTAGAGCTGTTGATATTTTCGTACTCAGCCGTATCGTACTCAACGGCGTAGCTCTTTTTGGATTTGAACATGGTGTACTATATACCTCTAGAATATGATGCGCATTTTTCAATCTTTTCCCATCCGGCCTGATCCGATGATCGTGCACGATACACAGATCGTATAGGATGCAAAAGATTGAAATGCAAATACACAGCACGATATAATTGTTCACCTTATAACCTTATCCGGCTAAAACAGCGCGGTTACTAGATCCCGTGACGGATAAATATAATACGCCGGTTAGATTATAAGATCGGTCTGGTCTAGGCATGTCGAGGCCCGGTATTATTATACGCAAACCGAACCGGAATCTGCTCAAGCCGGAAAAAACAAAACTGAGCAAAATATTGACGTCTAACAAGACCGATACGATCAGTACAAAAAGAAAGAAGAGTCAAGGCCGTGTCGTATTGAGACTAGACGTCCCGCACAGCAGTTCGGAGTCTGATGATATGAGGTGCGATGCAGATGTAGAGACAGATGTAGAGGCAGATGATTTTAGCATGATGTCTGATGACAGAGATTCAAATATTATGGCGGAGTCGACGGAGTACACTGAGACTGAAACAGGATCGGCCGGTAATACGAACCTGTCAGAATCTGCCTATGATGATTATGATAATGATGATGATGATGTAGAATCGGATACGGAATCGACAGAATCGTCTGAATCAGCTGAATCGGCTGAATCGACTGACTCAAGTAACAATTACCGGCATCGGATTATGGCGGAATCCATCATCACGCGAG
>Ga0315288_10006588_pt1 | contig 14731 bp, 7 predicted proteins | sample YL17G11_20_MG_FD_203454 | JGI IMG/M metagenome (GOLD analysis project Ga0315288, IMG submission 203454) | Sediment microbial communities from Yellowstone Lake, YNP, Wyoming, USA - YL17G11_20 | ecosystem: Environmental > Aquatic > Freshwater > Lake > Sediment | place: USA: Wyoming | collected... | reverse complement strand
CTGGGATTCCACAGCGCGATAATGTTATTATAATTGACGTCCCCAAAAAGTAGGCTCTCAGGTTCTGAGGGGGATAAAGAAAACAACTGATGCCGAATCATCCATCCAAGCCCCGAAACACCATCTATACTCTCGGAGCAGCGCTGCTGCTGGGGATACTCTATGCCCAGGCGATCACCAGCATTCCCCATCTTTCCATGACCTCCGACGAGGACTTGCACGTTGCCTCTGGTTACAGCGCCCTGCGTACAGGCGACTTGCGCCTGATCGAGGAACATCCTGAGCTGATAAAATTTTGGATGACCTGGCCTCTGCTCTTGTCATCCCAGTTTCCAGACCCGCGTCAAGTGCCGGGGTGGAAATCGGCCGACCTGCCCTTCTTTGTGCACAGCAAAGAGTGGCGGAGTATTCCTCTAGATTCGTGGGTGATTCCCTGCCGCATTCTGATTCCGCTGTTGGCTCTGCTATTGGGCGCCTTTCTCTTTCGCTGGGCCTCTGACTGGTTCGGGCCACGCGCCGGGCTTTTCGCGTTGGCGCTTTTGGCTTTTGACCCCAATATACTCGCTCACGCGACAGTGGCAACGATTGACCTAGGAACGACTTGTTTCATCTTTATTGCGATGTACGGCTTGCAGCGTCTCTTGCGTTGGCCCAGCCGAGCGAATTTGATCGGGGCTGGCATCGCTCTCGGACTGGCGCTGTCTGCCAAAATCTCGGCTCTCATCCTGCTTCCCATCAGCATTGGACTGATACTCGGGTGGGGGCTGGCCCGCTGGCGCAAGCTCCCGGCGATTCGGATATTGGCTTATCTGAGCATAGCTGGTGTGACCGTGTGGGCCGTTCACCGTTTTGAATTTGGAACACCGCCCGAATTCTCTGTGCCGGCCCCCCCCTTCGGCCTCTGGCATCCACAGGAGGAAGGGAAAAGGACGATAGACATTCAGCTCTCGTTCCCGATCCCAGCCCCAAGCTACCTGCGCCCTTTCACAAAGGTAGGACGACACGTCCTCAAAGATACCAGCATGACTTTTCTCTTGGGCGAAAGCTTTTATGGGCGACGATGGTACTTTTTTCCGGTTGTCTTTGCTCTCAAGACTCCCCTGCCTGCTCTTATCCTTACGGTCATAGCCCTTCTATTTGCCCTGCTGCGCCCTCAACAAAGGTGGCGTGAGTTGGTGTTGGCGATCCTGCCAGTCAGCTACCTCGGCACGAGTCTGCTTAGCTCAATCTATCTGGGCTACCGGCATTTGCTTCCCATCCTGCCTTTCATGTACTTGTTCATCGCTCGACTGGCTGGCTCTCGCGCAGGCAAAGACCAGCCGGTCAAACAAAGAACTTTCCTGCGATGGTCCGCAACCCTGGCTCTCGTCAGCCTTGTGATCTGGCAAGCGATTAGCGCCTTGCAGGTCTGGCCTTTCTACCTCACCTTCTTTAACGAGATCGCAGGAGGCCCACGAAACGGCTACCGATACCTGGCCGACTCGAACGTGGATTGGGGACAAGGGCTAAAGGCTCTTGGTGATTATCTGGAAGAGCGAGGCTGGAACAATGTCCAAACCAAGTTGAGCAGCTACACACTCTTTATTCGGCCAGCGCGGTACGGTATCAACGCCACGCCGCTGCCCCCGCTGGTGAACGCGCCTTCGATGCTGCCCACTCGCTTCAATCCCGCCCCCGGCACATACATCATCAGCGCCTCTACGTTGCGAGGTCTGCAACTCCAAACCACTGATCCTGAGATGTACAACTGGTTCTGGCACCGAGAGCCGGACGATATTGTCGCTAACGCAATGCTCGTCTACCATGTCACCGAGCGGACGCCCAAGCCGACCTGGGTGGCTCAATGCACAACACCCGTCACGCCGTTGGAGACAGATCAAATTGAGGACGGCTTTGGGCAGAGCGACTTGCGCGTGATCGGCTTTGACTGCGCCACCAGTTGGCTGTATCCGACCGGCGGCAAGTCGCCGGGCTGGTTCGCGCTCTCGCGTGACGCGCCCGCGTGGACGCAACGGTATCTCGGGGTGATGCGCTTGAGCTATGAGCAAAAACGCGCCGGGTTTTCTCCGCCCTTCCGCATCTATGAAGATGAGGGCCACGCCTCCTGGCCGCAGGGCGGCCAAGCGCACATTGCGCCCTCGGCCCTCGCGTTGCGCGAGGCAGTCGCCACACCACCGCTGGAATTGCCGGTGACTTTTGATAGCCTCACGCTGCTGGGCTATACGCTGGATCGGCCCACGCTCAAGCCAGGCGAGACAACTCTCTTGGAAACGATCTGGCGCGTAGAGAGCGTGCCGGAGCGGTTGCTTTCGGTGATGGTGCACGTGTTGGGACCTGACGGGCGCGTCGTAGCTCAGGGGGATGGGTTGGGTGTGCCCATCGAAAGCTGGCAGCTCGGTGATGTGTTCGTACAGCGGCACTCGTTGACCTTGCCCCAGGCTGTCTCGCCTGGCGTCTATTGGATTCAGACCGGCGTTTACTGGCTGGACGATGGAGAGCGCTGGCCCGCGCGGGACCAGCGCGCCACAGGCGACCGTGCGCTGCTAGTGCCACTGGAAATCCACCCATGAAGAACAATTTTCTTCAATATCTCCCTGTTATTCTTCTGGCGTGGATGTTCTTTGCCCAATTGAGCATAGGGTCGTTGGAGCTCTCTATGACTTCCGACGAGCCTCCGCACCTGATCAGCGGGTACGTCATGCTGACGACGGGCGATCCGTGGGGCATCCCCATTCACGGCCATCCGCCATTGGTGAATGCGTGGTCGGCCTGGCCGATCTTGCTGCAGCCAGAGCGCCCCGACTCGCGCGCAGTAACGGCCTGGCACCAGGATTGGATCCGTTTTGTACGCGCGATGTGGCCGCTGCTGGGGCCGATTGATCGGTTAGCTTTTATCACCCGCGTGCCCATCATGTTGTTGGGCGTGACGCTGATGGCGGTGGTGTACCGTTGGGCCAGTGACTGGTTTGGTCATTGGGGCGGCGTCCTGGCAGCCGCCGTGATGGCCTGGGACCCCAACATGATCGCCTACTCTCAATTGAACACTACCGACCTGGGATTGACGCTATTCACGTTTGCCTGCCTGTACCTGATCTCTCGGTTGTTGCGGCGATTTCGGCGGGCATCGTCGCCGTGGCGGTTGCTGGCAGGTGTTGGCCTTTTGCTGGGGGCTGCCATGGCGGCCAAGCCCTCTGGCTTGATGCTGGCGCCGGTAGTAGTGGCTATGTTTGGGTGGGGATACATTCGGGAGACCAGCGTGCAATGGTGGACGTGGCTGCGCGGGCCTAGACGCTCGCCCGATCATCTCCGCCGACTAATAAGAGCCACCGGGCGGTGGATGAGTTATTCCGTTCTGGCGATCTTGATCGGGGGACTGGCGCTGTGGGCGTGTTATCGCTTCGAGTGGAGCGCGCTGAAAGGCACGTCGGTATCGCTGCCGCTTGCCACGCACATTCGCATGTTGGACATCCTGATTCGCCAAAAAGGTCGCCTGGCGTTTCTGTGGGGCGAGATCAGGCCGGGCGGGTGGTGGTGGTATTTCCCATTTGCGTTCGCCGTCAAGTCGCCCATCCCATATCTCATCGGCGTTGGAGCCGCGCTGTTGCTGACCGCGCGTAAGTGGCGGACGATTGGGGACGAGATGACGCTGTGGTTTTTCCCCGTCGTTTACTGGGCCATCGCGATCCAGAGCGGCTTGAACATCGGGTATCGCCATTTGCTGCCGACTTTGCCTTTTGCCTATGTGGGGCTGGCGCGTCTGGGTCAATGGATGTTCGCCCCGCTCTCGCGCTGGCGGCTCATCGCGCGCTGGGCGACGGCTGCTCTGGGTGTGTGGTACGTCGTCGGCGCTGTACAGGTCTATCCTTTTGCCCTGGCGTACTTTAACGAATTCATCGGCGGGCCGCAGAACGGCTACCGTTACCTGGTTGATTCGAACGTAGACTGGGGACAGTCGTTCAAGGCATTAAAGTCTTACATGGACAAGGCCGAGGTTCAATCCGTCCGGTTGAGTTACTATACCTTGATTGATCCCGCCGTGTATGGCATACGCTACGAGCCGCTGTTTCCCGCGCCCAAGACTCAACCGGCGATACCTCGCCGGTTCAACCCGGAGCCGGGAGTGTATGCTATCAGCGCCTCGACTTTGTGGGGAATCATGTCTCTCGACCCCGACCTATACGGATGGTTTCAACATCACGAGCCTACGACCCAGCCTGGGTATGGACTGTTGGTTTACAATGTGCGCCAGCCCGCTACGCCACGCGCGTGGGTGGCTCAATGCACGGTGCCGGTCACACCTCTGGAGCCGGATCAGATCGCCGAGGGCTTTGGGCAGAGCGACTTGCGCGTGGTCGGCTTTGACTGCGCGACCAGTTGGCTGTATCCGACCGGCGACAAATCGCCGGGCTGGTTCGCGCTCTCGCGTGACGCGCCCGCGTGGACGCAACGGTATCTCGGGGTGATGCGCTTGAGCTATGAGCAAAAACGCGCCGGGTTTTCTCCGCCCTTCCGCATCTATGAAGATGAGGGCCGCGCCGCCTGGCCGCAGGGCGGCCAGGCGCACATTGCGCCATCGGCCCTGGCGTTGCGCGAGGCAGTCGCCACACCACCGCTGGAATTGCCGGTGACTTTTGATAGCCTCACGCTGCTGGGCTATACGCTGGATCGGTCCGCTCTCAAGCCGGGCGAGACGGCTCTCCTAGAAACGGTCTGGCGCGTAGAGAGCGTGCCGGTGCGGTTGCTTTCGGTGATGGCCCAGGCGCTCGGATCGGATGGGCACGTCGTGGTTCAGGGGGATGGGTTGGGCGTGCCCATCGAAAGCTGGCAGCCCGGCGATGTGTTTACGCAGCGACACTTGCTGACCCTGCCCAAGACTATCTCGCCTGGCGCCTATTGGATTCAGATTGGCGTTTACTGGCTGGACAATGGAGAACGCTGGCCCGCACGGGACCAGCGCGCCACAGGCGACCGCGCGCTGTTGTTGGCGTTGAAGGTGAATCCTTGAATCGCCGTCCGGCATGGTATCTCTGGATAGCCGTAGGGATGCTGCTCGTGTTGTTCGCTTTGACGACGCAGGGAGCGCGGCGCACCTCCCTCACCTACGACGAGCCGATTTACATTGCCGCCGGGTATTCTGATCTTGCCACCGGCGATTTGCACTGGCATCACCCTCCACTCATCAATCACCCTCCGCTGATCAATGTACTGGCGACGTGGCCGCTGCTGCTTTCACCGTATCGCCCTGACCCGACAACCGTGCCGGGCTGGGGGAGCGAGAATGTGTTGGGCTTTGCGCGAGCGTTGCTGCCCAGGCTGGGGCCGCTGGAAGCGGTGACGTTTGCCACTCGCCTACCTATTATGTGGCTGGCGTTGTTGCTGGGCGCGCTGGTATGCCGATGGGCCGGGCAGGCAGGCGGCCGCCTGGCAGGGCTGCTGGCACTGGGATTATTTGTCTTGAATCCCGAGATGATCACGCACGCACAGCTCTGCACGACCGACATGGGATTGGCCGCATTTGCTTTTGCGTCGTGTTACGCGCTGGCTCGATTTTTGCGACGGCCTGGCTGGGCGTGGCTGGCTGCGAGCGGCCTGGCATTGGGTATGACGCTTTCCAGCAAAGCCTCCGGTGCATTGTTTGCAGTCGCGGGTGGATTGGTCGTGATCCTGGGCGCGTGGATCACTAACAAGTCTTCCGGGCGCACAATTGGCTTTTGGCTGACGCTCGCCGAGCGGCTGGCGGCTTGGGGTGGATTGGCGTTCCTGGTCTTGTGGGCAACCTGGCTGTTCGAAGTTCGCGCGCTGCCGGGCCTGCCCATCCCATTGCCGGCCGCGTCGTACTGGGCCGGATGGCAGCACATACGCTCATACGTGAGCGTAGGCCAGCTAACCTTTCTGGCGGGCAGATTATACTCAGGGCATCATTGGGCGTACTTTCCGCTGGCGACGCTGGTCAAGACGCCATTGCCCGTTTTGATCGGCCTAGCGTTGGCGATCGGCGTGAGCGCCCGACGCGGTGCGCGGCCCCTATGGAGCACGCTGCCTTTGCTCATTGTGCCACTGGCCTATGCGGCGCTGACCGTCGTCTCCGTCCTGAACATCGGCTATCGCCTCCTCCTGCCCATATGGCCGTTCGTCTTTGTCTTTATCGCTGTTCAAACCTCAAATGTCAAGCGCCAAACGTCAAACGTCATTTTGTCACCTGGCCTCCTTGTCTCTGCGCTTTTCGTCTGGTATGCGTGGGGCACGCTGAGCGTCTGGCCGCACACATTGACTTACTTTAACGAACTGGCCGGCGGGCCGGACAATGGCTATCGCTACCTGGCCGATTCGAGCGCGGATTGGGGGCAGGCGATCAAAGAGCTGCGGGCTTTTGTGGACGCGAACCGCACGCGCGGTGTAAAGCTGGCGGCGTTCTCGTCGCTGGACCCGGCGATCTATGATTTTACTTTCGAGCGCATTCCTCCGACCGTCGGCGCACCCGTATTCTTGCCGGGGCGCTTTAATCCTGCGCCGGGGACGTATGCCATCAGCGTCACGCCGCTGCAAGGGCTGTGGCTGCTCGATCCCGATACGTACGATTGGTTCCGTCGCCAGACGCCGATTGCCAAGGTAGGTCACGCAATTTTTGTGTACCAGGTCAAACCGCGCGATCCGGCTCTGACCTGGGTCGCTCAATGCGATTCGGGCGGACCCATACTCGATCCCGAGCAAGTTGCCTCCGGCTTTGGGCGCAGAGATTTGCGTGCGCTGCGTTTCGATTGCGCGACAAGTTGGATCTATCCCGCTGGAGCAGGATGGTACGTCCTGCCGCTGTCGGCGGAACACAAGCGCGACCCGTTCGCGCGCGAGCGGCTCGCCGAGGCGCGACTGGCTTTTACGCAAAATCAGACGACGTTCGGGCCGGCCGTGGCAATATACGATTTTGCGGGCCGGGGAGTTGTAAAGCCTGTTGCACCGTTGGACGGCCCTCTGGATTATCTGGGGAGCAAAGTGATTCACGCTGCTCGCAGCATAGAACTGGAAACCACGTGGCAGGCGACGGCTGTCCCCACCGCACCGCTTTCGTTGATGGCGCATTTGATCGGCGCGGACGGCAGCGTGCTGGCTGTGGGCGATGCGTTGGGCGTGCCGCCGGAACAATGGCAACCTGGCGATGTGATCGTGCAGCGGCACACGTTGACCTTGCCGGACAACCTATCCCCGGGCACATACTGGGTGCGAACGGACGCTTACTGGATTTTGCAAGATGGCGTGCATCGCATCGGCATGCGACCCGACAAACGTCCCGAAGAAGGCGACGCAGTATGGCTGACGCCGGTTGAGGTGACGTGGTGAAGCGGAGCAAGTCATCTTGAGTCACAGATTTTCAATCGGGTTGCTCGTCGTGGCCTATTTGGCGCTGGCCATAGCTTATGGCCTCGTCATCCCGCCCTTTGAGAATCTGGATGAGGTCGAGCATTTCGGCGTGGTGCGCTATGTGACCGATACTGGCCGCCTGCCCGTGCAAGGGGATACGGCGCTGACGACGTACCACATTCGTCAGGAAGCCAGCCAGCCGCCGTTGTATTACCTGCTGGCCGCGCCGCTGCTGCGCCTGACAGGCGTCTCCACTGCCGATACGCGAGTTTACCTGACGCCCAACCCCTACGTCACCTGCGGCACAGAGGCCACCCGCGCCAACAAGGCTGTGCTGCGTCACGATTCATTCGCTGAAGCATTCCCATGGCGCGGCGCCTTACTTGCCTTGCATCTGTTGCGAATGTTGTCTACGGTGCTTCAGGCATCCACCGTCGTCGGCGTGTATGCGATTGCGCGGCGAGCCTTTCCGCACAAGCCGGGTGTGCCACTGCTCGCTACCGCGCTGACAGCATTTAATCCGCAATTCCTGATCGTCGCCAGTGGCGTCAACAACGACAACGTTGCCACGCCCGTCATCACCTGGGCGCTGTACGTGACAGTACTCGTAGCCCAGGAGGGCCTCTCGCTCCGGCGCGCGCTCGCGCTGGGTGCGCTGATTGGATTGGCGGCGCTTTCCAAGTTGACCGGCCTGCTGCTTTTGCTGCTTGTGGCGCTGGCAGTCATCCTCAATTTCAAATCTCAAATTTCAAATTCCAAGTCAGCAAATCGGCAAATCTGCAATCTGCAATCTGCAATCTGCAACGTCACAATTTTAGGGGGCGCGGCACTGGTCGTGGCTGGTTGGTGGTACATCCGCAACTGGCAGTTGTACCGCGATCCGCTCGGCCTGGGGCCTATGCTGGACATTGTAGGACGGCGTGGGTCGGTGCCTCTAGAATTGATGCTTTCTGAGCTGGGCCTCGTCTTTCGCTCCTACTGGGGGCAGTTTCCGTGCGCGTTCTTCGACAGCCAACTGTATTACACGGCCTGGATGATCGCCGCCACGCTCGGCCTGATCGGCCTCCTGATCGGCCTGCGCCGCTCTGACGCATCCCGCACACCTGCACTTGCGCTAAAGCGCAGCGCAGGTGCAAGTGTCACGCATCACGCATCACGTTTCACGTTTCACGTTTTAGCGTCGTGGCTGGCTCTGGTACTGATCGGCTGGTTGCGCTGGAACCTGACTACACCTGCTCCCGGCGGACGATTGCTCTTCACTGCCGTGGGCGCCGTCTCCACGCTGCTGGCCTATGGCTTGACTCGCCTGCCGCCACTATTTTCTCCGCGCTCTTCGCTCCACGCTCTTTGCTCCACGTTCTTCGCTTATGGCAGCTCGGTGGCAATGGTCGGCGTAGGAGTGTTTGCGTTACTGGCCTGGGTGTACCCGCTGTTCGCTCCGCCTCCGCTGGTGAATGCAGATATTCGTCCACAGCATCCGCTTCAAGCACAGTTTGGTGAAAGCATGGGTTTGCTGGGCTACGATTTGCGCACCGAGTCTCTGGCACCTGGTCACTACCTGGACGTGACACTGTACTGGCGCGCGCTTGGGCGGATGTCGCCGGATTACACGCTAGCACTGCAACTGGCGGCGACTGCGCCGGGTGACACACGCACGCTGCTCAATTTCAACACCTGGCCCGGCGGTGGAAATCTGCCCACATCGGTCTGGCCCGTCGGCCCGGTGATTGTAGATCGCTACCGCGTACCGCTGCCATCGGACACCGGAATGACGCAAGCATGGCGATTCCAGGCGCTCTTGTACAACGCGCCCAGCGGCACACGGCTGCCGCTGGTGTTGGATACTCAACCGAGCGGGCAAGTATTGACATTGGGCACATTCCGCGTAAAGGGCACGACGACTGTCACGTTACCTGACGCTGCACGTCTGCCCTCGCCGGTCACGTTCGACCAGGCGATTGACTTGACGCACGCGCAGGTGGAACAGCAACCCGACGGCGTGCACGTGCGTTTGCTATGGCAAAGCCTCAACCCACTGCCGCGTGACGTAACGGTTTTCGTGCACGCTTACGATGTCGGCGGCGCGTTGGTGGCTACGGGCGATGGCCCACCGCTGGCAGGCAATTTTCCCACATCGTTCTGGCAGACTGGCGATCAGGTGTTGGACGATCATGTGCTCGCTCTGCCTGGCACTCTATCATTGAACGACGTGCAAGTGACGGTGGGACTGTACCCGCCTGAAGATGGAGGGCGCTTGCCTGCCGTGCAGGGCGTGACGCGCCTGCCAAATGATGAGAGGGTTGTCTGGCCCAAGTGAATCAATGATACAATCACCCGCCATGAGCACAACGCAATCTCCTCGGTACTTTGGGCTGAACGCCAAGTACGCGGCGCTGCTTGCCGTAATTCTGCTCGGCGCGCTCGCAGCCATTTTCGTCGCGCAGCAGATCATTGCCTACCGCGACTATCCCTTCGATACCGACGAAGTGTTCCACGCCAACGGCGGATCGATGCTGGCGCTCGACTTGCGTGCAGGCGACCTGGGTGCATTCGCCGCGGACTCGTACCGGCGGAGCGCATACCCGCCGGCCTTTTCGTGGCTGGAAGCGCCCGTGTTTTTGATCGCGGGCGCGTCGCCGTTCGTCGCGCGGATGTGCAGCCTGGCCTGCCTGCTCGCGGCGGCGCTGATCATCTATGCGCTTGGCCTGGAACTCGAGCGATTCGGCTGGCTCATCGGGCTTGTCTCGGTAAGGCTGACGTTGACCGCACAGACGATCCTCACGTATTCTGCGATGGCGGTCTGGGCTGCTGCCGCTTGTCTGGCCTACTTGGTCATCACACGCCGCTGGGCATTGTTCGCCAAGGCGCTCGCGCTCTACGCTAGGTTCGGGCTGGCGCTCGTTGGCTTGCTCCAGGTAATGACGAACGGCGCGTTCTTTCAGAACCTGGTCATCAGTAATCTCGAGGCGTGGAAGTTTGGCCGTTGGCAGGCCGCCATAGAGCGCGTGTGGGCGATGTATCCGTTGGCGATCCTCGCCGGTGTTGTCACGCTCGTTTTGGCGCTGAGGCGGCGGTGGCCCGCGCTGCCGGCGCTGTACCTGGCATTTGCCTGGGTTTCGTCGGTGACGACCGGCAAGATTGGCGCGTACATCAACCACCTGCTTGAGGCCAACATCGCAACGTGGCTAGCGTGCGGGCTGCTTCTGGGCTGGGCCGAGAGGAGCAAGCGGTTGCTGTGGTCGCTGCTTGCCTCGGCTGCTTTGCTTGGCCAGGTGGCGATGATGGTTCATCTGCCCTTTAGCATACAAAGTGGAGTCCTCCCGCCCTGGACGGCGCTCAGGCCAATTGTGCAACCGTGGCTCAAGTCAAGCCGCGCGTCGTATTTGTGGACGCCGGCGCAGGCGGACCGGCAATCAGCCGATGCGCTTGACCAACGGGTTCGTCAGACGACCGGGCTGATTCTTTCGGAAGATAGTTCGTTCTCGGCCTCGCATGGTCGCCCGATGTGGATTCAGATTCAGCCGTTTACACAGCTTGCCCTGGCCGGCAAGTGGGACCAGACGCCATTCCTCAACCAGATCCGCAGCCACCAGTTCGATTTGATCCTTCTCCAGTTCGACATCCAAGATGATGTGTTGGCCCAACGTCCCTCCCTGATGACGCCAGAGATGATTGACGCCATCCGGTCGAGCTACGTTCTGGAACAGAAATTGTGGTTCTACAACGTCTACGTACCGCGCAAGTGAGAGTGTATCAAAAAGCGGGGCGACATTCCCATGTCGCCAGCAGCCGCAGAGGGATGCGGCTGCTGCGAAAAAATGACTTTTAAGCGACACAGGAACAGAGTTGTGACATCCGGTCGAAATGTAAAAGAGGCTGAGGTTCATGCGCTCTAAACTGGGACGGTGTATGCGCTCGCCGCTGTTCTGGCTGGCCTGCCTGTACCTTGCGGTCGGCGTCATCTATGCCTCGGTCACCCCGCCGCTGGAAAAGTCGGACGAGCACGGCCATTACGGCTACATCTTGTACCTGCGGGAATATCGCGCGCTACCGACTCTCCGTCCTTACTCGGGGTCGCAGCCAGTTAAATTCAAAGGAGCCGATCAGCCGTCTACCTGGTTGTGGTTGGCGTCCGAATTCAGGCAGCCTCCTCTGTATTACATCGTCGCAGCGGCGCTGACCAGTTGGCTGCCCGACGATCCGGACCCGGATCAGTTGGTCGTGCTCAACCCGTACGCGCGGTCTGCGGTGCCGGTGTATCGGAACGATAACCGGAATCGTTTTCTACATCCACCAGAGATGACGCCGCTGATCCTGGCTACCAGACTGGTGACGTTGCTTTTCGGCCTGGGAAGTATGTTAGCTTCGTACTGGCTTGCGGCGCAACTGTTCCCCAAGAATTCACTAGTGCCGGTAACGACAGCGGCTATCGTCGGGTTTCAGCCCACCTTTTTATACATCGCAACCGCAGTCAATAACGACGCCGCCATCGCTTTTCTGGGCACCTTGATAGGGACCATTCTGATGTATCGTCTGCGCCAGGGCCCCCTGCCCCATTTTGCGGTCATGGTGGGGGCACTCTTGGGCCTAGCGAGCATCACCAAAGTCAGCGGGCTGGCCTTTTTCCCATTGGTGGGTTTGGCGCTGCTCTGGATTCACCGTGGTCTTCGTTCCGCCCTTTTCCGTGACGGTATCATCATCGTCGCGGCTGCCCTGCTCATCGGTGGATGGTGGTATGTGCGAAATGCCATATTCTACAATGACCCATTCACGGCTGCTGCACATGCTACCAAAGGCGCCACCGAGGTAAGGCCGCTGCTCAGCAGACTGAGCGACTTGCCGGCCGTCGAACACACGTACTGGGCAAACCCGGCGCATATCTTTGTCAGCGCGATTGGGCTGGATCAACTGTTGATCTGGTGGGGGCGCATCAGCCTGGGGCTGCTGGTAGTGGGCAGCCTGCTCAACTACAAATCTATTCGAGCCAACCTGCCGGCCTGGATTGTGCTATTGAGCTGGCCGGCCACTTTTTTGTTTTTGCTGATCGGGTATTGGGATCAACAAGTCGCCTGGTCTTTGGGACGACTGCTGTTTCCCGCTATTGCGCCCACCACTCTATTGTTGGTTTTGGGGTGGCACTCTGCGTTCCCCTCGCGTTGGCGGCGCACTATCTTGACGCTCTGCGCGGGAACTGTCATGGTCGTCGGCGTGCTGGTCCCTTTTGTGAGCGTGCGCCCGCTTTACCATCCCTCGCGCGAATGGCAGGCGGAACAAGTCGAACATCCTGTGGGGACCGTGTTTGTGGATCCCCAGACGGGGCCGGTCGCTCAACTGATCGGCTACAATTTGCCCAGGCCGTATGCTGTTCCCGGAACCTATTTCCCGGTCGAGTTGTGCTGGAAGCCCTTGGGCCAGACGAATACACCCTATGCCGCGTTTGTCAATCTGCTAGACCTCAGCCAGCTGAGCACCAATGACTCTCCAGGGACATGGGGGCGGCGAGAAACGTATCCGGGATTGGGCAACCGCCCAACGGACCGGTGGACGCTCTTCCAGGTGTTCTGCGACATGGTTTTCATCCGGGTTTTTCCAGAAACGCCGACGCCCATGAGCGCTGCCATCGAAGTCGGGTTCACCGACGCGGAAAAGGAAAATCGCTTGCTGGCGGTGGATCCGGCGGGCGATCCCATCGCTTTAGCGGTTATCGGACGCGCGCCGATTCTCTTGCCACAGGAAGCGCCGACGGCCAGGCAACCGGCAAGTTACATCCTGGACAATGCTATCGGGCTGGATCGCGCGCAGATCTCTGGCGATGCAGACGGTTCGCTCACACTGACTGTGACCTGGCAGTCATTACAACCTGTTCTATACGACGCTACAATGTTCATTCATCTGCGAGGGGCAGACGGAAATATCCTGGCGCAGGCAGATCGTCAGCCGTTGAATGGCCGTTTCCCCACGTCGTCTTGGCTTCCGGGCCAGGTGATTACCGACGTGGTCAGTCTGTCGCTTGGCCCCGATGCGTATGACAAACCGCTGGTATTGAATGTTGGCATGTATGTGTGGCCGTCTCTGCAGCGCCTCCCTGTGCGAGATGCATCCGGCGCTCTGCAACCGGAGCATACGATCGTGATGGATGTTCCACCTCTGCGTTCTGCCAGGTGAGTGCGCGGGTGCGCGTCAAAGTTTTTACCAAGCTTGTCGCCACTCGTAAAAATCAAGCTATTTGGTCGCCTTGGGATGTTGTTTGCCACTATGTTTCGACAAAGGTCGCTCGAACAAGTAGCACATATGGTGCGTCGGCGGCTATTCGCGAGAGTCAGGCCATAGGTGGTGGTACTGCTGTCTCAAAACTTTGACGCGCACCCCGAGTGCGCATGGACATTGACTTTCGCGCAAGTTTAGGTTACACTTGCACGACCCTCCAGAAAAAGGCTGAATAGTAAAAGGTTTTGCGCCATGCACAACACAGCCCAGGTTCCCCTGTTCAACCAGCCGCCAATGACACGGATCAGGATAGCGGCGGCTCGGGTGTTGTATTACATTCTCCACGCCGCGCTTCGCGGCGACCGGCATCGCATCCAGCGCGGCGGCATTTATTACGACGCGGATTTGTCCGAAGGTTTCGATTTATCTATATTCCTGTTCAGGCACTTGCAAAGTCACGAGACCGACACACAACATTTCACGCTGCGGCCCGATGCCGTTATTCTTGATGTCGGCGCCAACTTTGGCATCCTGTCTTTGCGCTTTGCTCAACTGGCGCCCCAGGGCAAAGTCTATGCCTTTGAACCGACCGGCTACGCATTCGAGAAACTCGCGCGCAATCTTGCCCTGAACCCCGGACTTGCCCGGCGCATCGCGCCGATCCAGACTTTTATCTCCGACACGTCAACCCAAGCTCATCACATCACTGCGTACTCTAGTTGGAAAGTTGACGCGCAGCCCACGGGCGCGCATCCGGTGCATGGCGGCTTGATCCAAGCGGCAGACGGTGTCGGAGCCATCGCCGTTGACGACTTTGGCCAGGAACATCAGATAGAGAGAGTGGATTTCATCAAGATTGACACCGACGGGCACGAATACTGGGGGGCGCAAGCAACGCGCAAGACGTTGGAATAACACCACCCGTTCGTCATCTTAGATCGGGTTGTACTTGATGCAAGAGCGTGGCGTGATGTTTGAGCAGTATGACGAGTATTTTGCGTCGTTAGGGTACACCTTGCTGAACAGCAAGAACGGTCGCGCAGTGACGCGGGAAAATTATATCAGACAGATACCGCTGCGCTCTACGACGGACATACCGGCAATTCCCCCCGGCAAGATAATACAGCCATCGGGTGGCGCGATTGCGCCACCTCCCGATGCGACGGTA
>Ga0315288_10006585_pt1 | contig 14734 bp, 14 predicted proteins | sample YL17G11_20_MG_FD_203454 | JGI IMG/M metagenome (GOLD analysis project Ga0315288, IMG submission 203454) | Sediment microbial communities from Yellowstone Lake, YNP, Wyoming, USA - YL17G11_20 | ecosystem: Environmental > Aquatic > Freshwater > Lake > Sediment | place: USA: Wyoming | collected... | reverse complement strand
TTTTTAGCCGCGGATGTGCGCGGATAACCACGGATCAAAAACGTGAGAAACCAATGCGTACATTATGTTATCCGCAAAGATCCGCGAGAATCCGCGGTTGCATTTGTTTCACTATTGAAGATTATAGATTCCGCCGCAGATTAACGCAGATACACGCAGATAAAACATTAAAAAATCGGCGTAAATCCGCGGCTAGTCCTCTCAATGAAACGCTTATAATCCGCACAATCCGCCCCATCCGCGGTTGCATTTGTTTAACCACTGAAGACACTGAAATGTTGCAGAAATGACAAATACCAAAACACAAATGACAAATATCAGATTTTGTCATTTGAATTTTGTCATTAGTGGTTCAAGTGCCCTCAGTGGTTATTCCCAATAATCCATACTCTAACTCCGTGCTCTCCGTGCCTCCGTGGTGAAACTTGTATCACACAATCCGCTCAATCCGGAGAATCCGCGGTTACTATTGTTCCTTCATGAATTATTCAGGCTAGATGTATTGCTCCCCCTTTTTTCGCGACCTGAGCTCCTGTATGATCTTTTTGAGATCCTGTAGCGCGCTCCGATGAGACACGAGAACGGCATCGGGTGTTTTAACAACGATGATGTCTTTGAGGCCAAGGCAACCCACAATACCCTCGTCCGCGATTATTATACACCGTTTCGTATTCAGCGCGACACTTTCCCCCAGGATGACGTTTCGATTCTTATCCGCGGGAACGTGCCGTTCGAGCGCCAGCCATGAACCGACATCATCCCAGTCAAAATCCGCCCTCGCGACAATCGTGTTATCCGCCTTCTCCATGACGCCGTAGTCTATGGATACCTTCTTCAGGCCGGCGTACACGCTCCGGACAACCTTTTCCCTCCCGGGAGACGCTATGGCCTTCCTGATTCTCTCGTACCCGCGATAGAGCTCCTGCATGTATTTCCTGAGTGCGTCAACGATGACCGCCGCCCTCCAGACAAACATGCCGCTATTCCAGACATAGTGCCCGCGTGTGAGATAGCGCCTCGCCGTCGCGGCATCGGGCTTTTCCGTGAACGCTGCGACCCTTGCGAAGGTTGTCTTCAGCCCGCAGTCGAGCCCTTTCCCTTCGCGTATATAGCCATATCCTGTGGCGGGGCTTGTGGGTTTGACGCCGAGTGTCACCAGACAGTCGCGCTCCCATGCGACCTGACAGGCATCCCGCAGATTGGCGACGAGCTTCTTCACGTCTCTAATGACGTGATCCGCGGGCAACACCACCATGATGCCTTCCCGGTCCCTCTCCATAACTATGGCGGCGCCGAGCGCGATACAGGCGGCGGTGTCCCGTCCGAGCGGCTCGGCGACGATTGCGGAAGCCGGTATTCCGCTGAGCTGCTTTTTAATGAGCGGCGCCTGTACCGCTGTGGTGATCACAATGATCCGCTCCCGGGGCACAAGTGAAGAAATTCGATCCACGGTTTCCTGAATCATGGTTCGGTTCCCGAAAATCTTATGCAGTTGCTTCGGGTACGCCTGCCGGCTCTTGGGCCAGAACCTCTCCCCTCCTCCCCCTGCCATGATCAGCGCATAGATATGCTTTTTGATTTCTGTAAATTGCATAGCGTGAAACCCCTTATCGGCCATTGATCTCGTATGCCTGTTCCCGACTACGCGCCCTGAGCGGCGCGGTGAGCTGCGCGACCTTTTCCCCAACCCTTTCGACAATATCCGACTTCGCGCCGTGGAGTTCTATCTCTTTCACGAGGGCGCTCCCCACCACCACCGCATCGGCCAGCCTGGCGACAGCCCTGACGTGCGCGGCAGTTGAAATTCCGAATCCCACGGCGATGGGGATACTGGTCAGGCGCCTGATGAGGCGCACCCGGCGCGCGAGCTCGGCGGCGAGGTGCGCGCGCACTCCCGTGACACCCGTTCTCGAGACATAGTAAATAAACCCGCGCGCGTGGCGGGCAATGAGCTTCATTCGTTCAGGCGGCGTCGTGGGAGCGATAATGAAAATGCTGTTGACGCCGCGGCGTGTGAGCTCGGCTTCGTAGCATGCCGCCTCTTCCGGCGGAAGATCAAGGCTCAAAATTCCGTCCACGCCCGCGCGCGCTGCATCTCGGGCGAACCTGCCGAACCCGTAATTCAGCACGGGATTGAGGTAGGTGAAGATGATGATGGGGATCTCTGAACGCTTCCTTATCCCTTTGACAATATCCAATACCTTTTTCAAACTCACACCATGGGCGAGAGCCCGTTCCGCCGCCCGCTGGTTCACGACGCCGTCGGCGAGCGGATCCGAGAACGGAACTCCCAGCTCGACGAAGTCCGCCCCCTGCTTCTCTATTTCGAGCACGAGGGGCGCGGTCATGGCTGGCCGCGGATCGCCGGCGGTGATATAGGCGATGAAACCCGCGCGGCGCTCCCGGGCGAGCTCGCTGAATACGGCATCAATTCTATTGCTCATGATCGTTTCTTTACGAACTTCTCGACGATTTCGACGTCCTTATCGCCCCGCCCGGAGATATTGATAACGACAATTTCGTCCTTCTTCATCTTCGGGACGATCTCCCGGGCGTACGCAACTGCATGGGCAGACTCAAGCGCAGGGATTATTCCCTCTGTTTCACTCAGGAGCATGAACCCCTCTACTGCCTTCTTGTCGGGAACATTTACGTAGCGCACGCGGCCGGTTTCGTAGAGGTAGCTGTGTTCAGGCCCGACCCCCGCGTAATCGAGACCTGCCGATATCGAGTGGGTGGTTCTGATCTGACCCGCTCTGTCCTGGAGCACATAGCTCAGGCTGCCCTGAAAAACGCCGGGGCGCCCTCCATTGAAGCGCGCGGCATGTCTTCCGCTCGTCATGCCGAGACCGCCTGCCTCGACGCCGTACATGCGCACTTCCCGGCAGGGGAGAAAATCATAAAAGAACCCTATCGCATTGCTCCCCCCGCCGACGCACGCGATGAGGCAATCGGGCGCCCGGCCCTCTGCGGCCAGGATCTGACGTTTGGTTTCCCTTCCGATGACCCGCTGGAATTCCCTCACCATCAGCGGATAGGGATGCGCGCCGGCAACAGAGCCCAGTACGAAATGCGTATCGCTCACATTGGTGACCCAGTCGCGCATGGCCTCGTCAATAGCGTCCTTGAGCGTCCGGCTCCCGCTCCTCACCGGCACGACACTCGCCCCCAGGATTTCCATGCGAAACACATTGAGCGCCTGCCGTTTGATATCGTCCTCTCCCATATAGATGACGCATGGCATCCCGAATTTGGCCGCAACAGTGGCCGTGGCGACACCGTGCTGGCCGGCCCCGGTTTCAGCGATAATCCTCTTTTTTCCCATCCTCCTGGCGAGCAGGATCTGGCCGAGGCAGTTGTTGATCTTATGGGCTCCGGTAAACGCGAGATCCTCCCGCTTGAGGTAGATCCTGGCGCCTCTCAAGAGGCGCGTCAGTGCGGATGCGAATGTGAGCGGGGTCGGCCGGCCGGCGTAGTGCCGTAGATAGTATCGCAGCTCGGCGCGGAAGTTCCTGTCCCGCCGGGTCTTTTTAAATTCCCGCTCAAGCTCCTGCAGCGCCGGCACCAGTGTTTCCGGCACAAAACGCCCCCCATAATCGCCGAAGTATCCTCTGCGGTCGGGCAATTTCATAACCGAGCATACCTCTAAGAAAGATTAGCCGCAGATCAACGCGGATAAACGCTGATCTTCTAACTATTCTCAAACAAAATATCTGCGATAACCTGCGAAAATACGCGGCTTAACACTTTGACCACTGAGAACACTGAAGTCACTGAATAACAATACTATCTCAGTGCCCTCTGTGTCCTCAGTGGTGATCGCTATTTTTCTATGGATTTCGCGAGGCGTATGAATTCGGCCACGAGTCGATGGTCTTTTCTGCCCGGTTCGGATTCGACTCCGCTGCTCACGTCAACCGCGTAAGGCTTTGCGATCCCGATGGCCTGGGCGACATTTCTGCTGTTCAATCCTCCGGAAAGGATAACCGATCGTCCCAGCGATCCTGCCCTGGCAGCAATTTCCCAGGGGAAGGAGACTCCCGTCCCTCCCCGCTTCCCCGCCACACGGCTATCGAGCAAGAACGCGGAAACGCGGTAGCGCTCGAGACCGCGCAGGTTCCCCTCGTCTTTAATCTGCACCGCCTTGATCGCGCGCTCCCCGAACACGTTGCAGATCTCCGGCGGCTCATCCCCATGAAATTGAACGTAGCGCAGGTTGCAGAGGGAAACGATCTCTCCCACGCACGCGGGGTCTTCGTCCACGAACACACCCACGGTGGATACGAAGAGGGGCAACGACTCGATGATCTCCCGCGCACGCTCCGGAGAGATGCGGCGCGGGCTCGGGGCAAACACAAAACCAAGCGCATCAGCCCCCGCATGCACCGCCGCGTGGGCATCGTCCCTGTTGGTGATTCCGCATATCTTAACCTTGACCATGGACCTGTGTGAGCCCCCTGCGCATGTCGGCCAGCGCGCGCCCCGGGTCTTCGTGCCTGAGCAGGCTCTCGCCGATGAGTGCCGCCCCCACACCCGCGCGTGCGAGCCTGTTGAGATCATCCGTGTTTCTGATTCCGCTCTCGCTCACGACGAGGCACCCCTCCGGGAGCAATTTCTTGAGCGCGATCGTCCGCTCGAGGTCTACCTCGCCGCTCTTCAAGTCGCGGTTGTTGATCCCGAGGATTCGTGCTCCCGATGCCTTCGCCTTGCTGACGTCGTCCCGGCTGTGGATTTCGACGAGGGGCGAAACGCGCAATGCAGAGCACAATTCGACCAGCCTTGCGAGTTCCTCCCGGCCGAGAATGCGCGCGATCAACAGTACCGCATCAGCCCCTGCCGCCGCTGATTCATATACCTGATATTCGTCAATGATAAAGTCCTTCCTGAGCACAGGCAGCGATACGGCGCCCCGTACCGCGGAGAGGTGATCAAGGCTGCCCTGAAAGTAGTGCTCCTCTGTGAGCACGGAGAGCGCCGCGGCGCCGGCCGCTTCATACCCGCGCGCAATGCCCGCGGGATGATAGTCGCGGCGCAGGATACCGGCAGACGGTGAGGCCTTTTTGAGCTCGGCGATGACGGCGATGCCCTCTCCCGCCAGCGCGGCGTAAAAGTCCCTCGGCGTACTCGCCGCCGCGCGCGCGATGAGCGAATGTTGTGAGGTGTGTCTCTTGAGGCGCTCGAGGTCATCCCTTTTCTTTCGCACAATTGCTTCCAGAATATCTTCCATGTGTCTAAAAGAGCCCAAGGAACGATTTCCTCGCACGTTTCTTTTTCTCGCGGTCTAACCCCTTGTCAATAAGGATCTGAGCCGACGGCTCAAACTTCATCACGCCGGTTTCCGTGTACAAGAGGATCCTCTGCGCGGCCCTGTATGTGGTGCCGCCCTCCTGGACGCGCGGATCGCCGCTCGCCGTGATCAGGCGCCGAGGCTCCTCATAAAAAAGATGCTGACACCATAGCTTCTTGTGCGCTGCCGTGGCCACGATGGCGCCCTGGGCGTCGAGGGCTGAAAACAGGCTGCGGGACACATATACCTTCACAGTGCCGCCCTCGCACGCGATTTCAACATTCCCGTGCTTCACCTCAACCCTGCCGCTCGCAGTAATATTTCCCGAGCTGTCGCTCGCCGTCCGGCCGGCCCGGAGCGTCAGTTGACTCCGGTCGGGCGCGAGGATCTGTATTTCCTCCGCCCCCGCTCCACGTGACTGGAGAAGCACGAGCGCCAGTATCGTCATCAACGGCTTCATGGTTCAGAACCTCCCGAAAATCGCTCTCAGTTTCTTCAACGTGCGCTCATGGTGCGTTCCCTGCCAGAATATCCTCCGGCATTTGGGGCATTTCGAATAATTATCCTTGTGCTGATACACGTATGGCGGCACCGCCCCCTCGACCTGATCCTTGTCTACCGCAACAATCCTCCGATTGCACACGGGGCATAGGGTGAAGATCCGGCCAATGTCCGGCCTCACCTTCAGGATGTCGAAAACCTGTTTTACCTGCTCCGTGTGATCCTGGCTCTCGATGAATATGAATTCCCTCACCGCCACCCGCGCGATCAGCCCCCTGTCCCTCGTGAGGATGACGCGCCCCTCCCGGAGGGCGAGGCGAACGATGTCTGCATCATCATACTCAGGCGAAAAAACGGTATCATATCCAAGTATGCGCAACCACTGGGCAAGTTTGCCGAGCATATGATCGGCGATGAACCTGGGCGTTCGGCGAGCGCCCTGCCCGTTGTGCCCTGTTTTCATCAAGAAATCGTCAACAGCCAAATACGAGCGCCTTCATGCGTGCCCCGTACACAGAATGTACTAACTTCTTGCTTTTACGTCAATTGGATTGCTGACATTGGATTGCTGACCGTAAAACAGCGACACGCAGTGCTCTCCATAGCAGCGCGCACCGCATACCTCCCGGAAGGAATATTCCAGGTTCTTCACAATAACCTCATCGGGGGTTTTGAACACGTTCCCCGCCTTCAAGTCGCGGCGATGGAAGCACGGATATACTGTGCCGTCGCAATCGAGCACCAGGGCCTCCGAGGCCATAGTGCAGCGCCGCGGCTTTGAGCTGCTGCCCTGACCATAAAGGCTGAGGATAAAATCGACATACTGAGTCACGTGTCCCCTGAGGCCCCATTCCCGCAAAAGCCGGGCCACGTTTTCCCATTGCTTTTTGCTCATCTGATGCGGCGACAGAGGGCCGAATTGCTTTGAATCTGCAGGGATATACGCGGGCTGGAAGATTGTTCCCATGCCATTTCGGTGTGCCCACTCGTAGAGTGCTCGGAGATCCCCTGCATTTTTTCTATTGAAGACGATCGTCGCGGTCAGAGTCATGCGGGGCGCCCTGCGCAGGAGTGCGGCCGCCCCATCCAGTCTCCGGGCATCGTCGAGGCTGCTTATGGAGAGGGAGAGCCCCTCGAGCCCGCAGTCCATGAGCTGGAGTGCCGTTGCCTCATCCAGGAGGTCGCCATTGGTCAGGAGCTGCTGTGCCATCCCGAGGCCGCCCGCCCTGCGGAGGAGCGCAATGATCTCCCTCCGCAGGAAAGGCTCCCCCCCCGTGATGATGAGCTGCCTCACGCGCAGAGCCGCGAGCCTCTCAAGTGCGTTAAAAAGATCATTCTCGCCCATCTCGTCGGCGGGATGGGTGAGGTAGCGTGTGGAATAGAAACAGAACGGACAACTTCTCGAACATCGGTTGGTTATGATAAAGAAGGCTGTGTGCATCTCCTATGGTACGATTCCTCCGGATCGGGCTACAAGGAACCAATCGTTTCTCACGGGCATATGTCAGCCACTGCGCTATCGCCTGGTCTCAAAGCTCAAGCCCCGCACGAGACTCACAGATGATTCAGCCCTGTTCAGTGTATATAAATGGATGCCTGGGGCCCCCCTGTCGAGGAGTTCCTGTGCCTGCCTCCTGGCATACGCCACTCCCACCCTGCTCACCGCGTCCGTCCCCTCCTCTCTCTGGGCATCATGGAGTTTCTTCAGATACGGCTCGGGGATGGTCGCGCCGCAGAGCGAGATTATGCGGGCGACATTTGACAGGTTGACAATCGGCAATATCCCCGGGATAATCGGCTTGTCAATGCCAATACCCCTGGCGCGCTGTACAAAGTCCCCGTACAGGTCGTTATCGAAAAAGAGCTGGGTGATGGCGAAATCTGCTCCCTCATCAAGTTTCCGTTTCAAATAAATCAGGTCTTTTTCCAGGCTTGGAGCCTCCGGATGTCCTTCCGGATAGGCGGCGACGCCAATCCCCAATCCGGGGAAACGAGCGCGGATATAGGAGACCATGTCCGCGGCGCACGTGAAGTCGTGGCCCGAGAGGTCAAAGGAAGTCTCTCCCCGGGGGGGGTCGCCCCTCAGCGCCAGCACATTATCCACGCCAACCCGCACAAGATCTTCTAAAGAGGAGTCAATATCTCTCATGGACGAGCCAACACAGGTCAGGTGGGCCATGGTTTCCAGGCCGAATTCTTTTTTAAGCCTTGAAACGATCTCCAGTGTGTTGGCGCGGGTGCTGCCCATGGCCCCATACGTGACGGACACGAACAAAGGATTTATTAACAGTGTCTTCTCCACCGCATGGAAAAAGCCGGGCCACTTCGTCCGATCCTCTGGTGGGAAAAATTCCAGGGAGACAAACGGTTTTTCACTTTTAAGCAAGTTGACAATTCGCAAGGAACAATCCTACAGCGTGTTATCCATTCGCCGGAAGACTACGCCTGTCTGCGCGAAGCGCCCCGTCGCTAAAGCTCTGGAGCGCCCGGCCTTCGCAGCAAAAGCAGCTCCGGCGGAGTAGGCCCAGCGACCGCTCCGGCATAGGCAGGCGCGTGCGCGTGGGGCTCCACCAGTTCCATGAAGAGGCTCAGCAATCCGCCTCAGGCTAGAAATTTTCCGCCAGCAATTCGTAATAGCTCCTTGGATGAAGGCATGCGGGACATTTTTCTGGCGCCTGGGCGCCCTCAACGACGTAGCCGCAGTTCGTGCAGTGCCACTTGACCGGAACCTTCTTTTTAAACACTTCCTTGTTGACAATGTTATTGATCAGCTTCCGGTAGCGCGACTCGTGGAAATGCTCCACCTTCGCTATCTGCTCGAACGACCGCGCCACCTCGGCATACCCTTCATCCTTCGCGATCTTGGCGAAATCGGCGTAGAGCGTCGTCCATTCCAGGTTCTCACCGGCCGCCGCCGCCTCGAGATTGCTCCTGGTCTCCCGTATCATCCCCGCAGGGTAGGTGGCGGTAATTTCCACGTCCCCCCCCTCGAGGTGCTTGAAAAATACCTTCGCGTGCTCTTTTTCGTTGTCCGCAGTTTCGAGGAATAATTTTGAAATCTGCTCGTAGCCTTCCTTTTTCGCGACGCCGGCGAAGTAGGAGTACCTGTTCCGGGCTTGTGACTCACCCGCAAATGCGGCCAGGAGATTCTTCTCGGTCCTGCTGCCCCTGAGCTTCTTCATCTTCTTCTCCCTCCTTTCTTATTGTGGACAATGATTTTATACAAAGCGGCCTTCGGCCGCAACCAAGATTCAAGTAGCCACAGAGAACACAGAGATTGACGTGTGACACAGATTCACACAGATAGACACAGATAAACACAGATACACGCGGATTATGTCTTGTTCGAGAAACCAGAAACGAGAAACTGTTGTTGCTGTGGTAACAATCTTCGTGATCTTCGTGTTCTTCGTGGTAAAAAACCATAATGCAGTTGTGAAGAATTTTAACACTTCACAGATAGTTCAAAAGATCGGAGGGTTTCCCGAGCAGTACCTTCGCGCCGCTCGAGAGCAGTTCCTCCTCCGTGCGATATCCCCACAGGGCTCCCACCGGATACATGCGGGCTGCGTGTGCCAGGCGCATATCAACATCTGTATCTCCAAGACAAATGAATCGCTCAGGGGCAATTCCCACCCGCGCCGCTATCTCCAATGCCGCCGCGGGGTCGGGCTTCAGGGGGACGGAGGGACGGGAGCCGAGCACCATGTCAAATTTCCACCGGGGGAGCAGGGTCGAGACAATCAACCTCGTGGAATCGTCCGGTTTATTAGAGAGCACCGCCATTCTGACGCCCCGCAATTGCAGCGCATCGAGAAGCTCAGGGATGCCTGGATAGGGGCCGGTGTTTCCAAGCCTCTGCAACCGGTACTCCTCATCCATAGCCGCGAGGCATCGGGCTACCGTTGAATCACCCCGATGGTTTTCCGGCAGGGCCCGGTAGACGAGGGTTTCGATACCGGCGCCGACAAGGTACTTGTACTCATCTCTCCCATGGCCGCGGAAGCCGAGGCGCGAGAGGGCTGTGTTCATCGAGTTGGCGATGTCCTCGATGGTGTCAAGGAGTGTCCCGTCAAGGTCGAAGAGCACCGCGTTATACTCCATGGAGTGATCCCTCACTTCACCACATAGGCACAGAGCCTGCCTGCGCGAAGCCGCTCCGGCATAGGCAGGGGTCATGGAGACCACAGAGAAGTTCAAGAGTTTAACCGCGGATGATGCTGATTGCGCGGATTAATTTTAACCACAGATGAACACAGATACACACAGATTAATCTCTTTCGAGAACCCAGAAACGAGAAACTGTTGTTGCTGCTGTAATAATATCTGTGTGCTCTGTGTATCTCCATGTTCTCCGTTGTTCAATAATAGGAAAATAGCTCATCCGCGTTCATCCGCGCCAATCCGCGGCAAAACCTTGATCCATTTCTTTGTGAGTCTCCGTGAACTCCGTGGTGAAACATTATTTCTGCGCTATGCTGGTTGTGCTCCCCTCTGTTTGATCCGCTCCGGTTTCCCTGACGATGGAACAACATACCTCAATGTGCGATGTCTGGGGAAACATATCGAAGACCGCTACCTCATCAAGGCGCCATGGGCCGCTCGCACAGAGCCGGTTCAAATCCCTCGAGAGCGTTGCGGGATTGCATGAAACGTAGATGATCTTCTCGACGCAGCGATCCGATTCTCTGAGGAAATTCACTACTCCCTCCCCCACTCCCGTCCGGGGAGGGTCAAGCAACACCACGCTCCCCGGGAGGACATGCCTGGTGCATATCTTCTGAAGAGAATCTTCCACTCTCCCTGAAATAAAGCTGAACTTCCTGTTATCCACGGGAGCGCTGTTGGCCCTCGCGTGCGCGACGGCGCGCGCATCGTGGTCTATCCCGATCACGCGCGAGAAAGATCTTCCGAGGAGCACTGAAAATACACCGACCCCGCAGTAGCAATCAAAAAATGCGCCCCGGCAATCGCCGGATTCCGTCCAGCTCCTCATCTTTTCAATGAGCAGCGTCGCGACCGCCCTGTTCACCTGAAAAAAAGAGGTGGGGTGGACCGAGAAGCGGACACCGCAAAGAACTTCAACAGTGTCAGGCGTGTTTCCCCTGCCGGCGCACGCCGCCACTGTGCCATCGGTGCCCGCGTGCAAAATAATCTCCGCGGGAGCTCGCATGGAATCACTATATTTTTTGTCGTCCGATAACACCTCGTTGATCGCGTGCTGGGCAATGAGGCAGCGCGATATCGCGATGAGGTTCCGTCCGTCCCGGCAGTAGTAACCATACCGCGCCGGGCTGCCGGGGAGCCGGTGCAGGCGGATGGTGTTCCTGTAGCCATACGGATTGGGAGAGGCCACGCTGTCAGTGAGAGAATAATTGCTCACGCCTCCTATCCTCCTGAGAAGCTCGATCACCTGTTTCTTTTTCCACTCTACCTGAGCGTCATAGTGAAGGTGCTGGAGTTGGCATCCGCCGCACTGCCCGTAGTAGCGGCAGGGGGGGTTCACTCTTTCCGCGGATCTCACGGATATTTTCAGCGTGCGCCCGCGCGCGAATCTTTTGCTCGCCTCTGTAATTTCAGCAATTACTTCCTCGCCGGGCAGGGCATCCTCAACAAAGAGAGCCATCCCATCGACCCGGGCGACGCCCGCTCCTCCGAAGGCGAGGTCCTCGACAGCGCACTCGACCCTTTGACCGATCCTCACGCTCATATGTCTCCGCCGCCTCCAGGAGGTCGTCTCTATAATTTTTTCAATTCTTCGCAGAACTGGTCGTACGCGCTCGTGTAGAGATAGGGGTTTTCATTTTTCTCCCTCTCGAGCGACGCATGGGGATAGCGACCGTAGTCATGTCCGGGATAGACCTCATTACCGCCGGCGAGCGGATAGAGAATCTCGCGCATGGTGTGAAACATGGTTCTGGGATCGCAATAGCCGCACCAGTCAATGAAGAGCGTATCGCCCGTGAACAGCGCGGAGTCATCGCTCAAATGGTATATCACGCTATCCACCGAGTGTCCCGGCGCATAAAGGCACTCGATATATATTGTCCCGAACGGCAGTTGCTGCCTGTCCTTGAGGTCAACATCATGCCCGAAAGGGCACGCGGGGTGCGCAGCCACGGGCGCGTTGAAAAACTCCCTGACCTCAGGCACCCCGGAGCAATGATCGCGGTGTCCATGCGTCAAAAGAATGTATCGCGGATGGCCCCCCCTGAGCCCCCCGACCGCGCTCTTTATGAGCCTGATGTCGCCGCACGGATCCACGAGCGCCGCATCCCCGCTCCCTTCGTCATGGATCAGATAAGAAAAATTTGAGTCGAGGCCGCCGACCGCCAGCTGGTCAATTTTCATTGTTTTCCCGGTGCCCACCTATCTGCCCGGCATTCCCCAAAAATCATGCGGTGAATCCCGAATATCTTGATCATCAGCGCGATACAAAAGCAAAGAACTGGAATCTATAGAAAGCAGTCATAACGTTTTCACCACGGAGATCACAGCGCGGCCTTCGGCCGCAACCAAATTTTACCACTGAAGACACTGAATTCACTGAACACAGCATTCTATGGTACAGAAAGTTACGAATATAAAGGGGAAAACTTTCTCAAAAAGAAAAGTTTTGCACACTTGTAGTACGGAGGCTCACGGAGAGCACGGAGATTGTTACCACAGCAACAACAGTCTCTCGTTTCTGGTTTCTCGAACAAAAAAATAATCCGTGGGTATCTGTGTTCATCTGTGGTTAAAATTAATCCGCAGTTAAACTCTCGAACTTCTCTGTGTCCTCCGCGCTTCTCCGTGTCCTCCGTGGTAAAACATTGAAAATTTCCGCATCGCCCGCCGTAAGGAATGAGTCTCAGCGATATAAATTCCAGTGATGATCAGACAGAAACCGGCAAAAAACATGAGCGTCGCCATCGAGACACATGGCGGGTCACGGCGATTGGGTGTCGCTTTCGGGAAATGTTTTCGTCACGGAATCCCTCGTGAGGAGCGCAATAAAGAGCAGCGATACGAGCGCAAGAATGTACGTGGGCAACATTCTCAACGTGCCGATTGCAATTGCCTCATGGTACATCGAGGGTGGCATGTGTCGGAAACGGTAGCATTGGTTGGCGAAAAGCGCTGCCCCTGCACACGCGATAAGATATTCGAGTGTAAAAACGGTGATCGCGAGTTTTCTCGCCCAGAGCCTTATCTTTAACAAGCCATATCCTCCGATGACCTTGGCGACCGGCAACACCAATGAGAGAGCGATGATGATGAACAGACCCGACAGTCTCCCGTGCGGGTTCCCCTTCGCAGAAATGGAGCGAAGGATATACATTATCATGAGGAGATAATCGAGCATAGGCAGGGCGCCCATGACGATGGTAACGATGCCGAGCACCTTGATGAGCGATACCGCCTTCCTGTGCGGGGCATGGTGAGAATCCTCGGACGATACGACAGTTGCCTTCTTCAATTCAACCGGGCTCGCCATGAGTTACCTCCTTGGGGTTTTGGGCGACATGCAATTTCCCTTGCGTACGTGCCGCGCGCGCGGTGCCTCGATGACATCTGCTGTATCCTTTTAGCTCTCGCGCCATTTTTCCTGGGGCCGACCGTCACGATTCCGACTTTATGCTGCGTGGGAATCCGCATCTCAGACAACCGGATCTGTCGCGGGCGCAGTAGGTCTTATAAATGTGGATCAGTCCCTGCTGAGCTGCCATCCCCCCGGAACACAAAATAGTATCCTCTCCGCCGAAAAGGCGAGCTCGCATAAGCCTCGTGATGGAATTTGGCGCACCCGCCGGGAGCTGATTAAATATCCTGCGGGCCGAAGCCTCTCCTCTTCGATAGGAGAGCACAGGGAGGAGAACAGTTGCAACAATCGCGAGGATCCGGCACTGCCCGATGAGCGCGGTTGATCTGGAAAGCCTTTCCCCTCCCCAGGCGTAACGGCGCTGCCAGAAATGATTCTTATGCTCGCTCACAAGCGCTCTGAAATGATCTTCCAGCGAACGTCTGTCCATTGTTGCATCGGGTGGGAAGAGAGTCATTGCCAGGCCGTTCTCCGCGGCGCGCGAAAGCAGGGAGCCGATCGCGCTCACTCTCCGCCAGGGGCTGTTGGCGGGCCTGCTCCCCCACCTTTTCCAGATTGCGCCATCCATTGGCTTAAGTCCCCACCGGGCTCGAAGGTTTTTCCACGCGCGGTGCGTTTTTCCCCAGTGGCGCTTCGATTCGCTATCCCACTCCGGGGCGGGCCGATCGGGGATTAATCCAGCGGTCCCCAGAAGTGAGACTTCCTCCACGCCGACTTCTCTGAAATCCTTTTTGCCATCGGACGCAATCCGCCGCAATAAGTTCCAGGGGAGTCGCTCCGAAAGCTGAACGAAGGGTTTTTTGCACGATGTGTATCCCAGCGATTCCAGCAGCAGCCGGTAAATCGCCTGCTCCTCTCCCAGCTTTCGCGCCAGTGCGCCGACTCTCATTGTCTTTCGAGCGAGCCTCTTCTCGCCTTCCTCGCGGAGCGCCCTGACGGCTCTCCTCTCCCCCACTTCCTTAAAAATCGAACTGCACCGCCCTCTCGCGACATCCACCGCATAGGGATACCGTTCGGGGTTGACTGCGCCGATGAGGCCCCTCAGGTCATTGCGCATCTGCTTCGACAGGCACACCTCCGTAATTCTCTTCCTCAGGCGCTCACGACATAAGCCATTCTTGGAATGCGACCGCATGAATACATGGAGCCGCACATTCTTGAAAGAGGGGTCAGACTGATGACCGTGAGCCTTCCAGTCGGCCTGTTTCCGGTGAACCTCCACGTCGCCGCACACCTTCTTACGGTTTCCCAGATAAAACACACCACGGAGAAAATCCGGGCCTCGTCCCGTGTTCCAACGGCCGGGGGAGATTACCTGAACCGTTCGGCCATCCAGTGCGGTGATTTTTCTCTTCAGGTAA
>Ga0315288_10006583_pt1 | contig 14736 bp, 12 predicted proteins | sample YL17G11_20_MG_FD_203454 | JGI IMG/M metagenome (GOLD analysis project Ga0315288, IMG submission 203454) | Sediment microbial communities from Yellowstone Lake, YNP, Wyoming, USA - YL17G11_20 | ecosystem: Environmental > Aquatic > Freshwater > Lake > Sediment | place: USA: Wyoming | collected... | reverse complement strand
GGTCGTGGCCGGGCCGGTCCCGGTAGGGGCCCTCCTGCCCGAACCCCGACAGGGAGCAGTAGACGATCCGCGGATTCACGGCCCGGACGGCCGCCTCGCCCAGCCCCCGTCGGGCGATCTGGCCGGGCATTGAAGCTTCCAGGAAGACGTCCGCCGTCGCCGCGAGGCGCAGCACGATCTCACGGCCCCGCGCGAGCCGGTAGTTGACGGCGAGGCTCCGCTTGCCGCGGTTGACCGCCTCGAAGACGCCGCCGAACCCGAGCTCGACCGGCGCAATCCGAAGGTAGTCGCCGGCCAATGGCGTCTCGACCTTGATGACCTCGGCGCCGAGGTCGGCCAGGAGCAGCGAGCACCACGGGCCGGGGAGCAGACGGGAGAGGTCCAGGACGCGGATGCCCGCGAGCGGACGGCCCAGGCGCGGCGGCGCGGTCGGTTCGGTCATCGGTCCTCTGCGTTCTCGTGAGCCACGTCAGGACGGGTAGCGGATCGATGACCGCCCCCGTCGCCCTCTCGGCGCGCCAGGGTTCGCTCCCAACGCCGTTCCACCAGTCGGGGCATCCGTATCCTTCGACTCACCGCGAAGACTGAACGTTTGCGGCGGTCGTCGTTGCCTGAACGCTCACGGTCAACGCGAGAGTGAACGGGGCTCCTGCGTGCCGCGACTCTGGGATTCCGGCAACGGGAACCTCGGTGAGCCACCCCGCGCGGCGGCCAGGATGGTCGGGGTGGTGGGATTCGAACCCACGACCTCGTGCTCCCAAAGCACGTGCGCTACCACTGCGCTACACCCCGACGGATTCGTGCTCACGAAACGCATGTGCTTCGGGAGCGACGCCCTGAAGACTAGCCTACAGCGCTCGAACCGCACGATGCCTGGTCGCTCGGCAGTCACCCCAGACGTCAAGCGGGCAGGCAGGGGAGCCCGGGAGTCGGTGTGGATCTGACCAGCGCGCCGTCATGCCCCCAAGCGGGCGGGCGGCGGGCTCCGGCTTCTATTCGGCCAATTGGGCCATACCCTCACAAGCCCCACGCCGCAGGCTCTAGGCTACTCGCCCCGACCATTTGTTCTATTTCGCTCAGGGGCGGGCAACTCCGCGGCTGCGTCGAGGTGCCCATGTCGCACCGACATGCCTGAATGTCCCGTTTCCGGACACCCCTACGCAAGGTCGGTTCTGGTTCCCTCGCCCGTGCTCGAGCCGTCGCTCCCGTCTCTATAGTTGATCGGTGCCCGCGGCGATCCTGGCCACCAAGCTCTACATCCCACCTTCGCGGCAACGAGTTGTCCTCCGTCCGCGACTCGTCGAGCGGCTGAACGAAGGCCTCGCTGCCGGCAACAAGCTGAGCCTGGTCTCCGCCCCAGCCGGCTTTGGCAAGACCACGCTGATCGGCGAATGGGTCGCGGGCTGCGGGCGACCGGTGGCGTGGCTGTCGCTCGATGAAGGCGACAGCGACCTCAGCCGCTTTCTGACCTATCTGATCGCGGCTCTGCAGACGGTTGCGCCCGGGATCGGCGAAGGGATATCGACCGTTCTCCAATCGCCCGAGCCCTCGCCACTCGAGTCGACGCTGACCGCCCTGCTCAACGACATCACCACCATCCCAAGCGATGTCGTGCTCGTCCTCGACGACTACCACGTCCTCGACGCCAGGCCGGTGGACGATGCGTTGGCCTTCCTGGTCGAGCACCTGCCGCCCCGGATGCACCTGGTCATCGCCACCCGTGAGGATCCAGCGCTGCCCCTGGCGCGACTGCGGGCCCGAGGCCAGTTGACCGAGCTGCGCGGTGCCGATCTACGCTTCTCCCCGTTCGAGGCCAGCGCATTCCTCAACCAGGTCATGGCCCTCGCGCTCACGGGCGAGGAGATCGCCGCGCTCGACACTCGAACGGAGGGCTGGATCGCCGGCCTCCAGCTGGCTGCCATCTCTCTGCAGGGTCGTTCCGACGCCGCCGGCTTCATCGAATCGTTCGCCGGCAGCAACCGTTTCGTGCTCGACTACCTGCTCGAGGAGGTCCTCCAGCGGCAATCCGAATCCGTTCAGGCCTTCCTGCTGCGGACGTCGATCCTCGATCGCCTCTGCGGCCCTCTTTGTGACGCCTTGTTGGGCGACACGAACGTCTCCAGCCAGGAGACGGTCGAGTACCTCGACCGGGCCAACCTGTTCCTCGTCCCGCTCGATACCGAGCGGCGCTGGTATCGCTATCACCATCTCTTCGCCGAACTGCTTCGGCAGCGGCGCCAGCAGGCTGCCGGATCAGCTGCGGACCGAGACGAGGACCACATCCGCGCCAGCGCGTGGTTCGAGGCCCACGGCCTCGAGATTGAGGCCTTCGAGCATGCCGCGGCCGGCCATGACGTCGAGCGGGCCGAGCGCCTGATCGAGGGGCGGGGGATGCCGCTCTACTTCCGTGGTGCGCTGGCCCAAATCCTTCACTGGCTGGAGTCGCTCCCGACGACCGTGCTCGATGCCAGGCCGTCCCTGTGGGTGACCTATGCCTCGGTGCTGTTCGACTGGGGCCAGACGACCGGCGTCGAGCCTAAGCTCCAGGCTGCCGAACGAGCGCTCCAGGCCGCCGAACCCGACGCCCGGACCCGGGATCTCGTAGGACGGATCGCCTCCGTGCGAGTCTGGCTGGAGGGGAGACCGGACCGGGTCGAGGCGATCATCGCCCAGGCGCGCCGTGCCCTGGAGTACCTGCACCCCGACAACCTCCCGTTCCGCGCCTCCGCTGCCTTGAAGCTGGGCCACGCCTGCTACCTCCAGGGAGACCGCGCCGGGGCGCGGCAGGCGTTTGCGGAAGTGAAAGAGATCAGCGCGGCATCGGGGAACACGTCCAGCGAGGTCCTGGGGTCGATTGTTCTGGGCCACATCCAGACACTCGACAATCAGCTCGTCCTGGCGGCCGGGACCCTCCGGCACGCCCTGGAGCTGGCAGCCGGCCTGCCGCCTCCCCGTGCCTGCGAAGCCCACCTGGCCCTGGCCCGTGTGCTCTACCAGTGGAACGACCTCGATGCCGCACGACAGCACGGGGAGCAGAGTCTCCAACTGGCACGACAGTGGGTGAACACCGACCGACCCGTCGCCTGTGAGGTGTTGCTCGCCCGCCTGGCCCTTGCCCAGGGAGACGTGGCCGGTGCGGCGGCGATCCTGGCGGAAGCCGACCAGGCGGTGAGCCAGCACGACTTCGTGCTGCAGGTTCCGGAGGTCGCCGCGGGGCGGGTGCTGACGTACCTGCGCCAGGGCGACGTGGCGGCAGCCGCGCACGAAGCCCAGGCGCATGAGCTCCCCCTCAGCCAGGCCCGGGTGCACCTGGCCCAGGGAGATCCCACCGCGGCGCTCGCGGTGCTTGAGCCATATCGCCGGCGGATGGCGGAGAAGGCCTGGGCGGATGAGGAGCTCAAGGCCCTCGTGCTGCTGGCCGTCGCGCTCGATGCCCATGGCGAGCGGGCCAAGGCCGCACAGCGGCTGGACGAAGCGCTGACGTTGGCCGAGCCGGGCGGCTTCATCCGCATCTTCGTCGACGAAGGTGCGCCGATGGCTCGTCTGCTCCGCGAGGCGTTGTCTCGAGGGGTCCGGCCGGAATACGTCCGGCGGTTGCTGGCAGCGTTCCCCTTCGATGACGCCGGACAGGCCGCACCACCCGCGACGAGAGTCGGCGGAAGCCGTCTCGCCGAACCTCTCAGCATCCGCGAGCTCGAAGTGCTCGCTCTCGTCGCCAAGGGACTGACCAACCAGGAGATCGCAGCCAGGCTGTACCTGTCCCTGCACACGGTGAAGGCACACGCCCGCAGCATCTACGCCAAGCTCGGTGTCAGCAGCCGCACGCAGGCGGTCGCCAGGGGACGAGCCCTGGGCTACCTGTCCGAGGACCGCCGCCCCGACGGCTGAGCTGGACGGCGTCGGCGACGATGCCCGGTCGCGCCCTCAGTACGCAGGCTCGACCCTGTCCGCCCCCCAGGACGCCCGCGATCAGTCCCCCGATTAGTCCCCCGGATAGCTCCTTGGAGCGATGACGCTCATCCCACCGCGGGAAGACGCTGCCCGTGCTCTCCACCGCTGGGTGGGTGGCGACGATCGGATGCGACGGGCAGGAGGACACGATGAGGGCGATCGCCCAGGACAGGTACGGCGCGGCAGATGCGCTCGGTGTCGAGACAAGGCCGGCCACGCCGGCGAGATCGGAGAGAACAGTGAAGACAATCGGTCGGAGCATCACCGGGTACCAGAAGGCAGGCGGTCTCGCGGCGCTCTTCCTGGCGGCCGCCTACCTGCTGGCGATGCCCTTCTTCCTTCTGTTGGTCGACTACCACAGCGCGGTGGGCCCGACCGCCAAGGTCGCCTCGCTCGCCGCCAACCACGGCGCCATGCAGGTCATGTACCTCATCAGCTACGTGGTCTTCGGAATCGCCCTAGCCATCCTGGCGCTGGCCCTGTACGAGCGCCTGAAGCCGGCGGCTCCGGCCCTGATGCAGACCGCGACCGCGGTCGGGCTGATCTGGGCGGTGCTGCTCGTGGCCAGCGGCCTCGTGTTCAACGCCGGCATGGACGCGGTCGTGTCCGTCTACCCGGCGAACCCGGCCCAGGCGGTGTCGATGTGGCAGGCGATCGAGCCGGTCTCGGATGGCCTCAGCTGCGTCGATGGCGAGATCCTCGGCGGCCTGTGGGTTCTGTTGGTGAGCATCGCGGGCCTTCGGGTGGGCGGGCTCTCTCGGGCCTTGGGCTGGTTCGGCGTGGTGGTCGGCGCCATCGGGCTCGCCTCCGTGATCCCGCCGCTCGCGGACCTGGCGATCCTCTTCGGGCTCGCCCAGATCGGCTGGTTCGTGTGGCTTGGGGTCACCATGCTGCGCCCGACCGAGCGCTCGGAGCAGCCGCTTCCGATCAAGGAGAGCTTCGCATGAGCCTGCTCCGCAACCTCGCCCGACGGCGGCTTCGGACCGTCCTGACGGTCACCGGCATCACGATCGGCATCTGGGCCCTCGTCGTGTTCGGCTCGATGGCCAACAAGATCAGCGCGATCGTCGCCATCGGCAGCGACTACTACGCGGGCAAGATCGTCGTCACCGACAAGGCCGGTGGGCTGTCCGGAGACAGCCCGATGGCGATCGCCCTGGTCGACGACATCGCCGCGATCGACGGGGTGGCTGCGGCCGTTCCGGGCGTCAGCACCCTCTTCGATGCCGCGTCGAACGGCGGGATCAGCATGCCCGACATGATCGTCGGAGCCCTGCCCGGCGCAGATCACGGCAAGAACATGTATGACGCCCGGGTCGCCCAGGGGCGCGCGCTCACCGCCGAGGACGCAGACTCCCTCGTGACCGTCCTCGGTTCGGACCTCGCCCGCAAGCTCGGCAAAGGCATCGGGGACACGCTCGAGATCCGGGGCATGTCGTTCGACATCGTCGGGATCCTCGAGCCGACCCTGACCGCGCCGGACACGACCGCGATCGTGCCGCTCGCGGCGGCACAGGACATCTTCGTCCAGGATCTGCCGCCAGTCGTCCAGCAGAACGTGCGGGCGGACCAGCTCGCGACCGACATCACGGTCTATCCCGACGCGGGAACCGACGTCGAAGCCCTCGCCGCACGGATCGAGGCCGCCATCCCGAGCGCGTCGGCGATGACCGGCACCGAGTTCGATGGGGTCGTGGGCTCATCGGTCGCGATCTTCAACGCGATCATCGTCGGCGTGGCCCTGATCAGCCTGATCGTCGGCGGCCTGTCGGTGATCAACACGATGGCCATGACGGTCGCCGAGCGGACCCGGGAGATCGGCATCAAGCGCGCGATCGGCGGCTCGCGGGCGCGGGTCATCCGTGAGCTCGTCAGCGAGGCCGGCCTGATCGGCCTGCTCGGTGGCCTGCTCGGCCTGGGCCTCGGTGCGGTGGTCGTCTACCTCGCCAACGAGCTCGGCCGGGGCTCGGGGATGATCCTCTTCCTGCTCACGCCGCAGACGGCGATCTTCGCGGTCCTCTTCTCGACCATCCTCGGCGTCGTCGCCGGGATCATCCCCGCCTGGAACGCGGCGCGCCTCGACCCGGTCGCGGCCCTCCGCTACGAATAGGAGCACCCGACAATGGCACTTCTCGAAGGGCGCAACCTGCGCAAGACCTACAAGCTGGGTCGCAAGAACGAAGTCCAGGCGCTGCGCGGGGTCGCGGTCTCGATCGAGGCCGGCGAGTTGGTCGCGCTCATGGGCCCGTCCGGCTCGGGCAAGAGCACCCTGATGCACCTGCTCGGGCTGCTCCACGGCCCGGACCAGAATCACGGCCCGGCACCGGAGCTGTCGTTCGGCGGGCGCGACGCGACGCGCATGTCGGACGGAGAGCGGACCCGGATCCGGGCCCGCGAGATGGGCTTCGTGTTCCAGCAGTTCAATCTGGTCCCGACGCTGACCGCGGTCGAGAACGTCATGCTTGCCGGCGAATATGCCGGTCTCGGCCGGCGTGAGGCACGCGAGCGGGCGATCGCGCGGCTCAACATGGTCGGCCTGGCCGAGCGCGCGGCGCACCGTCCGACCGAGCTGTCCGGCGGCGAGCAGCAGCGCGTCGCCATCGCCCGGGCGCTCGTCAACGACCCGGCGCTCGTCCTGGCCGACGAGCCGACCGGCAACCTCGACTCGCACCGGTCCGCGGAGCTCCTCGGCCTGATCCGGAAGCTCAACCGCGAGCACGGCCAAACGTTCGTGCTGGTCACCCACGACGCGGAGGTCGGGGCGGCCTGCGACCGGATCATCCGGATGCGTGACGGCCTCGTCCGGGCCGTGGAGCTGGTCAATGACCCCACCCCGGGCGACGTCGGCGAGGCCGCGGCGTGAGCCCGCAATGATCAGCCGCGACGGGCACGAACCGATGTCCCAGGAACTCGACCCGCACGTCGACTCGAGCCGACCGACGGCCTACCAGATTCGGATCGCAGGCCAGCTCGACGCTCGATGGGCGGACTGGTTCGAGGGCCTGACGATCACGCTCGACGGCGGCGACACGCTCATCACCGGACCGGTGGTCGACCAGGCCGCGTTGCAAGGGCTGCTCAAGAGAGTGCGTGATCTGGGTATGCCTTTGGTCTCGGTCAATCCTGTCGAACCCGGCCCCCCGACGCTCGGGACAGGCCAGGCAGATGTGGCAGATGCCAAATCGGGAATCGGCGTGGGCGGCTCGTCTACGCCAACGTCAACAACAACAGTGAGATAGAGCATGAACACGAACCGAACGATCGCCGCGCTCCGGGGAACCCTGGCATGAGCGGGCCGGACCCGTTGCTGACCACCTTCGAGATCCTCCTCATCATCGTCACGCCCCTGCTCGTGCTGTACCTTCGCGGGCGGTGGCCCCTGCGCACCATCACGGCGTGTCTGTGTGGCATCCCTGTGGTGTGGTATCTGACCTATGCGCCGATCCATGAGCTGAGCCACGCCCTCGGGACGATCTTGGTCGGCGGCAAGGTCCTGGACGTCAAGCTGATCCCCAGCTTCTGGGAGGGCCAGTTCGCGGGTGCCTGGGTGACGTACGAGGGACTCGGCCGATCCTGGCCGGTCATGACTGGCGCTCCGTATGTCATCGATGTCGCGTTCGTCGTCGCGAGCTTGGTCGTCCTGAGGCGACGCCTGTCGCGGAACGCGCTGGTCGTCGGTCTGCTTTTCATGCTCCTGTGTCTGAGGCCCACGTTCGACCTGGTCTGCGAGACGGTCGGCTTCGTGGGCGGCTTCCACGGCGACCTCTGGCATATGGAGCTGGTCGTCGGAAGCGCGGCGCTCTGGTCGTTCCTCCTCGCCTCACTCGCGCTGTGCCTGCTCAGCGTCGTGGTCATATTGAGGCGTTATGGCGGCTTCCCGGAACCCCTCCCAGCCAATCCGACCTGAGAGCTTGACCGCGAGCGATGCGGTCACGAGGTCCGGTCCTCGAGCCCCGCCTCGCCCTGGGCCTCGAACCGGCGCAGCCACTTCCAGGCCGTCTGGCGGCTCACCCCGGCCATGTGCGCCGCGTGGGCGACCGCCATCCCGTCGACGAGGATCCGATCGACCAGAAGCCGCCTGCCGAGCAGGGTCAGCTTCGCCCTACGATGTGCCATGAGAGCCTCCCGTTCGATGTGAGCCCGCGACCCACACCGAGCCTCGGGAGGCTCTCGTTTGTCAACAACCCATTCCGGAAGCACAACTCGCCGCCCAAGCCGTCAGGTCAACTCGGTTGACGCGCTTCCGAGCAGACCCTTACTCGTCCGCTTGGGCCATGCCATCGGGCTCGGGCAATCTCGGTGCCAGGATCCACACGAGTTGCGCCGTTGTCGTCACCCCCACCTTGGATCGCGCGTTCGCCAGGTGGTGCTTCACGGTCGAATGGGATAGGCCCAGGCGGTGGGCGGCTGCATTCTCCGACCCGGCGACGAGGACCGCTGCGACCACTCCGACCTCGCAGTCCGTGGCGCGTCCCGCGGGGTGGCGAGAGCGCCGGCCCGTCATGCGCTGCGGACCAGCTCGTGTCAGGTCGGTGGCTCGGCGAGGCGCATCGTGATCGGAAGGTCGTTGGTGGCGGGGCTATCCCCTTAGGCCCGGCCACCACTGCCAAGCTGGTACCCGGTCCGGCAGCATCGTGCTCGCGAACCGCACAATAATCGGTGCCTTCACCGCTCGGCGGTTCACGCTCAGGACCCCCGAGCCTACCCCGCATAGGCCCCAGCGGCTCCCAAAGCACGTGCGCTACCACTGCGCTACACCCCGGCCGATTCGTGCTCGCGAAACGCATGTGCTTCGGGAGCGACGCCCCGAAGACTAGCCTACAGCGCTCGTAGGACACGATGCGCGCGCACCCGCCCCGAACTGCGAGCGCAGCTCCGTCGACCGCGGCCTGGACGAGTCGCCATCAGGGGGGACAGCAGGCGAGCCGTTCGCCTCTCGCCATCCGCGGAGCCATGGCCTACGGTGGGCGACGAATCGTTCACTGCCCGAGCGGCATCTCTGGGATATGACAGACGTCGCCTCCCCCGCCGCCACGACCCCGGCCCCCTGGGTGGCCGCCGCGGTCCGCTCGGCGGTCGCGGGCGACGAGGCGGCCTTCGCCCGGATCGTCGAGGCCTACGGGCGCGACCTGTTCCGGGTGGCCTACGTGGTCGCCGGGGACGAGGCGCTCGCCGAGGACGCCGCGCAGGCGGCCTGGTCGATCGCCTGGCGTAAGCTCCCCTCCCTGCGGGACCCCGAGCGCCTGCGGCCCTGGCTCGTTTCGGTCGCCGCCAACGAGGCCCGCCAGCTCCTGCGCAGCCGGCACCGCCGCCAGGTCGCCGAGATCCGGGTCCGGCCGCCCGACGACCCCCTGGGCGACCCCTCGGCCGTCGCCGAGCGGCTCGACCTCCTCGCCGCCTTCCGGCACCTCCGGCCCGAGGACCGCAGCCTGCTCGCGATGCGCTACGTCGCGGGGCTCGACGGGGCCGAAATTGGCGCGGTCCTCGGGATGTCGCCCTCGGGCGTGCGGGGCCACCTCTCGCGCCTCCTCGAGCGCCTCCGGAAGGAGCTCCGCGATGGCTGAGATGGACGCCTTCGAGCGCCGCGTCGCCGACACTCTGCTGTGCTACGCCGACGAGGCCGCGACGACCCTCGACGCCGCGACGGTGGCCAACCGGGCCGCCCTCGGGCACCCCCGGCGAGCCGGGTCTGGCCTCCTGCCCTGGCGCCTCGTCGCGATGCCGTGGGTCGTCTGGGTCCTTCTGCTCGCCGGGCTGTTGGTCGCGCTCATCGGCGGGACGCTCCTCGTCGGGTCGCAGCGGGAGCGGAGGCTCCCGGCCGTCGTGCCGAATCTCGGACCGGTGGCCAAGTGCCCACCCGGGTCGACACCCGACAAGCCGGGGCCGGTCGACCAGGCCCGGCCGGCGCACCTCCTGGCCTGGACGCCACACATGGCGTTCGACCGCCGCGCGGGCAGGCTGGTCGCGGTCACGGAGGATGCCTACTTGTCGTACGGCCTCCCCCCCGAGACGTGGACGTTCGACGTGTGCACGAACACCTGGACGCAGATGCATCCGAACCGGGAGCCGCCAGGCTTCGTGCACAGCTATCTCGTCTACGACGTCGACTCCGACGTGACAATCGGGGTCCCCCACCGGGATGGCGTGTCCGGGAGCGTGTGGGCCTACGACCTCCTGGCCAACACCTGGACGGAGAAGGGCACCGCGCAGGGGGAGCCACGGTTCTATGACCCGGTCTCCGGCCTCGTCGTCGCCGAGGGGGAGGACGGCCTGCTGAACTACGACGTCGACACCGACGCGTGGACGCCGATCCATCACGCTAACGGGCCCGGATCTGATGGGATGTTGGCCTACGACGCGTCCGTCGACCGGGTAGTAGTGAACGCGTTTGAGGACCCCACGACGTGGCTCCTCGACATCCGCACGGGTACGTGGTCAAGGTCCGGCGTCGACACGCCAGTCTTCATCGAGGGGTTCTGGTGGGTACCCGCCGTCGCCTACGACGAGGCGGCGAAGCGGACGGTGTTCCTTGGCAACGTCCGGTGGGCGGCCTACGACGCGGCCGCCGACCGCTGGGAGTCGCTGGGAGAGCGCAGTAGCCTCCCAGGCCCGATGGTCTACGACGCGGTGAATCGCCGGCTCGTCAACATCGAGCTGGGGGGAAGGGTTGTCGCCTTTGACCTCGCGAGCAGCGAGTCTACCGTCCTGTTCGAGTCGGATCCATGCGTGACGGCTCGGCCGGGCTTGGCCCCATATCGGGGGCCCGACTCGACCGACGCGGACGGGTCGCCCTGGATTCGGGCCGCGAAGGTGACGCTCCACGGCGGACCGTTCTTCACCCGCGTCGTCGGCGTGGCCGACGAGCCCTGGGTTAGCTCGCCACCGGCGGCCCCGGCGACCGTCGCCGACGGGCTCTTCTTGCCCGAGTGCCAGCTGTGGACCGACGGCACCGTATGGTGGGAGGAGACGACCACGGACCCGGCATCCAGGGCGTGGATCGAGATCGGCCTCGGCGGCACCTTTGCGCTGGATGCGGCGGTGGTCCAGGCGGACGCCGATGACGCCTATCTGCTCTCGTACCGGGACCCGGAGACAGCGGCGTGGCACCCGTTGTGGGACGTCCAGCCCGGGGAGGCCGGCGGGATGGCCACGAGGCCGCACCAGGGGGATGCGTCGGCGCGGAGGACGCTCGCGCGGCCGGTCGTCACGGACGCGCTCCGGTTCGAAGCGTACTGCGGCGAGCGCGCCGCCGGCGGGAATCCGTCTCCGCCGCAGCCGACCTCGGCTCCGGCCTGCGGCGCCCAGTACTCGGTCTCCGAGATCGCTGTCTTCGGCGTGCCGGCGCCCTGAACGGCGCGGGTGTCACCGCGCGGCCCGCCCTCGTCGCGGCGCAGCCCCGGCGGCAGATTCGTGCTCGCGAACCGCACAATAATCGGTGCCTTCGCCGCTCGGCCTCTCGTGCTCAGGACCGCCGACCCTACGTCGCACAGGCCCCAGCGGCTCCCAAAGCACGTGCGCTACCACTGCGCTACACCCCGGCCGGTTTCGTGCTCACGAAGCGCATGTGCTTCGCGAGCGACGCCTCGAAGCCTACCCTACGGCGCTTGGTGGCCGGCGACTGTCAACGGGATGGGATATCACAGAGTCGCGGCCACGCCTGTCGCCGGCGTGCCCGGGCTCGGCAATGTGATCGAGGCGAGGTGACCACCTGATCGAGGGCCCGACACCCGCCGGAGTCGGCCCCAGCGCGTCTTCGACCGATGACTACCAGACGCCGGGCAGGAGCCGCCAGAGGACGCGTTGGGCGTAGGACCCGTAGCCCGGCAGGTGTGCGGCGAGGAACCGGTCCTCGCGGACGGTCCGCACGAGCGCGTCGACGACACCGGCGGCGGCGAAGGGCACCGCAGCCCGGGAGCCCAGGAGCGGGGGGATCGCGAGGTTCGCGAGGATCGCACCCGCGTAGCCCGGGTGCCGCAGGAGCGCGTACGGCCCGGCATCGGCGACGACATGGCCACGCTCGGCCTGGATCCGCAGCACCGGGGCGAAGTACGGGTTGGCGTCCATGGCCGACAGCGAGAGGGCAAGCGCGCCGGCGGCACTGCCTAGGCCGGCCGCCGTCCAGGCTGGGTGGACAGCGTTCGATCGCCCCCGGCGGTGCTCCACGGCGGCCGCCAGCGACTCCACGAGCGGTCCATAGGCCATCGCCAGCGCCAGCGGGATGTCGGATGGATCGGCGCCCTCGCCCGGGCCCGAGCGCTCGGCGAGGAGCTCGGGACGACGGCGACCGAAGAGGATCCCCTGCAGCGACTTGCTCGCAACGGCGAGCGCGATGAATCGCCAGCCGCCGGTCCATCGCGGCGTGCCGGCGACGAGGAACAGCAGCCCGCCACTCGCGACATCGGCCGCCAACTGCTTGGCCGCCCAGCGACGGACGCCGGCGCGGACCACCGCGCGTGTCCGGGCGGGATGGACGTTCGGCATCGAGCGATCACACCTGCGGTCGTCGTCCCGGCAACCATCGGCCCGGCCAACCTCGAGGGCCAGTGCCGATTGACCCTCACAAGCAGGTGCGGGTTCGCCCCGCGGTCCGAGAGAAGCCTCCGGACTGACTCCGCCAGCGACGGCTGCCCCGTGTGATTGAGGCAGGCGTCAGGCCTACGGCGGTCGCTGTCGTGCTCGCGAACCGCACAATAATCGGTGCCTTCGCCGCTCGGCCTCTCGTGCTCAGGACCGCCGACCCTACGCCGCATAGGCCCCAGCGGCTCCCAAGCACGTGCGCTACCACTGCGCTACACCCCGGCCGGAAACGTGCTCACGAAGCGCATGTGCTTCGTGACCGACGTTCCAAGTAACTACCCTACACCGCTCGAACCGCAGGATGCGCAGCGACGTGGAGCCCGGCTACGGATCCGAATCAAGCGACCAGCTGGCTGCGCGACGGTCCGACTGGGCGCCTGCGGCCCCGCGGCGCTCGGCTGCCGTCCGGTTCGGTCAGTTGAGCCCGGCGAGCATCTCCGCCCAGTGGTCGAACGGGAACAGGTGGCCCCCTCCGGGGAAGGAGACGAGGGTGGTTCGCGGGATCGTCGCGACGAAGTAGTCGGCATGGCTGCGAGAGACCCAGTCGTCGGCGCCCCCGATCCAGATGTGGACCTGCTGGCGGATGTCGGCGATCGAGAACCCGACCGGACTCGCCTCCGCGATATCGTCCTCGGCCCAGCCCGTGGGTCCCTGGCGAGCGCTCTCGCTGAGGAGGGTTTGCATCGTCTCCTGCACGTCGGGCCGTGCCAGGAGCTGGGCGTCGGCCTCGGGGAAATCCCCGGCGAAGAAACGCCAAACATCACCGTGGAACGACTCGCGGCGGCGGGTGATCGCCTCGATCCCGGCCGCGCGGTCCCGCTGGAACAGCTCGTAGTTCGCCCTTCCCTCCGGCGAGAACTCGTCGAGGGCACCGGGGACCTCGAGGACCGGGCCCGGGCTTGCGGCGAGACCGATCGACGAGACACGCTCCGGGAGGCGGTAGGCGCACGCAAGCGCGTACACGCCGCCGCCCGACCAACCCACGACCGGGCAGGGCGGGAGTCCCAGGTGGTCGGCGAGCTCGACGTAGTCATCAACCCAGTTCAGCAGGGTGAGACCGAGCCGCGGATCGGAGCGCCCGTAGCCGGGACGGTCAGGCGTGATCAGCCGGACGCCGGCTGCCTCGGTCGCGTCCGCGTCCGGGCACTCAAGCCGGGAGCCTGGCGTGCCGTGAAGCAGGACCACCGGCCTCCCGCCGAGGTCGCCCCACTCGCTGAAGGCGAGAGTCCGCCCGTCGGCGAGCTCCATCGTCCGATCGAGCTTGGGCGTGGCCGATGCCTTCATCGTGGGTGCCTCCGATGGTTGGGTTGGGACGCTCGTCGTCCGGGACGTCTCCGTCCCGTAGGTTCCCACCTGAGACTGGCAGCCTGCGCCCTTTCAACGAGGCAGGGAAGCCAGTGTCGCTGACGCGTGGCGGGCGACCCGCGGCATGACCGCCATCGTGCTCGCGAACCGCACAATAATCGGTGCCTTCACCGCTCGGCGTCTCGTGCTCCGGACTGCCGACCCTACGCCGCATAGGCCCCAGCGGCTCCCAAAGCACGTGCGCTACCACTGCGCTACACCCCGGCCGGTTTCGTGCTCGCGAACCGCACGTGCTTCGCGAGCGACCGCCTGAAGGGTAGCCTGCAGCGCTTGAAGCGCAGGATGCGCCCGCCTTCGCCGGACGCCGGGGGCTGCGCCGGCTGACCAAACTCGAATGCGCGCCGCGGGTTCGTGTCGACCCTCCACGCCTTGGCGCAGGAGCCATTCGACGGTCAGGGCCCTGGATCGCAGGGCCGTCTATGCACCGACCCGGTAGAGGTGCCAGCGATCTGGTACGCCCTTCAGCATGTGCTCACCCACGCCGTCGAATCGGAGGCCCGACCCGGCCGTCAGATCCTTCACCGTCTGCGACGCCAGAACCTCGGAGGGGCCGGCCGCCGCCGCGATGCGCGCCCCGATCACGACGGCCAGACCACCCGTCTTGCCACCGATCATCTCGACCTCGCCGGTGTGGACGCCCGCCCTGATCTGGACGCCGAGCGGCGGCATCGCCGCCACGATCGCGTTCGCGCACCGCACCGCGCGGGCCGGGCCGTCGAAGGTCGCGAAGAAGCCGTCACCTGCCGTGTCGACCTCGGAGCCGCGATACCGCGTCAGCAGGCTGCGGACCGTTGCGTGATGTCGCTCGACGAGCGTGCGCCAGCCGGCGTCGCCGAGCCGGGC
>Ga0315288_10006582_pt1 | contig 14738 bp, 12 predicted proteins | sample YL17G11_20_MG_FD_203454 | JGI IMG/M metagenome (GOLD analysis project Ga0315288, IMG submission 203454) | Sediment microbial communities from Yellowstone Lake, YNP, Wyoming, USA - YL17G11_20 | ecosystem: Environmental > Aquatic > Freshwater > Lake > Sediment | place: USA: Wyoming | collected... | reverse complement strand
TCTCATCAAGAAGACCAAGCGCCCCAAAGCGAGCGTGCGGGGCAGCATCAAGAAGGCGGGCTGGGACAACTCATTCCTGGAAGCGATCCTGGTCGGATAAGATGCGATTGCCCTGATCGCGCTGCCTCATCTCCCACACCTTCACGTCCTTCGCCGCCGCGTACATCGCCGTCAGCAGGCACACCACCAGCCCGTGCCCACCATCCAGAAACCCTCCCTGCACCAGGTACGCCTTCAGAAACCGCAGCCCCGGATGAAAGACCATGAAGGCCGGTGACACCTTCCGCCCCGCCCGTCCAGCCTCCAACGCGTTCCACTCCGCATACCGCCACAGCTTCTTCCAGTAGTCATCCATCGTCCGGTACGAGTGGTGCAGCAGCCGACCCCTCAGCCTCTCAACGGCCCCCTCCATCTCCATCACCTCGTGCACCTGTCGCTCTGCATACCGCGCCTTCCCCCGACGGAACAACCTCGTCACCCAGTCGTTCTGCCACCCCGAATGCTTGATCTCTTTCCCCAGGAAGAAGTTGCGCCGCTTGATGTCATATGCTTCGCGCGCGTCTCTCGATGCAATCGTCGCTTTGATCTCCTCCGCCAGCTCCTCTGTCACCCACTCATCCGCGTCAACCACGAACACCCACTCGCCCCCCACCTGCTGAATCGCCCAGTTCTTCTGCGCCGCCGGCGATTCATACTCATGTTGCAGTACCCTCACCCCACATCGGCGCGCGATCTCCGGCGTCCCATCGGTGCTGAATGAGTCCACCACCAACACCTCATCCGCGAACGCCAGCCGCCTCAACGTCTCCGCGATCACATCTGCCTCGTTGTAGGTTGTGATGATCGCGCTCAGCTTGCTCATCCCCCTGCCCTCCCCAACACCTCCTCGTAAACCTCCATCACCCGCTCTATCACGCGCGGCCGATCATAATGAGCCAACGCCCTCTCACGCCCCGCCCTCCCCATCGCCTTCGCCCGCTCACCCTCCCGCAGCAGCGAGATCACCGCCTCCGCCAGCCCTTTCGCATCCCCCGCCCGCGTCACCACCCCCGTTTCCCCATCCACCACCGCCTCCGGCAGCCCGCCCGCGTCACTGGCCACCACCGGCTTCTCCATCGCCATAGCCTCCAACACCGCCACCCCCAGGCCCTCCGACAGCGACGGCATCACGAACACCTTCGCCTCGGCCAGCACCGCCCTCACCTCCGGCACGAACCCCGCGAACCTGACTCGCGCTCTCACCCCCAGCGAGTCCGCCTCCGCCTTCAGCGCCGCCTCCTCCTCGCCGGTCCCGCAGATCACCAGCCCCACCTCCGGCTCGGCCTTCGCGATCTCCCGCATCGCCCGCAGCATCAGCCGATGCCCCTTCGTCCTGCTTAACCTCCCCACCATGGCTATCTGTCCCGCCTCACCCCCTTTCGCCTGGACGGCCTCGGGGTCAAAGTGCCGGCAATCAACGAAATCCGGGATTACCGTCAGCAGCTTCTCCGGCAGTCCCGCCTCCAGGCACCGCCTCCGCACCGCCTCCGATACGCAGATCACCTTGTCGCACAGCCGGTACTTGGCCAGGCCGGGCCACCGCAGCGGAAACTCCGTCCTTCTGGTCACCACCACCCGCGGCCTTCCCGCCAGTCGGGTGCCGACCGCCAGTCGGGTGCCGACCGCCAGTCGGGCGCCGACCGCCCTCCTCGCTGCCAGCCCGCAGACCGCCTGGCTTGCCGCATCGTGCACGTGCACGATCTCGACCCCCATCTCCTGGAACCGCCGCGCCAGCCGCGCGACCCCCATCAGCCCCGCCATCCCCCTCAGCCTCGCCTGCTCCCACCTCAGGTAGGTACCCTTCAGACGCTCCACCAGCTCACTGCCCCGCTCCGTCACAAACCACGTCTCTTCCCCCCGCGTCGCCAGCGCGAGCGCCAGCCCCAACGACTGCGCCTGGCCCCCTCCCCATCCCCGATTCGCATCAACATGCACCGACGACGCCATGCCGCGCCTCCGCCTACTCGGCCGCCCGCGCTGCTTCCGGCCGTCTCGCCAGCACCCGCCGCGCCGCCGCCAGCACCTCCCCGGGCGTGATCGCCATCATGCAATTGCGATGCCCGCAGTTCGGCGTCACCGGATGCACGCACGGCCGCCAGCACGGCTGTTGGTGGAAGATCACCTCATGCCCCTCCCCCTGCGGCCCCGTCCGCCGCGGGTCGGTCGGCCCGAACAGCGCCACCACAGGCCGGCCCATCGTCGCCGCCACATGCATCGGCCCCGAGTCAATCCCAATCAGCAGATCGCACCTCGCCAGCGCCGCCGCAAGCTGGCTCGGCGTCGTCCGCCCCGCCAGGTTGGCCGCCTGCCCAGGCCCAACCGGAGCTGTTATCTGATCGCCAAGTGAACAGTCGCTTTCCGCGCCCACCACCACGAGCCGCGCCCCCTCCCGCGCCAGCTCCACTGCCACCTCCCTGAAACCCTCCGTCGTCCACGACTTGTACGGCTTCTTGTCCGACTCCCCCGGCGCCAGTGCCACCAGCGGCCCCGCTCCCTCCAGCTCGCACTCTTCCAACAGCCTCTCCCCCTGCTCCCGATCCTCCGGCAACAGCCTCACCAGCCCCACGTAGTCCGTCTTCTCCAGCTCCAGCCCCAGCCCCCTCACCAGCCGCATCACCTTCTCCGGGCACGGTATCCCCCTCACCTGAATCCGATGCGTCAGCAGCCGCGCCAGGTCAGAGTCCACATAGCCAACCCGATGCCCCGCCCCGGAGATGCGCGCACACAGCGCCATCGTCGCCGATTGCGAAAACGCCACGGCCAGCCGGGCGCCGGCCGCCAGGTCCGGCTTCTGCTTCCTCAGCTCCAGCCCCAGCCCCACCGCCGTGTGGATTGGCCCCTGCGGGCGCTGGAGCACCTCGTCCACGAACCCGCTCTCCGCCACCAGTCCTGCCAGGTAGGGACGCAGCACGCTCGTTATGCGCGCCCGCGGATACGCCTCCCGTAGCGCCTTCAGCGCTGGCAATGTGAACATCAGGTCCCCGATCTGGTTGAGGTGGAACACCAGTATCCGCTTCACCGTCGCCCGTTCCGACAGTTCCTCCCGGTAGAGCGCCTCCACGTCCGACGCCAACCGCGCGACCCCGCACCGCGACACGGCCGTCTCCCGCCCGAACTTCCCCAGCCTCGCGGCCTCCTCCGGGTCACCCAGCAGCGAGGCCAGATCCTCCTTCAGCGCCACCGGCGTAACCTTCGCCACGTCCATATGATCGGCGAAGCACGACTTCTGCGCCTCCGCCAGGTTCTCCGGCCGCACGATCCCGAAGTAGCCGCCTTTGCCTGCCGCAACCACTGGCAGACCACACGCCATCGCCTCCAGCGTCACCGAGGCCGTCCCCACCGCCACCGAACCCAGCGACAGAATCCGGTCAACATCGCCCCGCCCGCCCAGGGCAAACACCGCCTGCCTCCCAAGCCGCCGGTTCATCTGGTCCGCCGCCCGCGCCACCGCCCGCGCCTCCGGCCCCTGCCCCACCACCACCAGTTCAACGCCGGGCGCCTCCTTCTCCAGCAATGCCATGGCCTCGATCGCCGCCAGAGCCACCGGCGCCTTGCTATGGCTGAACCGGCTCACATGCACCACCCGCGGCGCGCCCGGCCGCAGCCCAAGCTCCCTCTCCAGTTCCTCCTCAGGCGCCCTGGGCCGGAACCGCTCGCAGTCCACCCCGATCATGCTCTTCACCACCCGCTCCGGGGGCAGCCCGAACCCCTCCACCAGATTGCGCCGGCTCGCCTCGCTCACCACCTGCACGCGCCTGCTCCAGTAGAATACGGTATACCTGTTAACCGGGCTCCGCGTCCCGTGGATCGTCAGCACATATGGCACCCCAGCCCGCCGGCAGGCCAGGTACGACACCGCGCCCGCCCGCCAGTTATGCGCGTTCACGATGTCTACGTGCTCCTGTTCGAGCAGACGTCTGAGGGCCATCACCCCAGGCGCCATCCGCGCACCCGCGAAGTCCACCCGGATATGCCTGATCCCCGACGCCTCCAGTTCAGGAACCAGTTGCCCACCATGAGACGCCACAATCACCCGGTGCCCGCGCGCCTTCAGCCCTCGCGCCAGCCGGATGGCGTAGCTCTCCACTCCCCCGTAGTTCAGCCGCGAGAGCACTTGCAGAATCGTCAGCCCCGACTGGCGCTTGCCCGCCGGCCGTCTGGAGGGATTGCCTTCCGCCACCTCAGCCCTCCCTCCGGCCCGCCAGCAATCCGCGCGCCGCGGCCAGCACCCGCTCCACTGAGATCGCCTCCATGCACTTCCTCGGCCTGCACTTTCGGTTCCGGCACGGCGCGCACGCCACTCGTGCCACCACTTTCGCATGCCCCTCGCCGTACGGTCCCAGCCTCCGCGCATCACTGGGCCCGAAGACCGCTACCGTTGGCGTCCCCATCGCCGCCGAAATGTAAAGCGGCCCCGTGTCGTTCCCCACCGTCACCCGGCACCTCCGAAACACTTCTGCCGCCTGCTTCAGCGTCGTCTTGCCCGTCAAGTCTATCACCTCGTGCTTGCACGCCGCCGCAATCAGCGCCCCCAGCCGCTTGTCCCCAGCCGCGCCAATCACCACCGGTCTCAGCCCGAACTCCTCCGCCAGCCCTTTTGCCACCGCGGCAAACCGCTCCGTCGGCCACAGCTTCGACTCCCACCTCGCCCCCGGAATCATCGCCACGAGCTTATCCCGACCGCCCAGCAGCTCATCAACCTTGCGCTTGTCCTCCTCAGATACGGCAATCCTGAACTCCACGGGCTCCCTCTCCGCCCCCATTATCTTGGCGAAGTCCAGGTACAGGTCCACCGCGTGCGCCTCCGGCCTGTAGGCCACCACCCTCCGGTTGTTCAGCAGAAACGTCCCCTCCCGCCAGCTCCTGAACCCGATCCGCTCCCTCGCCCCGCTCAGGTAGGCCACCGCCGCGCTCTTGAACAGCCCCTGCAGGTCTAGCGTCACCTCGAACCCGATCTGTCTCAGCTCACGCCTCAGCCTCCAAAGCTCCGTCAGCGGCGGCGCCGCCCTCACTCCCTCGCCATTCCGTCTGCCACCCACCACCAGCACCTCGCTCAGATGAGGATTGCCCGCCACTACCTCCTCCGCCGCCGGCCCCACCGCCCAGGCGATATACGCGCTCGGGAACCGCCGCCGCAGCGCCCCCGCCACCGGCAGCGTCATCACCACATCCCCGATGGAGCTTAACTTAACTATAAGAATTCGCTTGCTGCCTTCGTTCATTGCCTGCTGCTCCGCGAAGCTCAAGCCACCCCGCCTCCCTCCTCCGGAGGCCGCGCCTTCCATCGCTTGTGCAGCCAGAACCACTGCTCCGGATGCGCCTGCACTTTCTCCTCGATGATCTTCGTGTACCGCGCAGTGTTCTCCAGGATGTCTCGGTTCCGGTCTCCCGTCTGCACCAGCGGCACGGCCCCCTCGATCACCACCGTATGCTTGCCATCCGCGTTCCGCCACCCGTACGTCGGCAGCACCTCCGCCCCGGTGGTCAACGCAAACGCCGCCGCCCCGGGGGCCGTCGAGGCCAGCCGCCCGAAGAAGTCCACGAATACCCCCTCATCCCCCGCATTCTGATCCAGCAGTATCCCCACCAGCTCGTTGTTCCGCAGTGCCCGCAAGGCCCCCCGCACCGCCACCTCCCGGTGCAGCACCCGCATCCCCATCGCCTCCCGCGTCTGCCTCACGTACTGCGTGATCTCGTTGTCCCTCTGTGCCCGGGCGATCACACTCAAGGGATACCCCTCCACCGCAACCCGCGACCCGGCCACCTCCCAGTTCCCCAGATGCCCCGTCAGCAGTATCGCTCCCCGTCCCCTCTCGATCGCGCCCCTCAGGTTCTCAAGACCGCGCAGCTCCGCCAACTCCTTGATATCCTCCGCCGTCATCGCCGACAGCCGGATGAACTCCATCAGGCATCGGCCCAAATGCCGGTAACATGCCCTCGCGATCTCCTTCAACTCCCCCTCGCTTTTCTCGCCGCCAAACGCCAACCGCAGGTTCGTCATCACGATCCGCGCGTGCCGTGGCGACACCCTGCGCATCAGCGTCCCGATAGCCACTCCAATCCGGTCGGCCCTCGCGGTCGGCATCCGCTGCCATCGCCGGGCCATCCACAGCACCGCCGCATTCCCCAGCCGCGTCTGCACGCGCCGGTGCCATTGGTACAGCGCCGACCGCCAGTCGGGCGCCGACCGCCAGTCGGCCCCCGACCTGCTCTCCGGGTCGTAGATCCGGCTCACTGCTTCCTCTTTGCCTCCAGCAGACAACTCAGCTCCTGCCCCAAGCTCGGCCACCCCTCACGCGCCGCCAGCTCCACCTCCATCACCCACACCGGTCTGGCCAACCTCTCCACCGGCAGCCTGACAGCGTCCTTCTCTGTCGTCACAATCCACTCCGCAGAGGCCCCTTCCCCCGCCGTCAGGTCGCGCAGCTCCTCCGGCCGGTACGGATGGTGATCGGGAAACCGAGCCCTGCCTACCAGCACCGCCCCCTCCCGCTCCAGGCTCCGCTCGAACGCCGCCGGATTCCCCACGCTCGACAGCGCCAGCACCCGCCTCCCCCGCAGCGCCTCCGGCCCCACCTCCTCTTGTTCGGCCAGCCTTCTCAGCCTCACCGCCGCGTGCCTCGCCTCCCACACCCGCGCCCCCGGCGCCAGTTCCTGCACCTTCCTTCGCAGTGGCTCCAGATCGGTCTCCCTCACCAAATCCGCATGTGTAATCCACACCGCGTCAGCTCGCGCCAGGTGCTCCGGCGGCTCCCTCAAGAGCCCCCGCGGCAGCAGGAAATCATACCCAAAGGGCGCCAGCGCGTCCACCAGCGCGATATCCATGTCCTTCACCAGCCGCTGATACTGAAATCCATCATCCAGCACCAGCGCCTCCGCCCCGAACTTGTCCACCGCCAGCCGCCCCGCCTTGCGCCGATCCTTCCCCGCCAACACGAACACGCCCGGCAGCGCCTGCGCCAGCAGATAAGGCTCGTCCCCCGCCGCCTCCACCGTCGCCAGTGGCCCAAACCCCTCCGACACCACCACGGTCCCGCCCTCTCCCTCAGCCAGATAGCCCCGGCTCAACACCGCCACACGCTTCCCCCGCTCCGTCAGCCATCTCGCCACCGCAATCGCCGCCGTTGTCTTCCCCGTCCCCCCCACCGTGAGATTGCCAATGCTGACCACCAGCGCCGGCAGCCTCGTCCGCCGCGCCAGGCCGATTCGATACCCCGCCAGATGCAGCGCAAGCGCACCGCCGTACATCACCGACAGCGCGCGCAGCCCCCCGACCGCCAACCTGTCACACGCGCCCTGCGCCTCCCCCGCAATCAGCCGCGCCCATCTGTCAGCACGGCGGCTCAACCAACCGCCTCCCTACCAAGCAGCTTGGCAACCACCTCCACACATCTCGCCGACGCCCCGCGCTGTTGCTCCATGAGCTCGCCCGCGCGTTCCGCTATCTCTTTTCTCAGCAATCCGTCCCGCGCGATCCCCACAAACTCCCGCGCGAGCCCCTCCGCCTCTGCCACCTGGAATCCCACTCCCGCCTCCACCAGCAGCTCTGCCAGGTCCGCGCAATTCTCCGTATGCGGCCCGAACAGCACCGGCCGCCCCGCCGCCGCCGGCTCCAGCACATTGTGGCCGCCGATCGGCACCAGCGTGCCCCCCACGAATCCCACCGTCGCGAACCCATAGGCCGCCCGCAGCTCCCCCATCGTGTCCAGTATCACCGCCGCCTCCGGCCGGTCGTGCCTCCCCTCCGTCCGCCGCACCACCTCGACGCCCTTCTGCGCCAGCACCGCCGACACATCCGCCACTCGCTCCAGGTGACGCGGCGCAATCAGCAAGCGCGCCTCCGGCATCTCCTTCCTGATCTCCTTGAAAGCCTCGATCACCTCCTCTTCTTCACCCGCATGCGTGCTGCCCGCCACCAGCCACGCCTCCGAGTCAACCACTCCGAGTTCCCGCGTCAGCCGCGCCTCCGCCTCCTCATCTCTGTGCGCGAGTGTGTCCGCCTTCGTGTTTCCCGCCACGATGACACCCCTCTCATCTACCACCCCCAGCTCCTGCAGCCGCCTCGCGTCTCGCGCGGACTGCACGCACAGACAGTCTGCCAACCGGTACAGCCACCTCACAAACCCGGGTAGCCACCACGCCCGCTTCACCATCCGATCCGACACCCGACCGTTGACTGCCAGCACCTTCGCCCCCATCAGCCTCCCCATCCCCAGTAAGTTCGGCCACAACTCCTTCTCCAGCACCACCACCAGCTCCGGCCTCACCCTGCGCAAAGCCAGCCCCATCGTGCCAGGCCAGTCGAAAGGAAGATAGAAGATAACATCCGCTTCCTCGCAGGTCTTACGAGCAAGCGCCATGCCTGTATCGGTGTGAGTGGACAAGGCGATCCCCGCACCCGGAAATGCTCTCCTGAGTTCCGCGATCACCGGCCTCGCCGCCGCCATCTCCCCCGCCGACACCGCGTGCACCCAGATCCGCGGCGACGCGCTTGCAGGCATTGCGGGGATGAGCCCCAGTCGGTGCCGCCACTCCCCCATCGGCTTCCGCTTCACCACCAACCGCCACCCCAGCCACGCCGCCATCAGCGGCAGCAGCACCAGCAGCGCGAGGTTATAGGCCAGCAGCTCCAGCCCGAGCCGCAGTCTGTAGGGCAGGAGCTTGCCTCCTGCCCTCGTTCCGCCGCCGGCGGACTCTCCGCCGACAGGCGACCCTCGCCCGGCCCTCCCGCTCATGGTTTGGCCGAGGCCTCCTCTGGCAGCGGACCCTCCGCTCCATAAGGTTGGAGCTGCGCCTCATACAGCCGCCGGTATAGGCCTCCCCTCTGGAAGAGCTCCTCGTGCGTCCCGTCCTCCACGATTCGCCCCCCCGCCAGCACCAGTATCCGGTCCACCCGCTGGATAGTGGAAAGCCGGTGCGCGATCACCAGCGTCGTCCGCCCCTCCATCAGCCGCTCCAGCGCGTCTTGCACCAGTGCCTCCGACTCCGCATCCAGCGCGCTCGTTGCTTCATCGAGTATCAGTATCCGCGGATCCCTTAGCAGCGCCCGTGCAATCGCGATCCTCTGCCTCTGTCCCCCCGACAGCTTCGCCCCGCGCTCGCCCACCGTCGTCTCATATCCGTGCGGCAGCTCGCGGATGAAGTCCGCCGCGTTGGCCGCCGCCGCTGCCCCCTCGATCTCCTCCGTCGTCGCCTCCGGCTTCCCGTACGAGATGTTTTCCCGCACCGACCCGCTGAACAGAATCGGCTCCTGCGGCACGATCCCGATCTGCGAGCGCAGCGACCGCAGCGTAACCCCCGCGATGTCGTATCCGTCTATCTCGATCTTCCCCCCACTCGGGGTGTAGAAGCGCGGGATCAGGTTCACCATGCTCGTCTTCCCCGCCCCGCTCGCCCCCACCAACGCCACCACCTGCCCCACCTCCACCCTCACATCAACATCACGCAGCACCGCTTCCCCATCGTAGTAGCTGAACTGCACGTGATCGAAGACGATCTCTCCGCGCACCCGCCGCAGCTCCCCCGCCTCCGCCGCCTCCGGTACCTCCTGCCCCGTATCCAGTATCTCGAAGATCCTGTCCCCAGCCGCCGCCGCTTGCTGCCCGGACAGCCAGATCTTCCCCAGCAGCCCGAGCCTGGTCCCCAGCCGCTGGCTCACGTACGCGAACGCAATCAGATCGCCGATCCCCAGCGGACCCTTGATTGCCAGGTAACCGGCCACGTAGATCAGGATCAGCATCCCCACAGCGCTGATGAACTCCACCAGCGGCACCAGGATTGCGATTGCCTTCGCCACCCTCATGCTCGCGCGAAAGTTGCTCCGGTTGATCTCCCCGAACCGGCCGATCTCGGTTTGCTCCATGCTGAACAACTGCACGGTTTCGATGCCGGTCAGACGTTCCTGCAGAAACGAGTTCAGCGTCCCCAGCCTCGCCTGGACCTCGCGGGTCAGGCGTCTGAGCCTGTCGCCGAAGCGGGCTATCACAAGTCCGATGCCTGGCATGCACGCCAGCGCGAATGGCGTGAGCTTCGGTGCGAAGAACGCCATCATCCCGATGCAGATCCCGATCGCGATGGGCGCGCTCGCCGCCTGCATGAGGTCCGCGCTCAGCACGCGCTGCAGCACCGCCACATCGTTGCTCACACGAGAGAGGACATCGCCCGTGCGTCGCGACTTGTGGAAGGTGAGCGACTGCCTTATCAGGTGGTCGTAGAGACGCTGCCGCAGATCTCGGATCAACCCCTGCGCGAAGCGCTCCGAAAGATAGCTCCGGCCGAACCCGAACACACACTTCGCCAGCCATGCCACCAACGTGAGCAGTATGAAGACCCGGAGGCTCCGCAGGCGTCCCGGGATGCTCTCGTCGAGCCTCCAGCCCAGTCGCTCGACCAACCGCCGCGACTTGCTGGCCATCTGATTCGTCAGCTCTTTGCCTGCCGCACTGCTGGCCGCCCCGCCTCCTTGCTGAGCGGCCGTGCCCGAGGTGGGAAGAGCCGAACCGGGTGACGCCTGCCCTACCTGTACGGCCGCCGTGTCATGCCCAGCCGCCGCGCCACTCGGCCCACGCCCCGGCGAGGGCGCGATCGAGAGAAAGATCATGGCCAGAAAAACCGGTATGACGGCCGTGTCGGCGATCTGCTCGCAGATGATGCACACAAACGCTTCCCAGGCCGACCACGGCCCGGTCTTCGCCTCATACACCAGTCGCCGCAACACCCGCAGCGCCTGCACGCCTCCCGTAGCTGTCCTATCCGCCGACGCCCGGCTCAACCGCGCTCTCCTCTCCCATCAGCTCCAGCACCAGTTCCGCCGTCTTGCCCGAGGCACCCACCTGTCCCAGGCGAGGGTCGCCTCCCAGGCGAGGGTCGCCCCCCAGGCGAGGGTCGCCCCCCAGGCGAGGGTCGCCCCCCAGGCGAGGGTCGCCCCCCAGGTTCGCTACCACCTCCGCCAGATCAGCCTTCATCCGCTCCCGCCGATCCTCATCTCTCAGCAGCGACCCCAGCTCCCGCGCCAGCGTCTCCGGCTTCGCCCACTTCCACAACAGCTCCGGCACGATGTCCCGCCCCGCGATGATGTTGGGCATCCCTGCCCGCCACTGCTTCCCGATCACCCCGCGCGCCAACACGAACTGCAGCGATGTCCCCAGGCCCGCCCGGTACACCACCACCATCGGCGTTCCGAGGCAGGCGAACTCCAGCGTCGCCGTCCCCGAGCACACCGCGGCCGCCTCCGCCAACTGCAGCGCATCATACTCCATCCCCTGCAGCAGCATCACCCTCACCCCAGCCTTTCGGAAAGCATCCCACACCCTCTTCTCATACACCGGGTCGCTCACCGGCGCCATGAACTGCACCCCCTCGAACTCCCTCGCCAGCCGCCCCGCCGCCTTCGCCAGCAAGGGCAGCACGTGCTTCATCTCCTGCCCTCTACTCCCCGGCGCCAGCGCCACTACCCGCCGCCCCGGGTCCAGCCCATACCGCTGCCACGCCTCCTCGCAGCTCAGCTTCGGCCGCGCCGCCTCCAGCACGGGATGCCCCACCCATTCCACCCGCGCCCGTCCACCCGTCAGCAGATCGCGCGACCACGGAAACGGCGTGGCAACCACATCCACCAACTCCCGCAAACCCGGATTCCTGAGCCTCCTCGACCACGAACCAGGGGGCAGGTAATACACGGTTTTCAAACCCAGCTTCCGCACCCTCCGCGCCAGCGGCACATTTCCCCCCCCGCTGTCTATCAGCACTACCGCGGACGGCCGCTCCCGCTCGAGCCTCGCCCTCACCCTCCTCAGAACCCGCCACACCCGCGGTATCTTCCCCACCGCGTCACACACCCCGATCGCCCCCCACTCCGAGCTGTCCGCCACCAGGTCCACCCCCGCCGCCGCCATCCGCCTGCCTCCCACGCCTGCTAAGGCAAGCCCCGGCTCCCGCTCCTTCAGCGCGCGCGCCAACAGCGCCCCTGCCCAGTCCCCCGACGCCTCCCCTGCCATGATAAACACCGAGGGCGAGCTGCCTCCGGGCGCCCGCCCCGTCACCTTAGCCGTCGAAGCCATCTTCGTCATAGCTCCACCAGTCCGGCCATTGCTGCTTCACATTCACCGGTCCCCCAGCGCAGGGAAAACGCCTGGTAAGCGCCGCCATTCATGCCGACCAGCCAACCTAAGACCCGTGACCGTGCGTCGTCTGAGGGACCTCCTGCTGTCTCCCCACTCGCCCGTTCCTCATCCGGTGCAGGAAGTCCACCAGATAGGCCACCTCCGGACAGGTCCCCAGCTCAGCCATCGCCCGCTCGAGCGCCCTCGGCAGCTCCAGGTCAGACCGGTAGATCAGCCGAAACGCCCGCTGCAGGGCCTGCCTTACCTCCGGGCCGAACCCCGCCCGGCGCAGCCCCACCAGATTCGGCCCGATCACCTTCGCCGGCTTGCCATCCACCAGGCTGAACGGCGGCACATCCTGGCTCATCTTCGAGAACCCGCTCACCATCGCCAGCTTCCCCACCCTCACCCGCTGGTGAGACCCCACCATCCCCCCGATGATCGCCCTGTCCTCGATGATCGTGTGCCCGCTCATCCCCGACAGCGTCGAGATCGTCACCTGGTTCCCCACCTCGCAGTTGTGCCCCAGGTGAGTCGAAGCCATCAGCATGTTGTCGTTTCCCACCCGCGTCACATTTCCCTCGCCCGTTGCCCGGTGGATCGTCACGTACTCCCTGATGGTGTTCCGGTCCCCAATGAGCACCCGCGTCGGCTCATTGTGATAGCCCTGGTCTTGCGGCGGCCCTCCGATCGCCGCCCCAAAACCCAGGCGGCAGCGCTCCCCCACCGTCGTATGTTCCAGCAGCACATGCGCGTCTATGAACGTACCCGCCCCCACGATCGTGCCGTTGCGGATCACCGTGTACGGGCCGACCTCCACGTCTTCAGCCAGCTCGCAGCCTCGCTCTACGATCGCCGTGCTGTGGATGCGTTCCACCTCAGGCCTCCGAGGCCTCGGAGCGGGGTGCTCCTTCCGGCCGCAGCGCGAACAGATACTCCCCCTCTGCCACCACCTGGCCGTCCACCGTCCCCACCACGGCCACCCGCCCGATATCCCCTTTCGACTTCACCAGCGTCACCTCGGTGATCAACTGATCCCCGGGCAGCACCGGGCGTCGAAACCTCATCTTGTCTATCCCCGCAAAAAACGCCAGCTTCCCCTCGTTGCCCGTGCTGGCCAGCAGCAAGACGCCCCCTACCTGCGCCATCGCCTCCACAATCAGCACCCCCGGCATGATCGGGTTCCCCGGAAAATGCCCGTTGAAGAAGGCCTCGTTCACGGTGACGTTCTTCAGACCAACCGCTCGCTTCCCTGGCTCCAGCTCCATGATCCGGTCAACCAGCAAGAACGGATAGCGGTGCTGCAAGACCGACTGGATCTCCTTGATGTCCATCATCGGCGCTCTCTCCTCGCCACTCCCTCTCCTTCTGACCCCGCCCCCCCAAGTACCGCCTGCAGCTTTCCCGCCAGCTCCACATTCACCCTGTGGCTCGGCCTCACCGCCACTACCTGGCCCTCAAACCTCCCCCCGCACAGCGCGATGTCCCCCAGCAGATCCAGCGCCTTGTGCCTCACCACCTCGTCCTCAAACCGCAGCTCCCCTACGTACCCCTCCCTTCCAACCACAAACGCGTTCTCCAGGCTCCCCCCTTTAGACAACCCATCGGCCCTCAACGCCTCCAGCTCCTCCGCCATCGCAAACGTCCGCGCCGGCGCCAGCTCCCTCGCGAATCGCCCCGGGCTCACCCTCATCCACAGGGTCTGCCTCCCCGCCGCCGTGTTCTCGAACTCCACCCCCACCGCCAGCGTCAGCCCGCCCCTTGCCGGCGCAGCAACTGCCCACGCCGCCCCATCCGACGCCCATACCGCGCGGTCCAGCCTCCGCCTCTTGCGCGCGACGCCCAATCTACGCAGCCCCGCCCTCCGCAGCACCTTCACCCACTCGCCAGCGCAGCCGTCCAGCGCCGGCAGTTCCGCCCCCTCCACCTCGACCCGCACGTTCTCCACCCCCAGCCCATACAGTGCCGCCATCAGATGCTCGACACATCCCACCTGGGTCGGTCCCCCTGGGAGCGCAGGCGTCTCGCCTGCACCTCCGGGAAGAGACCATCGCCCCAGCGTCGTCCCCCGGCGTGTGTCCACCACGAACTCCGCTTTCCCCGGAACCTCCACCCCCCCGCTCACAAAAACAATGCCCGCGTCGGGCTCCGCGGGCAGCAGGGACACGGCGCAACGCTCCCCCGTGTGCAGTCCTATACCACTCTTAATCACCGGCTGAGCGATCGTCGTCTGTTCTGCTGCCAGTCGGGTGCCGACTTCTCTGCCCATCTCCGGTAGACCCGGGCGGGATTATAACATGGGGCCATAGTGGTGTAAACGCCTTGGCGTACGGCGCGGGAAAGCGCGGACAAAGTGGGTAGCCAGTCGGAGTACGGCATCCCAGAGGGGCTGAAGCTCTGCAGTCCTGAGACTCACATCATGACCCTTCCCCCCCGCCAGGACACGCGCTCGCCTTGGTGGAATGAAACTCCGCTATGTCAAGAGCTTCAGTGATTTCGGCTATCGCGGTGCTTGCCGCGGGGCTGTTGCTGCAAGCTGCCGGGTTTGCCCTGCCCGATGCGGCTGTCGCCCGCATTGATGCGGCCGGCAGCGACCTGCAC
>Ga0315288_10006578_pt1 | contig 14743 bp, 27 predicted proteins | sample YL17G11_20_MG_FD_203454 | JGI IMG/M metagenome (GOLD analysis project Ga0315288, IMG submission 203454) | Sediment microbial communities from Yellowstone Lake, YNP, Wyoming, USA - YL17G11_20 | ecosystem: Environmental > Aquatic > Freshwater > Lake > Sediment | place: USA: Wyoming | collected... | reverse complement strand
GTCGTTGCAAGGAACACTCGGGTGGTTGCGGAGCCCTCTCCCTCGACCCGAAGACTGGTCAGTCAACAGTCCCTCTGCCGTGGGATAAGGACGCTTGCCAAAAATGTGGTGCCCTTCCGAACAGTGGCCCCGGCTCAATGGACACTCACCTCCCATCCGGTCTGACGAAGGATGAAGTCATGGGAGAGATGATGCGAGCAGCCGAGCAGGCCGCTGCAACTGGTCGTGGAACAGCACCGGCTGAAGTAGAAGCCGCTCTCTCCGAACTCAAGACCCCTCAACTCCGCGCCTCGGATATCGTCCGCCAGGCCTTCATGCGGAAGGCAATCGACACTGGAAATAAGAATGACTGGAAGCGTCTCCGTCGCCGTCAGTTGGCGATGACCCCTCGGCAGTACTTGCCTCGCAAGCATGATCACTTGCCGAAGTGGGTGGTGTGCCTCGACACATCCGGCAGCATGTCTGACCAGGACATTGCCAACGGCCTGAAGGAGATGCAGCTCGTTCCGAAAAATTCCGAGGGCTGGGTGGTTCCTTGTGATGCGGTCCCGTACTGGAAGGACAAGACACTGGTCCGCAACACCCAGGATCTCAAGCGCACCAAGATCACTGGACGCGGAGGCACGGTCTTCGACCAGTTCTTCGCCGAGCTCCCGAAGGAGATCGGGACCGATTTGGATATCGTGGTCATCATCTCAGATGGCGACTGCGGCCATATCTCGGCAAATCTCCGTCCCGCCTGCGACGTCCTGTGGGTAATCACTAACAAGCGGGAGTTCAAGCCCTCGTTTGGGCGAGTGGTTCAGCTGAACGCAGTTCGCACCTAGTGTGATGGGGATCTCCCCACTCTTAGTAAGAGATCAAATGCCCTGATCCTAGAGGTGATCAGGGCATTTGATTATCTGCCATATACTTTGACAATATAACAGATAATTTAAAACGGCCGGCGGTAGATCAACGAGTTATCGGCGTACTCTGATCGAGGTGGCGATGGCACTTTTGATCCATGATGGAATCCGAGGAATTGAGCAACGTCTTGAACGGCTCATGAAGCCAGCACGGGCTATGAGCAACTGGCAGGACATCTCAAGCCGTTCGCGCGATGGCAATCCGCGCGCTGAGCCCACCGCGCTTAAGCAGCCCTGCGGACCCCTACGCGTGACGCTGCATCGCCACATCAGCAACCCTGATGAATGGCACGTGTCATGTCCCCAGCTGCACATCGACAAGTTCGAGCTGGGCAACATCCCGCTCGCGGCTGCCAAGAAGGCTGCCGTCGATCGCGTTCGCGCCATGGCAGAACACTACCTGGCTGCTGCGGAGGCACTCCATGACGACTGAACCAGCCACTGCTTTGATCTGCCTCTGCGGCTCCTGCCAACGCAGTAGCGTCGTAAGCAGGCTCTGCACAGAGTGCCACGCCCAAGCCGTGAACGGCGCGAACACTCACGAAGGCTGCTCCGCATGCACGCACCCTACTACACCCGTCCCGAAGCTGCCGTGGGCCTATACCCACGACATGCCCGGATTGCGTTACTACCAAGCGCAGCTCTTTGACTGCACGCTGTACATCACCCCGCACGGCTGGGACGTGTACTACGCGCCCTCCAAAGAACGCATTCGAGAACAGCACCACGTGTTCATCGACGTGCCACTACCCTCCGTGGACGAGTGCAAAATCCAGGCTGAGCAAGCCGCCCGTGAGCTGATGCAGGGCCTCAAAGACAGCGGTCAGTTCGAGGCTTGGGCAGCTCTGTGGGGTGACTCGTGAGCACTCCTGCCCCCATCGACTACGACGCGCTTAAGGCTATATCCCGGACGTATATTATTTTGCGTTCGGAAACTCCAATTCTTCCGTGATTGTTCACTCCGTGGCTTGTCGGGAGAAGACAATCACAACTTGCGCGAAGTTCGCACATCTAATTCAAGAACTTGAGCAAGAAGGCGAAGTCGCCGAAGTGATGTTGTCATGAGCGCATATACCAGAAAACTGGAGAAGGAGAGACAGCGCGCGATAGAACTTGAAAAATCACGCGCTGTCCTGTCGCGCGTGTTCGACGGTAAAGAGGCCGTCCTCGACCTTTGGAATCCGAGGCAGTTCCTAGAGTTCATTCGAGTCGCTCGTCGCGTTCCTTGGATGAACAACGACAACATCGAGTATTTCGTGAATTCAATCCGTAAGGATCCGGTTCCTTTCACTCTTGATGATATATCAGAGCGCATCGGAATACTGACAAACCAGAAGCGCTTCAGTGAGTATGTAACTACGGGAGTTATAAACAGGGTCCATGAGTCCCTTAGTTATTGGCGGCCTCAAAAGCTTCTTGAGTATATCAACTTTTGCCAGATGAGTTCAGACCGTAGATACATCGAAGCCATGATGAAGATGACACGCTGGGCTCAAGAAGGTTGTCAGTCAACGCGCTTTCGTTATGAAGATATAGAAGCAGCCATGAATATGGCAAGGGTCAAGTACATCATGGAGATGTGAGCAAAGCATCCGGCATATACTTCCAAATAATTTTAATCGGCGTCGCGAAGATCAACGAATTGTCCGCGTATGCACGGTGGAGGTCGGCACATGCGCAGAGAAACAATCCTGGCACTCATCCGGAAAGAAGAAGAGCAGCGGGAAATCAGGTTGAAAGCTGAGTGGACGACCCGCCATACGAATTCCACTGAACTTAATTGGTTCAATATCCCATTTGAGAAAATTCAGCGAGCTGCCGCACTTAAGCCGGGAGAGATCGATGGAACCATCCGTGGAATAAACAATTTCGAAAACGTGTGTCTCACCGGGGAATTCTTGCGGGTTGCCCCGAAGACGTACCATCACCAGGTCGGTGGTTCGGAGTACAGCAACCGAGATGCTTCCGAAGTATGCTGTTCCACGGAGCCGATCGGTGAGGTGTTTTGTGACCTCGGTATCTCAGTCGCGTTTTTCGAGTATGAGAGTCACTCGAAAAAAGTCTTGCGTCTCAACGGGGATGCGAATGACCTCTGGAAGCTGTTCACCGAAGTCACTCCTATGGAAGGAAGAAATGGTCTTCGCGAACATCGGGTAGTAATTGAGACGCTAGTTGGTACTCAGATGACTTCTCTCCTGACTCGTTACCTCTCCGAGTCCGATTTGGCCAGGCAAGCGGCTCAAGGTCCAGCGCTCAAACACTCGCGTCGTCTCAAAAAGAGTCGAGCCCGTGCATTAAGCCCGGATGCCGTCGCAAAACGGGAATTCGAAGCTCGAGCTCGAGCAAGAGAAGCACTTTCTCAGTTGCTTGGGGCTTCGTGTAAAGGTATTCTCGACGAGTGGAGCCCAACCGAGCTTCTTGGATATTTGAGGCTTTGCCAGAAGTATGAATGGGTTCTGAAGGAGCTTATGACTTGGTCGGGCAGGACCCCACTTGGTTCCAAGGCTTTATGTTTGGAAGATATTGAGGTAGCCCTTGATATGGCTAAAGTCAAAAGCGTGATGGACTCATGAAACCAATCCAACTAGAAGACGTGAACACGACCGAAGGAACGTGGTCGGTTCCGGACAAGCGAATTCAGACAAACCGAAAGAATCTCGTTGAATTCTTCTCGGGACAGGACAAACACGGGCAACCTCGGGGTAGAATACTCAGGATTTTGAGCCCGCTTGCTTTTATCCGGATTGCAAGACTTTACCTCGCATATGAAGACGAGATCCTGAATCTCTTCGCTTATGCAAGACGATTTAAGAAAGCAGTCGGTCAGATCACTGAGGCTGACGTGCAAGCAGCTGCGGATGAAATCGCAGTGCATGAAGTAATGGAAAGCTGATGAAATACCGTGGAGGCCAGCATCAAGTTACGCACGTTTCACTTCTCAACATGAGTGCCACCTCCAATGGTGAATGGTCTGGTTACGAAATTCATCATAGAAGTAAACCACTTAGGCCGAACGAGCGAATGATAGAATCAGGTCTCAAGTATAAAGACGCTCGTCGACTAATAAAGAAACTTATTTCTATCGAGAAAGTAATGGAAAGTTAGCCGATATATCGGCCAAATATGGCGTGTAGATCCGCGCATTGTCTCCGTACCATTAGGAAGGAGCCTGGATATGGCAAAGCAAAATGACTCGACAGCGCTGTGGCAAATCGTTCAGGTAATGGAAGTCTCCGAAGCCCTGAAAGGCAAGAGCTTCTCCATCACCGGTCACCTGGGTCTGAAGCGACCCGAGATCGTGCAAATCATCGAGACAGCAGGAGGCCGTTTCGAGGAACGCCCTCGCTACGGGACGAACTTCCTCATCACGAACAAGGACTGGAACAAGAACTCAACCGTCGACCCGAAGAAGTCCTCGAAGTTCATCGAAGCCGAGCGCAACCGGATCAAGATCATCTCGGAAGAACAGTTCTGTCAACTCGTGATTGATGGCGGGGAGACCATGGCAGACAATATCGCTGCACGCGAAGGCAGGGGATGATGGACTTATACGATCAACTAAAGGAAACTGGGGCCGAGCTCGACAATCACGAATCGGATTTGTACGTCCTTCAAACCCCGGAAACCCTCACTATCGTTCAAGCTTCCGGGATGACATACAGCACCTTCGTGAGCCAAATCGACCAGAAGGTCTGGATTGATGTACCCTTCGCCCACATGCCGTGGTGGCGCGCTCGCACTGGCTGACGCGCACCGCTCCGAGCTTCCCGACGCCCGCCCCGGCCCCGCTGTGGTGGGCGTCGCTATATTAGTAGCGCCGACTGCAGCAACCGACTGAGCACCTCGGATAATTTGACTAAATCCCTCCGGACGCTGTAAGTTCTGGTACGCGCTGCGTATACGCAGCGGAGGTGCGCGAATGCAGAAGAAGCCACAATTCACTGTCGATGAGTCAATCGACGCGGAAATGGCCGAAAAGGCGCTAAAAAACTTGCGTCGAATGGTCCGTTATGGCCGCATGGCCGAACGTGCGATGAAATCCATCGCACAGAAGGGCTACTACGACGGGCTCACCCCATTAGCCGACGGGATAGAACCGTTCTACGGAGGTAGGTTCAGTCAAGGAAAGAAGAAGTCTGAAATCCGGTTTGCACGGCTTCCAATGCGGCAGCCAATCTCGCGAGAGGATCTCGGGCCGATGTCTGATCTTCGGCTAGAACTCGGTAAAATCGAAAACACTTCATACTCAGGAAACTCGTGTAAAGAGGTCCAGCTTTACATCAACGGGCCGATGGCCATCCAGAAGAAGAGCGCCCTTCCGGTCTACACGATCGAGGAAGACTGCCGGAAGATCGGGTCCGTACGCATCAACAAGGGCCACTTATCGTGGCTCGAGAATGACCGGAATGGGAACTCTGGTGGAGCGTGGCGCATCTACAAGGAGATGAAGTACGCTGGAGCACGAGATTCTCTCGTCGCCTTCGCAAAAGGCGTGAGCCTCATGCTTTGCGTTCGTGATAAAGGTGATGACGGTACCCTAGTATACTCTGCAAAGACACTCGAGCTCCAAGAAACGGCGTGGGAATGGTTCCTTGCTGACGGGTACGCCGAGAAGTTCTTTCGTGAAATTCACGAACTAATCCGAGTTGCTGAAGTGATGGACTCATGACTCTTCGAGAAGATGAATTTAAAAAACTCATGCCGATACAAATAGGCAGAGGTTATATCACGAGTGATGGTCAGTATTGGATCGAATCGAATAAATCAAATGATTCGGTTAAAACAGGTAATTGGAACTGGTTCGATCCCGTTGATCGTCCAAAGAAACACTGGGCCGAAAAATGGAATGAGCTGATCACCATTCAGGTCATGGAGTCATGAAAGTTCTTACAGACAAAGAGTTTGCAAAGAAACTCGTCGCTTTCCTTGAGAAAGCGATACCAACAATGAGTGTTAAGACCGCTTCAGCTTCAAGAGCCGGGCATGCCATTCAAGTACGAATCACATACCTGGAAAACAAAAAGCGACTCGGATATTATTCCGAACAACTCCACAATGACTTCGACCCGCTCAGTGCTATCACACCAACAACCTTAATCAAACAGGTTTTCCGTTTGCACAATCGGATAGGAAATTGGATGAAAAGCACATCGAGTCGAGGACTTGAGGCGTCACGTTCCCAAAAAATAATGAAGGATGTGATCAGTAACCTTAATAGTGGAATCGTATTAGCATATGTAGACTCTCTCTGCCCCATCATATATAGCATGATGGGGCAGGTCATACGTGACGGTGAATGTGTAAAAGCGCGACTGAACAGGAACCAGAAACGCGCTAAAAAGTCGCTCGCGTCAACTCTAGACTATGCATTTAGTTCAGGTGTTTCAGATGACGAAGTACGCGATATGCTTCGTGAGGCCATTGTACGTCACACTATGGAGTCATGACATATACAAGCCACAGACGGGTGATAGTTGGTGGAGTGGCCGTTAAGGATCGTGATGACCATAGTTGGGCGATATCACGTACCTTAACCACCGACCAATGGAATAAACATAAAGAACTACACTGCAATAAATGCGGTGTCACGTACGATGTTGTAAAGACTCATCATGAATGGGATGCACTTGAAGTTTCGGGTGTTTACCAGGCGATTCCGAAAGACGCCATACTCCCTGCATGTGATCAATATATCATTTATCGAATAATGAGTTCGTAAAGATTACTGATCACTAGTGTTGAAGATCACCCTGTGCAGTTTTCTCTTTATTGCCTTCAAGTCCTCCAACATCGTATATACCGCGCGTACGTCAGGCTTATCCCTATTCTTCATGGTGTATCCGGAAGTGAAATCATCGGCGGTCATGTCCGCATACATCTGGTTGAGCGAGACAATGGCGCGGTCAATATCTGCTTCCGCTCCCGCAGTATCCACCTGCATTGCGATTAATACACGGCGCAGGTCATAATTCACGAGCTCGAGGTCAGGTTTTTGAGAGTTATCCAGTGACTGGGCTATTTTTCTCAAACGACTAGATAATTCAGAAGGCCTCATGTACTGATCGAATCATAAAATCTCGAACGACATTCAGTGGTCTTTAAGGCCTCGAGCATGGAAACTGGGAATGAGCCCATAACGGCCCGGCCGTTGTAAATTCTAGGTCTACGCCCGTATGTGAGGCGGAGGTGCCGATGAACTGTGTCATAACAGTGAAGGGCGATGGGGTTGGTCGTTACGGGAAACCGAAGACTGACCAAACCAGAACGCTCAAAGACTTCTTGGTTGATAACGTGGTTTTCTACGTTGCAGTCACGAATCACCTAAAGACTTGCCAAGTCTGTTCGGTTGATGAAGTCTTGAAAGAGTATCTTCGTAGGCGAGTCTCAATCGCGAAGTTCAGTGGAATGACTTCCAGGAGTCTCGTCACTCGAGCGCTCATTCTCGAGACTCTTGCTAAGAAGAAGAAAGAGCTTTTGACGCCGGGTCTCGTTAACGAGATGATCTGGCGTGGTGGTATCCCGTGCGTCATCAAATACCATGACCGCCTTACGGTTCGAGAAAGATATGACGCTTTTGACTTCGTTGGGACCGAGGCGATCTTCGAGTTTAAGAATAGACTTGTCCCATCAGACCGATATTTGGCGGACCTTGCTTGTCAAAAGGGTCTTGGTAAGCTCACCATGACTGAAGTGGAAGATCTCGTCCAAATTGCTGAAGTAATGATGGGCTGAGATGGACCGGAAATCCGACCACGCGACCAGTACGAATTGTGGAGGTAACGGTTATGAGCTTTATGAACGAACTCGACATGTTGACGCAGGAAGGCCACGATCCTGTGATCGCCCAAGAACTGAGGAACGAAGTCCTGGAGAAGGATTTCGAACGCGCACCGGAGGTGTCGTCGAATGCGTCGACAGTCGTGCCCGGCGTGATTGACTTCGCAATGCCTCCGGTATCCTACACCAAGGCAGGTCGTCGGCACCAGCTGATCTTCGAGGGTGCGTGCACCCACTGCGCCCATTGCGGCCAGCCTCTCACCGACTGCATCTCTGTCGAACGCGGCATCGGTCCGATCTGTTCGAAGAAGGGTTATGCGGAGGAACCAAAGAACGCGGATGAGGTTCAGGCGATGATCGATTTGGCGGAGTTCCCCGCCTTGATGAACTTCATGGTGGATCGTTACAAGCCGCAGGGTGTTCGCGCGATGATGAACGCTCTCGTGAAGATCTGCTCGCTGAATCGTCGCTCTCCTGTACATCCGGCTTGCTGCGATGCCATCGACTCTCTCGGTTATGCCCGTCTGGCGTCCACTCTTCGCGAAAGCCTCGCGGTCGTCGAAATCAGCCAGTCCCAGGATTCTGGGAGCTATCTGGTCTGGGTCAAGAAGTCCGATTGGCACTGGGGTTGGACCAATGCTCTGCGCCAGATCCCCGGTTCGTACTTCTCGAAGCAGTTCAAGGGAACCATCGTTCCGAAAACCCACAAGCGCGAGCTCTGGGAGAACATGCTGAAGTTCTACGAGGGCCTGTGTGCCAAGACCCCGAACGGGACGGTCAAGATCGTCCGCAAGAACGTGTCTGAACAACAGGCTAAGCCCGACATTTCTCCCTCGGAAGCCGCCACCTCCAACTGATTGCTCAACGAGGGATCGCTTGCCCCCGGACCCGAATGGTCCGGGGGCATAAATGTATTTTCGTTACATATGGCATATACTTCCAAATAATTTTTAATCAGCGTCGCGAAGATCACATAGTTGTCCGAGTATGCGCAGTGGAGGTGACACGTGATCACAGCGCAGGAAATGTTGGTGAAGCTGAATGGCGCGGAAAAGGGACGCCGGGTCTTCGTGAGTTATGTCGCGGGAAAGCCGCCGACCAACCGCGCTCAGCAGGAGTCCCAGAAGGCCACGGATGAGGGTTACTCCAAGCGATGGTTCGAGGGTTCTCTCGAATCAGTGCGGATCACGAAGAAGGGCGAGCCCGTGATGACGGTCTTCGCAACCACCCGCTACAACTTGGATAACCCTGCGGCTGAAGGTCACTACCGCACTTTCAACCCGGCGCTGGGTCAGCTCTTGACACTGGAAGTTCTGTAACGGAACTGTAGATTCGAGCCCGACGGGCGTAAAATTATGGAGGGTCCATGGGGAAGAAATCAAAACCGGGTTTGTCGGCTTTCGTTGTCAGTTACGTCCCGCTGTTGGTTGGTCCTCCAGGCATGTCCATTGACATGAAGGAGCTTCCGAAGGAAGCCAAGGATATGATGAAGCTGATTGATCAGCTTCCGGATGGTCGGGTGTCTGCGTGCCTCTGGATAACCAGAGATGGTCATCCTCTTCCAATCTTTGCAATGGATGATATGCAAAGGGTAGTTGACCATCTCGAATGGTGGTCTGAAGGAAAGCCGGTCGAGTGGTTGGACCTTCAAGTCATGGCACGCAACGGCAAGTACGCGATTGCCCTTGCACCAAAACTGACTAAGTCAGTTGAACGATGGAACCTGGCATATCAGCTGAGGACCGGATATCCGGCCCCTGATAATACACACTACAGCATCGTTTTCCGATCCCTCCACTTCATCTCTGGAGGAACGATGTCTGCTTACCATCAGATTGCCGACCAGATTGGCTCAGAGATGTCTATCGGATTTATCGATACTGCGGATCTCGACAGCCAGAATCCCGGCAAAGTCCTGGAACAGGACATTCGGACTCTGGGGCCATTCCCGGTCAACCAGAACAGCAGTCTCAGTCAGTACATAGGAGAGATGCTCGACGACGCGAAAGAACCTGCAACAATTTGAAAGGAAGTGCCGGTACCGGCGTAAATTCTCGTGTCGCCCGCGTACGCGTGGTGGAGGTGACACATGCCGCAGTTGATCGAAGGAAGTCCAGTTTTCATTCAGGGTTCCGGTGCCAAACCGTATGAGCTCAAAAACACTGGAGGCGTATTCAGTTGTACTTGCCAGTTCTGAATCGAGATCCGGTGTTGAGCCAGCTCCTCTTGGAGGCGTACACCAACGCTTCCAAGAAAGCTGCATTCTTGACGCAAATGGCGACCGTAACGGGAGTCCTCTGCTCACACGAATCCGAGGACTTCTGTTACGGATATGCTAGATGCCTTCGAGATCAAGGGTGTAGCAACACGTTGAGCTTAGCATATTACCATGCGGGTGCCATCCACTATGCCTTTTTGGTTGGACCTGACACCACTGCTTTCGTGGCAGCGCTCGAGCTCGAAAAACATAAAGTTCACCGCAAAGTCGAGACCCCACGAAAAGTCCCGCCGTTTTATTACGAATGGGCATTCGACGCAATACTGAAGAATTCCGGTAAAACCTGGAACGTGAAAACGATTGAGCGCATTGAGAAATCGTGGCCCCATATGGAGGTCTTTCGAAGACTCGCCCCCAATAAATTCAATCTTCTGGCAGTAAAGAAGGTCATGGAGTCATAACATGTCACAATTGATTTACGAGCGACTTCTTGACGATGGGATTTCTGCCGAGTCTGCACTCAAACTTGCTATTCCTCCGGCTAACGCCGACATTCCCGTTTGGGGCATCTTTTATCAAAATGGATGGCCTGATGTTTCAATGTTCGCCGGGTCAGAGGGGATGACTTGGGAGCAAGCTTATAACCGCGTTCTCGACCTGCGTTCCCTGATGCATGTTATGGCTTCTTAAGATGGATTTGAATGAGGACAAACACCGTACGCCCCGGAAGCAAAGTTACAGTTATGACACAAAACTTGAAATCCGGACGGGAAGTTATGTTTAATAACCCATCCGTAAAAAGTTGATCCGCCTCCGACTTCGGCTCGGTGTTTATTCCCGCCACCATCAATATGGTCGATGCACAAGAATTTAACCTCAGACTCTCCACAACACTTACATTTTCCACCATAATGAAGTAAGACGAGATTTTTTCTTTCTTGGAGTCGTTTCTTCATATAGACTCGTCGTTCTTCAGCATGAGAAAGTCTCCATGCTGCATTTACAGCAAGTTTTCTATCTCGATTTTTCACTCCCCACTCTAAAGAGTGGGCTCTTCTCTTCTCCGGATTCTTCCAGTATAATTTCTTGTTTGATTCTCGGGTGCATTTAATGCATCTCCATTCAGGACCTCCTCGCTTTATGACTTGTTTCCAGAGGGATATGGACTGAGGACCACAATTCACACATGTACGTTCTTCCATTCCTTGGTTTCCCTATGAAAATCTTAGGCGTAACCAGGGTGTAAATTTATTATTCTGATCCGTACGTGGATCGGAGGTGACGACATGCTGAATCCAGGCGAGACGACTGAGGTAAAAGGGTCGGCGGCGAAGCCATATACTGTCAAGAATGTGGATGGGATCATTTGGTCCTGTACGTGCCCCGCCTGGAAAAACAGCGGCGGCTCTGTCGACAAGAAGAGTTGTAAACACATCCGCAAAGTCCATGGTGACGCAGCCGAAGCAGCGAGAATCGGAGGCGTTCCGAGCTCCAGGGCAACAGTTGTCGCTGCCGTCGTCACGAAGCCGAACGGCCAAGCCCAGGCTCACGGAGGCCAACACAACGGACGCCAGATCACAGCCGACGCGACCTACGCCCAGTCGGTGCTCGACCGGGCAGCAGCCGAGGGACGGGAGCTGCGTCAAGACGAGAAGGCCAAACTTCACGGACCGCCCGTCTTGCTCGCACATTCGTTCGATGATCAAGAAGACCTCGACCCGACCGGATACTGGCAATCCGAGAAGCTCGATGGCGTGCGCGCATACTGGAATGGTGTCGAGTTCATCTCGCGTCAAGGCAATTTGTTCCACGCTCCTGATTGGTTCCGGATGGGACTTCCCACACATCCTCTCGACGGCGAACTATGGATCGCCCGGAAGATGTTCCAGAAGACGATCTCGGTCGTTAAGCGCCTGGAATGGGGCGATGGCGCAAATCTCGTCAAGTACGTGGTTTACGACATGCCGCACCTGACATGCGGATTCGAAGAGCGAATGGAAGCTCTCGAGCAGGTATGCCTCACCAGCAACTCCAAGATCTTGAAGTTCCATCCACAAACCCTGTGCAAGGGTCGGATGCAACTGAAACAAGATTTGGATGCTATCGAGGCGCTCGGGGCCGAAGGCCTGATGCTCCGTAAGCCGGGGAGCCTTTACGAGGCCCAGCGCTCCAACACTCTGCTCAAGGTGAAGCCATTTAAGGACACCGAAGCTCTCGTCATCGGACATAAGCCCGGAAAGGGTCGGCATAAGGGGACGATGGGAGCGCTCGTTCTCCGGATGCCATCAGGCGTCGAGTTCGATCTCGGCACCGGATTCTCGGACGCCGAACGTCGCAACCCACCCACAATCGGTTCCACGGTGTCGTACCGATACACTGAGCTCACGAACGATGGTAAACCCAAGTGTACAGGCTTTCTGTGCTTGAGGGACTACGAATGAGCGTTAAAATCGAGTCGGAATATTGGGAAGCTGAGTTCACCCAGGTGAGTTTCTCCCGAGGAAGCTCCGTTCCGGCGATCAAGATCAAGCTGAAATCAGGTCTAGTAAACCTGATGGTGTACGAGCTCGGAAATGGGATTAATATCGCAACCGTCAGCCCCAATGGCTGGCGTACGGACGCCAGCCATACGGTTAATTCGGGCGTTCTGACCGACACGAATCGTGGATTTGTCGAGGCTCACGTCAACCCGACACTCCGGGCTGAACCGCTCTATATCGGTAAAAAGAAGGGGGCTTCTCTGGTTCGCCAAGGGAAGCAATCACCCGAGACCGACGACTTCTTTAGTCATCACCTCCCCCTCATCAAAGGGATGCTGGACTCATCGAAACGGAACGTGAAGCTAGAACGCATGAAGGCTCTGGTCAAGGACCTTGGCGACCTATCTGAGGAAGAAATGCTAGACCTGTGGCGCGAAGCTCGAGCTGAAGAAGTTATGTCGTCGTGAATATAAATAATTACAACTGGGTTCCGAGCATCAACGATAATATATGGCAGGTAGTCCGCGATTGTACCGGATACTATCGCTCGATTCATACCACATATAAACTTGTAGAATCCAGGGGGAGAAACCTCGATAAAGCAGGGACTTACTTTCAGTCAAGCGTGTTCCATGGCGGATGAGCTTTACGAAATCGAGCAGGTTATGGCATCGTGAGCTCGTTTTACAACCATAGATGGCGTGTTATCGTTGACCCTATTGGCCAGCATCATCCTCATTTCATTGAGGATAAAATTCCCTTCGGTTGGAAATTCATCGATAGTGAATCACTCTCACGTAGTGAGAGCTTGCGGATGGTATATGAACTTAATCAAGTAAGAGGAGTCATGGAGTCATGATCTCAATTGAACGAAAGATTGAGTTGTACAGAACGCGTGGATGGTGCCCAGTCCCGTTGGCTCATCACCCGGAAGAAGTGCGTCGGGTCATTCGGATGATTGGCTTTCGTCCAATGATGAAGGAGTGTTTTCGCAATAGTCAACAATTTATAATCTCGTGCGAGATGCGCGGTTTACTACCAGGTCTCGAGTATCGTGAGGGTCTGATTCAGAGTATCATTCCTATCGAGCACGCTTGGCTTTGGTTGGATGGAAGCGACCTTGACTTAACCCTTGATAGACGGAATTTTACGTATAAAATTTTGAGCTCGACTAAATATAAGGTTAGTGAAATAAGAGCTCATTTAATAAAAAGTCGGAATTACAGCCCGGTCGGGACTCAAAACCCTTGGGAGGCTTTTAAAAATGCATCTATGTCAAGATGAAATTCTTCCGTTGATTCCGTTCGTCGGAATAACTATCATATATTTGCGAACTATCTGGCATAAAATTCGCACTGTAGGTCGCTGGTTCGGACGCGTACGAGTGGTGGAGGTTACGTATGGAGAGCCGAGCACGAACACTTGCCGTGGAATTGTTGAACGAGATCGCTCAAATGGAGCGGGTAGTGGATCAACTTCCGAAGACGTCGGATGATTTGCAGGAGCTCCTGATTGAGCTGGTTGATGCAAACATCGACAAATCAGAGCACTTTAATCGTTTTCCGCGCCGACCGGGTTCTGACGTATCAAATAGTAACGTATATGACTCCATCGCCGCTGACCGTAAGACGGTCGAGGTTGATTGGAGTCGCTGTATACAGCGACACGAGCGTGCAGTTGCACGCTTGACCGTCTTCGCTCAGAAGACCCGAGCCCGAGCCATCGAGAAACGCGCCGATACCGGTTCCGTCTGATGACGCTTTCCGACCGCGATGGAGACTTCAAATTCATCGTGTGTCGAATATCAAACGTCTCCCATGAAGAAGGCGAGGCCATGTATGAAGTTCGTCAGTTGTTTGGGAACGAAACTTACGAAATAGTGAACGATCGAATGGACGGATCGATCGTGACCGTGTTTCGACGTGATGGAGAGATAGTGGATACCGCAGGCGAGTTTTGCGGTGAGTTCATTGACCGTGGCCAAGCCCGTATTCAAGCAAGTCGACTTCAAAAGTTGGCCGAGGTGATGGAGTCATGAACCCACTTCTCATCATCGGGTTCGAAAAGCGCGCGTCTTGAATGTAAGATCCGACAGCCGTAAATCGTACGGTTGACCCAGTAACTGAACTGTAACTCTGACAACCGATGTGGCGCCACCTAGCACTTAGGCCGGGTACCTCCACAGAGGAGCTCAGAACAGGAGAACTCAGAATGACAACAACTCAAACCAAGCCTTCCGCTCTCGACGCCCTCAAGGGCCTTGCCAAGAAGGCAGCACCGCCAAGCTCGGCCATCGCAGCTCAGGTCAATGACCCGGCAATCGCGGGGGCCAAGCGAGACAAGAACACGGTCAAGCTCGG
>Ga0315288_10006577_pt1 | contig 14744 bp, 9 predicted proteins | sample YL17G11_20_MG_FD_203454 | JGI IMG/M metagenome (GOLD analysis project Ga0315288, IMG submission 203454) | Sediment microbial communities from Yellowstone Lake, YNP, Wyoming, USA - YL17G11_20 | ecosystem: Environmental > Aquatic > Freshwater > Lake > Sediment | place: USA: Wyoming | collected... | reverse complement strand
CTGTAATTTTCTTATCGGAGTGTTCATTTTTATACGGATCAAATTTATCTACGGTATAGATACACTTTCCTAAGGCTTCGCCGATAATTCTGTCCACATATGTAATTCCATGTTCTTCACACTTATCTTTAGGTAATCTACCAAGAGAAGCAACCTTAAATAATAGTTTAGCACGGTTATCATTGATTGCAGGTATCTCATAATGAAACCAATATCCGGGCCAACGAGTTGTTTCAAACCAATGCCTGTAATTTAAACTATTGGCGACAGATGCTGTTAGAACGGTGTCATCTGGTTTAACTTTTGAAATTGCCCTATAAATATCGTAGATATAGGAATTATAGAAATCAATAACACTGTTAGTATTTGTGCCGTTAAAATCTCCCCATTTGATAGAATTCCAATCGTTCTGCATATCTGTTAAAAAATCTAGCATAAATTCCTTTTTAGTTATTATGAAGTTCTAGTTTAGCACGAAGTTCTATAAATGCAAGAGCATCATGCAAGAACTCCACTAGTTTCTAGGGAAGTGAACCCACCTTCCTTTACAACCTTTAGCACATTAGATACTCTTCCAATTAATTCGTCACGATGACTAATTAGGAATATGTTTCTCTTACTCTCTCTTCCCATTTTCTTTAGAATGGCTAACGAAGATTCGACACCTGCCGAATCTAATCCTTGGTCTAGTAATTCATCAATGAAAAGTAAGTTGATGGGTGAATTCATAGATTCAAAAACATCTCTAAAACTCCAACTTAGTGAGAGTATCAGTCTAGTTCTTTCCCCACGCGATAAATTATCGAAGTCGAATTCCTTTCCATACATTGAAATTTCGACTTCCAGGTCAGACTTAAACTGAACTAAGTGGGGAAGTCCAATGTCGGTTAGATAGTGTCCGAGGCGATGGTTAAGGAATGCTAAGTTTTGATCGATAATCTTTTTACGGATAAAAGAATCCTTATTAGTTAACAGCTTCATTAGGAATTCTTGATGATCACGTAATTTCACAAGGTTATTCATATTTGTGAAATCAATCTCTTGCAAACCATCCTTCTTAAGTGCATCGATTTGGTCCACATATGGATTGGCAGATTCAAGTTCAGCTGAAAGGCTATTACCTAATGTATCTAGTGTTGTCTTATGACCATATGCTTCATCAATAGTTGAATAAAAAGTTTCGGGTAATCTTGGAATTAGTGAAGCAACAGAATCAGCAAGGGTCTTAATTTCATCCCTTTTAGCGGCCTTCTCACCAAGCCTTTTTAGTGCATCTCTATGATCCTCGGAATCTTCCTCGTGCAATTTCTTATGCGTTTCGGCATCCATTGCTTGATTGCATTTTGGGCAAATTTCAGCAGAATAGCTGTTTAGATTTTTCTCTAAACGAGTCTTTATTCTTGTAATCTCTGTTACTTCCTTTTCTAGACCACCCAATTCTTTTGCTAGTGATCTATGTTCGGCAGTTAGGTCCTCTACTTCTTTCTTAGACTTATGTAAAGAAATCTCATTGTCAATGTCAACATTGAGCATCTCCATAATAGAAGATTGTAGCTTATCTATTTTCTGCGTCTTCGAACGGTCCCAGGCGGATGACTTTGTCTCGAGAGCCAAGATATTCTGTTCAATTCGTTTATTCGCCTCACCCGCCGCCGAAATACGAAACTCTTCCTCTCTAATTTCCTCACGAGTTACTTTCGCCTCCTCTTTAAGCTTTTCAGCCTTTTCAGATAATTTGGTAATCCCCAAAAGTTGCTCAATTATCACACGCTGATCATTTGTACGTAAGGCAAGAAATGGCTCAACGTAGGTATTCAATGCAAGAATATGTTTAAACATATCATGCGAAACACCTATAATACGCTCAATCTCAACCTGTGTATGCCTGCCTTCTCCTTGCGATTCATCTTCACTTGTTTCCTTTTCTACACCATCCTTGGAGAACTTGAAAATGCCAGGCTTGCGGCCACGCTCAATTTTATAACTAACATTGTTCATTTCAAATGTTAGTGTAACCAACATGTTTTTCATGTTCGTCTTATTGATTAAATTATCCTTCTTAATGTTCGTGAGGGCAGAGCCATATAGTGCGTAACTTAATGCATTTACTATGGTAGATTTACCCACACCGTTACGATTATCATTTCCACCGAGATCCAAATTCTCACCAAGAACAAGAACTAGATCATCACTGCTAAAATTGATTGATTGAGTAACATTACCGATACTCATGAAGTTTTTTATTGTTAGGCCATGTAGTTTCAGCATCTATTACAGTCCGTTATAAATTTCTATTAATTTGTTTGAATCGAAAGCATCACTATCAATATTAGTTAATTGTTCTATAACAATTTGATCAACTGTTTTAAAGGTTATATCACCTTCGTAATCTTTTGATAATTCATCATCCTGATTCTTGACTAACTTAAACTCCCTTACGCTATACTGTGCAAGAAATGTTTCACGAAGGAAAGTTGCCTCTTCATATGTTATATCAATATCGAGCGTAACCTGCATGTATGTTTTCGGCTTTAGGTAGATATCGGGATTGGCGAGCAATGCAGCCAGGTTGATACTAATAAATCTCGGGCCATCAGTATAGTCGAGAAATTCAGGTTCTTTGCCCCATTCTAAATAAACGGCACCGCGTTCAAAGTCCCATGTATCAGAGTACGTATGCCCGAAGGGGTTACCAATGTAATTGATCTTACCCTTTGTTTGTCTCTTATGAAAATGCCCGGAGAATACCATTTCTTGATGCTTGAAGTGGTCGGCATTAAGAGTTCCGTGATCGGGCATTTCCACCGACGCATTCATCTTAAATCCCGGAAGCTCCAAATGACCAAACAAATATTTTGTCTTTATGTTAGTAAGACCTTTCCACTCTTCCTCAACTAACCATGGTATGAGGGCAACATCGCCCTCAACCATTGGTTTGTCAACCAATACAATATTAGGAAATTCACTACCAACCACCATAGAATGAATTTCTCTCTTCTCACGATAAAAGAGATCGTGATTTCCTACCATGACATAAGTTTTCTTAAAGGCCGCATTTAGCTTCCTTAAAGCCTGCATCGTATAATCTAGTGTCAAAATATTAATATTTGACCTGTGGTGATGCCAGTCGCCCAAGAATAGGCAGGTATCGGCGCCGCGAGATTTTGCTTCAGCAATTAACCAGTCAATGAAATCTAAACAATCCTGATTATGTTCGGCAGAATTATGTCTAAGACCAAAGTGAATATCAGTGAAGCAAACAACCTTTTCGAATAGATTATTCGTGATCATCTTTTGCTGCTTCCTGTGCATCCTCTCTCAGGCGTCTAATTTCGCCCTCAACTGCTAGCTGCCTCGAAAAGCTTGGACTTGCACCACTATCGATTAACAAGTCATCTCGTAGATCCTGATTCTTCTTCTCTAAATTCAGTACTCGTGTAAAGCTGTTTTGCAAAGACTGGGTGTAATAGGAGAACGGATTATCACTTTTCGATTCATCAAACTGCAAACCCATTTGTGCAAGCTGAAGTAATGCCTGCCCCTTCATTTCATCAATGTAGGTGTAGCCGCGCCAGTTGCCGCGTTGGCCGTACTTGTTCACCATTAGGATGAACATCTTAGCCAACTTGTTTGTAATGCTGCCACGCTCTAGATTAAATTTTCCATTCTTAGAATGCGAGCGACCGACCTCTTTTGCAGTACCGTTTTCAATAATGTAATGCTTGAAGGGAAAGAAATTCAGTTTGACATGACTATCTGCAATACTCTTTGGATTCTTTTTTCTCCCTGGGGCATGCGGAATGTGTTCAAATGTAAGAACTCTAAATACAAGATCGTCGACAGAAATTGTATCGGGCTTTACTTTAAATTCTGAAAGTTTTGGTCTGTCTGGTCGATTTGCAACCGCAGCCTCAAACGCAGTAACACCCATTCTTGCAGCCCTTGTTATTTTAGCCTTGTCTTGTACTTCAGAAAGATAAATTTCTTGAATATTTTCTACAATAACGTCATAATCGCTATATTTAGGATCAATGTATTCTGAAAAGGAATTCTTACTGCGGTGAATTTCTTTGAGCATGTCCTTGTTGTTGAGATAGTTTATTTTCTTAACCGGAATAATTACGGGTACTTCCGGAATGTCTGTCAGGTCTTCGTCGTCTTCGATTTGATCATTCATTAAGATCTTCTCCTTTAGAGGGTTTCGTATAGTGTAACACGAAGATGTTCGGTAGTCAAGGGTTTCGCTATTAACATATGTGTTTATAACCAAGATAAATAAGAAGATAGGAGACTAACCCACATGCCACAACAAGACTACAGAGCGAGATTACAGCCTAAGAACATCAATCAGGCTCTGACTATTCTAGGCCCTCGTGATAAGTCGAACATTCTGTTTCCGCTTTACTCTACCCGTGGTGTGCTTTTTCCATACACTCCATCGATAACTACCGGTAATGTCGCAGAATATGATACAAGCAGTTTTACTCATACCATCTACAATTACAATGCTTATGTTCGATCATACCCTAAGCCGATAAGCATTACAGCTGAATTCACTGCACAGTCAAACGATGAAGCACTATATTTATTAGCAGTCATCCACTTCTTCCGTGCAGTCACGAAATCATATTTTGGAGTTACGCCGTATAACAGGGCCGGCATTCCGCCGCCTGTATTGATATTTAATTATCTAGGTGAATTCCAATTTAACAATGTACCAGTGTTGCCAAAATCGTTTGATTTTACATATCCGGCAGATATCGATTATGTTCCAGTTGATACTGTACAAAATCAAATTTATTCTGCCGGAATAGGTGTAAGTCTCCCGGCAAGTTCATCCGGGGGTTATACATATGTTCCTACACATATGACAGTGTCAATTGAACTTGAAACCCAATACATTCCTATTAATCTTAGAAATGAATTTAATCTTGATGAGTTTAGGTCTGGTAAATTAGTTGGTAAAGGATATATCTAAATGGCACAAAATTCAAAAGACACAAGTCAATATTTGGCCACACCTATTAGGGATTGGTATCTCGATTTATGGGTTCCGAGAATTGTTCCGAAAAGTGACTTCGATAAGATTATTGTAATTCCGCCGGCGTATGATCAACGTCCGGATCTTCTAAGTCAGGAAGAATATGGAACTCCGAAATTATGGTGGGTTTTCTGCCTGAGAAATCCGGACCTAATGGCTGATCCAATTAACGATTTTGTTGCTGGCCTTGAAATATATGTACCAGTAAATATTCTAAAACAATAATGGCAGATAAAGAATTTATGGCACCACGCCGCGGTGGTACAGCAACTGAACAGCGACTTTCGGCTAGGGTAGCAACCACTGACGGTGTTCCAAATGACGCCGGGTATGGAAGAGCAACCTCTGGTTTTATTGACCCACGCATAGTAAATCAGGTCGGTGGTGGCCGCGGATTTGTAAATCCTCCATTTGTACAACCCGATAACGGTTATTCTCATGAAGTGAATAATACAGTTGTAAGTTCAGCCAAAGAAGACTTAGATCTTGCGCTTAAAATACAACCAAATATACTCGACAATTATGATGCTGTAACATATCACTGGAAATTATTCATCACTGATCCAGCAACTTCGAGTTCCGGGCAGGTATTTGATGTTTCCAAACAGACGATTATTGCTCAGACTGGTGTAACAGATTTAACAATCGATAAGGTAGAAATTCGTGGATCCGTAACCCCATCAATTGAAACAGGAACGGGGGTTGCTACATTTGTAAAATTTGAAGTTACCGAACCTGCAGGTGCAGGATTGATTGACAAGATGTTCTATCAATCAGTAGCCCTTGGTATTGGTAATTGGGCAGTCATGCCTGTCTATTTACAATTACAATTTAAAAATAGAAATCCTGAAACATCCGAAACTGACGATGGCGCCATTGGTGAACTTACTAATTTAAAATGGTTATTTCCGATAAAGCTTAGTAGAATAAAGGCTAATGTCTCAACAGTGGGAACACGCTATGAATTTGAGGGAATTTATTATAATGATTTTGCACAATCAAATGCAAATTTTACACTACAGCAGAATACCGTATTAAATGATCTAAGCACATTTTCAAAGGCGATGGCGGAATTACAAGATAAATTAAATGCCGATCAAATACACAAACTAATTGCTAACTATAGCATACCGGATTCTTTTAAGATTATTGTAGATCAAAAGATTGCCGATTATAAGATAACTCCGGTAGATAAAAGCACAAATCCGCGTCGAAATGATAATTTTGTGACATTTGAAAATAAAGACGCATCCTTTACGTCAGGAACGGCTATCGATAAAGTGATCGATTCGTTACTTTCACAGACCGCCGAGTATCAGATGAGCATGTTGAATGCTCCGGCGGCTGGCCGCGAAGGCGCCCCTATGAATGAAGAACCATCACAAATGAAGAAATTCTGGCGAATTATTACAGAAACCAGGCCATTGCAATTTGATCCTCGGAGACAAGATATTGCTAAGGAATTTACCATTTTTATTATTGAGTACGACCTCGGGGTTCTTGATGCAAATGTGTTTCAAACTTCGGCTCCGCCAATAACGCTAGCTGCTGAGAGAAAGAGATTAGCAACTTATGTTAAGAAAAGTATTTTAAGGAAGAAATATAACTATATATTCACAGGATTAAACGATCAAATTCTTAATTTTGATTTGACTATTAATAATGCCTTTGCAAATTCACAAGCACGTTTCGATGGAATATATCAAAATCCGTCCATGTCGGACATAGGTGTAGTGAATCACACCCATTCATCTGATGAGGCAGAGATAACCAATGCTCTTAGTGCTGCAATTTCGTTACAGAATAATGCTAAGACAGCAAATACACAATCAGCGACAGCAGCGGTTGTAACAGCAAGAGAAAAGATTGAAAGATCTGATTTACCTTTGGCCTTGAAGCAGCGGTACACTACACTTCTAGAAAAATCTAAGCCAGAAAGCAGGATGGCATTTTTAGCTGAAGTTCAGGATCGTGGCGGAATCAATAACGACGGAACACTATCGGCAGCTCGTACACGGGCAGTTAACCTTGCGAAGCCAATTACCGAAAAAATAACACAACAACAATTTAATTTTATTTCTGATGTCGACGTTGAATCACAGGCGGCAAAATCAGCATATATGGAACTAATGCAAAATAGCCAAGGAAAATTAAGACCTATTGCAAGAGTCGAATCTATGCAAGACCGGCAGACCGGCCTCGGGGTTGAATCTAGCAGTAATTCCGGCATTCAGAAATTGTCAAATATGTTCTCAGTAGCTCTTCACAGCGGATTAGATGGATCGTTTCAGAGAATTAGAATGACAATTAAGGGTGATCCTTTTTGGATATTCCCACAACCTACCGAGCGTGCAGACACAAGAATATTTAATTCCCTTAAAGGTGAAACTGCCGCAATTGAATGGATTAAAAATGCTCATTTCCGACTAACCGATGCAGTTAATTATTACGGAACTGATAATTTTTTAATTATACGATTTAGGACTCCTCGCATTTTTAACATAGACGAAAACCCGGACACAAGCGATCCTAATACAGATATCGAAACATTTAGCGGTGTTTATAAACTAGTGGAAATAACAAATAAATTCGGTGTAGGCAAATTTGAACAAGAATTGCATTGTGTTTTAGATCCCGAAATTCGCCTACTTAATTTTATGGATCAAATCAATACCGAGTCTGCTAAGATAGACACACCTACATCACCAACAGATTTAATATCTAAGACTCCTCTCCCGAGTTCGGGAATAAAAACACAAAAAATTATGGGCGACGCTGCAAACTCAATAAAGGGTATTGAAAATCAAGTAAGAGATGCAACCGGGCAGATAGTAGCATTAGGAAGTAAGACTGTTGGTGATGCATCAGCAAGATTGACATCCAATATCCCATCACCAATTACAAATCTTTCTGGTCTGCCACCGAGATTCATATAATGACGTACTTAGATACAAACGCAAGGACAACCAAACCCACCCAGAGTGATAAATTTAATCCTCTGGGTAGATTTTCATCACACTTTGGTGTATTCATCGGATTTGTTAAAGATGCAGCAGATGTTCAAAAGAACGGACGACTCCGAGTATGGATTCCCGAATTCGGGTCGGTCCCGACTGATGATCAGGGTTGGGTGACGGTAAATTATTGCTCGCCATTTGCTGGTGCAACAAATAATCAAACAACCAGCAAGACCGATTTAGAAAGTTTCGAGAAAACACAGACCTCATATGGTATGTGGATGATACCGCCAGATATTAATAATCAGGTTCTTGTTATGTTCGCCGGCGGAGATCCAGCCCGTGGTTTCTGGATTGGGTGTGTGTTTGATCAATTTATGAATAATATGGTCCCAGGTATGGCGTCTAATATCAATAGTTGGCAATATCCGGGAAAGCAGGTCCCGATTGCAGAATATAATAAATGGGATAAGAAAGTAACTCAACCAGACCGTGCATTTAAGCCATATGAGAAAACAAAGTTTAAAGGTATAGGAAATCAAGGGCTTATTACAGATCAGGGTCGTGGTATAACAACATCTAGTGCAAGACGAGAGTCACCTAGTAATGTTTTCGGTATATTAACGCCGGGACCGGTTGTAGATGCGAGTGCATCTCCAGATAATATCCGTCGCAAAGGTGGATCATCTTTTATTATGGATGACGGGGGTGGTACTGAGTATGTTCAACTTACAACAAAATCCGGTGCACAAATTAGATTAGATGAAAGTAACGGATTTGTATATCTTATCAACCGCGACGGTACAGCCTGGGTACAAATGGATCAGAAGGGAAACATTGATATCTTTGGCGCAACTAGTATTTCTATGAGAGCACAGAAAGACATTAACCTTCGTGCAGATGGAAATGTTAATATCGAAGCTGGTCAGAATATCTTTATGAAGGCTGCTAAAGACACAAAAACATCAACAACAACCTTCACGTATGATGTGAATAATATTCCAAAACCATTAACAATTCCTTATTACAAATTTGTGGGAGAAGGTGCCGGCGAAGGTGGTAATATTGTAATGCAGGCCCTTAATGATACTCATACCAAAGTTAAAAATAATTCCTACATTACAATAGGAAAGAATTTTGAATTAAAGGTTACCGGTACAATTGATATCAGTGCAGATGGCGAATATAACCTTACTGCACCTAGTATTAAGAATGTCGGGGCAGTTAAGATTCGCGGCACACTAGATGTCACGGGTATGGTTGATTTCGGAAATGACTTATCTGTTAATGGAACAGTGAATGCCAATAAGGTAACCTCAAAGGGGAATGTAGAAGGTTCCACAATATTAGGTTTTCTCCCCGGCGCACGTGGAGGATCTGGCGCACAATCACCAAGTCCCGGCCCGGGCGGTAAAGCTGTTAGTATTCCCACACCGCCTGCAGTTACTCCTGCAGAAGTAAAACAACTCGTTGAGAAAATTAACATATTAGCCACATGGGCAGATCCAGAATCTAAATTTAAGAGAAATGCAGAGTCATGGCAAACAACAGTTAGTGTACTTCCTACATACGAACCTTGCCCAGAACATGAAACATTTACCTTTGCATCAATCGTAGGGTATTCACCGGCTCAGACAGAAGGCGCAAAGACCTATGATGGATCCGGTAGCGGTCCTGCAACAACCTCGCCCGCCACAAATACCGATCCCGGTGCAAATAATAAGGAACTTCCGCCGACTCCTGCAACTGAAAGTGCTGTGTCTAAAGACTTTAATATGGCAGCCTACGAGTGTCAATTAAAGATTCACGAAGGTGTAAAATATGTTTCATATAATGATACAAAGAATCTGCCAACGGCCGGAATTGGCCATCTACTAAGAGCAAATGAAATATCTCAATTTCCTGTTCCTACTCCGGTGTCCCCTGCTCAAGTTACCGCATGGTTTCAGTTAGATGCGCCTATTTCTATCTCGGGTGCGCAAAGATTGCTAGGTATCGATACGTGGGGTAACTTATCAGATGTTAGAAAACGTGCATGTGCCGACCTATGCTATAATATGGGAGAGGGCAGATTATCGAAATTTGTGAGATTTATTGCTGCAATGAAGGCAGGTAATTATGATCTTGCAGGACAATCCTTAAGAGAATCAGCCTGGTTTACGCAAGTCGGTTTACGCGGCCCTAAGATTATTGCAATGATTGTACAAAATATAGATCCAAACGGATGCGATAAGAAATTCCCCGCCGCTTAATATACTCCCATTTAATTCTGTTGATAAATAACAGAAAGGGAACATTATGGCATCTATTCAAACCGGTTTAGTACAGCAGAAGCGCATTACGCGCAAACCCTTCTTTGTGGGATTCAATACCGTGAATCAACCCAATCCTCCATATTCTCTAACTAATTTAGAATTGGTTAAACGTGATATTCTAAATCATTTTGCTACACCAATGGGTTCTCGTGTAATGCTTCCGTCATTTGGAACACGTATATTTGAATATCTTTTTGATCCGTTTGATGAATATACCAGGAATGCAATTATTGAAGATGCTGTTCGCGTTGTGGCATCAGATCCGAGAGTTGAACTAGTGTCGGTAGATGTATTTCAAGAAGACCAGGCATTAAATGTTATTATGGTTGTTTTATTTAAGCCGGAGTCGGTGACTGATAATTTGTTTGTCACATTTTCCTTAAAAGATCGGGAGACATTCTAAATGTCAGAATCAATTCGCCAATCAAACTTATTTGCTGCCGAAGACTATAAGAAAGTCTTTAAGGCATATCAATTTATTGATTATACTGCTTACGACTTCGATACTCTAAAGCAGGCTCTAATCAACTATATTCAGACATACTATCCCGAAGATTTCAACGACTATATTGAAAGTTCTGAATTTATTGCAATTATCGAATTGCTTGCTTACTTTGGCACAAGCCTTGCGTTTAGAACAGATCTAAACAGTCGTGAAAACTTTATTGATACAGCCGAGCGCAGAGAAAGTATTATCCGTCTTGCGCAGATGGTTAACTATGTTCCGCGCAGAAATATTCCTGCAAGTGGTTTATTTAAGATTGCTGCCGTGCAAACAAATCAGCCGCTTACGGATTCTAACGGCGTAAACATTAACGACCTAACAATCTACTGGAATGATCCAAACAATCCAGATTGGTTTGATCAATTTGTGCAAATCTGTAATGCTGCATTTAGCACAATTAACCCATTTGGGCGCCCGACTAAGAGTGGCACAATTGGCTCAATTCCGACTGATTTATACCAGCTAAACAATGTAACAAAATTAACAGTCACATATCCGACTACTATTACGGTTAACGGTCAGCAATTCCCAATTGATGTTTGCAATCCCGATTTTGTAACAAACGAAACTATATTCGAACGAGATCCCGATCCTGCCAACCCGTTTAACTTTATCTACAGAAACGACAGCTTAGGTGTATCGTCTGACAACACTGGATTCTTCCTGTATTTCAAACAAGGTAATCTAATTAACATTGATACAAACTTTGAATTTGCTGTACCAAACAGAGTCTTCCCGATAGACATTCAAAATATCAACCAGGATGATGTGTATGTTCAAGAAACAGATCAGGCCGGTAATGTCTTAGCAAAATGGATTAAGGTTCCTGCGCTCGCCGGTGAAAACATTATCTACAATAGTATTCAATTTTCAGAAAGAAACATTTTTGATGTAATATCGGGTGCAGGTGACACAGTCACTATTAGATTTGCTGATGGTAACTTCGGTAATGTTCCTACAGGATTATTTAGAACATGGGTTCGCATAAGTGCAAATCAAGCACTTGTAATTCGCCCAAATGATGCGCAAGGCTTGCAGATTAATATTCCATATATCGGGTCGGACTTACAGCCATACACTCTAAGAATTATTTTTAATCTCGAGCAAACAATCGGTAATGCTGCTCCGGCAGAAACAGACGAACAGATTAAGTTACGTGCGCCTGAAGTATTTTCTACACAATCAAGAATGGTTAATGGTAGCGACTATAATGTTCTGCCACTCATCTACGGAAATCAGATTGCGAAAATACAGGCCCTAGACAGAACCTATAGTGGGCAGAGTCGTTATATTGATCTTAACGATCCAACAGGATTTCACCGTGATCTAATTATCTTCGGTGAAGACGGCGCCTTGATTAGAGATAATCAAAATATACTCGAACAAGTTATTAAAGATTCATCTAATTCAGGTAATATTGAAACAATTCTTATAAACACAATTCAAGAAATGTTACGAGATAGTAAAGTAAGTTCATTTTTCTATGATGAATATCTATCACAATTTGAATCTAAGATTAGAGTAAATAAACAGTTAATTACTGATCCCGGATATTCTTTATTAGAATTAGGAAATCCTTATCAGACAGGATTATACTGGAGAACAAGTCCTGTAAAATTCAAAAATGATACTGGATATTTTTCTGATGCACCTAATACAGATAATCCACAGGCACTTGTAAATACGCTAAATCCAAATAACCCATCTTCTGGCAACCTAAATCAATATCAACCATGGGGATTTATAACCGATGGTTCAGTATTGCAGATGGGCACAATAAGTAATCCAGCATCTATAAATTCAGTGAGTGTCAATAGTGTTATTCAAGCAGGTATTCCGCTTATTATTACACCATCGAATCCTTATGCAAATATTGGACCTATTGAACTTGGCAAGGAAGAACAAACTAGTTTTCAAGCAGCAAAAGTATACCCTGCCTTTAGAAATGATTTAACTACAGATGAGATTAATGAAATTGTTGCAGCTATTACAGCCGGTATTTCATTCTGGCTATATTACGATCTGCTGACTAATGAATGGCATACATCAACAGCAGCCACGCCCGGATTATCAGATCAAATTGATCAACCATGGAAGTATGCACCACCAATTAACGAGGGAGATCCTCTCTTAGAGGAAATCTATTCGGATTGGCCACCATATGCAGCCGGTGGTTTGCTCTATATTACCATTGCAAGTAATAATCAATTAGGAACTACTACCTACGATCTTTCGGCTAGAGGACGCGTCTATGTGTTTGAATCATACAGAGATGTTAGATTCTATTGGGAGCCAAATCAGGTTGTGATTGATAATGCATCAGGACTTGCATTGCAAGACACGATTGAAATTATGCCGTTTGTTAATACAAATCAACTTATCGATAATAACGAACCACCTATTCCCATTCCTAACCCCCAGGATGTATTCCTAAAGCGTCAGGTACCGTTTAACATTACAGGTGTATTCATTCAGGATGACGGATATCAGGATACCTCTAAAATAGAAGTTTCTCTTGTCGATGCAGACAGCGACGGAATTCCCGATGATCCCGAGGGATTCGATTCTATCGTCTCCCCCGAAGATAGGGTAGTATATGAATATGTTAACAATGAAGTTACCGGATATCAAACTACACGCCCGTGGATTTGCAATTGGGGTACACAATTACAAAATATAACTACAGACTTATACGTTTATTTCCCTGTAGAATTTCCTGGAATTTCAACTGAATTATATAGTTCACCATACATTGCTGACCAATTGCTTTCCGGTTCAACAATATTAGATCCCGGCTCAGTAATCGGTCTTAACTTTGTCTACCTCACAGATGCCGATTTGGTGTTTATTAACAATACTCTACAAATAGGTGATGATCCAAATCTTCCTCCTACACCGTGGGCAATTAATATATCTAATCAAGTTACTGCATTTTTTAATGGTCCGACACCGACACAAGTGGGATATTTTCCGTGGCTATCCGGGACAAATACCGTTGTTGATAAGCAGAACATCCTTAGAGAATTTTTTACCAGTAAGTCATTCTTAATATCATCTATTAGTCCGCCAGGATTCGGAATCTACTATCAACTGGTATATGAAGACACATCTAATATTCCTGATTATCCTACAGGTAGTGTAATTGTAGCAAATGTCGACAAATATCACTTTGATAAGAATGGTAAATCGTTTACACAAAATACAACGATTCCGGAACTAAACAGATTACCATTATACTTCAAGTGGAGTCACTATTCTCCAATTGATCAGCGTGTTGATCCTGCGGCAACAAACATTATTGATATGATTGTTATAACTGATAGTTTCTACAGGGATGTCATAATTTGGAAAAATTCTAACGGAAGTCTTATCACATTCCCAGAGGTACCAACAACTGAAGAATTAAGAATTCAATTCCAGGATCTCAACAAATACAAAATGGTTAGCGATTCAATGGTTTGGAATTCGGGGACCTTTAAGTTACTATTTGGTTCGCAGGCTGAATCGGAATTACAGGCTACATTTAAGGTAGTCAAGGCACCGTCTGCAAGTATTAGTGATAACGAAGTTAAGACAAAAGTTATTCAAGCTATTGATACATACTTCGATATTAGAAACTGGGACTTCGGTGAAAAGTTCTTCTATACAGAACTTGCTGCTTTTATTCACCAACAACTTTCTAGAGTTATTAGTTCAGTAGTTATTGTTCCTAACAATGCAAACTCACAGTTTGGTAACTTGTTTGAAATTATTGCTAACCCGACTGAATTGTTCATGTCGACCGCGACGGTAAACAATGTGCAAATTGTAGCCAATCTAACAGATCAGAATCTCCGCGTTTAAGTGGGTTGATAATTCTTGTGATAAATAATAGGTAGATAACACTACCTATTATCGGAAACCTACATGACTCAGTATATTAAGAA
>Ga0315288_10006576_pt1 | contig 14745 bp, 17 predicted proteins | sample YL17G11_20_MG_FD_203454 | JGI IMG/M metagenome (GOLD analysis project Ga0315288, IMG submission 203454) | Sediment microbial communities from Yellowstone Lake, YNP, Wyoming, USA - YL17G11_20 | ecosystem: Environmental > Aquatic > Freshwater > Lake > Sediment | place: USA: Wyoming | collected... | reverse complement strand
CGAACCGCCCGCACAGCAGGACCCACTTTGTTTGGCGATATCACCGTATCGCTTTCTAACCGTTTTGGTTACTTCTTCTTTTTTCATCTTTTCCCTCCTACAGAACTTTAAGCGTTAAACCATTTAGCTATTTGGATACTTCTCCAAATACCGGGCCTAGAATCTGCCTGACAAAGCTGGATAGGTCCTCAACCTTGATAAGTGCCAGGCAAGCCACACCACCATCTTGTCCACAACTTACCACCGCCAATTTGTCACCTGCCTTAATGCGCGCCTTCTCCCTTAACTCTTTGGGTAAGACCATCTGGCCCCGCTCGTCTACGCTGACAACAGACTCAACCTTGCAGCAGGGCTGACCTTTCCCCGAAGAAACACAACGGTTCATATAATACCTCCAAATATTCTGATGTTTCTGATTATACTGATAATGCTGATATTTGTCAAGTGGGGTACCGGCAGACGTTTAGGCCTAAACACGACAGGTGCATTTTCCCAGGGCATATTGTTGATTTCTCACGGGGCAGTGCTACTTGTTGGCTGCCCACACAGTTAAGAAAGGCGGCGAAAACAGAATTCACCGAGCTGAGGCGAAATCAAACACCATCCTGAAGTCGAAGTGCTCTTAGTAACCAGAGACAACCGCACTGAGGTAATGAAGAAAGTCTTGACCTGGCTAATGGCAGGGGGAACTGAGAAGCCCGCTCTGCCGCTGAACACTACCCCATCGAGATTAGAGCGAACCTGTCTGTACGATTGCACAAATGCCAGTTTCGTTCAATGATAATTCGATACATCACACAGTTCGTCAGAACGTGTAGCGATACATGTAGACACAGACCGGAGAACGCCCGATATTAAGCCTGTGTTCCTGTCCTCTAAAGCGTGGCCTGGCCTGGATTCACTGGTGAGTGACGCTTTAGAGAGATAACTCGTTAAATACTGCTCCCGTTATCCGCTGCCGCAACTGCCCGCAGGCGGCATCAATATCTGGACCCCGTTGAACCCGCTGCGTAACCTGGATGCCTGCACTGCTCAGGACTTCGCGGAAAGCGCGGATGCCTTTCGGCGACGGGTCGTGGAAGCCGAGTCCATGGATGGAGTTGTACGGAATCAAGTTCACATGGCAGTTCAGCCCGTGTAGCAAACTCGTCAATTCACGCGCTTCTGCGATTCTATCGTTGACTCCACCAAGCAAGCAATATTCGAATGTCACCCGGCGGCCGGTTTGCTGCACGTACTCGTGGCAGGCATCTATAATCTCAGCGACACTCCACTTGACCATGTTAGGGATGAGATGCCGGCGCAGGTCATCTGTAGGGGCGTGGAGAGACACAGCCAAGGTGATTTGCGATTTTTCCTGCGCCAACCTACGGATACCGGGAACAAAGCCGACGGTACTCAGTGTCAGATGCCTCATGGCAATACCCAATTCCCTGTTCAGCAACTGTATCGCCTTCACAGTCGCCGCATAGTTAAGTAGCGGCTCTCCCATACCCATTAAGGTGATATGGTCAATACGGCAGCTACGCTTATCAATTTGCGATGAGTGATTCTGCGCTTCTTCCTGCACTGCCAGTGCCTGACCCACAATCTCTCCCGCCGTGAGGTTACGGGTATAGCCACTCAGTCCAGTGGCGCAAAAGATGCAGCCCACGGGGCAGCCTACCTGTGTAGACAGACAACAACTGAAACGGTCTGCGTAGGGCAAGCCTACGGTTTCCACTCTCGCACCATCACACATCACCACCAACAGCTTCGCTGTTCCATCCCGGCTGTGCTGCACAGTGACTACCTGGGAGCGACCGACCTCATATTTCTTCTTCATTTGCACGCAGAGTGTATCGGGCAGATTGGTCATCTCTTCGAACGTGCGTGCCCCACGCCGGTAGACCCACTCTGCTAGCTGGTTGCCTCGATACGCTGGTTCGCCCTCTTCCTGTACCAGCGCACGCAGTTCTTCTGTGTTCAATCCTAGGAGTGCAATTAGCATGGCCTACCTATAACCCTACACATTGTCTTCAAGTAATTATCTCAAAGGACGCGGAGGTAAACAAGCATGCTGAAGGCTTCATGCGCTACATGGTACGGAAGATAGGCAAAGATAAGGCGTGCAGGGAATCAATGCAAGTTAACAAAAAGCCATATTGTTGCCTGATATTCCCACTCATTCGGAAAAACAGTTGCTCCGCCTTTGCGGTGTCCCTGGAACTTTTCCCCAAGAAAGTCTTGGGAACTACCATGCCTAACCTCCATCCTTTTGCCGATGAAATCAGACGCCGTCCTGAAGTCGAAACACTCCTGGTAACCAGAGATAGCCGCACCGAGGTAATGGAGAAAGCCCTAAACTGGCTAACTGAAGGGGTAAACTGAGGCTCCCGCTCTCTGCGGCTGAATACTACCCTATCTTGTTGGATAACTTTCTACTATGATGTTTAATCGAATGAAGGCTCATATTTACAGCTTGGATGTTTTGTTCTAATCTTGATAATGACTCTTTCGATGCTTCTCACTTGGTAGAATCTTCCAGCATAATCGCTCGTTTCCTGGCACTCGCAACCCGTTGATTCTTCCCTATCCCATTTTTAGTTCTCTTTTCCAGCAATTGCGGCTTGATGACAGAGATTCAGCACAGTCCCGGATACACTGGTAACAAACGAAGGGCTAGTATAGAATGAACGCACAGAAGGACAACCTCATGGCATACGCGATTCACGTTCGAGACCTGTCAAAATTCTACGTGGTCAACCAGCAAGAAACTGGCACGAAAGCGGCTTTCCAAAGCCTTGTGCACCGCCGTAAAGCTGAAGTACGAGCAGTGGATGGCATCTCTTTCGACATCGAACCCGGCGAAATTGTGGGGTTCCTGGGGCCTAACGGCGCTGGCAAAACAACCACTCTTAAAATGCTCTCCGGTCTGTTACACCCCACTTCTGGCGAATTAAATGTGCTTGGCTATGTTCCCTCAAAACGCGAAGCAGTCTTCTTGCGGCAAATAACACTGGTGATGGGTCAGCGTAACCAGCTCGTCTGGGACATTCCGGCTGGGCTCACCTTTGAACTAAATCAAGCGATCTACCGCATACCCCGGGACAGCTACCGCAGCATGGTTACCGAGCTTACCGAACTCCTCGACTTGGGGTCGCTGCTCAAAAGGCCGGTGCGCAACCTTTCCCTGGGCGAAAGGATGAAATGTGAAATCGCTGCGGCACTGCTGCACCGGCCGGGTGTGGTCTTTCTTGATGAGCCGACCATCGGGCTGGATGTGACCATGCAGCAGCGGATACGTACCTTCATAGCTGAATACAACCGGCGTTTTGGCGCGACCGTCCTGCTGACCAGCCACTATATGGCCGATGTAGCTGCGCTATGCAAACGCGTCCTAGTAATTCATCATGGTAAGTTGCTTTTCGATGGCGAGCTATCCGGCCTGCTTCAACAATTTACCTCACACAAGACTATCATCATTCAACTTGACAATTCCACAGCCAATTTAAATGACTACGGTGAAGTCGAGTCCTGTGAAGACGGACGGTACACTCTAAGAGTCCCCAAGGCCGAGACAGCCCGTGTTACGGAGAGATTACTTGCCGAGCTACCGGTTATCGATTTACTGGTTGAAGACCCGCCGATCGAAGAGGTCATCGCCCGAGTTTTCGCCCAGGAGGAGAAGTGAAACCCCTCGCACAGCTTTACGTTCAGCAGTTTAAAACGACGCTGGCGATGATGTTCCAGTACCGGGCATCTCTGCTTATCTGGACTATCGGGCAGGTGCTGGAACCACTGGTGTACTTGATTGTCTGGTCGGTTGTAGCCAATAGTAGCGGCGGCAGTATCGGCGACTATACAACCGCCGATTTCGCCGCTTATTTTATCGTGTTGATGCTGGTAAATCAGGTCACCTATACCTGGATAATGTACGAGTTCGAGCACCGTGTCCGGGAAGGGATCCTGTCCGTTGCATTGCTCAAACCGGTCCATCCGATTCACTCAGACATCGCCGATAATATCTCGTCAAAAATAATTACCCTGCCAATTATGATAGCAATTGCTATTATCTTCAGCTTCGCCTTTCACGCCTCGGTAGCACCGCCACCCTGGGCCATCCTGGTATTTATTCCAGTGCTACTACTCGCTTTTCTGGTCAGGTTTGTCCTGGAATGGACGCTGGCGCAGGCAGCCTTCTGGATGACAAGAGTTAGTGCTATCAACCAGAGCTACTTCGTGGCATTTCTGTTCCTCTCCGGGCAAATTGCCCCGCTTACTATTCTGCCACATCCGGTCCAAATCTTATCTTTACTGCTACCTTTTCGGTGGCTGATTAATTTCCCTGTAGAGCTGTTACTGGGCAGGCTCACCATGATAGAAACACTAATCGGGCTAGGGGCTCAATGTGGCTGGCTAATAGTCAGCATAATCTTACTACGTATAGTCTGGCGTGCCGGAGTAAAAGTCTATACGGCGGTGGGGGCATGAGTTATTTTCGTATATTCTTAGCGTTCTTGCGGGTAAGTATTTACGTTGAAACCGCTTACCGTATCAATTTTATTGTCCAGTTATTTCAATCGCTACTTAACCTGGGCATGACACTCGGGGGACTTGCGATAATCTTTACCTATACCAACTTACTGGGCGGATGGCGGCCTCAGGAAGTCCTGGCGCTGGTGGGAGTTTATTTCCTTGTCGGTGGCATCATCAGGCTGATCGTCCAACCCGGCATGGAACAATTAATAGAATCAGTCCGTGACGGCACTTTGGATTTCAAACTCGCCAAGCCCGCCGATGCTCAGGCAATAGTTAGTCTTCAACGCGTGGAAATTTGGGAAATACTCGACATCATACTGGGCTTAGGAGTACTGGCCTATGCTCTGGTCAAGCTGGGCGAAACTATCGGCGTTCTACAAGCGGCAGAGTTTGTCCTCATGTTGACGGCCGGCAGTGTCATCATTTACAGCTTCTTTCTGATTTTAAGTACCTTGTCGTTCTGGTTTGTCAGGGTTGAAAACATCCTGGTCATTTTCCAGAGCGTGTACGAAGCTGGCCGCTGGCCAGTAAGTTTATACCCGGGTTGGTTGCGCTACGGCTTAACCTTCATTATACCGGTCGCTTTTGCCACGACCATACCTGTTGAAGCTCTGACCAGCCGTTTAAATTGGCAAACGCTAGCGGGTGCAATAGCTTTGTCCATTGCCTTGTTCATAGTCTCACGGATTTTCTGGAAAATCGGGCTGAAACGTTACTCTGGAGCGTCTGCATAAAGGGAGGTCCAGTACCAGACTCATCCATCTAAGTCATGAACTGAGCTAATGTGCCATTGAACGAAATACTCTGGCGACGTAATACCTGATTTCTAAGCAGGCCTGATTGGCACGTCCTACCTGGAATTCACGCTGGAATGCCCTTGAGAGGCCCGAGGAAGGGCATTAAACCTTCTGCCATCCCTATGGGGCATGGTGTTCCCTCGAATTCAGTGGGCTAGGTGCCGGCGAAATCGAACGCCATCCTGAAGTCGAAGTGCTGCTGGCGACCGGAGATAACCGCGCTGAGGTAATGAAGAAAGTCCTGAACTGGCTAATGGCAGGGGTGAACTGAAGCGGTTGTTCAGAAGGCAGCCACTATCCCGCACATTACAGGCAGTTCGTCGACGGCGTCCCTAAGATTCGGGAATAACGCCCGATTTGCTAAAGGCCTGATTGGTATGCGCCCCTGGAATTCCCACGCATGGATTGATCCTCATCAATTCGTAATTAGCCGAAACGCTTTCTCTCCGGGTCGCAGTGCACTGGGTATTCCTTTAGATATTCTCTTGCGAACCGAAAGTCAGGTGAATTGGAAAAAATGAATCTTGTGGATCTACCAACTTGCCCAGAGTTCTCGTGATTGACCATATCGACTGTGAACTCAACTGGGGAAACCAGCCCATCGAATCTCGCCAATTTATGCCAAGGCTGTCGGTGCTTGCAGTATAGGATCCACCTAATAGATAGTGGATAGACTACATACATACCACGCTGAAACACCTTTGCCCCCAAGAGCCACTCTCTACTATCGAAAGACTTAACCAAAGCAGGATTGTCTGAGGTGTAAAATGGTTGTGCACTATCATTTTTCGCAAAGATCCAGATACAGCCTGCTATCCGCTTGGTTACATCGTCCATCCACTTCTTGTCCCAGAGTAGTTGTGTATGCAGAGCGCGAGCATCCTTTTCAGGATCATATTCCTTTTTGAGTTCACCCATTGTCTGCAGGTACTTCGCGAACTGAACAAAGATAATCCGTGCTTCAGCTGTTCGCTGAAGCTGCAAAGCCAAAAACAGAGAGATGATTTCACGGTTGGTTTGCGGAATTTTGGCAACACCCTTCATCTCAAATAGGTATAGCCAATTCTCGGTAATCTCGTATACTTCAGACTCTATATCCGACAACTGCTTTTCCAGCAATTGAGGGTCAGCGCCAATCGTTCTTAAGTCATCGACGTCATAGAATCTATTCTCACCTGCAATCTTACTTGGCACAGTCTGAAAGACACGGTCCCTAATCTTATCGAACGCCCATAGTCTACCATCTGAGTCAGCGAATCTAGCCAGGTAGAAACGTGGCACATAGTGTTGAAAACTTGACTTATCCATTTCGACCACTCTGTCCAAACAAGAATCGTTGAACTCCCTTAACCCAATGATGGCAAACCAGCCAAGACACTTTTCTTTCTATTTTTCATCATATGTTATACTAAATCAAGTTATAAAAAGGCAACGGTCGTTAGCTTCATTAGAGCCAAATCGGGCAGAATGGCCAACGGCTGGAGAGGAGTTAGAGGCAGGACAGCTTGATTTTAGAGAGTGCTCATGATTGACGAAAATAGGAAGCTAATTTTTACGATAGGTCATTCTAACCAGAGCAGCCAAACATTCTTGAAGCTGTTAGCCGATAACTTGATCCAGATCCTCGTGGATGTTCGGTCAAATCCCCATTCCAGGTTCGCCAGTCAGTTTGATATTACGACTCTAAAGAAAGCCTTGGCTAACACAGGGATAAAGTACTTGTATATGGGTAACGCACTTGGCGGAAAGCCATCAGACCCTTCTATGTATGATAAGGAAGGGCATGCTTTGTATCACTTGATGGCCCAATCACCACCATTCTTAAAAGCTGTTCAAAAGCTGTTGAAGGGATCAGAAAGCTTTAGAATAGCCTTACTGTGTACAGAGGAGGATCCTTCCGAATGCCACCGTTATCTATTAGTGGGACGAGTTGTGGAACAGAATGGTGTTAGAATCTTGCACATAAGAGCTGATGGCCGAGTTCAAACAGACGAACAACTAGAAAAGGTCAATGTTCAACGGCCCACAGCTTCGTCACAGCTTGCTATGTTCTCAGAACGGAGGGGAGTGTCTTGGAGATCCGCAAAGTCTATACGATCGGCTTCGCGAAACGGAGCGCAGAAGAATTCTTCGAAGCCATTAAGAAAGCTGGAATAAGGCAGCTGCTTGATATCAGGCTTAACAACTCTTCACAACTCGCAGGCTTCACCAAGAGGGACGATCTACGGTATTTTTTGAAGGCTATCTGCGGCGTGAGCTATAGACATGAATTGCTCTTGGCGCCAACGCAAGAGATTTTGGATGCCTATAAGAAATACCGTGGTTCCTGGTCCAACTATGAGAAAGCTTTCCTCGCTCTCATGGCAACAAGAAGAGTAGAGGTTAAGCTCCCTCGCAGCATATTTGATATCCCCACTGTGTTACTTTGCAGTGAACGTACGGCTGAGCGATGTCACAGAAGATTAGCAGTGGAATACTTGCAGAGCAGGTGGGGTGACATTGAAATATTTCATATTTGAGAATTCGAAATAGTATGAGAATTAGATTCACCTGCCTTGCAAATTCAAAGAAGCTCGGTGGAAGATGTGTAGCGGGTCTAAGGTCGGATTGCGATGAGTGGATTCGGCCTGTGAGCCAGGCAGAGGGCGCACTCCTGCGTCGACACTATGTATTGGATGACGGGAAGGAGGCCGCGCTTCTCGACGTGATTGAGGTGCGTGTATCTGAGCACCGGCCAAAACCATATCAACCTGAGAATTGGGTGCTGGAAGACGAGCAATGGAAGTTGATAAAGAGGCTCAATCCAAAGGACGCATACTTGTTTCTCAAGAAGGTTCTGGTAACTGGCCCAGAGCTGTTCGGGAACACAGCTGACAGGGTTCCTCTGTCAGGTCTTTAGGAGCGCCCTATTCCGAGATCGTTGGCTCTTGTTGAACCGATGGGTGTTCGATGGCACATAGCCACGTCAGTCACGGGCAAAAGGCAAACTCGCGCTCTTTTCAGTCTTGGCCGAGCAAGCTATGACCTCGGAATAACGGATCCTATATGGGAGCACCGCCTAAAGAGCCTGGAGCTCGGCGCGCACCCTAGAGGAGCCGGTGCGGTTGAACCCGATGACGTTCTTTTGTTCACCATAAGTTTGGGTGGACCCTTTCAGGGTCAATGCTACAAATTGATTGCGGGAATTGTTCTACTTCCGAAGCCCTGACCAGTATAATTACTACGGGACTCCAGCTAGTGCAGAAAAAAGGGGCGGTTCACAAGAATACAGAATTCCTGACGCCTGTGCTAATTTGGGCATTTCACAGTACTAGATGTCATCGCTGAAGAAGGATGGACGTTCTGATTCGGCATTCTGGGGGCATCATGCCTGATTTGTGGCAAGCCTGATTGGGATGCTGTCTCTGGAATTACAGAGTAACTTCTTTAAATTGGAATCTAGCACTTCACAAATAGTGGCGGCTGGTGTTTTCCGGCTGGATAGACTTCTCTCAATGGACCAGAAAGGAGCTTGGCAGATTCTGCAAGAAAGGGAACGGAATTTATGTTCCCGATGATGAGCTGGTGAGGCTCCTGTTAATTACATTCGAAGAACGTAGGGCGAGTAATGTCCATTTTGACCTATCTATGGATGTCAGGAAGTACGGCTGGGAAGGCGTGTTTAGGATGCAGAATGAGAAGCAAAGGAGTATTCTAGTAGGAAATAATAAAGGTGAAGAACTAAGAGAATGGGGTAGGGGTGGTCCGGCGAGCTGTGAACAACTTGAACTATGGAAGGGTGAAATCGCTAAAGGTCTGTGGTGTTGACAGGGCATCTTATGAGGAATATCATTGTGTTAAGGATGGCCGCGTGAGAAGTAAGTAATTCTGTGTTGCGTAACGGATATGAAGACGCTACGGAATGTAGATGGGGATGTAGCGGTGCGGGTTGAGGATTATGCTTCGCTTGGGCGTGCATTTAGTCCCCTAGTGCTAGAAAGCATAACTAAATCTGGTTATTCCAAATATCTAAGCGAAGTGCTGACAAATAGCGGGATAATCGAGCTGATAAATTTGGATATGACGGTGGAGGAATTTCTGGAGTGGTTATACGATGACATGTCCTATCATTATAGAAACGAATATGTCTACAAAAATGCGATAGCTAATAAAATACTGCTAGGTAAGTACTCCCTCAACACTTCTCACATGCTTACGGAATTCAGGGTGGAGAACTGCAGGGCGGATGTTGTGATTCTAAATGGCACTTCAAATGTGTACGAGATTAAATCAGAGTACGATTCTTTGGATAGAATTCAAGGTCAGGTTACTTCTTACATGAAGATGTTCGATTTGGTGAACGTTATTACTTCACGTTCGCAAATCGATAAAGTGGGCACGGGATTGCCTGTTGAGATTGGTTTGCTGGAACTTACAAACAGATATACGATAAGGACAATCAGGGAAGCGGCGTCGCTCAAGAATAGGGTTAGACCTGAGGTAATATTTGATTCGCTGCGGAAGAGTGAGTACTTGAAAGTAATCAAGAAGCGGTTCGGGTTTGTGCCAGATGTTCCGAACACAAGAATCTACGGAGAATGCCGTGAACTCTTTTGCAGACTTACGCCAGCGGTCGCTCACGATGAAATGGTAAAGGTCCTTAAGATGAGGGGGAACAGAGAACTACTGAAAAACATCATTTTTGATATCCCTCGGTCTTTGAGAGCCTATGTTATTGATAGCAGCATTGATGATAAGAAGGCAAAGAAGCTGGAAGAGATGCTGGGCAAAAAGCTGGATGACGTGGTTTGCGCGGTTTGAGCATGGTCATGTATTACCCGTACTTTAGAGGAAAACAATTCGAGCTTGTATTGCTAAGGGAAAGGGCCGATTTCATTGGCTCAAACCCCATTAACCCGATAATTGAGTTTGTGAGAGACAACTCTTCTTCCGCGCGTAGGGTCCTAAGAAGCTTGGTTGACTCTGAAGCAAAATTCACTGTAATTATTAATCCGCTGGTGGGGGATCTGGCGGGAGAACAGGGTACAGTATTGGGTTTTATTGACGGAGTAGTCCCGCTGGATTATGAGAATATGTCTTTGGGGTATATCGTAAATCGTGATACGGATACACGGGATTTAAGGGAAACCGTTAAAGAGGGGGACAGAGGGAACTACGCAATTATTCACTATGGTCATGCGGACGGTGAGCGTATATCTGTTGAGACGAATAGTTCGGACAGGGTTAAAACGCATATATTTATTGACAATTACACTAGCAGACTGTATCGGAGGCATTTTCGGAAGGCTGGGGTTGGAAGAGTGCTTATCCGCGATGGTTTCAGGACAATGCGAAACCAGGACTACCCGCCAAGCGAGCATTTCTCGGATTTGCATATTACATATACGGATGATGGCATGGATGGTTTCGGGGATTTTCTTATTGTTGGCGATGAATATCGAGAAGTAGGGGGTCCCGCGTTCGCTGTGGCAATTCATGTAACTTACTTGGACCAGGAAGATGATATGTTCGTTATGCATTTCGTCTCACAGAGAAGCGGCTCACCTGTCGACCCCGCCGGGAAGTTCCAAGAAGCGCTCGGAAAACTAGTGGAGGAATTGGAAAGGCGAGGAACGCTGTTGTTTTGTTCTGATGGCTGCAACGAATACAAAGAATTGTTCGAGAGGTCACACTTCCCTGGGCTAGGGTATGTCAAGAAACTATCGATGCAACATCATTTAGAGTTGTTATCGGATTTCCTAGCTAGACAATAGAATGAGATGTACTGTTGCTCTGGATGTTTTGCCGATAGATTTCTTAGGGCGTTTTGTACACAAAAGAGTAAGAGGATTGGGTCTTGCTCCTTCTGTGGTGCAGAGAACACAGAAGTCTTAGAGCCAGAATGGCTATCTGATACCTTTCAGATATTGGTAGACCTTTACAAAACTAGTACGAGCAGCAGTGCCATATTTCTCCACGAGCAAATCCAGAGAGATTGGTATGTTTTCTCCGGCTTGGTATCAGGTGAAAAACAGTGTCAGTTGTTAGGGGAAATATGTTCCGGGCGAGTTTCCCTAGAAGAAAAATACATTCCCAGAATCGAACAGATAACTGACAGGGTTGCGCAGTGGAATGAATTCAGAGAAGAATTGAAGCATGTCAATCGCTACTTCCCAAAGAAGGTTCCTGCAGTTGATACGCTTAAGGTCTTGTTCTCGTCGCTGATATTACCCGAGGAAGAAGAACCGTCGGATATCTTCAGAGCGCGTATTAACAGAAAGGGGAGAAAATTTGCCATCGAAGAAATGGGTCGCCCTCCTGTTGACAAGGCTTTGAACGGGAGGGCGAATCCTTTAGGGATATCGTACCTATACGCTGCTTCGGATATTCCTACCGCAATTTCAGAGGTTCAACCGTACAAAGGTGAAGAGGTCACTGTTGCTCGCATCCAGATTAATGGGAAAATTGTAATTGCAGACCTTCGTGACCCAAAACGTGCTGTATCTCCGTTTGAACTAGATGAGGATGGTCTGGGTGCTCTGTACTCAGAAATGCCGTATTTGGTTACCTTAGGGGAGGAACTTTCGAAGCCGATTATTCCGATAGAAGCTGACTTGGAATATTTGCCGAGCCAGTACTTATGTGAGTTTATAAAAAGCATTGGTTTCTTGGGGGTGCTGTACAAGAGTTCTTTAGCCACGGGGTACAACATAGCGTTATTTGACGATAGAATGCTAAATTTTGTTGATAAGAGAGAGTACATTGTAGTTGACAATATTACTCGGTACGAGGATTTAGACGCCAGTTAGATTTAGTTGCTATGAAGCAGAACCGATACTATGATAGCCTACTGAAAGGAGGCAGCCGGCCTTTGCCTTTTTTCGAGGCTGAATGGGGTTCAGGCGGTTGGAGGACTATATGCTCGCCCCGACTCTGAACTGGACAATGTAGTAACGAGGCAACGACCGTCGCGTTGTTTAACTATAGTTCGTTACATCAGACATTTCGTTAGATTGTTGCCTGGTATTCTCATTTACCTCGAAAAGCAGCTGCTGTCTACGTTTGCGGCTCGATAAGCGAGGTCGGAACCAGGGATCAGGGGTCAGAGCCTGGGGGCCAGCTGTCGGGTCGCAACTGTTATCCCGCCAACTCTTCTCGTTTCCTGCGGTAGTCCGCGTCTCTCCGCTCAGCCTCGCTTATCAGACCCTCCCATTCGGCCGTTAACCTGGCCACCTTTTCCTTTAGGGTGGCATACTCACGATTCACAGCAACTACATTCGCGGAATCCTTATAATGGGCGGGGTCAGCCATTAGAGCTTCGATTTCTGCAATTCGCGCTGTGTTCGCTGCCATCTCCTGCTCTATTTCTGTAATGCGTGCATTCACTACTCCGAGAAAGGCTCAATGCCCAGTTCTGTCATCAGTTTGTATACAAGCTCGAATGCTTCTCTTCGCACCCGCAGGCGCTCTTCGGGGTCCTCTAATTCCAGAAAGTCGGCGACTCCAGTCGGTCCCAGAGCGTCAATATGCCTGAACCGAGCCATGATCTTCCCGAAGCCTTCCCCGGCCAGTTTATTATTCATAAGAGGTTTTATGTCTCGCACTAAGGCCGGGATACCACCAGGGTAATGACGGCAGCAGTAGTAGATATCATAGGCGTCTTTTTCTTTGATGCGGCCCCATAATGCCATCCCCTTCGTCACCAGGAAAGGACCGATTGAAGGTACCTTGACTGTTACTTCGTGTGTTGCACCGTTTGGCAACCTGCTTTTTACCTTCACTTTCACCGGATTGCTGAAAACAAGGTCACACCCTCTGGTCTTTCTAGCTTGAGCATCTTGTATCTTCTGATGACGATGACCGCTCCCCGTACCACCGTATTCGCCAGCTAGAAGGTCAATCTTTACTGTGACTTTCCTCCCGCTTTCAGACTCTACATCCCGGTAGAACATATAGGGCTGTTCACCTTCCTTCTGATAGTAACCTCTGGCTTTTAGGGCCTCAACAATCGTCCGGTAGGTATCGTCGGAAATACGTCTATTATCGAGAGCAAGGTCTATGTCAATCGTACCGGGGTGTTTTACATCGGCAGACTTGATCAGGAGGGGCGGGACATTTCCTCCCACGATTACAATGTTTTCCCGGAATTCGCCTAAGACCGTCATCACCTCCACCAGCACAGATAGACAGGCCCGGGTTTCCGGCGGGGCATAGTCGCTCTGCTTCACCATTGCGGTTTTATCCTCTGCTCAAACAGGAATTCAGCGGATTCCTCACCACGCCCTTTGAATCCGACAAGGTCAAGATAGAGTTGCACATCGCTGACAACTTTCATACCATCAACTTCCCGACTGCCATAGAAAACGCCATCATCATAGGGCTCCAGTATGCTGAAGTTGGGTCCAGAGGAAACCTGCTTTAATCCTAGCGAGTCCGCAACTTCTCGAATGCTGTTGCCGACGTAGGCGAATCCCCTTGTGTAACGCATATAAGGCGCTACCAGGGCAGCCCCGGAGAAGAGGGTCAACGCATAGGGAATACCCCTTTCTTGGCAATATTGCGAGAGGCTGCGTTCTAACTCCTTAATCTCATCCAGGCTGAAGTAGTCATATACCTTGTTCTTTCGGAAAGAGTAGTTATTTGCCCATTGTTTGAGAAGCTCGCCAGGACGGCTAAGGGTCAAGCCATTGTCCTTGTCAGAGGCATATTCCAGGTCAAGCAGGCGCTCCTTTAATCTGGAAGTCAAGCCAAGACTTACTCTGGCTTCCCTCGCCAACTCTTGAACTCGCCACGATCGTCCGGGATTGCTTAGCATTACCCGCATGATGCGACCCGACTTCGGACTAAAGATAGAGCGAACCTGCCGTTTTTCTATTGCAGGATTCGGGTAATTCCTTCTTTCAATGTATATCTCGTCGAAGTTGAGGAAGAAATTACCGGCCATGTCTACGTAGCCCACACCATTCTGCTTGCAGACTCGGGCTGTATCCTCACTGATGTAGGGTGCCGCTACCATAGGGTATGCATCTTCCGTCCGGTCCAGGTATTCTCTGAGTTGCTGGATAGCAGCCCTTATTATCCTGGGTTCTCCCAGAGATTTAACCTCCACGATCACTTTTTGAAGATTGTCCCGAATCTTAAGCTCTAATAGGAGATCAACCTGAACACCTGCCAAAGATGCTTGCATTACAGAACGACGAAACTCTATGAAGGGTACGTCACGAAGAGTTCGCTCCAGCTCATCCTTAATTCTAATTATGATTTCCTGTTCTTTCATTATATGTGCCTATTTCACCGCATGGTGAAAGTATACAATTTAGTGAAACTGATGTCAAGTGCTTTCACTATCTATGGCCGTTTTACCAGTTGGTGAAACAGCCAGATACTAAAGAAAAGGGTGAGCGATTACCTCTCTTTCATTAGCGAAGGAACGAAGGCTAGCAGTGGT